>Ga0209164_1003355_pt1 | contig 15299 bp, 9 predicted proteins | sample MTBNYHSulfiMetaG_FD_187458 | JGI IMG/M metagenome (GOLD analysis project Ga0209164, IMG submission 187458) | Enrichment culture microbial communities from rom New York Harbor, USA that are MTBE-degrading - MTBE-NYH (New York Harbor Sulfidogenic)... | ecosystem: Environmental > Aquatic > Marine >...
TATTGACTTTGCTTAAACATATAAAATCTTTCTGGGGGGTACCCCCCTCGGCTACAAGGCGCCGAACAATCGATCCGGCAGGAATGCTTCCAAAACTTTATCATGTGCACGTTCGAAAGTTATGGGTAACGATCGTTGCGGCCTCACTCAGCCTTGTAAGAGCTGTTTTATCTCGGTAGAGTCTATTGAGAGGTGGCACGATAAAGTTTTTCCGGCATCCCTGCCAAATCTCTAAAACCTCCCGAGGCTGAGGGATGACTCGGGGGGTCGCCTTTTTTCTTGAATTTTAAGAGGAAAGTCCTTAAGATTGGAAGAAATTTAAAGAAAAGAGGATATGAAAAATGCGGATTAAGATGGCAAAAAGAATTGATCAAATCCCTCCCTATCTTTTTGCAGAAATAGATAAGAAGAAAGGGGAGATGAGGCAGAAGGGAGTGGATCTCATTGACCTGGGAATTGGTGATCCCGACCTCCCCACTCCTAAACCGATTATCGAACGATTAAAAAAAGCGGCGGAAAATCCTGCCCACCACCGATATCCTTCCTACGAAGGGATGATTGAATTCAGAACAGCAGTCGCTCAATGGTATGAAAGGAGGTTCGGCATTAAACTGAACCCTGTCACAGAGGTTCTTTCGTTGATTGGCTCCAAAGAGGGAATTGCTCATATTCCTTTAGCTTTTGTCAACCCAAGAGATGTCGTACTGGTTCCCAGCCCTGGTTATCCTGTTTATCGTGTCGCGACCCTCTTCGCTGGAGGAACTCCCTTTTTTTTGCCGCTTCGTAAAGAGAATGGGTTTCTGCCGAATCTCTCTGAAATTCCTGAGCCGGTCGCTAAAAAATCAAAAATCCTTTTTCTCAACTATCCTAATAATCCGACCTCCGCCATCGCCGGGAAATCTTTCTTTGAAGAAGTCGTGGCCTTTGCCCAGCGTTATCAGATCATCGTCTGCCATGATGCCGCTTATTCAGAAATCGCTTTCGATGGATATCAACCCCTCAGCTTTTTAGAAGTGGCAGGCGCCAAAGAAGTGGGGGTCGAATTTCATAGCCTCTCAAAAACCTTTAATATGACGGGATGGAGAATCGGATTTGCGGTGGGTCATCCAGAAATCGTCTCTGGATTGGGAAGGGTGAAGACCAATATTGACTCGGGTCTTTTCCAGGCCATCCAGGAAGCAGGGACAGAAGCCCTCCACCATCTCAACATCCCGCTTCCAGAAATCACTAACATTTATGAGAGACGGAGAGATGTGATGGTAAGGGGTCTTCAAGAGATGGGGTTGGAAGTAGATCGTCCGAAGGCCACCTTCTACCTTTGGATTCATGTCCCAAGGGGATATACCTCTGCGCAATTCACTACGCTCTTAATTGAGCAGGGAGGGATCGTCGCTACCCCTGGAAATGGTTTTGGAGAGGAGGGGGAAGGCTATATCCGAATGGCTCTTACGGTCGATGAAAACAGATTAAAAGAAGCCATCGAAAGACTCAAACGGATCCGGTTCTGAAGACTTCTTCTTTTATAAACTTATTGGAGGGTACTCGGCCGTTTGCTATTTTCTTTTACCTCTTCCCATGTTTCCTAACAATAAATAGGAGGGTATAACATGCAAGGACTTTTTGGGGAAATGTTTCTCATTGCTATACTTATCCTCTTAAGCGGTTATTTAGCCGGAACAGAGATCGCTGTGGTGGCCGCGAGGAAAATCCACGTTAAGCAGATGGCCGAGAGCGGAAAAAAGAATGCGAAAATCCTTTTAAACCTCAAGGAAAATCCGGACAGGTTTCTGGCCACCATCCAGATCGGGATCACCCTGATGGGTGTTCTGGCATCGGCGGTTGGTGGGGCCACCTCCGTAAAGGTGATCCAACCCTTTCTCAAGGAAGTCCCCATCAAGGCAGTCTCATTGGCAGCCGAACCCATTGCCATCGGGTTGGTGGTCGTCATTATCACCTACTTTTCCATGATCTTCGGTGAACTCGTGCCAAAGTCCATTGCACTGATGCATCCTGAGACAGTTGGATTGTGGACCGCAAAATCCATAAATACTTTTTCAAAGGTTGTCTCAATCTTCGTTAAATTCCTTACCTTCAGTACATCCATTGTGCTCATCCCCTTCGGCAGAAAACTCTTCACCGAGAGAGCGTATATTACTGAGGAGGAGGTGAAGATGCTGATCAGAGAAGGAAGAAAACACGGCGTATTCGAGCCCACGGAAGAAAGAATCCTTCAAAGCGTTTTTGAATTCACGGACATGTCCGTAAAAGAGGTGATGATTCCGGACACACAGATGGTGATGATTCAGATTGACAAATCGGTTAAAGAAGTTGCTTTGCTGATTGAAGAGGAACAGTTTTCTCGTTATCCTGTATATGGAAGAGAACCCAATGACATCAGGGGAATCCTTTATGCAAAAGACTTCCTCACCACGCTTGTAAAAACAGGGCAGGTCGATATCCGAAAGATCATCAAGCCTCCTTATTTTATCCCTGAGACAATGAAAATCAGTCTCCTCTTAAGAGAGATGCAAAAAAAGAGAATCCACATGGCCCTGGTGGTAGATGAATATGGTGGAATCTCGGGCCTGGTTGCCCTCGAGGATCTGATTGAAGAGATCGTTGGGGAGATCAGAGATGAACATGATATCGAGAGTCCTGTGATTCAGCTCTCAGATGGGACGATGCTGATCGATGCATCCATCAGCTTAAGAGATTTAAAGGAGGACTACCATCTTCCACTTCCAGAATCGCCGGAATACGAAACTCTTGGTGGCCTGTTGATGACAACTTTGCAAAAGATTCCCCAATCGGGCGATATGGTGGAAATCGAAGGGAAGCGAATAAGAATTGTTGAAATGGTCGGACAGAGAATTTCAAAGGTAAAATTAGAAAAACTTCCCGAACCCGTTCCAGAAGAAGCATAGCGCAGAGAGCAGAGTGCATAGCGTCAATCGCAACAAGGGCTTTTTACAGCTGATGCAGGGGTTTGAAGGTCTTGATGTCGGAGATCGAGTTCGCATTTGGGTCACCATGCCGGATTCCATTGCTGAGATTATCGGAAATAAGCCTTCAGCACATACTCCAGGATCATTCGATGGGTATTAAAAAAGGAACCGTTGAGAGCAATGCAGTGCCTCATCACGTTAACGAAACCATCTCGATTACGGTAGAACAGAGGAAGGACGACATGCTCCAATTTCTCATAAAGGGATGAGGCATCTTTTAACCAATTGCTGCTTTCTTCGGTATCTCGTCTGGTCCCCCCAATGGACCATCCGGTCACTCCTTCAATGTGCCCTTCAATCCACCACCCATCCAGAACACTCAAACTGGGGACCCCGTTAAGAGCGGATTTCATCCCGCTCGTTCCCGAGGCTTCCATAGGAGGTTGAGGTGTGTTGAGCCACAGATCAACTCCCGCTGTTATCATTTTTCCAAGTTCTATGTCATAATCCTCGAGGTAAGCTATTCTGATATTGTCTTTTAGCCGCTCTTTGGCCTGAAAAATTCGTTTGATGAGTTCTTTCCCGCCTTGATCTTGAGGATGGGCTTTTCCACCATATATGATCTGAAAAGGACCGGTTTTCGATGAAATGGTTCTAAGCCTCTCGATATCTTGAAATAACAAGTCACCCCTCTTGTATGGGGTGGCACGGCGTGCAAAGCCGATCGTCAGAATATCTCCATCCATACCCGCATCCGTCGTCCGATTCACATATTGAATCAACTCTCCCTTCACCTTTTGGTGGGCCTCCCATATTTCCTCTTTCGGAATACTTAAAGCATACCGGAGGCTGAAGTTGTCCTCTCTCCAATCGGGGATATAGCGGTCATAGAGCTCCTGAAATGGGTGAGAGATCCAAGTAGCGGCGTGGACTCCATTGGTGATCGCATCAATGGTATGACCCGCAAACATCAGTCTTGAAACCTCTCCGTGTTTTTTCGCAACCCCATTAATATAGCGACTCAGATTGAGAGCCAAGTAAGTCATGTTCAGAAGGTCCTCACAACAAAAAACGTCTTTCATTTCAGAAATAATTTTGGCATGCTCTATAACACGGTTCACCAAATCTAAGGGAAATTGATCGTGTCCGGCAGGAACAGGGGTATGGGTGGTGAAGACGCATTTCTCTCTGACTTTTTCAATATCCTCATGATGAATCCATTTTCTACCGGTTTTCTTTATTTCTTCATCCAAAAGCTCCAGGGTGAGGAGACTTGAGTGCCCTTCATTCATGTGGAAACGCTCAATCCTGTCATATCCAAGAGCCCGTAGAATTCTTATGCCACCGATCCCGATGATCACTTCCTGACATAGGCGATAATGTCGATCTCCTCCATAAAGGAAATGGGTGAGTGTTCTGTCCCGCTTAGAATTTTCCGGGAGATCAGAATCCAGAAAGAAAACCGGCACCTTAAAATCGCTAACTCCTTTGACCTCATATCTCCAGGCCCGGAGATGAACGGTTCGCCCTTCCACGGTAATCGAGGTTCGCTGGGGCATCTCTTCCAGAAAGTCCTCGACGGCCCACGTCGCAGGATCCTCCCGCTGCCATCCGTCCGCCTCGAGCTTTTGGCGGAAGTACCCCTTTCGGTAGAGGAGGGTAACCGCAACCATCGACACCCTGAGATCGGCCGCGGAACGGATCGTGTCGCCGGCCAAAACGCCAAGGCCACCACTGTAGGTAGGCATCGCCGGTTCAACACCCACCTCCATTGAGAAATAAGCAATGGTCCGTTGCTCATTCATGGGCTTTTTCTCCTTATATGCTATCGCTCGACGATGATGGGAGCGGCGAGCTAAAAAATTACCCCTCGAGAGAAGCTCTCCCACTTAACACAACGATCTCTTCCGATGTGAAGAGTTCCTCCTGAGGCGTGCCTAAAACCCGGCAAACCTCCATCAGGATGTGAGCCCGGGTGTAGCGGTTAACAAACAACATTCCTGGAACATTTAAGGTTCCATCCTGATTTATAAATCCGAATCAGGAACTTAAGAAGGGAGCTCCCACAATGGATGACGAGAATATTCATTCCGTTAAGACCTTCCCTGTTAAAAAATGTACAGTCCCTTCGTTTATTACGAAGGCATCACTCTCCTTATATTCAAAATATTCGAAGATCAAGTCTAAGTCTCTTGAAGGTTGTTCGGAAAAGAATCCCTACGCTATTTCAACATATATAGAGACAGCAGATTAGCCATATACAATAATATGATCACCATAGAATCCCAGGCCAGAAACAAAGTTCTTTTCTCTGCACGATAAGTTAAACCAATAATTGCAGTGGATGTCATGGCGATGGCAAATAGGGTAGAGATGATATGACTCTGATTAACAAGGGAAAGAATAGGACCTTTGATAAAAAAGAAGTCATCTATCGCAAGGATAAAGATATTAAAAATATTGCTTCCGAATAGATTTCCTATTGCGAGGTCTATGGCGCCAATTCTTATTGCGGCTATAGAAACAACCACTTCTGGAAGGGATGTGGAGATTGCTATAAAAATATTCCCTACAAAAGTCTGCCCCAAACCCGTAGATTCTGCAATACCTCCACCTATCTTTGGCAAAAAGATGGCGCCAATTATAACCAAAAAGGCATTGAGAGTGTAATTCAAAATGGCAGTTTTCATTGTAATATTTTCATATTGAAGTTCAACCACCATTTTCTTCACAATTACAGAAATCAGCTTTTTTTCATAAAAATAAACCGATCTCATCGCAATAAAATAGATTCCTATAAATAATAGACTATAAGGCCCAATCCAGCCCAATGGAAAAATACGATTACCCAAAAACAGACTGATGGCAACTATGCTGAGAAGAAGTACCCCAAACCCAGCAGATAGAATATTCCCATAATGTGCTTTCGTTGATACGGGCATCGGGCGATAAATAGCATCAAGAGTAGCAAGAATGAGCATATTAAAAACGCAACTTCCAAGTACATCACCCACTGCAATGTCAGGAACTCCTGCATAGGTGACAGAACTTATTCCTGTCATAAGTTCTGGAAGAGATGTAGTCAATGCCATAAGTGATACACCTATCCATGTTTTTCCAATTCCTGTCTTTTCAGCTATAATATCACCGTACTTCGAAAGCCTTTTACCTGCATAAACAATCACTGATGTGCAGAGTATGAATCCAATCCATAAAATCATCATTGAAACCTCATACAACAAATAAACGGGGCAGTTTTATTTTAATCTTCTATCTATTTAATATTGAAGAGAATGCTACGTTGCGTAACTCCATGTGAAAATTATGATCTCCTCTTCGGTCAGGTCAACTTCCCAAACCATCCGCGCCTTTCCATCCACTTGGCCAACTCCAGGACCGGTGAGACCGTCAAGGCCAGACCCACAATAATAATCCAATCTACGAGTGGCAAACGAAAGGTACCAAAGGGAACCCGCAGAAAAGGCAGATAAATGATCAAAACCAGGAGGACCAACTCCCACAGGATGGCAAGATTAAGCCACCGATTGGAAAACGGGCGCTCCAACACGGAGTTCCGGTCCGAACGGTAATGATAAGCTTTAAAAAACTGGATCAGTACCAAAGAGACGAAGGTCATCGTCATTGCTTCTTCGATATTCAGGTGGTACCAATTGCCCATGTCACAATTCTCTCCATTGCATTTATTTCTTAAACACGCCAAACAATTTATCAAGATTGGTTTGCTGAAACCTTGAGATGGCCTCAAGTTCTCCAGCATCAAGCCAACCCCCTTCGCATTCAGAATACTTATCCACCTTCATCCCTCTATAATCAATCTCAATGAGTTCCATTCCACGCTAAGGTTAAGTCTTAAAGGTGGGTCTGATGAAGATTATGTTCGCCTCTATCTTGCCCTTGGGCCTGCCTCCCAAACCTCACGGGAAACGTCTGGTGCAAATTTCTCAAAGTTTTTGCTGAATTTGGACGCCAGTTCCAGTGCAACCTTGTCGTAGTCACTTGGATTCCTCCAAGTGTTTCTAGGGTCTAATATTTCATGAGCTATGCCTTCGCAAGATACGGGGACGTGAAGGTTAAAAATCGGGTCCCGCCGGGTGGGTATGTTGCTCAAGGAATTATTCAAAATTGCTCGGATCATAGCCCGAGTGTGGGTAATCTTAATCCGCTCTCCAACCCCAAATGAGCCGCCACTTAATCCTGTATTGACCAGCCAGCAATTGACCTTGTGTTTATTGATTTTATCTATCAACAGCCTTGCATATACCGCTGGAGGAAGGGCCATGAAAGGAGCTCCGAAGCAGGGACTGAAGGTGGCCTGAGGCGCTTTCCCCATTTCTCGTTCGGTACCTGCCACTTTAGCCGTATAACCTGAAAGGAAGTGGTACATGGCCTGTTCTGGGCTCAATTTTGCGATCGGTGGGAGAACACCAAAGGCGTCGAAGGTAAGCATGATGATGTTCCTGGGGTGATCTCCGATGCCTGACCGAACTGCATTTTCGATGTGGCTGATCGGGTATCCTGCGCGCGTGTTTTCAGTCAAAGAGGCGTCGTTTAAGTCAATACGCCGGGTTTCCACATCAATGGCAACATTCTCGAGGACCGTTCCGAACCGTCGTGTACACTCATAGATCTGGGGCTCCGCTTCCTTCGAGAGGTTGATCACCTTAGCGTAACAACCACCCTCAGAATTGAAAATCCCTTCGTCGCTCCAGCCGTGTTCGTCATCTCCGATCAATTGTCTATCGGGATCTGCAGACAGCGTTGTTTTTCCAGTTCCCGAAAGGCCAAAAAATATGGCGACATCACCCTTTGCGCCCATATTGGCTGAACAATGCATCGACAAAACTTCTTTTTGTGGATAGAGGTAGTTGAGTAAGGTGAATATGGACTTCTTAATCTCTCCAGCATAACTGGTTCCGCCGATCAATATTAGTTTCTTGCCGAAATTGACGATGATATATGCTTCTGAATTGGTTCCATCGAGCTCAGGGAGGGCATGGAATCTTGGGGTATTGATAACCGTGAACTGAGGGATATGATTGATCAGCTGGCTTCTCTCCTTGATCTGGATAAACATGTTTCTGGCAAAGAGGCTATGCCATGCATATTCCGTGATGATGCGAATAGGAATCCGGTGGGCAGGGTCTGCCCCGACAAAACAATTCTGAATAAAAAGATCCCTGCCTTGCAGATAGGCGAGTAACCTCGAATGGAGCATATCAAACTTGGTTGGCTCCATAGGAACATTGACGGATCCCCACCAGATCTTCTCTTCGCTTGAAGCTTCCCGAACAATTTGCTTGTCGTTGGGAGAGCGGCCGGTATAATGTCCCGTTCGCACGACAATCGGGCCCAAGTGAGAGATTAATCCTTCCCTTCTTCGCACAATCTCCTCATAGAGCACTGGAGTGGAAGGGGTCCAAAAAACCCTTCCCACATTCTTTATTCCATGCTGGTCAATGTCGTAGCGGACGGAATGTCCTTCAGAGTTCATATCGTTACCTCCCCTGATGCAATTAAGTAAAGGTGTTTTGATGTAAAAATGAAAGCCTTATCTTACTTGATTTCAATCGAAATCTTCAGCTGAAATAGGAAACCTCTCTTTACCAGAATCGACGATTAAGGCCCCCTCTCTTACTTCCTCTTGAGTAAGTGAATCCACATACCGGAGCGGAATAATGGCCTTGATCTTGACTCCCTCTACCAGGGTATGCCGGTAACCTTCGATCTCTTTTAGATCAGTCAGGTTCAAAGGGTCCCCTTTTTCAACAATCCTCCACACAATGCTTCCCTTGTGAACTGGAACTTGTTCTATCGGACACTCATATCTGCCCACCCAACAATGGAGCTTTAGCTCGTCACCTTCCATGAGGAGGTATCGGGCTCGCTTTCCCAATCTTTGGTTAATGTGATCAAGGCAGGTCTTGATAAGGTAATCCCGGTTCATGCACCAGCTTACCAACCGGGCAATTTCCAGAAGATCCTGGTAAGGCTTAATCAGATCCTCTTCTTCATTTTTTGGCTTTTTAGCCCTTATCACAGTTTTTCTCTGCCTTTCCTTAGGGGTAACTTGATCTGGCCATTTACTTTTTAACCCAGATTGCGATCCGCGCAGGGGTGCCTATCGTCGAGATGGACGTTTCAAGCAGCTTGCTCTGGCTTCCCCATATGCACGAGGATACGATGCTTGACCAGATTCCGATCCAATGGGATCACCTCATCCCGCATGCGCTGACCGTCCATCTCCACCCACGACACACCTCGCTCGCAGCCTTCCGGATTCTCGACCTGGATGTCATAGATTGCTTCACCGTGGCGATAGCGCAGGCGGAAGCCCTCCCACCATCCGGGGATGACCGGATTCAACTGCAGGTGATCCCCTCGCATCTTCAAACCCAGGACCTCTTCAACCCAGGCTCGGTACATCCACGCCGCCGAACCCGTATACCAAGACCAACCCCCGTGACCGATCCGCCCGGGCAATCGGTACACGTCAGCTGCGACCACGTAGGGCTCAAGCCCATAGCGCCACACTGTTTCTGGATCACGCGCGCGCTCAATCGGGTTGAGGATGCGCAGTATCTTCGCCGCCCGCGTACCATCCCCTCGACGTGCCAAGGCCATGGCGAACCACAGGGCGGCGTGAGTGTACTGGCCTCCGTTCTCCCGCACCCCCGGAGGGTACCCCTTAATGTATCCGGGTGACGGATCCGATCTGTCGAAGGGAGGCGTTAAGAGCAGCACCAGACCTTCATCCTCGCGAACGAGTTGTTTCCACGCTGATTCTAAAGCCCTATCCGCACGATCTGTGTCGGCGGCCCCACTCAGACAAGCCCAAGATTGCGGCAGGGAATCAATCTTTGCCTCTTCATTCGCCCGAGAACCAAGCGGCGTGCCATCGTCGAAGGTTGCCCGAAGATACCACTCCCCATCCCATCCTGCTCGCTCGACATGCTGAATCAGCGCATTTCTATCTTCGTGATAGGATTGACTTAGATCTGGCCGATCCAATCGCTCAGACAACTCGGCCATACCCTGAAGCACATCCACCATGAACCACGCCAGCCAAACGCTCTCCCCTTTGCCCCCGGCACCTACAAGGTTCATCCCATCGTTCCAGTCCCCTGTTCCTATCAGGGGTAAACCATGGGACCCAAAGCTCATGCTACGCGAGACGGCGCGCCGGCAGTGTTCAAACAGCGTGGCGTGTTCCAGCGCGACCTCCGGTGTGAAGAACATCTCGTGCTGATCGCCTTCCAACGTGGGCCCGTCGAGAAAGGGGACCTCCGTGTTCAAGAGGTCCACATCGCCGGTGACCCGCATGTATTGAGCGACGACGTAGGGTAGCCACAGGGAGTCATCGGAGATCCGCGAGCGGACACCCGCCCCGCTCGGTGGATGCCACCAGTGCTGGACATCGCCTTCCTTGAACTGGCGGCTCGCCGCGAGCAGGATGGGCTGGCGCGCCAACTCGGGAGACGCGTATAGGAACGCCATAACGTCCTGCAGTTGATCGCGGAAGCCGAATGCACCGCCGGACTGGTAAAAGGCGGAATGTCCCCAGATCCGACAGCTAAGGCTTTGGTACAAGAGCCAACGGTTGATCAGGAAGTCCGCTGCCAGCTCGGGGGTATGTACTTCGATCGTTCCCAGCAGATGATCCCACCACGCTTTCGTCTGGCTTAACGCGGTCTCGAGTGCCAAGCTTTCCCGGTAGATGAGAACCCGCTTGTGGACCTCCTCTACCGACTCGGCCTGGCCCAACATGCACGTAATCTCAGCCCTCTCTCCAGGAGCGAGTTTAACCGTAACCCGCAGTGCCGCACACGGGTCGAATCCCGCCCCCGTCCGACGAGATAGCTCGGTCCGCTCCATCGCCGCCGGGCTACCCAGCGAGCCGTTGCGCCCAACGAAAACCGTGCGGTCGCCGGTGTAAGACTCCGTAGGCGGGTTGATGGCCGCGAAGGCGATCCGATCCCCGTACTCGGGGTGGTAGCGATTCCGAGCGATCAGGGCCCGGACCTCGTCATCCCAGTGGGTCACGACGTGCATCTGGGAGGATTCGCGGTTCTCGCCCAGTGTCCACTCCACATAGTACGTCACCGACAGTCTGCGACGCCGGGAGGAGTCGTTCTTCAGCCGCAGCCTCTGCAGCTTGATCGGCTCTCCCCCGTTCTCATCCACTGGAACGAAGACCGTCAACTCCTGCTCGATCCCGTGACTGTTATGCTCGAAGACCGTGTACCCCGCCCCATGCCTTGCCCGGTAAGCGGTCTCTTCGCGGATCGGCGACGGGGTCGGCGTCCAGTAGTCACCGGTCTCCTCGTCCCGGATGTACACCGCCTCAGAGGGTGGATCCATGACGGGGTCGTTCGACCATTGCGTCAGGCGATTGCGCTGGCTGTTGCCATACCAGGTAAACCCAGACCCCGTTTCGCTGACCAATGTGCCGAAGGTGGGGTTGGCGATGACGTTCACCCAGGGTGCAGGCGTGTGGGTGTTGGAGCCGAGATAGATCGCATATTCACGCCCATCCGGGGTAAAACCGCCCAGGCTGTTGAAGTAAGGCAGCTCCATGAAGGGCAGCGAAGCCGAAGGCTCCCGGGGAGCACGTTTCTTGGCCATGGGTTCCGACAGATCGGGAACCTCCACAGGCACGCCCTGGAGTGAAGTGCCGCGTGCCGCCACCAGCACCACACTCGCCGCGGCCATGAGCAGCGTCAGGTCTTCCTCCGGGATTTGATCCGCACTGCGCAAGAAAATCCCGCCCGGCTGATCCATCCCCGTATACGTCGAATGCGCCTGGATCAGGCCCTCGAGTCGTTCACGCAACGGCTGCTCATAGCCGCCCGCCTCCTCGTTGAGGATCACCAGGTCTGCCGTCAACCCGTGCATTCGCCAATAGGTATGGGCCTGGAGGATCTGACGGACCAGGCTGATATCCCGCGTCTCGCCAATGGTGATCAGGACAATCGGCAAGTCGCCCGAGATTCCATAGGGCCATAGGCCGGCTTGCCCCTTGCGGTTCTCTTCGATGCGTTCGGCGGGAGGACGCAAGAGTGGGTTGGGAAACAGCAGATGGCTGGCGAGCTGCTGGAAGCGGCGAGCTTCGTCGGGCTGGATGCGAAGCAATCGCAGCTCAAGCTGGGCTGAAGCCGAGGCGAAATCCATCGCCCGATCGATTGCATGGGAATCGCTGTACTTACCCATCAGTCTCAAGACCTGCTGGCGTGTCTCGCCGGCGGCGAGAACCAAGGAAACCTGGACACGCTGGCCTGGGCCGAGAGTCAGGCTCTGGCGCAGGCTGAGGATCGGGTCCAGGACAAAACCCTGGCTGTTGCCAAGCTTCTGGAGGACCCCCATCGGATTCGCGAGCGTCCGTCCTCGGCCGATGAATCGGGGCCGCTCGGTCTCGAACTGCAAGGCTTCGTCCTCAGCGTGTTCAAGCGTAAGGCGGTGCGCAACATAAATGGGTGGGTCGTCTTTCGCGCGAGATCGGCGGTACGCGAGGAGCGCCCGATGTTCAGAGACCGCTTCCGTTTGGATGAACAGCTTATTGAAGGCCGGGTGCTGCCGGTCGGCGTTGTGCGGCGCCAGCGAGAGTTCAACGTAGCTCGTGAAATTGAAACGGCGGGTGCGAACGGACCGATTGATCAGGGTGACCCGCCGAATCTCAACGTCATCTTCTGGCGAGACGACGACCTCCGTTTCGGTTTGAATCCCGTTATCGGCGCGCCGGAACACGGCACGTTCGAGCGCGAAGTTGGCGGAGTAGGCCTCAACCTTCCCGCCGACTGGGTGATACGTGTTGGACCACACTCGATCCGAATCGGCCTCATGGATGTAGCAGAAGGTTCCCCACGGATCCTGAGTCCGATCCGACCTCCAGCGTGTGATCTCAAAGTTGCCCCACCGACTGTATCCCCCGCCTGCGTTCGTGATCATCAAGCCATAGCGACCATTGCAAAGGAGCTGGGTTTTGGGCGTGCTCGTATGGGGGGTATCGAATTTGCTGACCGATGGGGCTACTTCGCCGACGCTCTCCGGCAAAGACATTCTCTCCCGCGTGGAGATGTGGTGCAGCGGAGACAGGATCGGGATGCGTTCAAAGAGCAGGGGCTCAACGGCACGCACGCGTACGTCAGCATGAAAATGGCGCTGGATAGGATTGCCATGGAGGAAGTTGGTCAGTGACAGGAAACCCATGCCTTGATGATGCGCCAGGAAGGCTTGAATGATCACCCCACGATCGCCCTCACGACTCGGTTGACGGCTGAAGTCTATCGCTTCGTAATAGCCGTAATCGTTCAACAGCCCCAGGCCGGCCAGTCGTTTCAGATTCTGCACGGTCTCTCCCGGCGCAACGCTGAGCGCCAGAAGGGTGGCATAGGGCGAAACGACGACTTTTTCCTCCAAGCCGCGCTTCAATCCGAGCTCCGGTACGCCAAAGGCCTTATATTGATAGGTCTTGCTGAAATCCAGATCTCCAAAGGCAGACTCCGAGATCCCCCACGGCACATGGCGCTGGCGGCCGTAGGCAATGTGGATCGTCACCGCTTCCCTCGCTGCTTTATCCAGGAGCGAGTTCTCTTGGGAGCGTTGGAAGATCAGCGGCATCAGATATTCGAACATGGTCCCGGTCCAACTGAGCAGCACTCGGCGCCAACCGATCGCACGGTAGGGTCGACTCATGGAGAACCAATGCTCAACCGGGACATCACCCCGAGCGATGGCGACGAAACTCCCAAGCCGCGCCTCACTCGCCAGGAGATCGTAGTAGGCGCTATCCAAGCGGCCTTCGGAAACGTTGTAGCCGACTGAGAACAACCGTCGTTCGGGGTCATACAAGAACCGCATATTGATCGATTCGGATAACCCGCGTCCGTCCAGGATGAGCCGCTCGCCCAAACCCAGGATTTCACCGGCCAGCCATCGCGACCTGGCGAAGGATTCCATCAGGCGGTCAAGCCATTCGAAGAGAGGGCGGGCGGCCGAGGAAGCCTTCCCACGGACCAATTGGAGGATCGGAATACAGCCGATGCGCCCGTTGGCAAGATCGAGAAGCGAAGGCGCGTGAGACATAGCGTGGCGGATGGCGAGCAGGGCCTCCAGACCCAGCGGCGTGATCTCCTCCTCCTTTTTTTCATCGAGGATTTCGATCCAGGTGAGATAGCGATCCGTGATCCTTAGCCAGGCCGATACCTGCTCCTCCATCTGCCTGGCCCAATAAGCCGCTCCCGTTTCAACCTCAGCGGACTCACGAGCCGCATCGGATAGAGCCCTTACGCTACTCTCCACCCGCCGCAGCAGGCGAAGCGCGTCGGCGATGCGAGCCGGCGGGGTTTCCCACGCGTGCATCAGTGCGTCGAGGGCGTGACCATCCAGACCCGAAATGCTTTCCTGTTCGACGACCTGTTTCAGGATTTCCCCGGTATCCCGCAGGCCGTCAAAAGCTTTCCCATCCAGGACGGGGCTCTGAATCAGCTCGTCCAGTCCGTGCTCCAGTGACCATAGGGCACCCAGCAGGTTTCCGCTGTCTACGGCGGACACATAGCGAGGTTCGAGAGGGATCAGGGTTTGAACATCGTACCAATTCAGCAGATGGCCCTCATAGCGCTCCAGTTTGCCGATCGTCTCCATGGTATGGGCCAGTTTTTCGACGACCTGATCCACCGTCATATACCCGAAATCATGTGCGGATAGTGCGCTGAGCATCCAGAGACCGATGTTGGTTGGACTGGTACGCATCGCCAGTCGGTTCTGAGGGGAGACCTGGTAGTTGTCGGGTGGAAGCCAAGACGTATCATCGCTGACAAAGTCTGAGAAATAGCGCCAGGTTCGTCGTGCAACCATCTTCAGGAATCGCAGATCCTTTTCAGGCAGCAGGAGTTGCTTTTGCTTCGCCTGCGGTCGAAGGTTCAAGAGCCAGCCGATCAGAGGGGATAGGAACCACAAGACGAGCCAGGGGCTGGCCATCGCAAGGCTGGATGGCATCCAGCGCTGCACCGCCCAACCTACGATCCCACTGAATAGGCTCGCCAAGCCCAAAGAAGCCACAAACCATGGCTGCCGACGCGGGGCACCCCTATGGGTCACCTGGGCCGAAGTCCACTCGAGCAACCCACGGTGAGAGATGAGGCGGCGATACCAGACCCGCAGAATGGCATCCAGAGCCAGCCCGGCCTGGTGCAGAAGCATCGCCGCATCAGCAACCGTCCGCAGCAGGTCGTGCGCCACCTTCGAAAAGGAGAAGCTCTTCAGCCCCTGGCGGGTGGTCGCCATGGTGAAGGGCTGCGCGAAAGGGTGGAAGAGCAGCTGCATGGCGATCACAAGCGT
>Ga0209164_1003357_pt1 | contig 15293 bp, 19 predicted proteins | sample MTBNYHSulfiMetaG_FD_187458 | JGI IMG/M metagenome (GOLD analysis project Ga0209164, IMG submission 187458) | Enrichment culture microbial communities from rom New York Harbor, USA that are MTBE-degrading - MTBE-NYH (New York Harbor Sulfidogenic)... | ecosystem: Environmental > Aquatic > Marine >...
AGTCCGCTGCACTATGATTGATGAAAAACAAAAGTATATCATTTGGGCTTAAAATACGACAGCATCAGCCGCCGCCAACAGGATATCATCGTGCGGTTCATATTTGAAAAAATGGCCGTACAAAAACAATTGCTTTAAATCACATTTGAACTCTCTCTTAAACGGGGTGAGCATGTGGAATTTCCGGATACCTGGGACAGATTCAGTAAAACACAAGATCCCGGCATTAAAGAACAACTGGTGTTGGAGCACCTGGCTTTGGTTAAATACCTGGCCGGCCGCCTGGCGGTAAACGCGCCGCCCACCATGAACCAGGAAGACCTGGAAGGTTACGGCGTTATCGGCCTGCTGGACGCCATTGAAAAATACGACAGCCGCCTGGGTACCGAGTTTAAGAATTATGCCTATACCAGGATACGAGGTTCCATGCTGGACGAAATAAGAAAACAGAATTGGGTCCCGCGCAGCAAGTGGCAGAAATTTCATGAGCTGAACACCGTTAAAGAGCAGCTGATGCAAAAGGGTAAACCGGCCGGGGACAGTGAACTGGCTGTTAAAATGGGTGTGGATAAAACCCGGGTCAGGCAATTGGCTGCCGAATACAATACCGCGTTTCCCGTCTCTTTGGACGATAACGCCGGGACCGAAGGGGAAGGGGTACTGGCGGATATAATCAGCGACCCCCGCAGTCCCGATCCGCTGGATATGGTGGCGGATAACGATGAAAAAAGATCCCTGGCCGAAGCCATTAAAGAGCTGCCGGAAAGAGACCGGTTAATTCTGGCTTTGTACTACCAGGAGGAACTGACGCTGAAAGAAATCGGCGGAGTACTGGAGGTTACCGAATCGAGGGTCTGCCAGCTGCATTCCAAGGCGCTGCAAAAGCTGCGCGAGAAACTGCACGTCAGAATAATGCAGCCGGGCACACGCAGGAAAGGTATTCTTTAAGCTTTGGTGCCAGGTGTTGCAAGTTGCAAGTTGATAACAAAAATTACCATCAACTTGCAACTTGCAACACCTGGCACCGGAAACACCGGAAAGGGGTGGCATTATGATTAGAGGTATTTATTCCAGCGCCATGGGTATGAACGTTCAGGCCGCCAGGTTGGAGACTGTTTCAAACAATCTGGCCAACGTAAGCACTCCCGGTTTCAAAAAAGATCATGTGCTGGTTGAATTTTTCCCCCGCCTGCTCCAGTTAAGCTCACGGCAACTGGATACCGCGACGGGCGCTGCGTCGAGAGAAGTGCTCGGGGTTTCCGGTGAAGGGGCGGCGATCTCGCAGGTGGTAACGGATTTTTCCCAGGGGACGCTGCGGGAGACGGGCAACCCGGCCAACCTGGCCTTAACAGGCGCGGGGTATTTTGTGTTGACCGATCCGGAGAACGAAGATGCCGTTTTTTATACCCGGAACGGCAGCTTCCAGGTTGACAGTGAAGGATACCTGGTAAATGACCAGGGTTTTCGGGTTATGGGCCAGGGTGGGCCGGTGCAGCTGGAGGAAGATCCGGTTAACTTCTCCATCGATGAAACCGGCAATATAACGGAAAACGGCACCGTCAGCAACACCATTTATGTGGTGGATTTTGAAGACCCCGCTGTTCTGCAGCGGGAAGGACACGATTTTTACCGGGCCGGAGAACAAGAAGCGCAGCCGGTGGAAACTCCGGCCATGGTACAGCGATACCTGGAAGGGGCTAACGTAGACCCGGTGGAGGAAACGGTAAACCTGGTGACCGCCTCCCGGGCCTATGAAACCGGCCAGAAGATAATCCAGGCCCAGGACGGCATGCTGGACATGGCCATCAACAGGGTTGGCAGATTAAGGTAACAAGGAGTGGTTAATAATGCTGGGCACATTGTATAACGGCATGAGCGGCCTGTCGGCGCACATGCAGAAACTTGACATTACCGGCAACAATATCGCAAACATCAGTACCACCGGTTATAAAAGGCAGGCGGTAAGTTTTTCCGATCTACTGCGCCAGCGCATCGCCTCCAGGGGGTTGCCGGTGCTTGATGAAAACGGCGCCATCAGCCCTTCAATGGGCAGCGGAACCAAAGTTTCAGCAGCCACCCGGCTATTTGAGCAGGGGACGCTGGTACCTACCGGACGCGATCTTGATCTGGCCATTGAAGGCAATGGTTTTTTCCGGGTGAGCCGGGAAGACGGCAGCGAATTTTACACCCGGGACGGAAATTTTCGTCTCAACGCCGACGGGCAAATCGCCAACAGCCAGGGATACCTGCTGCTGGATGAGGAACTCCCGGAAAATTTCAGCGATCTCTCGATTGACAATCAAGGCGTCGTAACCTGCCTGGACGATTCAGGCTCGCAGGTGGAACTCGGCCAGATTCAGATTACTGTTTTCTCCAACCCGGCCGGTCTGGAAGAAGCGGGTGAGAATTTGTTTTTACTCACCGAGTCCGGCGGCGAGCCCGTGGATTTGACTCCGGGAGAAGAGAACGCGGGCTTAATCAGGCAGGGCTATCTGGAAAACTCCAACGTAGACCTGACCATGGAAGTACAATTTATGATTGAAGCACAACGGGCCTTTGAGCTGAACGCACGCTCCGTTACCACAGCCGACCAGCTCTGGAGTGTTACAAACAATCTCCAAAAGTAATTTAACAAAGATGTTCGAAAAGTCCGCGCGAGATCCACTTCGAATTTCTGCGTTGGCTCGACTTTTGCGGTGCTCACGTATTAAGTATACGCTCCGCTCCGCAAAGCCTTCGCCGCCTTGAACTTCTCGTGTCTATCGTGCTCCTTTTCGAACACATTTTAAGCACAGGTGATACAATGGAACTGGGAAGAAACGCGGATGATATACATGTCGGCATCGGTGAATACAAGGTGGCTGCAAATCCCGGCCGGCTTGTCACCCTGGGGTTGGGCTCATGCGTGGGCATAGGCATGTGGGATCCGGCAACCAAAATAGGCGGTCTGCTACACATCATGCTGCCCAGCAGCAAAGAATTTTCCAAGCTGAATAAACCGCAGAAATATGCCGATCTGGGCATACCGATGATGTTGAAAGAACTGCTGCAAATGGGGGCCGGCCGGCACAGGCTGACAGCTAAACTGGTGGGCGGCGCACAGATGTTTTCCGGACTGGACAAAAACCAGCTTTTCAATATCGGAGCAAGAAATGTGCAAGCGTCCAAGGTGTTGTTAAAGGAATTAAACATTTCTATTACCGGTGAAGACGTGGGGGGCAACAGGGGCCGTACCATGTACCTGGACGTATGTACCGGGCAGGTGTTAATTAAAACCCTGGGCAAAGACATCAAGGTGCTATAGGACTGGTGGTAACATGGAATTCGGAGCTTTTAAAAACAGGGTCATGACATCCTTTCACCTGGATTTGAACAGTTACAAGGAAAAACAACTGAAAAGACGCTTGGACTCTTACCTGGGCAGGCTTAAAATAGCCGATTACGGTGAGTTATTCAACCGAATGACCGTTAACCGGCGCAGTTACGAAGAATTTCTCGATTACCTGACCATTAACGTGTCGGAGTTTTTCCGGGATCCTCAGCGGTTTAACGAGCTGCAAAGGGTGTTCATCCCCGGACTGGCCAACGGCAAAAACCAGATCAATGTCTGGAGTGCGGCTTGTTCCAACGGGTCGGAGCCCTATTCGGTGGCCATCATCATGGAGGAATTGGGCCTGTCCGGCAGAAGTAAAATTACGGCCACCGATATTGACCGCCAGATTTTGAATAAGGCGGAACACGCTGTGTATCCGAGGGAGAGCCTGAAAAACGTCAGTCCGGATAGGCTGGGACGTTTTTTTGACCGGGTGGGCGAGTCCTTTGCTCTTAAAGATGCCATTAAGCGTAAGGTTGCATTTAAACAACATGATTTACTGGCCGGTGAATACGACAAGCATTATGACCTGATCCTTTGCCGTAACGTAACTATTTATTTTACCAAGGAGGCCCAGGAAATTATTTACCGGCGTTTTAACAGCTCGCTGAATAACGGAGGGATACTCTTTATCGGCGGCAGTGAGATGATTTTTAATTATAAAGAACTGGGCTATGAAAAACTGTCCACTTGTTTTTACAAAAAAACCGCAGATTAAAAAGCTATTCCGGGCTGCATGAGAAGGGGCTGAAGGATATTGTCAAGGGTATTGTCCAAAATGGAGATGGACGCGTTACGCGAGATTAGCAACATCGGTATGGGACACGCCGCCACATCCCTGTCTGAAATGCTGGACAGCAGAATAGGTATGGCAGTGCCGCAGGCCAGTTTCATTTCATTTGAAAAGGTAATCGAAATAATCGGCGGTTACGAAGAACTGGTGTCCTGCGTCAGCCTTTACCTGAGCGGTGATGTAAAGGGAATTGTGTTCTTCATTTTTGACGAATCCAGCACTTACAGCCTTGTGGATATGCTGACGGGACAGGAAAACAACCCGGCTAATATGCTGGATGAAATAGCCGCCTCCACCATCAACGAAATAGGCAATATTCTTACCGGCGCCTTTGTATCGGCCATCAGCAACTTAACCGCACTGCGCATTATCACTTCGGTGCCGATATTTGCCTTTGACATGCTGGCGGCAGTGTTTACCTCACTGATGCTGGAAACCGGCCGGCCGGTGGAAGACAGTGTGTTAACGATAGAAACACAGTTACTCAAGGAAGATAAGGAGGTTCGCGGATATTTCTTTTTGCTGGCTGAAACAGAGTCAATCGCCGGGCTTTTTGCCGCATTGGGCCTGGAACCATAATTGAACGGAGGGGAAAACCATGTCGATCAAAATTCTTATTGTTGACGATGCAACGTTCATGCGCATGATGATTAAAAACATCGTGGCCAAAAACGGATACGAGGTGGTGGGCGAGGCCGAAAACGGTTCCGAAGCCATCAAGCTCTACTCCGAACACAGACCGGACCTGGTGACCATGGATATCACCATGCCGGAAATGGACGGCATAGAAAGCGTAAAAGCCATCAAACAAATTGACCCCGGCGCCAAAATTATCATGTGCAGCGCCATGGGTCAGCAATCAATGGTCATGGAGGCCATTCAGGCCGGAGCGATGGACTTCATCGTCAAGCCCTTTAAACAAGACCGTATACTGCAAGCCATAGACAGGGTTATGAACAGGTAAACCAAACCGGGGGTTTATTATGCAGGACATCCTTAGTCAGAACGAAATAGATTCGCTTTTACAAGCACTCAGCACGGGTGATATCCCGAAGGACGCAGAGGCAAGCGTCTCGTCGCCAAAAGCCCAAAATTATGATTTCCGGCGTCCCAATAAATTTTCCAAAGAACATCTGCGGACCCTGGAAATGCTGCACCAGCAGTTCGCCAGGCACCTGTCCAGTTTTTTATCGGGCTACCTGAGGACTAATATCAATATTGAATTGGCGTCGGTGGGACAGATCATCTATGACGAGTTTATCCGTTCCGTTCCCACGCCTACCATTTTAACGGTCTTTGACCTGGAACCTTTGGAAGGCGCATCGATCATGGAGGCCAACACGGGATTTGTGTTCCCCATCATCGACCTGCTGTTTGGGGGAAACGGTTCTTCAAGCGAACTGAACAGGGAACTGACCGATATCGAGATCCAGGTAATCAGGAAAATGATGGGCCGGATACTGGAGTTATTGGCTCCCACCTGGCAGGACATCTACGAAATCAACCCGTCCGTGCGGGCCATTGAGACCAATCCACGTCTGCAGCAGCTATACTCGCCCAATGAGGTGGTGGCCTTACTGACCTTTACGGTAACCATGGGAGAAAACGACCAGGGCATGATTAACCTATGCCTGCCGTATATCATGCTTGATCCGGTGATTGCCAGGCTATCGGTGCGTCAGCAGTTTATTCGCCAGTATGCTTCGGGGAAGAGTGAGAATTACCAGAAGATCATACACTGGCTGAACCTGTGCAACGTTGATATTACCGCCGTAATCGGTGAAACCACGATTACCGTGGATGATTTCCTGCAGCTTCAAAACGGTGACGTTATCGTTTTGGACAACGATGTACACCACGATTTGGGCGTTTATATAGGTGCTTCTTTAAAGCTTGATGCCCAGGCCGGTTCGGTGGGAGACAACCTGGCCATACAAATTGTTTCGCTCAACGAAAGGGAAGGTTAGTATGAGTGATGAAAAGTTTCTTCAACAAGATGAAGTAGATGCTCTGTTAAAAGCGGCGCAGGGTGGGGGTGAACTCCAATCCGAAGGACTCAGTAACGACGAGCCGGGCCTGGAGCCGGAAAACAATGCCATGCCGGCGGGAGAGCCCGCCATGCCGGATTCATTCACTGCTGTTCCGGATGAATCACTGACGCCGTCGGAGACGGACGCCCTGGGTGAAATCGGCAATATATGCATGGGCTCGGCAGCCACCACCCTCTCACAATTGTTGAACAAAAAGGTACTGATCACCAGTCCCGCCGTTAACACAACCAATAAAAAAGATTTTTTGACCGCATTTAATATGCCTTTTCTGGTAATTAAAATTAAATTCAAAGCTGGTTTCGACGGTTACAACGTCTTAATTATCAAACTGCAGGATGCTATTGTAATGGCTAATTTAATGATGGGCGGGGATGGAACAGACCTGCCTGAAGAGATTTCCGAGCTGGAGATCAGTGCCGCATCCGAAGCAATGAATCAGATGATGGGCGCTGCATCCACATCCCTGGCTGATCTGCTCAACAAAAACATCAATATTGCCCCCCCTGAAACGGAACTGGTCCAGGACACAACCAATGTGCAAATTGATTTGCCCTTTGACGACCCCATCGTGGTCATTTCCTTTAAAATGGATATTGAAAACCTGCTGAACACAAATATTATGCAGGTTATCGACCTGCATAACGCCCGTGAGCAATCTAAACTGTTATGGCATAGCTTTGGCGGCTCTGATGATAATGAGCAAATCGGCACAGCCGGTGAAGACATGCCGTTTAACAGCGAAGAACCAAACCCCGCCGCCGGCCGGCCGGAAAGCATTCCGGAACCGCAACCGGAAGATCCGTTTTTAGAAACGGAAACGCCGCCTGTGGAATTCGGAGAAATAATGGAGGAACTGCCGCAGCCGCCGGGCCAAATGCCCGGGAACGGACGCCAGCCCGCACTGCAGGTGGATCAGAACAAGCTTAACCTGTTGCTGGATATCCCTCTGAAGGTATCGGTGATACTGGGCCGGACCAGGAAACAAATCAAGGATGTTTTGCAAATGACTCCCGGGGCTATAGTGGAATTGGAAACAGTAGTGGGTGAACCCGTGGAAATACTGGTTAACGGTAAACTGGTGGCCCGGGGGGAGGTAGTGGTGGTAAATGAGAATTTTGGCGTCAGAATATCCAATATCATTTCCACCCGGGACAGAATTAACACGATCAATTCAAGTACCTTAATCTAAAACGTAGGGGCGCCCCTTATGGGGCGCCCGGCTTTTAAAACTTGTTGATCACCAGACCGGTGATTAGTTTAGGGTAAAAGAAAGTTGATTTTTGGGGCATTTTCTCCCCATTTTCAGCCACGGTGGTCACCTCGGCTATCCGGGTGGGGTTCATCAGGAACGATACCCGGCATTCTCCCCGCTCCACCGCATTAACGGCTTCTCCGGCATCCCTGGTGTAACGCACAGCCTCGCCGCCGGCCAAGGCGTCCTTCCCCAAACTCATAATGTTTTCAAGGATTAATTTCTGCAGCACCGAAACGTCCAGCCGGCGCCAGGCCGGTGAGCGTTCAGGGGGCATTTTTTGTGCGATTATACTCTCGTCCTTTAACTGTAAAACATAAAAATTGCCCGCTCCGGTATAAAAGCCGAACACCCAACCGCTTTTGGCGCCGCCGGCGCTGTTCAAACCGGCCTGTTCAGCCATATAAGCAAGCACTCCGCCCACACCGCGCCCCGAAACCTTCTCCACCAGGAAGTCCTGCCGTAATGCCGCGAGCAATTCGTCCGGCTCCATAGCGGTTGATACAATCAACCGGTGCGTGGGTAAAATGATCAGTCCGGGATCATAAAGATTAACCAAGGTCATCATGACATGTCCGGCGGCCGCGTTTTCACGGGCATAATTGAGCGCGGTTTCATAACGGTGGTGGCCGTCGGCGATAAAGATACGCAGTGGTTCCATCAGTTCCCGCACCTGATTCAGCACACCCGGTTCTTTCACCACCCAGAGGCGGTGGCCCTGTTTCCATTCATCCACAAAATCGATGTCGGGGGTTCTATCGCCGATCACCTGTTCCAAAAGACGGTCGATGGTTCTTTCCGGATCGCTGTACAAACCAAAAATGGGGCTGAAATTGGCCCCGCAGGCCCGCATTAAAGCCAAACGGTCGGCCTTGTGCCCCGGCATGGTTTCTTCATGGGGGAGCACCACGCCCTTTTCATACGGTTCCAGTTTCACACCGCAGATAATCCCGGTGCGTTCCATTTCCCGGCCAGCCACGGTAAACCGTTGGCGATACAGATAAATGGCGGGTTCTTCCTCCTGCTGCAGGACTTCGTCATTTTGCCAGCGACGGAAATATTCCGCCGCACGGGTATAGCGGTTTTCGGTTTCGCAATCTGCGGAGCTTTGTTTGCCGTATTCCAACCTGATGATATTATAGGGGCTGCGGTTATAATACCCCTCCTGTGCATCCCGGTCTATTACATCGTACGGCGGTGTTATCAAATCTTTGATATTCCCGGATTTCTTTTCATTATAGCGTATGCCGCGCAGGGGTATGATTCCGGCCATTACTTTTCCTCCCGATGATATACTTTCTGTTGTTTCACCATCATATTTTACCACAGCAACCTGTTAAAAAACAGGCCGGCCTTCATTTGGAATATTTGCACCCGCCGGCAAGTATAAATTTTATTTGAAGGGGTGATCTCATGATCAATACAAAGTGGTTAGTATTCAATCGGAAGAACATTATAACCGCGGCCGTCGTTCTGGTGCTTTTATTTGCGGTGTTCCGGGCCGCGGATTCTTTTCGCACCCGGGTTATGCTAAGCCCGCTGGAGGAATTCCACACGGCACTGGTAAATACGCAAAACAGTCAGTCCTTTTGTTTTAGCGTGCAGGTTAAAATGAGCAACCGTTTAATTTCGGATATTGAGGGGAAAAAAGCGGCGCCTGATGGGATTCATATCGCCGGAAGCATGCAGAACACGCCGGTGGAATTTATTCACATCGGCGGGAAAGCGTATATTAAAGGTTACTGGTCCGACAATTGGTCGGTATTGCCGGAAAGCAGCCTGGTAGACTCGGAGTTGTTTATTACCGAGCTAAACCCTCTGGGAAGTTTTATATTTAGAGACATCCCCGAAATTAAATTCTTGAAACAGGAAAAAATTAAAGGGGAACCACTGCATGTGCTGGAACTGCGACCCATTGTTGAAAACCCGCTGATGGAATTAAACTATGACGATTTCGTTTACCGCATATGGGTGGAGCCGAAAAATACAGTCATCAGGAAGGCGCATATCACGGCGGCAGGCAAAAACGGCGGCCGGGACAGGCTGGATATTGTAATTGAGCTGTGGGACTATAATAAGCCAATAACAATATCACCTCCGGACAGCTATTGACAATAAAAGAACGAGGCACCGCTATTGCTCGTGGTGTCTCGTTCTTTCTGGCAGGGGAGACAGGACTCGAACCCGCAGCCTACGGTTTTGGAGCTTGTGTATATACCTGTTTTGCATAAATATAGGCAAATATATATATTTACAAACCCGCGTCATTACTAAATTTGTTTTATATTTATATATTAGAATTTAATGCATTCAGACATATATTTTTTTGAAAACAATCCACCAATAATCAACCAAGATTATTTTCTCCGTTTCTTCTTTTTGTCTTTATCCTTCGGCTTATTTTTCAGCAGTGTGCCGAGCTTTTCGGCTGCTTCCCTGTCAACACTTTCCAAAGCTTCAGCATATATGTCTGTGGTGGTCCCCACGACTGTGTGACCCAATCTTGCCGAAACGTTTTTTAGCGAAATACCTGACTTAATTAGCATTGTGGCATTAAGGTGCCGCAATGAATGGAATGAACAATGAGGGAGTTCATTATCCTTCAGGAACTTAGTTAACCATTTCCCGGGCCAGTATGTGCTTCCTGGGCAGCCGTCCCAGGTAGTAAACAATCTTTCATCTGGTATAGTTTTCTGTTTCTCGTGCCAGAGAATAACAAATTCCTGTAATTGTTCATCGGTTAAGGAGCATAGTGCAGATATTTCCGCAGCCACTCTTATGCCAAGATAATCAAGCTTGACCACAATACCCTCGTCTAGTCCCCGGTCTAACAGTATGTCAACATTTTCTTTCCAAGCTTTCTCTGCGCCTTTGTTATCACGCAGGCCTTCCAGTAGGTCACCGCCGCCCGGCATCACCTTTTCAAGCAATTCAGCGAAAGATTTTGTTGTCGCAGTTACCTGCCAGAGGTTGCCCAGTTTTAGTTTTTTTTCGTTCCACTCGGCACGGTATTGCTTCAACAAGGCCATTACGTTATTTGGCAGGGCCATTGTCCGTCTGCTTTCTTCCGTCTTGGTATCTTTCTCAAAGACGCCCTTCTCCGGCAGATACTGACTGGCCCTTTCTACCCGGACAGTGCTTTTATCAAAATCAAAATCGGGCCATGCTAATCCCATCATTTCACCTTCACGCACTCCGGTGGCAATCTCAAGCCAGATTAATGTTCGGTGTTTTAACGGTGCTTTTTCGAGAGCAGTTAAAAAAGCGGCGGTTTCATTTTCGTCGTAAACCTTAACTTTGGCCTTGGTGGTTTTTGGTGATTTAACCTTTTTGCATGGGTTTTCGCTGATTATTTCCCAATCAGCGGCATCTTGCAGAATGGCGGATAGGCAACCGTAATGGTGCTTGACGGTCCGCGCTGATAGTTTGCCCGGCTTTTTATCCAGGCGGGGCATATCTGCAAGTTCGACCATAAAACGATTAATGACCATTGGCTTGAGCTTGTCCAATCGTATGTTCCCGATAGCGGGCAGGATGCGGGTCTCCAGCATTTCAATGTACCGGCTTAATGTTTTGGGCTCCAGGTACTTTTTGCCATAATCATCAATCCACATCTCTACAAACTTAGACAGTTTATAGTCCTTGCTGGCGGCGCGGTATTTGCCGTTCTTAACTTCCTCTTCAAAAAGGATGGCCGCTTTCATGGCTTGCTTATCGGTACCATAGAAAATCTTAGTTACCTTATTTTGCTTTTTGCCGTTGTAACCATCGGAGACAATTAAAAGCCATTTAGTGCCTTCTTTATTTTTCTTTTGGATAGATGCCACCCTGTTCACCCGCTTCCCGTAATTGCAAGTCATCTTTACGAATGGTAACGGCTTGTTCAATTTTGCGGCTGTAGCAATAATTGTTTATGCTGATAATCGAAGGCTTTCTCTGTATTCTTTTGCTTCAGCGACTAACGTAAAAGTAACTGTTGCATTATGGTGGTTTTTAACAACTTCTTCAATTTCGGCTAGTGGTACTTTAAAAAACTCTTTCCTGCTGTTTACTTTATTCAACTCATACTTTCTAAATGTTTCATGCATGATGGCTTCTAAGGCCGGCGCGTCGTCTGAAAATATCATTGCATGCACATCAAAAGCAAATGGTACTGAAGCATCACTTAACTCTTTAATCCTATCCATTGGCTCTAATCTTCTTGTCATGCCAATTTTATATACATCTTCACCAAATGAACCGATGTTAGATATAACATAAACAAAACCGGCCCTGGTATTTTGCTCTCTTTGAAAAACATTTTCTTTGTCTACCTCTAATAGTTTTAATTTTTCTTCCAGTTCTTTAATCTTGCCAATATATAAATTCTTTTCAACATCATCCGTTGCCTTTTGCATATAACTTATTAATTTAGATATCTCATTTTTAAATTGCATTTCTTCTTTTTCGATTCTTTGTTTTTCCCGTTCTATTTCTCTTCTTACCTTTTCTTCTTCTACCATCTGTTCCCTAATGGCTTTTTGCTGCTCTTTTTCTTGTTCTCTTTTCAATTCAAAAGTATAAACTAAATTTAATTGCTCTAATTTTATTTCAAGTAATTTTTCAGTTAAGAAAATGCCATCAGTAGAGAAAATATTATTCAGGCTGTCGAAACATTTTTTTATTTTACCTCTTTGGGTATCAATATTTTTATAGTTTAAGCCAAGGAGGATATTATCGCATTCAGCATTGAAACACCTAATCATTTGCTTAATATTATTGTTTAAAACTTTTTTTGTATCTGATGAAGCAATTCTAACTCCATTGTTACTTTTCATTAATTCTTGTTCTTTTACTTTTAGCAGGCTTAATTTATTCTTGCACTCTTCTGAAGAAATACCGTCATAATCAGAGAATTGATAAGAGCTTATTATTACCTCTTTATTTAATTTTTCAATTTCCATAGTTAAGCTGTTAATTACTCTTTTTAGCTCAGCGGCTTTTTCCTGTTGTGCTTTTTCAAGATCCTTTATCGCTTGCTCGTGTTGATTTATTTCATCCATTTTATATTTTGCTTTGTTTTCTAATGAGTCAATTTCCCCATATTTACCTTTAATGGTTGCCATTTCGTTATGCTGCAAATATAAAAGCAACAGTCCGATTGCAACAGTGATATAAAGAGGCCACAACGCAAACATTAAACAAATAAACCAGGTCTGTAAATACCACTTGCTAACCAACAGTAAAACCCCCTTTAAAATTAAACTCTCCTAATTAAATTCCGCCATTTTACCCGCCGCCCCAACTCCCATTGCTGGCGCCGATAATACCCGATTTTATGCGCTACAAACCATTGTGTAACCTCGAATTCTTCTTCAATCTCGCAAAGAGTGTAGTTGCCATTGTCCATAATCCGACTAAATTCGACATCCGGCATTAAAACACTAGTTGCCCAGTCGAGCGCCATTCTCTCGTCCTGGGCAACTAATATTTTTGTTTGTCCACAGTTGTCATTTTCCCAAAAACCCGTTGAATGGTACCTTATGTGACCCGGTCGCGGCGGGTATAGTATATGGCCTATTTCTTCAGCCATCACGCATTTGAGTTCCCTGGGCTTGTCCTTTAAGGATTGGTCCAACATTACAACTTTTTTACTTGCCTCTGCCTTACCAAGCAGTCCCAGGGGAAGTTTTTTAAAAATAACTCTGATATCGAGCGCCTGGGTCCACACAAATAAGTTGTCAATGCTCACCATGAATTATTCAATTTCTCCCCCTTTATCGTCAAATACGCCGGTTCCCGGTATCTTAGGACCGTTGGCGGCCGGCTCCGACCATGACGCCTTTGGTAAACCATACTTTTCCCGTGCTTTCTTTACCAGCTTGAACATTGTTTCATCATCAAAGTCATATTCAATATCCAATTCGGCTACCCTGGTTAGGGCATCGCCCAAGGTCTTAGCCTGGTATATGTAGTCTATATTTTTATCGCCCAGACCCCGGGGATATTTTCTTCTGTTCTCCACCATTCGGGCGGCTGTTTCATAATTTATGTCAATACCGGATTCTTTTGCAATGAAAATTTCTTTTTCTATTGCATCGTTTGTGGGCATGTCTAAATATCCGTCCGACTTTTCATTTATATGGTCCCACCCTGCAGCGGACATAAACTCTTGATAGCTTACATTGTGAGATTTTTGAGCTAATTTTTGTATTGTATTTGCAGATGGTGGAGTATCTAATAAACCACGAGAAAGACGAGAAATATGGGCAGCACTTACCATGGACTGGCGTGCGAATTCGTTAATTGACCTGTCGCCTCTGGCCTTATTTAGTAGTTTTGCAAATCTTTCTTTGTTAAACCCAGTCATTTCTACACCTTCTCCTATAAGCCTATTATATTAGCTGGTGTTGCTTGCAGTCAATGTTTTATATAGTTTTAAAGAAAATCTTAAAAAACATATTGACTACATGTAACGGTAATGATATAGTGTTACATACAAACAATATTGACTGTATGTAACGGGGGTGAACTTATTGTATCTAAACAAACAGAGGGTAAGAGAACTTATGCGGGATTATGCAGATGATAACTACCATGAGTTTGCAAGACAATTACAGGTTGATGTAGCCCAAGTCCATCGGGTATTAAATACTGAGAGCAAAGCAGGGCCAAAATTACTTGGCAATCTTATGAAGTATTGTCAAAGTCACAAACTTGATTTCAACCACTATATTTTTTTGGAACAGCCATTACATACATGTAATGGCTGTCAAGAACCCACTGGTACCTTGGGTTAACTTATTTAGGCAGTGGTTTTTCCTTCGGCACGTAAAGTATCAGCACACAGTATGTATACTGGGCGCCATCGGCCACAAATCGTATATCGATCACCCGGGCCGGTTTGTGGGTGCGGAACCAGGCGTTAATCTGCATTTCAAGGTCGTTGTGACTGTTATCTGCCAAAAGCTCAACTTTATAATGGGACGGCATATTTACCCTCCTAAAAAATGCACGGAAGAAAGGCAGGTGAAAACATGGATCGCAAATTTACGGTGAAAACTGCACTGGCCCTATATTTCCAGGGGACATTGGGCGAAGCAAAACTTCGTCAGGCAATCAGAGCAGGACAGATACCGCATACCCGTGTTGGCTCCCGGATTATCCTCCGGGAAGCGGCTTTGGACGCGTGGATGGCGGAGCAAGAGCGGCAGTCTGTTGCGAAGCGGAAACTCAAAATCGCAAAATAAATTAAGTTTCAATCTCCCCGTGTTGCTTTTCGTACTTGACAAGATATTGCTCAACTATGTATTCAATCTCTTTGTTTGTCGAACGCTTTTCCTTTTTGGCCAGTTCTTTGATTTTCTGTAATAACTTTTCGGGTAACCGTAGCGTGAAATCCACTTTCACCATATCAGCATTCCTTATCATACCGGGAGAGGTTTCGGCAACACCTGGTGACATACGGCTGCCGGTGCGGGACGGTGTTTTCCAAGATAGAGGACGTGTCGAAGGAGGATGGCGCATGAAGCGTCTTTTGCGGGCAGGTAGTTACTACCTCTGGGCGCTGACGGTGGAAAAGTGCCTGGGTATTGCGGTGATGGTCTTGGCCGGCGGCGCGGCAATAGCGGCTATGTATTACGCGGCAGTGACGTTTTTGGGGAGGTGGTAGGTTGAAGTGCCAAATCTGCGGCAAGTCTAGCGGCGAACGGGATATGTGCCGGGAATGTGAAGCGGCTGTCACTATGCAGGCTATGCTGGACGAATACCGGCAGTATGCCGAAACGCGAAAGGCGGGTTGATATGTGGTCGTTTTTGCGAATGTTCCTCCGTGGGAAAAGAATC
>Ga0209164_1003359_pt1 | contig 15287 bp, 17 predicted proteins | sample MTBNYHSulfiMetaG_FD_187458 | JGI IMG/M metagenome (GOLD analysis project Ga0209164, IMG submission 187458) | Enrichment culture microbial communities from rom New York Harbor, USA that are MTBE-degrading - MTBE-NYH (New York Harbor Sulfidogenic)... | ecosystem: Environmental > Aquatic > Marine >...
CGCCGGCCGGGGCTTCAATATCGACAGCCTGTGCGTGTCAGCGACCACGGACCCCCTGGTGTCACGGATCACCCTGGTGGCCGACGGAGACATGGGAATTCTGGAGCAGATCAAAAAGCAGCTTAACAAACTGATCAATGTGATCAAGGTGATGGACTTCACGGACACGGATCACGTCCAAAGGGAGACCGCCCTGGTGAAGGTGCGGGCAAAACCCGAAAACAGGGCCGAGATCCTGAGGATGACGGACATCTTCAGATCCAGAGTCGTGGATGTGGGCACCGAATATTACACTCTGGAGGTGACGGGAGATGAAGGAAAAATCAACGCTTTCCTGAAACTGCTCAATCCGATGGGCATCAAGGAAGTCGCGAGAACCGGCGCGGTTGCGCTTGCAAGAGAGAAGAAGTAGTAGAAGGGAGAAAGAAAGGAGCAGTTATGGCAAAGATAGATTTCGGCGGTGTTGTAGAGGAGGTAATCACTTCGCAGGAGTTCCCTCTTTCAAAGGCGAAAGAGATTCTCAAGGATGAAAAAATTGCGGTGCTCGGCTACGGAGTTCAGGGCCCCGGACAGGCGATGAATCTGAGGGACAACGGATTCCCCGTGATCATCGGGCAGCGCGAGGAGGAGCCTGCCTATTGGAACAAAGCGATCAAGGACGGGTTTGTGCCGGGGAAGACTCTCTTCCCCATCGAAGAGGCGGGCAGGAAGGGAACCATGATTCTCTATCTCTTGTCAGATGCGGGACAGATGGCGGCATGGCCCACGGTGAAGGCGAACCTGAATGAGGGAGATGCGCTGTACTTTTCCCACGGCTTCTCGATCGTTTACAAAGAGCAGACGAAAATCGTTCCGCCTCCGAATGTCGACGTGATCATGGTGGCGCCCAAAGGGTCGGGGCGTTCCCTGCGGGCCAATTTCCTCGACGGCAGCGGCATCAACTCGAGTTACGCAGTCTTCCAGGACTACACGGGAAGGGCGAAGGACAGGACCCTGGCCCTGGGGATCGCCATCGGTTCGGGGTACCTGTTTCCCACCACCTTCGAAAAGGAGGTCCACAGCGATCTCACGGGTGAGAGAGGCGTGCTCATGGGATGCCTTGCCGGCGTGATGGAAGCCCAGTACGATCTTCTTCGAAAACATGGCCACAGCCCCAGCGAGGCCTTTAACGAGACGGTGGAGGAACTCACCCAGAGCCTGATCCGGCTGGTGGCGGAAAACGGGATGGACTGGATGTACGCAAACTGCAGCACGACGGCTCAAAGAGGGGCCCTGGACTGGAAAGGGAAGTTCAAAGAGGCCGTAGCTCCCGTCTTCGACGAGCTTTACGAAAGAGTGGTCAGCGGCGAAGAAACGCGAGTGGTTCTCGAAGCGAACAGCGCTCCGGACTACCGGGAGCGGCTGGAAAAAGAACTGTCTGAAATGAGAAATTCAGAGATGTGGAGAGCCGGCGCCGCGGTAAGAAGTCTGAGACCGGAGAACAGAGGCAAATAGGCGTCATCGCCACATGGGCTTGCATAAGACAGCCTACGTGTCATTGCGACCCAGGGGGAAGCAATCTCAGGGGATTGCCGCGTCGCTCCGCCCTCGCAATGGCGCTCTGATTCAATACTGTAGAGACCATCGGATGCGGGCGCTTCATGGAGTAAGACGTGACGATTGATTCGAGCCCCGGCGCGGATAGCTGGACGCCGGACAGAAGGTGGATCGCCATGCTTACGGAATACCTTCCGAAGTGTGGCGTTCGCCTGCCTGAAAACCCCAGGGTCCTCAACATAGGCTGCGGCAACAGCGTCAAGTGGAACTACCTCGGCGTTACCGGCTATTCGCTGGGACGGGGTTTGGGGCTCCCTGAGTATGTGGCCGTCGACTTGAAGCCGGAAGCCTTCGAGGATGCCAAAAAAGCTCTGGACGGCCTGGTCCGTTTTATCGCCGCCGACGCCCGGCATCTTACGGACCACCTGGAAGGCGCTTACCATCTTGTGGTTGTGGAACACCCCAATCTCACCACATCTCCCGAAGGTCCCGGGATATGGCGGCGGATATTCCAAGAGGCGGCACTCCTCCTGGATAAAGACGGAGCACTGATCCTTACCAGCTTCTGGGTTCCCGATCACATCCCCGGCCAGGTAGCTCTGGAAAAAACAGGATACCGGATTCTCTACAGCGGGAGGAACAAGTTTCCTGGAAAACCGTTTGACAAACTGGGCACAGGGGAGAGCCTCGCAACAGACAAGTACGTGCTGATAGCGAGGAAGAAAATTTAAGCGGAGAGGACATGGTGAAGACAGGCACCAAAGCTCACTTCGCCCGAATTTGCGCATTTGGGAGCTGAATAATGAGGGACCTCAGAGTCGCCGCCGTTTGCATGCACTCGGAGCCGGGCGGGATACGGGAAAACCTCGACCGGACCGCCTCCTTTGTTTCCAGGGCATCAAAAGCCGGGGCGGACGTCGTTTGTTTTCCCGAATTGTCCCTTACGGGCTACACCCTTCATGCGCCCAGAAAGGTGTACAAAGACCTGGGGCAGGATGAGGTCGTGGAAAGCGTGCTTTCCATGGCGAGGGAAGAAAAGGTGCTCGTAATCGCCGGACTTGTTGAGGACTCGCTGAGGGAAAAGCCTCACATCAGCCAGTTGGTGGCCGGACCACGGGGCCTCGTGGGGATGTACAGAAAAACCCATCTCTCCCCCCCGGAGATGGAAAAATACGAGCCGGGCCAAGAGCTTGAGGTCTTCCTGAACGATGAAGTCACCTTCGGCGTCGAGCTCTGCTACGAGACCCACTTTCCCGAGATCACCACGGTCATGGCACTCAAAGGCATGGAGGTCCTTTTTCTCCCTCATGCATCGCCCCGCGGAGAGCCCGGTGAGAAGATGGAGAGCTGGCTGAGGCACATGCCGAGCAGGGCCTTTGACAACGGCGTTTTCGTGGTGGCTTGCAACCAGACGGGCAAACACCGACACGGCTTTTCTTTCCCGGGGGTTGCCGTGGCGGTCGGCCCCGACGGCCGGGTCATGGACAGCTACTCGGGGAAGGAGGAAGGCCTCCTGCTTGCGGATCTGAAAGCCGGCTTCCTGCAGGAAGTGAGGAAGCACAGAATGAGATATTTCCTACCCAACCGAAGGCCGGAACTTTACGGAGAAATCTGTTCTTCCCCGCCCTATCGTTCCGGAATCGGCGGTTCAGAATAGAAAAAGGCACGCAAGGAGTCTTCGCTCCCGGTGCCTATTCTTTTTCCCGTTGAACAGCGGTTCTTAGACGCAGCCTGTGGGTTTCGGCAAGCCGGCCATTTTGCAGGCGCCTTTCCCGGGTCCCGATGGAAACAGCTCATAGATATACTTCAGCTTGTAGCCCGTTACCTTGGAAAGGATTCTGACCATGGGTGCGATGCCGTTTTTCTTGTAATAGTCCTGGAGCACATTGATCACTTTCCAGTGCTCGTCGCTGAGTTCTTCGATACCCTCGGTCTGCTTGACGTGTCGCACCCAGGATTCATTCCAGTTGTTGAAATCATCGATGAATCCGTCTTCATCCACGTTAAAGGTTTTTCCTTCGAATTCTACTGTTGGCATACGTTCCACCCTCCTTTTATTTGTAATTCTGATAGGTTAGCCATTATAATCCATGGGATTTTTCTGTATAGCCCAAATTCCGAGGCATGTCAATCCTTCTTTTTGAACCCCTTGAATTTTTCTTCCTTACCCGGCGAGCGGCCCTTCCGACAAGACTTGCCGCCCATGTGCGGTTCCCTGCCGCGTGGATGTGAGTGTACATGGCCAGAAGATTCTTTCTGCACAGCCCGTCCCTCTCCCCGTCGAGTCCCCATCCCCGGAGCACCTTGAAGATTGCCTTGGCCTTTTCCGAGTCTTCCATCACCGCCTTGGAATAATGAAATTCGTGGCCCCTGACGGTTTCTCCCACCTCGAAGTAGGGGTTCTGCCTGAGCACCTCGAGGACGGTGTAACCGTGACCCTGGGGTTTTTTCTCGAGCACGAAACTTACCGGAAGAACCCCGGCCATGGGATAAGTCTTCCCGTCGACCAGGAGATAATCGCCGAGGTACATCAAACCCCCGCACTCCGCATAAACAGGAAGGCCGTCTTCAATCCGCTCTTTCAAGGCCTGCTTGAATGCCTTGTTGTCTGCCAGGGCTTCCGCCTGGGTTTCGGGGAAGCCTCCACCGATATAGAGCGCATCGAGGTCGGGAAGCGTACTGTCCCGGATGGAGTCGAGTTCGATCAGGGTGGCTCCAAGGTCATTGAGTTGGCCGAGGTTCTCGGGATAGTAGAACCAGAAAGAGCTGTCTCTGACGATGCCTATTCTGGGTGAGGGGGAGAAACGATCTAATGTACTGATGCCGGGTGCGTCGTCACGAAGGGGAACCGCATCGTTGGCCAGTCTCCAGAGGGCGGCCATATCCAAGCTTTTTTCCACCACCGTCGCAGCCCAATCAATGGCCTTTTCGGCGAATCGTCTTTCCTGGTAGGGTATGAGGCCCATGTGCCTCTCAGGAAACAAGTCTCCCCGGAGCTTGGGAACGGAACCGACCACCGGGATTCCGCAGTAGTGCTCTATCGAACTCCTTACGAGGGATTCCTGGCGGGGCCCGGCCACCCTGTTAAGGATGACCCCCGCGATCTTGAGTTCGGGATCGAATTTCTGACATCCCATCACAAGGGCCGCTGCCGTGCGGGTGACCATGGTCACGTCCACAATTACGACTACAGGGCTCCGGAGCGATTTTGCAAGTTCGGCCGTGCTGCAGCACCCGTCCAAGTCCAGGCCGTCATAGAGACCCCGGTTTCCCTCTATCACGGAAACCTCCGCATCCGCCGAACGTGTGAGGAAGGAGTCCAAGATCTGCTCCCGGGACATCAGGAACGGGTCCAGGTTATGGCAGGGCCTTCGGGCGGCGAGGGCGAGCCAGCCTGCATCGATGAAATCCGGTCCCTTCTTGAAGGGAGCGACCGCGCGCCCCTTCTTGAGCCAGGAGGAAATGAGTCCGAGGGAGAAAATCGTTTTTCCCGAGCCTCCCTTCAGGGCTGCAATGGTGATGCGGGGTCGCAAAGTGAGCATATAAAAGCCTCTATCTCTCCTCCTCCGGAATGTCAACCGAATAGGGGTGCGACAATCGGTTCAGATGCTCTAATGGCATGTTTTCGGCTGTTTTTTTGTTGACAACCAGAGAAGATTCTTACTATAAGCGTTTGTCTGTTCCCTAAGTGTAGCAGAAGCCTGGCTCTGGCGCTTCCGCAAGATTCAATCACTGCTTTGTCTTTGCCGTCAGTTCATGCAAGCCTGGAATCCCTTTCAGGGTGTTGCACGATTTCCCGGGGAGAAGGGCTAACATGTTGAAAATACGCTTTATGGGGTGTTATTAGGGGATATGAAAGGTTCGGCGAGGACCTCTTTGTTGGGGAATAAATTTAAGAAAGTTCCAGGGAGGAGGTGACGAGAGGAGAAGAGAGAGTTTTGAAGCTGCTCCTTTTTCAACGGGGACGAAAACTTTAAACTTGTAAGAGGAGGCATAGATAATGTTTCAGTCAAAACGAGACGAAAAACCGATCAAGTATGCAGAGACCAGGATTTACTCCGACGCGGACCTGCATAACTACACCGATGAAGAACTGAAGAATTTCAAGATCAAGCATCCAATTCCGAAGTGCGAGGAACTTGAGAAGGGTCCGTGGCCGAGCTTTGTTGCGGACGCCAAGAGGTCGGCCCTTCACAGGAAGAAACTGGGCAAGGACAAACTTCTCATTGAACCAGAGGTGGTGGAAGACCTGCTCGGCCAGTTGGAGCGTTCTTTTGATGATGGAGAAACTCACTGGAAACACGGCGGAATAGTGGGTGTTTTCGGCTACGGCGGCGGCGTCATCGGGAGATACTCCGACCTCCAGCAGGAGTTTCCATCCATCGCCCACTTCCACACCATGCGCGTCAATCAGCCTGCCAGCAAATTCTACAGGACCGACTACCTTAAAACCCTCTGCGATCTGTGGGAGTACCGCGGGAGCGGAATGATGAATCTCCACGGTTCCACGGGGGACATCATTTTCCTGGGCACCTTTACCGAGCAGCTTGAGCCCATCTTTTTCGAACTGGGCCACGTTGTTCAGCAGGATCTCGGCGGATCCGGGTCCAACCTCAGGACGCCCTCCTGCTGCATCGGCAAGGCGCGCTGCGAGTGGTCGTGCTACGACACTCAGGAGATGTGCTATGAAATGACCACCCACTACCAGGACGAGCTGCACCGGCCCCAGTTCCCGTACAAGTTCAAATTCAAATTCGACGGCTGCCCCAACTGCTGCGTGGCCTCCATCGCCAGGGCGGACATGTCCTTCATCGGCACCTGGAGAGACGATATCCGCATCGACCAGAAGGCGGTGCAGGCTTACCTGGGCGGCGAAATCAAGCCCAACGGCGGAGCCCATTCCGGAAAGGATTGGGGCAAGTTCGACATCCAGAAGGAAGTGATCGATCTGTGCCCCACCAAGTGCATGTGGATGGAAGGCAACAAACTCATGATCGACAACAAGGAGTGCACTCGGTGCATGCACTGCATCAACGTGATGCCTCAAGCCTTGCGGCCGGGCAAAGACACGGGTGTCTCCATTCTCCTCGGTGCCAAGGCTCCGATTCTCGAAGGCGCGCAAATGTCGCTGCTGACGATTCCCTTCATGAAGGCCGAGCCTCCCTACGACAACATCAAGGAAAAGGTCATCGAGCCTGTTTGGGACTGGTGGATGGAAGAGGGTAAGAACAGGGAGCGCCTGGGCGAGTTGATCCAGAGGCAGGGGATAAGCAAGCTGCTCGAAGTTCTCAAAATCCCACCCATGCCGCAAGTCGTGAAAGAACCCAGATCCAACCCCTACATCTTCTGGAAAGAGGAAGATGTTCCCGGCGGATGGAAGCGAGACATCAACGACTACCGTGTCAGGCACAAGAGATAGTGAGAGAGGAGGGTGTAAGTTATGCAATTATCTAAGGAACGAATGGGACTATACAATCCTGAAAAACCGATGGAAAACAGGCTCACCGATCTTGGGCCGAGACACTACTGGGAGAACTTTCCTCCGATTATTCAGAAGAATTACGGGAAATGGAAACATCACGACATCATTGAGCCGGGATTGCTGGTTCATGTATCGGAAACCGGCGACAAGGTGTTTACGTTGAGGGCTGGAGGCTGCCGGTTCATGACCGTGGAGCACGTTCGCGAAATATGCGACATAGCGGACAAGTACTGCGGCGGGTTTGTTCGATTCACCACCCGCAACAACATAGAGTTCCTGGTGGATAGCCTGGAGAAGGCGCAGGCCCTCAAGAAAGATCTGATGAGCCGGAAACACGTTTCGGGAAGCTACAAGTTCCCCCTAGGCGGAACCGGCGCCGGGATTACGAACATCGTTCACACCCAGGGGTACATCCACTGCCACACGCCCGCGACGGATGCATCCTCCATGGTAAAAGCGGTGATGGACGAACTGTTCGAATATTTCCAGAGCATGACCTTCCCGGCCCAGGTGCGGATCTCCATGGCTTGCTGCTTGAACATGTGCGGAGCCGTGCACTGTTCCGACATCGCTCTCCTTGGCTATCACCGGAAGCCTCCGATCGTGGACGGCGAGGTTCTGGAAAAGGTCTGTGAAATTCCCCTTGTCATCGCCGCATGCCCCACTGCCGCCATTTCGCCGACCAAGACCGAAGACGGCAAGAAGGCGGTGAAAATCAAAGAGGAAAGGTGCATGTTCTGCGGCAACTGCTACACCATGTGCATGGCCCTGCCGCTTTCCGACAAGGAAGGGGACTGTGTGACGATCATGGCGGGCGGCAAGGTTTCGAACAGGATCCATCCCCCGAAGTTCTCCAAGGTGGTGGTCCCGGCTGCACCCAACAACTTTCCACGTTTCCCGGAAGTCTGTGAAAACGTGAAACAAATCGTCGAAGCCTATGCGAAGGATGCGAAGAAATACGAGCGCATCGGCGATTGGGCGGAGAGAATCGGCTGGGAGCGTTTCTTCGAGAAATGCGGTCTGCCGTTCAGCGAGCACTTGATCGACGATTACAGGTTGGCTTATGATACCTTCAGGACGTCGACTCAGTTCAAATACACCGATGCATCCTGGGCTGTTTCAAAGGCCGTGGGCGGTATAGATTAAGTTTCGGCCTTTACAAAGGAGTTCAATCATGGAAGACCTTAAGAAAGCCATTCTGGAATTTGCCGAAACCAACAAGAAGAGCAAATTCTACTTCAACGACATGGAAAAGGGCGTCAAGGAAAGGCTGCCTGACGCGAAAACCAGGGACATCAAAAAGGCTGCGACCGCCCTGGTGAACGAAGAGAAACTCATTTACTTCTCCACGGGCTCGAGCACCATGTACGGCCTGAAAGGAAGAGGGCAGACAGAGGACCACTAACCCTCGACTGCAGACTTTGAGAACAATGCTAGAGGTCGCTGTCCCAACCGGGAGGCGACCTCTATGCGTTATCGGGACAGGGGGCAAGGTGCACGGCGCACGGAAAAACCGTAAAACCGTGCGCTTTGCACCTTGTGCCATTTTTTTGTTGAGGCATTGAAATGAAAGAACCACAGGATTCCGAGGACTTCATCCGGCAGCAGAAAGAAATCCTGGCCGAGAATCCCGAGTGCGCCACATCCGCTTACAACGTGGGCGTAAAGCTCATGGAACAGGGCAAGCTCGATGAGGCCATACCTTATTTCGAGGAAGCTATTTCCAACAGCGGGCGGATGTTCGAGGCATGGGTCAATCTGGGTTATATCTACTTCAGGAAAGACGACCTGGACGGAGTCGTGGAGGCGAACCTGAAAGCGATCGCCATAGAAGCTCGATATGCGAGAGGCTACGCAAACCTCGGCTTCGCCTACCTCCAGATGGCAAAGACGGAGGAGGCGATCGAGGCCCTCGAGAAGGCCATCGAACTCAACCCGGACATCGCCCAGGCATGGAACAACCTGGCCAACGCGTATCTCCAGAAAGGAGACCTTGAAAAGGCGATCGAGACCAACCTGCGTCTGCTGAAGCTGGCGCCGAAATTCGGGCTCGGGCACAACAATCTGGCCGTGGCCTACTATCACAGGGGAGATTACGAAAGAGCGATCGAGCATGCAGACAAGGCCGTGGAATACGGTTTTCAGGTTCACCCTGAGTTTCTGAAGGAACTCGAACCCCATCGAAAATCATGAAAATCGTCACTCTCTTAAGAAGCTATGAGCTGCTGGCGGATCAGGCCGACAGAGCTTTCGAGAAAACGAAGCAGGAGTACGGTTCAAGCATGGCGTGCGAGCTTCATTGCTCAGACTGCTGTCATGCCGTGTTCGGCCTGTTCCTCATCGAGGCCGCCAACCTGAAACAGCATTTCGACGAGCTGGACATAAATGAAAAAAAAGAAACTCTGATGAGATGCGGCGAAACAGAAAGGGGCCTCAAGAGGCTGGAGAAAAAGCTCGAGCTACACGGAGAAGACCGGGAAATGCAGTTCTCGATCCTTGCGAGAGAGAGGATCCGATGCCCCCTTCTCCGGGAAAACAACGAGTGTGCGCTCTACGAACACCGGCCGATTACGTGCCGCGTTTACGGAATCCCCACGAAGATACAGGGACGGGCAAGGGTATGCGGGAAGGCAAAATTCGAGAAGGGCTTCACCTACCCGATTTTTGACCTGGACGGCGTTTACAGGAATCTCTACGGCCTCTCCAGGGAACTCCTGAACGAAGCGGGCGGTAAGGATATGGAAAAGGCCGGTCTTCTCATATCCATCCCCAGAGCTGTCACCGCCACCCTGGATGAACTCATCCGGGAAACCTTCGGATGATTCTCCACAGGGATTCCGCGTGCACTCCCAGGTTCGCTTCGATGACGGGATAGTCCCCTGGATCCTCGGATTCATAATGCTTCAGGAGCGGTCGAAACAGGGAGTTCACTTCGTCGAGGCTGAAGGTCTGGAACAGTCTCAGAAGGTATTCCGGATCGCCCAGGGGATGCCTCGCCTGTCCTGCCACGATCCGGAGGGCTTCAAAGAAGCCTTCGACAACGGGCCGGAGGCAGAAGCTGTCGGCCCAAATCACCTCTTTCGTCCCTTCTGTTTTGTCAATCCGCATCTTTATGGTCAAGTCGAGAAAAAAGTAGACGAGCCCGATGACAGGGTTGAGGGGACCTGCGCCTCTCATAAGCTCTAAAGGTTCATATCCTCTCACAGTGGTCAGCCTGACCTCGGTCTTTTTGCCTTCCGTGCTGACGACAAAATCGCCTGCCGCATGATGCCAAGGCCGAATCTGCCGGAAAGACTCGGGGTCATAGTAAAGGGTGAGGATTTTCGACGCTTCCTCGTATATGCATGAGGCCTCTTCGTCGGAAGCGAGTCTTGTTCCTCTCTTTTGATCCCAGATGTAGATTCTCCGTGATCGATCGGAGTCGAGGTGCCACTCGTGATAGTCCTCGAACCACCCGGTCGCCATCATCGACAGGGAAGCTTTTCCTCCGGCCGACACCTCTCTTTTCAAGAAGGGTGTTGGAAGGTAGGCGAGACGGAAGTCCTCTCCGAGCTTTCTCAGCAGCGTTTCCTCCCGGCTCAGGCAGGCTTTCCCTCTCTCGGAGAGGGCGGCGCTGACAGCGAATTTCCGGGATCCTTCCTCGAAAAAAAACTCGGTGCTGGCAATGTGGTAAAGAGCGCCGTGCTTTTCGCTCCGGATGATCATCCTCCCAGGTTCACTCTGGAAGGCCAGGTGGGCGAGGAGCTGCAGGGAGAATCGCCGAAGGGCGTCGAAATAGTCTTCCAGAGTCAAGAAAGGATGAGCTTCGCAGGGCTTAAGAAGAAAGGGGCGACCGAGGATCTCCGGACCGGCCTGAAGATCGCCGTTCCGGGACGGGATGCGGTATTCGACTATCATAGCCGTTTCAGGGCGTCGGATGAAAGCCTTCCTACCGTTGCTCTGACGACTTCGCCGTTTTCATAGACGGGAAGTTCTCCAGCGTCTTCCGTGAGGCCTGCCAGCTTTTCCCTTGCCTCCCGGATGCCTAACTGACCTAGGAGTGCGGCGGCATAACCCCTTACCTCGGGGTCAGGGTCATCGAGGAAGAAAATAAATTGGCGGCCCGTCTTCCGCATCGGCTCGGGGTTCCTGCGGCTGATTTTCACCAGAGCCCGAAGGATATCGGCAAGCATGGTCCTGTCTCTGACCATCCGGTAGAGTTGGGGAATATAGCCGGAGAATTGGTCGGTATTTCGGCTTATGATTTCGCCTATGGCATCCAGCGCGCCCCAACTCGATGCCGCGGTGTCCATGACGGACGAAAAGAGACTCTGAAGCAGCTTTGCGACGGTACCCGGATCGCTTTCCGCGATAACAGCGGAAACCCTGCCTAGGGCCTCGGCGGCTCTCCAGCGAAGGCTTCGGTCCGCCGAGTAGAGAAGGCGCTTCAGGTCCCGTATGATGCGCTTGTCCTCTTCGGCCATGGCGAGGAGGGAATCCAGTTCATAAGCCTTCACGAAGGCCTCAACGTCATGCTTAGCCGTTGCTTTCCGGGTTTTCCCTCTCGAATAGGCGCTCTCGGATGCAGCTTTTTCAGGAGGAGTCTCGTCTTTTCCCTCTCTTGCAATACCCTTCAGCAGTTTTATGAAATAGAGAGTGCCCGCAATGCGCCTGCCTTCGTACACGCCTCCATGAACGATCATGTGAGTCCGGTCGTCGTAGTTGTAAACCTGTTCGTCCACATAGTCTTCATCGGAAGTGAGGCCCCAGGCGCAATCCCAGTCGCCGTTGCAGGCGTAGACCAGGGCTTCGATCATGGCGGAGCCGAGGTTGTGGCCTGTCACGTCGAAGGCGTACACGGCCCCGCAGGAGCATTTCCCCACGGGCATCGCGCTTTGAGGCCGATTCAGCGGCTTTTCGATTGCCAGGCTGCAAAAAGGGCACTTGGGCGTGCTCAGTATGTCTTTTCCGAAGAACTTGCTTTCCATGCTGCCTTTCTTTCTAACGTGACTGGGATTCCTGCATTCGTACTGCCCTTTGCTCTAAGTAAGGTCGGCCACCGCGCCGATCTCGTCCCCGGCCGCCCCATGTGCCGGCCTTTAGCCTTACGCTCGCGCCGCCCCATGGGGATGTCTTTTCGAAGCCGCAACCACTTCTCCAGTGTCCATAACCGGCGCCGAAAAGTCACCGGATCACGAGGGCAGATGCAGCCGACAAAGGCTCCGATTGAAGTGGATCGATGCGCCTACGGCAAGGATAACCACTGTACCAGAGAGAGGGAATGGGCGGGAGTTCATTGCCGGGTGCGGCTTCGAAAAGACATCCCCATGGGGCGGCACTTAGTCCTATGCTCGTGCCGGCCTTTGCTCTGTGCCGAACATAGGCCCGAAGGGCCGTTTTATGAAATCTGCGACAACAGATTTCATAGATCAAGGTCCATGCCGCATCCGTCTTCATCATATTCGAAATCCACGATGTCGAAATCCTTGCCCCTCGATTTGAAACGAATCTGCCAGTTACTGAAGCCGGAACCGGCGAAATCGCAACACAAGACTCCGTTACGGGCGTGCAGCTTAGTCAATTTCGGTACGATTTCCCGATGGAAAAGCTCCCGGATAGATTCTTTGTCCTCGTCGCTGAGCAGGTGTGCCTCTCTATGCTCGTTAGTAAACATTTAGGGTTCCACCTGGAAAGGGGAAAAAGAAGGCGTTTCCGGCCGGACAAACAGGGTTTGGTTCACTTGGTCGGCCCGGGAATATCCAGCGTCATGCAGGAGCCGCCCGAAGCGCAGGATCGAGTCGTAAGCTTGGGCTTCTCTCCCGCTCCCCGGGCCATGACATGATTTGTCCTGCTCACGACTCTTTCAATGGATTGCGATTCGCATCCCGGACATTTCATCTCGACTTCTTCATTCGGGCTGAAAAATATCTTTTCGAAAACATTGCCGCAGTCCACGCATCGAAACTCAAATATGGGCATTTTGACGCTCCTAGGTTTAGCGCTTCAAGACTTTACATGGCGGTGATATACTGATTCAAAGGCAAGCAGCAGGCCGTCATTGGGAGGACCCCGGACTCGATCCGGGGGACGAAGCAATCTCAGCAAAACCGAGATTGCCATGCCCTTCGGGCTCGCAATGACATATAATCCAGGGCAGGGGACTCCGCCTGCCCAAGGTCGGCGCGGTGGCCGACTCTACTTCTTGCGAAACGGTCGATCGATTCACGAATAACGGATAATTATCGACCAATAATGATTCACTACTATAAAGACTTAACCGCCTGAAGTCAAACCCGGTATTTGTCGAAATGATTCTTTCCTTCCATCCCTGCTTTGCGGCCGACGCCCAGATCATACCCGGCGACCGCGAACTCGGCCCAAAGGATTTCACTCTGATCCTCAAGGCGGAAGCTATCCTCCTCCCCCAGACCTGTTCTGCATCGCTTTACCGCGCCTGCAAGCGCTCGGCTGCAGCGCTTTTCCCCAACTACGAATGGCGGTTTCGGTACCCGGGAAAAACAGGCCAGAGCCGGCTTTTCGAGAGGATGGAGTGGCCCCATCCGGCTACAAAGAGGTGGCGCTCGACCGAAGCACTGAAGAAGGCGAGGGAACAGTGGAGCCGCCGCATACCCTTTTTCGTCAAGGCGGACAAAGCCCACGAGGGGGATGGGGTGTGGCTGGTCGGAGAAATCGACGAACTCGATGAGGTGCTGGATCTGCTGAGAAAGTGGGGAAACTCTGCCTTCGTGACCCAGGAGATGATTCCCTGCGAAGGAAATGTCCTTAGAGTCGTTGTGCTGGGAAACAGTGTTTCCTGCTACTGGAAAAGACCCCCGCGTCCAGGCCCGGCGATAACGACCGTAAGTCGGGGATCGAGGATCGACAAGAGATGGCGGAGCGATCTCAGGAGAAGAGGAATGAAGCAGGCCCGACGGCTGTGCGAAAGATCGGGGATCAACCTGGCTGCCATGGATTTTGTTTTTCCCATGAAGGATACTGATCCCCAGCCTCTCATCCTGGAAATTAACTACTACTTTGGGAGGCGCGGCCTGGGGGGCTCATTGCGGTATTACCGGTCCCTTCACCGAGCCATCAGGAATTGGCTTGAAGAGCGAGGTCTGGACCCGGATGCAGTGAAGTTTGTCTTATGAAGGATGAGGTGTCCGGTGCAGGTGCCGGCGCGGGGAGATTCCTTTCTGAAATCCGGCTCCACCGGATTTCGGAAAGTTCCCGTCTAGAGGGAGCGAAGCCCCGAAGTTGTATGAAATCTGCCACGCAGATTTCATTGCAGTTTAACGTATACTTTCCTGCTCCGGGGGCCGTCGAAGTCGCAAAAAAAGATCTTCTGCCAGGTTCCCAGAAGCAGCCGGCCGTTGTCGACGATGACCGACACCGAACTTCCCATGAGAGATGCCTTGATGTGGCTGTCGGCATTGCCCTCCATGTGTCGATAGCCTGCGTTCGGCGGAACGAGCTGGTTGAGCTTGTCTATGATGTCCCGGCACACTGCAGGGTCGGCGCCTTCGTTGATGGTTATGCCCGCCGTGGTGTGGGGCACATAAACCATGCAAATTCCGTCCTGAAATCCTGCCTTGGAAATCTCCTTTCCGACCAAGGAGGTGATGTCCACCATTTCGCTCCTGGCACTTGTTTTAACGGTGAAGGACAAGGGCATGGTTCCCTCCCGGTAAAAGACACTCTTTCCCCTCTCGAGGAGGGGGTGGATCTCTTTTGTCTCACGCAAGAAGGAGAGGAAAGAGTGTCTTCGGGGTGTTACAAAGTCTTGCTCCGGAGCTCTTTGCCTGCGAGCGGGTTATAAAGCTTAACAATGGCCACTTTCATGCAATCCACCGTCTTGGATGTAGTGATCACGTCCAGAAGGGTCTTGGTAGCCGGGTCGGGCAGCACGCAGGCGTCTCCGGCATCGAACTTAAGGTCGGGAAAAGCCTTCAGAAGTTTCTTCTGTTCCTTGTCACCCACGGGCACCTTGACCGCCTTCTTGCCGTCGATCTCGACGATTTTGTCGCCCAATCCCGCGGCAGCGAGCTTGCTCTCCTGTTCTCCATCCAAAAAAATATTGACGCAATACTGCCCCATAAACTTCACCTCCATCGTTCATTTTTAAGCCGGCATGGCGGCTTTGTTCGGAATGGGTTGATTTATATTATGGACCGGCTTGGGTTGTCAACAACGGGATTCCTGGGGCAAACCAAATTGTGCATCAGGAAAACTTCTTTTCACCGGAGCGAAAGCGAGAAGGAGGGTGAGGGAAGGCGGCATGAAATCGGCT
>Ga0209164_1003360_pt1 | contig 15287 bp, 9 predicted proteins | sample MTBNYHSulfiMetaG_FD_187458 | JGI IMG/M metagenome (GOLD analysis project Ga0209164, IMG submission 187458) | Enrichment culture microbial communities from rom New York Harbor, USA that are MTBE-degrading - MTBE-NYH (New York Harbor Sulfidogenic)... | ecosystem: Environmental > Aquatic > Marine >...
TGGAAATCTCAAAAACATATATTGGAAACAGCTCGATAACTTTCTCCACGTAAGCACTTCTTTTCAAACGTCTTATAGCTGAATCTGCCCGGTGAACACCGTGGAGGAGTTCAGAAACTGTGATTACGCTGAGTCCAAAAATCTCTTCTTCTCGATTCTGTATAAAGTCATCAATTTCAAATTCCCGCCTCTCTGTTTCAATAAGAACACTTGTATCGAGGATTATTCCCATAAATCCCCCATTGCCATAACGGGTTGATTTTTTGAAATATATTCAAGATCTGACGCAAAAGATTCCAGTTCCTCATCTAATCTTGGCAGTTTTTTCAGCACGGCTTTAAGTTCGCCCAGTGTCTTAAAGTCTGCTTTTTCATCAATCGGCTTCATCGTAGCGACGGGCTTTCCACCTCTTTCAATAATATAATGAATGCCTTTGAATTTTATTGTATTTAATACTTCTGAAAAATCCCTTACAGCCCGGGTTGCGGATATGCGCTTTTCCATTCACCCACCTCCATGTATAATATGATTATCCTATTTTACATACTCGGTGCCTTTTGTCAATGTAAATAAATGAGACATCCTGAAAGGAAAGGATGACATAAGAAAAAAATGGCGCCTGTGAATTGAAGCAAAGAACGAAAGATTTTCCCCATGGATGCGTTTGAATTGGCGATTGATTATTTGACAATCTCTGATATATGTATAAATATATTTGAAAATAAGGTCAACAGGCAGGTGATTGATATGTCCCAGTTGGCTGCATCCTCGTAACTAACAATATCAAAGGATTCAGTCGGATAAAAGGCCTGAAAATTGAAAATTGGGTTTGATCGGATGCAAAAAGCAAAAATTCTCATCGCGGATGATCATCGGGTGGTGATTGAGGGGATCAAGAGTTCTTTACGGGAGCACACGGAATTTGATGTAGTGGGTGAAGCTATCGACGGGCTACAGGCCGTGGAATTTGTGAAAACCTTAAAGCCCGATATAGTGATTATGGATATTTCCATGCCGAATCTAAACGGTATAGAGGCGACCAGGCAAATAAATCAATTGAGTCCTGAAACCCGGATCGTCATTTATACCATGTATTCCGATAAAGAACTCGTCATTGATCTTTTCAAGGCGGGCATATCCGCTTATGTTTTAAAAGACGACCCCTTGTCGGATCTGATCCTTGCTTTAAAGGCAGTGAAAGGCGGTGGGACCTATTTCAGTACGATGGCCCCCACGATATTGGTCAGGCATATGGAAGAACTTGAAGAAGAAAGAACGGAGGGGGATTCATTTGATGCCTTGAGTCAGCGCGAGAAAGAGGTTTTTCTGTTACTGGCCGAGGGAAAGAGTATTAAGAAAATAGCCGGTGAATTGTTCATAAGCCCGAAAACAGTAGAATCTCATAAATATAATATCATGGAAAAACTGCAAGCAACATCAGCAGTCGATCTCACCAAGATCGCCATCAGGAAAAACCTTATGAAGGTCTAAGAGTTTTCCTGGTCTCTGATCTGTCTTTATGAAATTCAAATGTAATATAAGCCACTTAGCTACCCCCCCCCCGGTGAACATCCCCCACAACGTAACGTCTTATATTTTCAGTGTATTCCTGATGCAAAATCAGAATTCTCCCGATTTACTCCTTTTCCCTTCCAAAGTATTCTGCCAACCGTAGAGATGTATGGATATCAGGTTTCACGCTCCAAGTTTCCAGTATTCCTGCTTCTACTCCGTTCCAGGCGGGATCTACGCTATGCTTCGACAAGTTTCAAATGCCCAGTATCCTGTAACCCGCAACATTATAACGATACTCAATTACCCAGTCCCCAACATCTATCCGAGGGGGTTCTCATGAACGAAAAAATACTCGTCGTGGACCGTGAACCGGATATCCGGAAATCCCTTGAAACCCTTTTGAAAAAAGAAGGGTATCAGGTCAGTAGCGCCTCAGGTGGCGATGAGGCGGTCGATATCTTTAAATCCGAACCATTTGACCTGGTTATTATGGATATCAATATGCCGGTGACGAGTGGCCTGAAGGTCCTCAGGAAGATGAAAAAACTGGATGAAGACATAAAGCTAATAGTGCTCACCGGTTCCGCAAGTATTGACAATGCCGTACAGGCAATGAGGCACAATGGCGCCTTTGATTTCTTGACCAAGCCTTTGAAAAATGGGGAACAAATGATCACCAGTGTAAAACAGGCATTGGAGAAAGCCGGTTTGAATGGAGAAAAGAACGCTCTTATCAGAAAGCCAAGGAACCATCAGTCTGCAGGAAACAAGATCCTTATTGTCGATAATGACCCTCAGATCCAGAAGTTGCTGCTCGCCCTGCTTTCCCGAAACGGTTACCAGGCAGAGGTTGCCGGGGACGGTTTCGAGGCCGGGGTCAAGGTGACGGCATTTAAGCCTGGCCTGATCATCCTGGACCTTTTCATGCCCGGGATGGACGGCTTTGAGGTCTGCAAACGGATCAAGGAAGATCCGAGCACATCCCATGTTAGAGTCCTTGCCATCATGGACCATGACCGCCCGGAAAACCGGGATCGAATTATGGCCATGGGGGCAGACAGCTACATGACAAAACCGTTTGACAGGGAGACGCTCGTTAATAATGTAACCTCTCTGTTGAAGAGCGAGGTGTTAGTTGAGAGCGTTTCATGGAAAACGATGACGTAGTAAGGAGGAGCGATCATGAAAAACAAAACATACTTCATCGGAATCGTGCTTTTCGCTGTGATCGTCCTGATTACAGGAATTGCGGGGGCCGAAGAAAGGTCCATTAAGGTGGGCCTCCTGGCGCCCATCACAGGACCGAATCCCGACTGGGGAAAGAAACAGATCGTGGCCATAAAGATGGCCCTTGATGCGGTGAACCGGCGTGGCGGCGTAATGGGGACGCCTCTTGAAGCGGTTATCCATGACACGGCCGGTACCGGGGAACAGGCCCTATCCAATTATCGGAAACTGGCCGGCGAAGAGGGGGTCCTCGTGGTTATCGGTCCTTGCTTCAGCGATGCCTTTGTAACCGTTTCCCCCGCCACCAACGAAATGAAGGTTGCGGTTATTGCGACAGGCTCGGCAACGCCCGGCCTGAGCGACCTCGAAAAAAGGCCCTATGCTTTTAGAATGACCGTGCCCACGGACAAGAAAGAGGGTCGTTCGGCCAAGGCCTGGGTTTCGGCCAACGGGATCAAGAAGGTGGTGATCCTTTATGACAAAGAAAGCACTGTAACATCCAACACGGCAGAAAGGCTCTGGCCGAAAATCATGAGAGACCTGAACGTCGAAATCCTGAACAAAGCGGACCCCCTATCTTTTGAAGTGGGGGAACAGAAGTTCGGCGACCATGTCAAAAAAGTCATGGCCTACCAGCCCGACGGCATCTGCATCTCGGCATTTCCACAGGAGGCCAGCCATCTCATTCGAGAGATGCGCAGGCAGGATCTCAAGCAACCTATCCTGGGCCCCGCCACCCTTTTCGGTCCTAAGATGATCGAAATTGCCGGAGGGGGGGCGGAAGGCCTGTGGTCCAACAACATGTTCTACCTGGAAGATCCGAACCCCAAGGTCCAGGCCTATATCAGGGAGTTCAGGGGACGATGCGAAAAGGAATATCCGTCCATGAACGCCGACCCCGAGCAGTATGACGTGGTCGTTTACGATAGCCTCCTGTTTCTTGTGAACATCATGAAGAAACGGATGATCCAGAACGACCCCCTGAAGCTCCAGGAGAATCGGGACAAAATCAGGGAAGGGCTCGCAAACATGGGCGTCTGGCGTGGTACCGCGGGCATGCTGTCCTTTGACAAAAAAGGAGACGGCATCCGGACGGTCCATATCCTCAAGGTCAAGGACGGTAAGTGGCAGCCGGTTTATTAGATTTAGTCGCGAAATTGGAAACTGGAAACTGTATGAGTCCAAGATCGATACCTCATATTTGCCCAGTTTCAAGTTTCAAAAGAGCGGGGAGGCTCTAATATGGGCTCTAAACAATCAATCAGAATAGGAGACCCAACAGGTCGGGTCCCCTTTTTCAGGGGCATGAGGGGCACGCTGCTTGGGTGGTTTGTCCTTCTGGCCATGGTTCCCATGGCCCTGGTGAGCATCATCTCTTATAACCACGCCCAAAAAGCCCTTACCGAAAGTGCCACGGAGAAGCTCATCGCAACCAGGCAAATCAGGAAAGACATCGTTTTGACCCTGTTCGACAAATGGCACAAGGAGATCCTGTTCGTCTCCCAAATGGAAGACCTCAAGAGCGACATCGTGGACATGGCGGCCGCGTTCAAATTCCTGGGACCTGACCGGCTGAAGTCTTTTTACGCTGCCAAACCCGACCTGTCGAATGCCGGGGAAGGAAGCGCATACAGCGCCGTGCATCAGGAGGAACACAACTTCTTCAAAAACTATACAAAGATCCAACAGCACGAGGATGTTCTGCTCATCGACCCGGCCGGAAACGTGATTTACACGGAGCAGAAAGGACCGGCTTTTGGCGTCAGTTTGACCTCGGAACGTTACCAGGGGTCCAACCTGGCCGGTCTGTATCAGGACCTCAAGGCGGCCAAGCCAGGAGATGTCCTCGTGGTGGATGCGGCCCTTTTTGAAAACGACGTAGCCATGTTCATGGGCACACCGATTTTCCGGGGAGACGTCTGCCCGGGGTACCTCGTGTTTCAACTCCCTTTGAAGTACCTTTCCCAGCGACTGGGCCGCCGCGAAGGGATGGGCCGCACCGGCGAGGTCTACCTGGTGGGCCCGGACCGACGCATACGTTCCGATTCTTTCAACGATCCGGTCAACCGAACGGTAAAAGCCTCCCTCTCAGGGACGGTGGAGCAGAACGGGGTGGACACGCTGGGCGTTGGAGAGGCCCTGGCCGGAAAGGAAGGGGTTGGCGTGACCACAGACTACCGGGGGAAGCAAGTGCTCAGTGCATACGGGCCGGCCAGCGTCAATGGGCTCAATTGGGTCGTTATTTCCGAGATGGACGTTGAAGAGGCCCTGGCACCGGCCCTGGCCCTTCGAAACATCACTGCGGTGCTGATCTGCGGTACAGGGCTTTTGGCGCTGCTGCTTTCCTTTTTCGTGTCCGGCCGCATCGTCCGGCCCATCCGCGAACTCACGACATGGGCCATCCAGGTTGCGGGCGGGGACCTGACCCGAAAAGAGATCAAAACACCGAAAAACGAGATCGGCGATCTCGGAACAGCTTTTAAAGAAATGGCGGAAAACTTGCAGCACCACACGGGTTCCCTCAAGCGCTTATCCTCCGAGCTACAGATCATTATCGACAGCATACCCGGTCTTGTGTTCTATAAGGACAGGGAAAACCGGTTCCTCCGGGTAAACAAGTACATGGCGGACGCGCACCGTATGAAAAAAGAAGAACTTGAGGGTAAAGATCTGTTCGAGTTATATCCTCGCGAGCAAGCACAGGCTTATCTAGAGGACGACCTGGAGTTGATAAACAGCGGTAAAGCCAGGCTGAACATCGATGAGCCCTGGGATATTGAAGCCGGGAGGCGTTGGGTTAGTACCAGTAAGATCCCCTTTGTCGATGAATCCGGTAAGATAATCGGTATAATCGGCGTGAGTATGGACGTCACCGAACGCAAGCAAGCGGAAGAGGCGCTGACCAGGAAGAGCAGAATTATGGATGCCATCAACAGGGTCTTCCGAGGCGCCCTTACCTGTAAGACCGAAGAAGAAGTGGCAAAAATAGCTCTTTCTGTCGCCGAAGAACTCACTGGTAGCAAATTCGGCTTCATCCTTGAGATAAATGCCGCCGGACTGGTGGATACGATTGCGATCACAGATCCTGGCTGGGATGCCTGCAAGATCGTTGTGTCTGAAGCCAAAAACTTCATTAAGAATATGCCCGTTCGTGGCATCGACCGTTCAGTCTTGAAGGATGGCAAATCTCGGATCGTCACTCCGAACGAGATGACAACGCACCCCGACCGGGTCGGGATGCCTCAAGGCCATCCTCCGATCAGCTGCTTCCTTGGCGTTCCCTTCAAGCAGGAAGGTAAGGCGACGGGTATGGTGGGCCTTGCCAACAAGGAGGGAGGCTACAACCGAGAAGATCAGGAGGCCGTCGAGGCGCTTTCCGTGGCTTTCTACGAGGCCCTTGTGAAAAAGCGTATGGAGATCGCTGTGGAGCGTCGGAACTGGATACGAACAGGACAGACCCGGCTCAACGACGCGATGCGCGGCGAAAAATCCATCCAAACACTCGCCGGAAACATTATTAGGTCTCTTTCCAAACACATCGGCGCTCAGGTGGGGGCCTTATTTCTGGCCGAAGACGATCGCCTGAAATTGGGCGGGCGATACGCCTACCGCAAGCACGAAACGGTGCCCGAGACGTTCGGGTGGGGCGAAGGTCTCGTGGGCCAGGCTGCGGCCGACAAAAAGCAGATGCTCCTCAGCGATGTGCCGGAAGATTACGTGGTGGTCGGCTCGGCTCTCGGCCAGAGTGTGCCCACAAACATCGTGGTGGTCCCATGCCTTTTTGAAGGAGAAGTCAAGTGCGTCATCGAACTCGGTTCCCTCCGAGCCTTCTCCGATCTCGAGACCGAGTTCCTGGACAGTGTGGCCGAGGGAATTGCCATAGCAATCCAGACGGCCCAGGCCAGAGAGAAATTGAAGTCTCTTCTTGAAGAAACGCAGAGACAGTCCGAGGAACTTCAGACCCAGCAGGAGGAACTCAAGGCGGCCAATGAGGAACTGGAGGACCAGACCCAGCGGCTGACCGAGTCGGAGGAGCGGCTCAAGGCCCAGCAGGAGGAACTGGAAGTCACGAACGAGGAACTGGAAGAGAAGAACGACCTGCTGGAACGTCAGAAAAGGGAAGTGGAACAGGCCAGAAGGCAGATCGAGGAAAAGGCCGCGGAGGTGGCCCTGGCCAGCAAGTACAAGTCGGAGTTTCTGGCCAACATGTCGCACGAACTCAGGACCCCGCTCAACAGCCTCCTGCTCCTGGCCCAGGGGCTTGCCCAGAACAAGGAGGGCAACCTGACTGCGGAGCAGGTCGAATCCGCAAGGATTGTCTACGGCAGCGGCAGCGATCTGTTGAACCTCATCAACGAGATCCTGGATCTCTCCAAGATCGAGGCCGGCCGTATGGAGCTCCAGCTCACCCCGGTGCAGGTGAGCAACCTTGCGGAAAGGGTCCGGGGGTCCTTCGGGCACATGTGCGATGGAAAGGGGCTGAGCCTGGAGGTCACGGTACGCGATGACGCCCCGGTCGAAATCACGAGCGACAGCAAACGCGTGGAGCAGGTCATCCGGAACCTGGTGTCCAATGCCGTCAAGTTTACAGAAAGAGGCAGTGTGATCGTCACCTTCGGCCAATTGTCATTGGTCGATGGTCATTGGCAGGACGATACAGGAAAGACCGTCGAGCTTCGCACCCCTAATGACCAATCGCCAATGACCAATGACCGATGGTTGTCTATCGCCGTCAGGGACACCGGCATCGGCATCGCCCCGGAGAAGCAGAAGACCGTTTTCGAAGCATTTCAGCAGGCCGACGGCGGGACGGCACGCAAATACGGCGGAACGGGGCTGGGGCTTTCCATCTCCAGAGAGCTTACGCGCCTGCTGGGAGGGGAAATTCAGCTTGAAAGCGAGGTGGGGAAAGGGAGCGCGTTCAACCTTTATCTGCCGATAGATGTTGAACAAACGCGGAAGTCGGAGCTCGGAGCTCGGAGGAAAGAGGAAGATGTTCCGCGTTCGGGATCTCCGAGTTGCGAGGCTGCGGTCCAATCGCAAATCGCAAATCGGCAATTGCAAATCCTTGATGATCGGGAGAGCATCAAGGAAGGTGACAGGGCAATCCTGGTTGTCGAGGACGACGCGAACTTCGCCCGGATCCTTCTCAACAAGTGCCATGAAAAGGGATTCAAATGCGTGGCCGCGGCCACCGGGGAGATGGGAGTCGAACTCGCATCAAAGCACCTGCCCAGCGCGGTGATCCTCGACATCCGTCTTCCGGGCATGGACGGCTGGGCCGTCCTGCAGGCGCTCAAGGAAGATATCCATACCCGGCATATTCCGGTGCACGTGGTCTCTGTGGAGCAGGCCTCGACCGAATCGCTCCGCAGGGGCGCGGTGGGCCACGCCGTGAAGCCGGTCTCCCAGGAAGAGCTTGAGGAGACTTTTCGCAGGCTCGAACAGGTATCCGCCGGAAAGCCCAGGCGCGTGCTGGTGGTAGAGGACGATCCGAAGATACGGCACGAAACCGTTGGGTTGATCGGGGACGGGGACGTCACCGTGGACGAGGCCGGGACCGGGGCCGAGGCCCTCAAGGCCCTGGGCGCCAACCGCTACCACTGCATGGTCATGGATCTGGGACTCCCGGACATGGACGGCAACGAACTCTTAGCGACCATCGAACAAGAGGGCCTGGAGATGCCGCCGGTGATCGTTCATACGGCCCGGGACCTGACGTACGACCAGGAGATGGCCCTCCGCGAGCATGCGGAATCCATCGTCATCAAGGACGTCCGGTCCCAGGAACGGCTCCTGGACGAGGTCTCCCTCTTCCTCCACCGCATGGTGAGCCAGATGCCGGACAACAAAAGGAAGATCATTCAAGACCTGTACGACACGGACGAACTCCTGCGAGACAAGAAGGTGCTGGTGGTAGACGACGACATGCGGACTTCGTTCGCCGTGTCGCGTCTCCTTTCGGAACGGGGCATGACCCCCATGAAGGCGGAAAACGGGGAACGGGCCCTCCGCCTGCTCGATGAGCAGCCGGGTGTAGCCCTCGTGCTCATGGACATCATGATGCCTGTCATGGACGGGTACGAGGCCATGAAGCAAATTCGGGCCCAGGAGCGGTTTCAGAAGCTGCCGATCATCGCCCTCACGGCCAAGGCCATGCCCGAGGACCGCGAGAAGTGCCTCGCTGCCGGGGCAAACGACTACCTGCCCAAGCCCGTGGATGCGGGCCGCTTGATCTCCATGATGCGGGTGTGGCTGTATAGGTGATTTGCGATTGCCGATTTGGAATTGCCGATTTGTGATGAATGAACAGGGGGAAGCAGATGGATAAAGAGGAATTGAAGGAGAGAACCAAGCAGTTTTCGCTGAGAGTTATGAAGCTCGTAGCAGCACTCCCGAATACCGTTGTCGGCAGAGCCATCGGCAATCAGTTTGTGCGTGCCGGGACATCGGTAGGCGCGAACTATCGCGCCGCATGCCGAGGTCGGTCCAAAGCCGAGTTCATTGCGAAGCTGGGTATTGTGGAAGAAGAAGCCGATGAAAGTGCCTTCTGGATGGAACTCATCATGGACGACGGCCTTCTGAAGAAGGAAGTGGTTAAAGACCTGCACAAAGAAGCAGGGGAATTAACAGCGATCATGGCGGCATCACGCATTTCCGCCTCCCGCAATCGAAAATCTCAAATGGCGAATCGCAAATGAATGCAATCCAAAATCCAAAATCCAAAATCGAAAATATAGAAATCGATCTCTTGCTCGAAGCCATCTACCGTCGCTGGGGCTACGACTTCCGGTCGTACGCCCGGGCCTCTGTGGAGCGCCGGATTGGGCAGTTTATGTCCGGGGCCGGATGTGCGTCGGTCTCCGAGATGATCCCCAAGGTGATGCACGACAGGGAGTTCTCCACCAGGCTGGCTCGATATTTCTCCATATCGGTGACCGAGATGTTCCGGGACCCATTCGTCTACCGGGCGGTGAGGGAAAAGGTGGTCCCGCTCTTAAGGACCTGGCCCCATGTCAAGGTCTGGCATGCCGGGTCCGCCTCCGGGGAGGAGGTCTATTCGCTGGCCATCGTGCTCAGGGAGGAGGGGGTGTACGACCGGGCGACCATCTATGCCACCGATTTCAACGAAGATGCCCTTGAGAAGGCCCGAGAGGGGGTCTACGAGATCGGAAAAATCCAGGAAGCCACCCGGAACTATCAGCAGGCGGGCGGAAAGGCCTCATTATCCGAGTATTATCACGCGCGCTACGATGCGGCGATCATGGAGCCGGCGCTCAGGGAACGGATCGTTTTTTCCAGCCATAATCTGGCCTCGGACAGTGTCTTTGCCGAGACGCACCTGGTCTTCTGCCGCAACGTGATGATCTACTTCAACCGCGATCTTCAAAACCGGGCCCTGATGCTCTTTACGGAGAGTCTGGTTCACGGCGGGTTCCTCTGCATCGGCACCAAGGAAGACCTTCGGTTCAGCGACGTAAGCGGTCAATACGAGGTGGTGGACAAAAAGGCGAGGATCTATAAAAAAAGAGGAGTTATTGGTCATTAGTTATTGGTCATTAGTCACTGGTCATTGGTCGTTGGTTATTGGTCGTTGGTCAGCGGCGAGCGGGGACGGGTAGTGAAAGGAGTGGAAAAATGCGGCTGGAGGAACTTGAAGTCTACAGATTGGCGATGGATATGGGTGAGCGGGTGTGGCCTATTGTGGCTGGATGGGACTATTTCGCAAAGGACACGGTTGGCAAGCAGCTTGTGAAGGCAGTTGACTCCGTAGGGGCCAATCTCAGCGAAGGCTTCGGACGCTTCCACTACAAGGAGAACAGACAATTTGGTTATTACAGCAGAGGGTCTCTCTACGAAACGCAGACGTGGCTTATAAAAGCCCATAATCGACAACTGATCGATGACACGGATTTCGGGATACTTGAGAAGGATATGAATACAATAGGTAGAAAACTGAATGCGTACATCAAGTCGATCGGCAAAGGACCCGTACCAGTGACCAATGACCAATGACTAATGACAAGAGATCTTGAAACTCCGCGTTCCCCGTTCGGAAGCGTTCCGCATTCGGAAGCATTCCGCGTTCCCCGCTCCGAGTTCCGCGTTGTAGTGATCGGCGGATCGGCCGGCGGGTTCGAAGCGCTCAGGGTTATCCTGTCTGCACTTCCTGGGGACTTCACGCTGCCGGTTCTGGTGGTCCAGCACCTGCACGCGAGCGACGACGGATCGTTTGCCCGGCACCTGGCTCGCTCTACACGGCTTCCGGTCGTTGAACCCTGCGACAAGGCGCCGATCGAGCAGGGCCGCGTATACACCGCACCGGCCAACTACCACATGCTCGTGGAGCGGGACGGCGCCATCGCCCTTTCCATTGACGAGCGGGTCAACTGGTCCAGGCCGTCCATTGATGTGCTTTTCGAGAGTGCTGCCAGGGCCTGGGGCAATGGGGTGATCGCGGTTATCCTGTCAGGCGCCAGTGATGACGGCGCCAGCGGCATGGAGGCGGTCAAGTCGGCAGGGGGTCTGACCCTGGCCCAGGACCCTGCGAGCGCCCCCACCCCGTTTATGCCCCAGGCGGCCATCGACGCAGGCGTCGTGGATGAGATCTTGGGAGTGGAGGAGATAGGGCAGAGGCTGATTCAATTGGAGAAAAAGATAAAGAACGGCGGAGTATTGGAGTGATGGGAGAGCACCAGTAACGGAGTGATGGAGTGATGGAGTAATGAAAAGGAAGGTTGTGATGGGCTACATCGAATCCAGTACTCCATTGCTCCACCACTCCAAACACGTGACTGCCCGCAAAAGTTGTTGTACTGACGGGAGAGGGTTATGAAAGACATGGAATTGAGGCAGAAAATCCTGATCGTGGACGACAAAAAGGAAAACCTTGTCGCCCTGCGCCGGGTCCTGAAGGAGGTGGATGCGGAAATCGTCGAGGCCACGAGCGGTAATCAGGCCCTTGCCGCCACGCTCCACCACCGCTTCGCCGTGGCGATCCTGGACGTAATGATGCCCGAGATGGACGGCTACGAACTGGCCGATCATTTGAGAAGCGATCCCAATACCCGGAATATGCCGATCATTTTCCTCACAGCGGTGTACTCAGAGGATGAACGCATTTTCAAGGGATACGAGGTTGGCGCGGTGGATTACATTGTCAAGCCGTACAACCCGGATGTGCTGCGTTCAAAAGTCCGTGTTTTTTTGGATCTGGCCCGGGCCCGTGCGGAGCTGGCTGAAAAGATCGTGGCCTTGACCGCATCGGAGGAACGGTTCAGGAGCCTGGTTAGCACCATTCCCGATATCGTCTACCGGATAGACGCCGACGGTCGATTCACGTACCTGAACGATGCTGTGAGTTCACTGGGCTACACGCAAGAAGACCTCTTAGGGTCACACTTTTCCAAAATCGTGCTTCCCGCCGATATGGAAAACGTCAGCCGCGAACTGGTGCTGCCTAAGTACAGCGGCAGGAACACGGGCCCGCAAGAAACGCCGAAGCTGTTTGATGAACGACGGACCGTGAACCGGATTACCGTGGGACTGGAGGTGCGGCTTGCGCCGCGGGATGGCGGCAAGACCGTCCCGGCTGAGCTTTATGCCGGCAGGCCCGACGTCATGATCGTGGAGATCAGCAGCTCAGGCATTTACGCGGTTGACCGTGACGGAAAGGGGACCGTGTTCCTGGGGACGGTCGGCGTTATTCGCGACATTACGGAGCGCAAGCGGGCCGAGGGGGAGCTTGAACAATATCGTGCCAAGCTTGAGGAGCTCGTGCAGGAACGGGTCAAGGAACAGGCCTGTTTGTATGGAATTTCGGAAGTGTTGGTCGAGCCGCATAAGACCGTGAATGACGCCCTGCAACGGGTTGTAGGTCTGATCCCTTCGGGCTGGCAATATACTGCAATCACCTGCGCCCGGATCGCCTTTAAAGACCGCGAATTCACGACAGCCCATTTCAGGGAGACCCCCTGGAAGCAATCCTCCGACATTATTCTATCGGGCGAGGCCGTCGGAGCAGTGGAGATCTGCTATCTTGAGGAAAGACCCGAGCAAGACGAGGGTCCGTTCATCCAGGAGGAGCGACATCTGCTCAACGACATCGCCAGGCAACTCGGCGGCATGATCGAACGGGAACGAGCGAAACGGCGGGAGCAGCACCTGAATACGGTGCTCCGTTCCATCCGCGACGTCAATCAGCTTATTGTCCGCGAGAATCGGCGGGACCGGCTGATTCAGGGCGCCTGTGACAGCCTGGTCACCTCGCGCGGGTTGCAGGCAGCATGGATCGTGCTGACCAACAGCTCTTCAAGCGACATTGAAACGGCCTGGATGGGCTTCGAAAGTGGCGTCTTCCATGCTCTGGCAGACCGGTTCCGGGAGGGCAAATTGCCGGCTTGCTGCCTGCGCAGCCAGGCGGAGGGGGGCGTGGTTGTGACCGATGATCCGGCGGTCGCGTGCACGGATTGTCCCCTGGCGCGTATCCATGCCGGAAATGCAACCATGACCGTGGGGTTGTGCCATAACGACCAACTCTATGGCTGGCTGGGGGTCTCTGTCCCGGCCGAGTTTGCGACCGACCCGCAAGAGGTATCCCTGCTTGAGGAGATTGCCGGGGACCTTGCATTTGCGATGCACAACATCGACCTCGAGCGCGAGCGCGATCGGTATGCGCAGATTGTGGCCAGGAACTCGGAGGCCATGGCCCTCGTGGACCGCGGATATAGGTACCTGGTGACAAACCCGAGCTATCGTCGCCTGGTGACCGGAGACGACAAATCCCTTGCAGGACAAAGGCTGGAAGATGTGCTGGGCAAGGCGATTTTCCAAGATTTGGTCAAACCGAGGCTCGACCGATCCTTTGCAGGAAACGAGGTACGGTTTGAGACAACACGCGAAGTTTTGGGCGGCGCGCCCCGATTCATCGATGTCCTCTACACGCCATGTTTTACTAACGACGGCTCCGTATCCGCCGTGGCCGTGTGCATCCGCGACATCACCGAGCGCAGGCGGGCCGAAGAGGCACTGGTTGCTTCGGAGGTTCGCTATCGTCGTCTGTTCGAGGCAGCCAAGGACGGTATCTTGATCCTGAATGCCGAGACCGGGAAGGTGATCGATGTGAATCCGTTTTTGATTGATCTGTTGGGTTTTTCGAAAGAGGCATTCCTCATGAAGGCGATATGGGACTTGGGAGTTTTCAAGGACATCTTGGTCAGCAAGGACAAGTTCTATAATTTGCAGCAAAAGGGATACGTTCGCTACGAACATTTGCCCCTGGAAACCGCCGATGGCCGGGCTATCGAAGTGGAGTTCGTGAGCAACGTCTATCAGGTGAATCGCCACAATGTGATTCAGTGCAACATCCGTGACCTGACCGAACGCAAGCGGGCGGAACAGGAACGTCAAGAATTGCAGGAGCAGTTGCTCCAGGCCCAGAAGATGGAATCGGTGGGCAGGCTTGCCGGGGGCATTGCCCACGATTTCAACAACCTTTTGACCACCATCCTCGGGAATGCTGAAATGACGCTGATGGACACACGCAAGGACGATCCCCGTCGCGAGATGATGGAGGAGATCAAAGGGGCCGGAGAAAGGGCGGCTAATCTGATCCGTCAACTCCTGGCCTTCAGCCGGAAGCAGGTGCTTCAACCTGAAGTGATTTTCCTTAACGAGGTCGTGAAAGATATGGAGAAGATGCTGCGCCGCATTATCGGTGAGGATATCGAGCTGAAAACGGATCTGGCCCAGGATCTGGGAAAGGTGGAGGCCGATGTAGGACAGATCGAACAGGTGATTATGAACCTTTGTGTGAATGCCAAGGATGCCATGCCCAATGGCGGGAAGCTGACCATTGAGACAGGAAACGTGGAACTGGATGAAATATATGCCATGAAGCACTTGGAGGTGACGCCGGGTCCTTATGTGATGCTGGCCGTGAGCGATACGGGAACCGGAATGACACAGGAGCTGAAATCCCAGATTTTTGAGCCCTTTTTCACCACCAAGGAGAAGGGCAAGGGAACAGGGCTCGGGCTGTCCACAATATACGGCATTGTGAAACAGAGCAACGGCAACATATGGGTCTACAGTGAGCCGGGGAAGGGGTCCACTTTCAAGATCTATCTGCCCAGGCATGAAGGGGCGCCCCCTGGTCTGAAAGAGACAGCAGGAAAGGAAATCGTGCTCCATGGCTCCGAGACAATCCTGTTGGTGGAGGATGACGAGATGGTCAGAAATGTGACTCTTAAGGGCTTAGATAGCTACGGGTATCATGTCCTGTTTGCACCGGACGGTCAGGAGGCCCTGCGCATCTTGCGGGAATATGAGGCCCCCATTCACCTGATGCTGACCGACGTGGTGATGCCCGGGATGAGCGGAGGGGATTTGGCTGCACAGGCCCGGGGAGAGCAGCAGGATCTGAAGGTCCTTTTCATGTCAGGCTATACAGATAACGACATCGTTCATAAGGGACTTCTCGATAAAGGGATCGCCTTTCTCCAGAAGCCTTTCACGCCCGATCGTCTGGCGAGGAAGGTGCGGGA
>Ga0209164_1003361_pt1 | contig 15286 bp, 9 predicted proteins | sample MTBNYHSulfiMetaG_FD_187458 | JGI IMG/M metagenome (GOLD analysis project Ga0209164, IMG submission 187458) | Enrichment culture microbial communities from rom New York Harbor, USA that are MTBE-degrading - MTBE-NYH (New York Harbor Sulfidogenic)... | ecosystem: Environmental > Aquatic > Marine >...
GTCCCGTCAGGCTCACTGGTCCCCAATGAATAAACATGCCGAACCGCGCTTCCCGCCACCACGCCATCCGGACCTCGCGTTGGGCTGTGGCGTCTTCATGAGAACTCGATGGACCGGGCTGCGCGACTGCGATCGACAGGGGGTTCAAAAGCCCTAATGCGAGAAGTATCACCTTCATTGTGGCCGCCTCCGCAATCTACAAGGATCGCTGCACCTACAAACTATCCAGAAAACGAAGCCATCGGAAACCACGCGTGAGAGGATAACGGATGGGCATCTGCCGGTCAACAAGAAGGTCGACAATGGAAATGACCTGCCCTACGGATGGTGGGCGCGGGGCGAGCTTGATAGACTGGGCTGCCATGGACACGAAAGGAACCCTCTGTGGCAGACGAGAGTACACGATCCAAACGCTACAGTGAGGAGTTCACCCTCCAGGCCGCGACGTCATCCGACGCCAGGCCGACCCTATTCGGCCCCCTTCCGCGGCTCTCACTGCCTCCTTTTTCAGTGCTTCTCGCCAACCTCACCTGGATTGAGACGGCATGCAATCCTCCATGCGGCCTGTGCTCCGGCAGGTCATGCCAACAGCCGCGATTGACCCGAACGAACGAATTTGCTCTAATACAACAAGAGCATCTGTTCTTGGAGCAGGGTACAGTCTGTGTTCGAGGCCTTTCCAGAGTCCTGACACAGTCCTCCCTCACTCGAAGAACGCTATGAATCCTGGAGGTGGAAGATGACCCGACATGCATTTCTCATTGGCGCCGCCCTCATGCTTCTTTGTAGCGCATCTGCGCCCCTGTACGGCTGGGGCTCAGCCACCCATGCGTACATCATACGCGAGGCAGGCACCAGGCAAGGGCCGACAAGCCTCCTGGAGATCTACGGCGCGGTACTCCCGGATGCATTCAATGTCATGTTCGGCGACCCCTACCAGGACCATCTCTGGACCTTGACGCATTACGAATTCATGAAACTGGTCGACAGCGCCGCCTCCGACAGCGACAAGGCCCTCGCCTACGGGTTCGCCAGCCATAACGAGGCCTGGGGCGCAGACCGGACCGCTCATATCAGCGCTATCGGCCATCCGAGCCAGGGCTATGTGATTCAAAAGCAGGATCAACTCTCCGTCGCTCTGGCGCCCGAGGTCAGGCTTTTCTTGCTCTTCAGCGGCGTGCCCAATGCACAGGCCGTGCTCGACGAGGTGCTGCCCACGGTGGCGCACACCGCCATTGAGACAGCTATCGACCTGCTCATCTCCCAGAACCAAGGCCCTGACATCGGCCAGCGTCTTCTGATCGCGGCACGTACCCGGGGGTGGTCTGCTCCCGTCCTGCTTTCCAAAGCCTATGCAGCGGATTTTGCCGCGACCGCAGGAACAACAGAAGCTGTGGCCGCTCCCCTGATCATCGCAGCCGAAAGCGAGTTCAGGTACCAGATGGAACTGTACGGAACCGCGCTATCCCAGGAAGACCCGATCGCCTCGCTGGCAGAGCAGGGCGCAGAAATCGCCAAGGAGCTCATGGCTGCAAAACAAGGTATTATCATCGATATCCCGGTGGATTTGATGGAGGAAATCCTGGATTCGGCCATGGATCTTGTCAAGGACGACTACGCAGATGAACTCGCCGCAACAATCACACATGTCCGGCAGGAACTGGACTCTCACGGCGTCGCACGGCCAGCCCCGTAGACGATTGCGATCCACCTATCGCGGCGCCCCGCGCCTCAATGAGTCGTGTTCATCCCCACCTGAACATCGCCCTCAGACTCATTCACAATCTTATTCTCTCCCCGCAAAAGACACCCGGTAATCGTTGCGGCCGTCAGGCCCTTCTCCAGCAAAATGGCCTTCTTGTCTTCATCCATGAACTCACAGCCACTGATCGCCATCCGGCCGCCGTCAGCGCGAATGCAGGGCTCACCTTCCTTGCCGGCATCCCAGCCCGTGAAATGGCAGCCATTCAGGATCAGCGAACCGGGCCCGTGCTTGACCACCTGCTCTTTCGTTTCCGGCACCCCCCAGAACCCGCAGTTCGTCAGCTTCACCGGCCCCTTGTTCTTCTGCCCGACAACGATCGTCGCCATGAACTGCCCGTTCACGAATTGCACGCCGGCATGATCCTGGGTCCTGTCCACCTGCACCGCCACGGGGCAGATGTCTGAGCCCGACTGCGTGATGACCGCATTGCCTGGACCATGGCCAAAATCATCGAAATGAAAGCCGATCTTGGGGAAAATCACAAAGCAGTTGCTCATGTATTCCCAGTCGGTCTTGCCGATCTTAAAACCCACGAGGTTCTTCTCCAGATATGCTTTGATATCGCCCCCCGGATATCCTGGCTTCAGTGCCATCCTCGTCCAGAAGTTGGGATTGAAATGCACGTTCTCCACCCTGCCAATATCAGTACACTGATCAATGTACAGCCCTGTCTTCAGCGGGCAGGCAAACACGTTTCTGATGAGGTGGAGTTCATTCCACCTGGTGCCAAAATCCAGGGCCTGATACGGATTCGTGATCGTGATGTCGAGTACCTGGCACATCTCCCCATCGCCCCGGATCGTCCACGGATACGCGACAACCTCGAGCAGTGTCTGCTCGGGATAGTGAATCACCAGGTTCCGGATGACGGCATTGGGCTTGAGGGTTACGAGCGGCTCGCCATCGGCTTTTCCCTTCCCACCGTATGCCAGAAGCACTGTCCCAATCGGATGTTCAGAGTGCGGCACTCCACCGGACGCTCCGCATAACGTTACACCTGGCGGCACGACCAACGAGCCATCGATTCTGTAATGCCCTGCCGGCAGATAACACACCGGTCCCTTACCAACAGCAGCATTCAGGACTGCCTGCAAGGCCTGGGTATCGTCAACTTCGCCATTGCCAACAGCCCCATGTTCTTTGGCATTCACCATGCTCGGGGCGAGTTTCTCAACAGGTACTTCAGCCTCGCGTACACCGCCTCTGCTTTGCTCCTGGGCCCATGCCGTCATACACAGAACTGCCATAAGTGCCACGGATGCCGCGGCCGTTCTCATGATCTTGCTCTTCATCTCAAGACCTTTCTTCTGCGTTTGACTTCCCCCCGTCGTTTCTCTGGCGGGCGTGGGAACGCTTCCATTCCATGCTTGCCTCTCTGGGTAGAGCATCCGTCGCCCGTGACAGTCGGCAAGTCCGCGGGCATCCCCTTGCTGACCCATTCCACTTCGCTTGGCAGATTGGCGATCACTTCACGCCACCCGGTTTTGCGTGCGCGCCGCCGGTACTGACGGACGCAGAAATAGGACTCTCTCCCAAGACGACGGACTTGAGCGCCTTGAGGTACTGGCCACCTGGATCACCCTTGGTTGGGGCAATATAGCCGCCCTCACCGAACTCGTTCCAGGCGTACACAAGGACCAGCCGCTCCTTGGTTGTCTGCTCCGGGTGTTTGTCCATCCAATCGATGGCAGACTGCAAGAACTGCCCAAAGGCTGCTGGCGTGCGGTCGGGGAAATACCATCCCGGCTTCTGGTTCAGCCCTGAGGGCCCTTCCCACGGCCGCTTGTCCCAGCCGGCCGTGACTTCCGGGACGTATGGTTGATCCCGGGAGCCGGACCATGCCCTCTGATGTGCCGCGACAAGCTCGGAATAGGAGTGTTCCTCGGACCCGCCGGTATAGCCGAGGGTGATGTTATAGTGCGTCCGGTACGTATAACCCAGCTTCGGGTCGCCCCTTCCACATGCCGCAATGGCCACTCCCGGCAATCCAGCTTTTTTCGCCTCCACCTGTAACACCGCCAAAGCCTCGCTGTGTCCATCAGCAGGATTGAACACGATCACGAGCGGTTTATCATCCACTGTCACATACCGCTTGTCCGTGAAATAGGGCATCCACCCTTCGGCCGCCTTCTTCCAATTCTCCGTGTTCCCAATCAAGAAGCCCTCGTGATTGGCGACCAGGAGACAGAACTTCATGCGGTCACTGTTCCTGGCCCTGAGGAACAGATTCAGTCCGGTGTGCTTGGGATCCTCGTCGATCTGCTCTTGCGTCGGGTGCCAGTACCAGCAGAAGGCAAAGAACGCGATTCCATGATCGGCGGCCAGGTCAATCTGTTGTTCCATGATCTCTTGCCTGTCGTCTCGCCAGCCCCAGATGGGCTCGCGGTCAGGAAACTCATCGAGCATCCGCTTGGTAAGGTGCGTCGGAGCATCCTTGGCCCACGCCTCCGTATCAGCCAGTCGGTGTCTGCCCGCCCACCCATCAAAGTAGTAGGCGCCGACCATTGCACGTGGGGGTGGAGATTCGGCTGCCTCAGCCTGTTGCGATGCCGGCAACGCCATCAGCATGACAAACCCGACGACGCCGACGATTGTGGTCGTCCGGCCCAACAACGATGTCGATTGTGTTTTCATTTCTCAGCCCTCGCCTCAACTGGATGTAGAACAGAACTGGTACCTCGGAAGCGGTCAGCCATGCCATCTTCCCGCTCCACAACAGCGAAAGACTGCGCTACTGCAACTTGGGCGGGTAGTTCATCACTGACATGCCATATGGCTGTCAGGAATTGTAAGCTGGCCCGACCCGTTCCGCAAGGATCGTTGTCGCCACGCCTGTATCAGACGGGAGGTTCTAAATGGGGAAGAGTGAACCTGCGCCCAGGTGACGTGCTTGATAGAATTGGAATCCGGGGCGATGATGAAGATGCCTTGGCCTTCGACAGTCACGGGCAGAATACAGATCTGTTGTGCAGAAAGAGGTGGTCCTGCGCATCCACCTCGACAACGGTCCGTCTTTCCCGCCGGCCTGTTTGTGTCCAGATGATCTTGGCTTCCTCGGACCGCTGCCCTTCTTCCCAAGGCTCAGGACGGGAACGATGGTCAGGCTGCGTGAATCCCGCAGTAGCCGATCTACTCACAGAGAGCTTTCATGGTTCTCCACACCGCGGGGTCGTCTATCACCACAAGGGCAATGGGCCACAACAAGCCATCCTCGAACGAAAGGTGGTCTGACAAACACGAGCAAAATCTGCCAACGCCAGCCATCAGCGCCGCCCGGAAATCCTCCGGACTATACCCCGGGATCGGCGCTACAAAGGACGTCAGATAGTCAATATGGGCCCTGAGTTGCGCGTGATCCTTTTCTGCCACCACGCACAGGTTGGTCCACCCAAGCCTCTTCAGGTATGGCAGGATCACATCGTCTTCACGTTCGAAGTGCTCTTTCATGGCGCGCAGGTGGTCGACCACGTGGACGAGCCGGCGGTACTCCGAAGCCGTGTCCAATATGCAGTCCAGTGCCGTCAGGTCTGCGGTGGCCTCGCGCAGTTCTGCCGCCAGGCACCGGAATACCCCGTGTTCGGCAGTCACTTTCCGCAGGATATGCACATCCTGGGATTCATCCTTCAGACCAGATGTTCGCTGCTCGTATTGCAGCATCAACACGAGGGCCGCTGAAAGCTGGTTGACTGTGGTGCGTGTGTAGCCATCATCGAGCAGACTCCGCTCTGCTGCCGCCAGTTCCGCAGAACTGACGTTCTCGGCAATCCGGCTCGCGTCTTTCACCAACACTCTGATATCGTCGCCCTTATCGATTCGCTTCAGGAACTCGGCAACCATAGGTGCTTTTGCCCTGTCCGGTATCTTTGCCATATGCGTTCTCCTCAAGCGATCTCCAGACCGCCTCGTGCGTCGGACAAATTGTCGAGGTCATGACGATAATTCTCCAGGATAGACCGTCGAGACCTAGCAAGAAGGGCCGAGGTCGGCGCGATTCCACTGAGTGTCCTCCGGCACTGCAGGCCATACTCGTCGCCTCGGCCCCACAGGAGAGGTCTTGACCTCTCTATTTGCAGCTGCCCATCGAGAGCACTCCCGTCACATAATCAGTGCCGCAATATCAGGAGTGCGCAACGCATCATTGGATGATACGGAGTCTTGGACGTCACCGACCGACAGCCCCATAAGGTTAGCTCGCCCTGAAGCGGTAGCGGCGAAGCGCCTTATACGGCTTTCGGTCGTATCCATGGTCGGCGAAGCCCCGGCACCTGAACGAAGGTGAAGGCGAACAACGTGAAGAACCCCTCTCGGAGCCGCCCCGGTTCTTGACGTTCTTAAGGGCGGAGCACTCCCGTGAGGCCGCCTGACTCGCAGGCGGCTCGCCAAAGGGTATGCATGTTCGTGAAGCCGGCGACAGCAGCGAAACAAGCATCATGCTTTTGGCGTCGTATCCCAAGCCCCTGAGCCAAAGGCGATAACCCCATATGGTTACCCGTCGGCGACTCCAAAAGTCTGTTTGGGCTTCACGAAGAGCACCTCGCCACGCTCGATCCACCCCAATCTCAAATCGATCCGGAACCAGCCCTCGCTGTTCTTCCTGTGGAAGCGGACCGGCGATCGCCTGCCGAACTCCTTGAGATCGTATTGCGCCCACGTCTGGCCCATGTCCGGGGAAATGATGAAGCCCGTGGCGTATGGCGATGCAGGGGCATAATGCGACGCGAGAATCACGCCATCTTCGATGATCATATTTGCGGATTCATAGAGCGGATTGAACAGCATCGTGTGGGCTTCAGGTCGGGCTATGTCGGCCGGGTCGCACCGAAAGATACCTCGGTCGTGCGGCTGGGGGCCGTTTGCATCAGCAATCCAGTGCAGCTTCCCGTCAACAAAATTGATACCGCCGGACTTGTAACGCGAATTCGACGAATCCGAGACGAGGACTGTCCACCGCCACTCGTCACGGTCCGCGTCGTAAGTGCCTTTCAACCAATGGCACTCATGCTTATCTCCTATGTCACGATCGCCTGTGCACGCATAGAATGCGTTCTCCGCAGGGTTATATGCCACACAGTGGATGTGGCGGCAGATGATTGGATTATCGGGATCGCCCAACAGTGTACCAGTTGCACCTCCTCCCACGGAGCCATTGTCCCGATACTGGGGATTCTGTCCAAACGTATATGCGATTTTGACGGTTTGGCCGCTGTCGGTGGAGTAGTAGATATTGACCGGGGCCGCGCCGCCGAGGACATTGCAGTAGTTGCCCCAAACCAGCATCTCCCCACCATTCACATCCCACGTATGAACGCCATCGAGAGGGTGGAAGTACCAGCCGGGATGCTCCGGGTTTTGGGGTGTATGCGGCATGTAGTCTCTACCGACCGCGTCTTTCACCGTGATCTGGCGGTAGGTTCGTAGATTATCCGCGCTGACGTACAGCTTGGAGTCTGTGGCAAAAAGGACGTTGCCGTTCTTCAGAATGCAGCTGAACGTTATGTTGCGGGCATTGGGAAATGGGATGCTATGCGGCCAGGTGTGGGCGTTGTCCTCCGAGAGAAAAATGGTTGTATCGGAGAAACCAAATGCCTTGTTGTCACGTTGGGAGTCAATGTAGGGACCCGCGGGCTGGAGGCGATACCAGAAATGGTCGGTTGAGGACCAGTCGGACGGGGCAGCGCCCGCGCCGGCGTCGAGTTTGGGCGGGTCCGCCATCATTATCCCCGCCGCTGCCAGTGTTGTAGCATTCAGAAAGTGGCGGCGAGTGATCTGGTGTCGCGCCGTCGTGAATCTGCCTTCGACCAGGTGTCGCGCGGGGTCACCCCAAAGGAATCGCATTGTCTCATGTCCCCGAAACAAGCTGTATTGGATCAACCGTTCGCCAACGTTCAGGACCGGGACACCACCAAGTCCGGCTGCCGGCCGCCTCAGTTCAACTCGTGCGACGAGAATGCCCCAGGGTTGGACGGCGGCGCTACGCTCCCGCCGAGGCGGCGAAGTCCTCGACGAACTTCACGCATTTGGCCACGTCCTCAACCAACTGGGGCGACAGATGTTCGTACTCGATGGTCGCGATACCGCGGAACTTCAGGGCACGCAACGTCTGCAACACCTGCGTGTAGTTGGCCTTGCCCTCGCCCAGCGGCACGTCGCGAGACTCAGGGTTTCCCAGCTCCGCGGCGTCCTTCAGGTGCACGGTGATAATGCGGCCGTCCAGTTTCTTGAGGCACTCAGCCGGGGCCAGGCCGGTCCGGACATAGTGACCGGTGTCCGGGCAGGCACCGACGAACTTGCTCCGGCCCTCGCAGACCTTCAGAACATTCTCTGGCCGCCAGTATTTCGACCCCGCGGCTTCCGAGTGATTGTGGATCGCCAGGTTCATCTGGTACTCCTGGCACAGCTTGTCGAGGGCTTCGAAGACCTCCGCCGGCGGCTCGGCCACGAGGGTTTCAACTCCCATCTCCTTGGCGAAATCGAACACGCTGCGAAAGACATTCACGTCAGCGTCGAGCGGCGCGTAGTAACTCGCCATCTTCATGCCGCGGTCGTCCAACCGCTTCTTCATCTCCCGGCGCTGCCCCGGCGCAAGCGATTCGCTCGTTTTGAGCTCCGGTTGCTCCTTGCTCAGCGGCAGGAAGAAGGCCGGCTCAACACAACGGATGCCCAGGCCCGCGATCACGTCCAGCGCCTCGTAGAAGCTCCGGTCACGGAAGGTATAGAGCCCACATGACAACCGCCACCCCATCTTCTCCGCTTGAGGCGTGCTCAACCTGGCCTTCGGCGCCTCCGCGGACATCGCCTCGGCCGCCCCGGCCAGGATGCTTCCCGCTCCCCAGCCTCCCGCGACCACCAGCAACTCCCGACGATTCAATCGACTCGTACTCATGAGACCTCCTTACAATCTGCGCAATTGCGGCTGAAGTTCAGACCTTCTCCACTACCGGGTGCACCCATGGCGCCCGGTACGGCCGCGCCAGCAGCCGGTTGGCCTGCTCGTCGCCCACCACCTGGCCGCTGGCCTGGTCCCACGTCAAGCTCCGCTTCAGTTGCAGGGAAAGATTCGCGAGCACGCACATGCTCGTGGACATGCTCCCCTCTGCGATATCCGCCCGGGGACGACCCCGATTGGCGATACACCGCAAGAGATCCTTCATATGTTCGCGGATCGCCGGCGCAACGTGGTACTCGATTCTCTTTTCCGTCTTATCTTCCGGGAACTTGTCGCTGTCCACCGGGTATTTGGCGTTGGGGTCATTCCATTCGCGATGGATGGGCGTACCACCGTCCAGCGGGATGAAGTCGAAACTGTACACGCCGGCCTTCAGTGTTCCCTTCTCTCCGTAGAAAGTCGCTCCCCACCGGTACTTCGGGTCCGGCCCTTCACCAAAGTGGCGATGCTGCCAGGTTATTTGCAGGTCGCCGTAATCGAAGGTCGCCGTCTGCATGTCGGGGATATTGGGTTTGCCTTCCTTATGGAAGTAATTGCCGCCGGTGGAGGAAACCCGCTGGGGCCAGCCCAGGTTCATCATCCAGCGCACCATGTCGATCATGTGAATGCCCATGTCCCCGATCGTGCCGTTACCGTATTCCATATAGTTGCGCCAGCTGCCGGGGTGGATGGTTTTGTTGAACGGCCGCATCGGCGCCGGGCCGGTCCACATCTCGTAGTCGAGCGTCTCCGGCGGCGCCTCGTCGGGCGGATTGACAATGCCGCGACGGCCATAACAATAGGTCTCCACCAGCCCGATTCGGCCCAGGCGGCCTTCCGCGATCAAGTCACGCGCCTCGAACAGGTGCGGCGTGCTGCGCCGCTGCGTCCCCACCTGCACCACACGCTGGTACTTGCGCGCCGCGGCCACCATGGCCTGGCATTCGACCACATCCACACCAATCGGCTTTTGTACGTACACGTCCGCCCCGGCCTGTACCGCCGCGATCATCGGCAACGCGTGCCAGTGATCCGGCGTGGCGATCAGCACGATGTCCAGGTCTTTTTCCTTCAGCATTTCGCGGTAGTCACTGTAGGTCCGCGGTTTCTTCTTCGAAAGCTGGCGGCTCGCCACGATGTCGGCCGCTTCCGCCAACATTCCCCTGTCCACGTCGCAGAGCGAAACCACCTCGACTGGCGCGACCTGGATCAGACGTAACAAGTCAATCTTGCCATACCAGCCACTGCCGATCAGACCGATCCGTTTCTTCTGCTCGGCCAATTCACCTGCAAAACTCGGGAGTCTTGCCATCGCTACCGCAGTGAATCCCACCGCGCTCTTTCGCAGGAATTCTCTTCGCTTCATTGGCCGTCCTTTCTGTTTTCCAGGATGAACGCCGGTAGTACCCACGGTAGTGGTAGGCCCGGACTTCCCATTTGACCTCCTTGGTTATACCGCTGCATGCTCTATGATACGCCCATACCACATCCAACTTCAACGGCTTTGGCCATCAATCTCGGCCTGTTCCATAACCAGAACCAGGCATTGTGCGCCTCCCTCGAGATACTTCTGTGACGACCTTGGTTTAGACGCCCATTGCCGTCCTACTCCACACCCCTTTTCCTCATCCCGGGCGACTGTCACTCCGCCGGTCAGCAGCGTCTGCGGATCCCCCCCTGCCCCACCCTTGCTCTCGCCGAACCCCGTTCTCCTGTGCCCAGTTATGATTTCGAAACCCTGTGTTCCACGCGGAACGCGGCGCGCGGAGCGGCTGGGGAACCTCCTTCTTCCCTGTCCGGCAGCCGAATCCGCAGCCACGGCTCTTTCGCTCACCCCAAGCGGCCCCTTACTCTCTCATGACCCTCTGGGCACACAGATCGGCGCAAGCTCGTGCTAATACTGAAGCGTCACGGCGGCCAATACCGGTGCGGCGGGTGTGCCCAGGTCGCAAAACCGGATTCTCTCGATAATGGCACCGCGCAGTTCAACACCGAGCACATTCAAGTGCCATGGATTGCCTTGCAGACCGACGAAGACTTCGTCCGCCTCAGGCGGCATTGCCCAATCGTCGGCTGTGCGACCCGTGATCAACGGCACTCTCTGCTCATAGCCATCGGCATACTGGATCACATACTCTGCCACGGCGTTCCACTGGCCGGTTCCTGCATCCTGAGCCGACCAACCGTGCACATTCCCCAGAAAGAACAACCGCTTACCCTGCTGCCCGACCGGAATCTCAACCTCGTGTGGCCACTTCTGGTTTGCCGGGGCCTGGGGAGAGTGAAGCACGATGAGACCAAGGCCCCTGTTGTCCGCCGGATCCAGGATCTGAAAGGGCACACCTCCGACGGTATGCATCCCCCTTGGCAAGTCCCTGAACACATAGCTGCCGGGATTCTCCACACCAAAGGGCGCCGTCAGCGGATTGGTGTTGGCCAATGGCGCCAGGTTGAGCATCCGATATCGATCCGATGCGTTGGACAACTCAAGTGGCAGACGGACCAGCGACAGGATCGGCTTGAGCGAGGATGCAGCCCGATCGCGGTAGAGCTGCACAATTGTCGAAAAATCCCAACGGCGGCGCTGATCCGACCGTACGACAACATCCAGGCCTTCCACAGACTCAGACAGCGGACGGGATTCCGGCAGATGCAGAAAGATCTGTTTCGGCGGTCGTCGCCAGGATGGATCAAGCTTCACGTGGACGCCCCTCGCCGTCCCGGCGACTCGCAGACTCATCGGGCCAAAATGCGTCGGCGCACGCTCGATACGGATGACCTGACCTTCGGCCAACCACCAGTCGGGCACAGCCATCAACAGGTGCAGTTCATCCCCCCGCTCATGAATCAACATGTGCCGGAGCATAAACGCGTAGTTGGAAGCACCCAGGCCATGGGGGATCGTGTCACTCCAGGCGAAACGTCGCTTGTAGTAAATACCCTCAGGAAATGCGTGTGTCGCCGTCGAATGGAGAAGATACCAATAGAAGTCCTCGACTACCTGTTCGTGCTCGCCGCGAATGAGAGACGCCATCGTGGTATATGCGGACATGTAAGGATGAATGGCGTCTGCATGACCAAGCCACTGGATCGTGCCTTCGACGAAACCGCCCCCATGGTCCTTCCTCACTGCGTTGACCAGTGCGACGACGCGATCATCGTCCCGGTCCAGAATCTCCGTCGGCCAGAGGGTCTCTGTGTTGCCCCAGTGGGTGCCTTCCTTCTCCCAACTCGGAGGAAAATGCGCAAGCCCCGTTCTTTCCCAGATCGCGTCAATCGCCTCTCTGTACAGCCATGCCTCGCGAGTTAGGTCCTTCGCCTCCTCAATTCGGCCCAGCATGCGAGCTGCATCGGCCGTGCACAGCAACCCGCGCAGATTCCACAGGTCGTACCCGACGATGTGATGGTTGCCATCCCAGAGATACTCTCCATCCGCCGGGGCGTTAGGCAACACACCAAAGAACGGTGAGTCGGAAGGGGCCTGCCGGCGAGCCTGCATCGTCCAGTCTGCCGCTCGACGCATTTGAGGATACACCGTTTCCAACCACTGGAGATCCCCGGTGATCTGGTAGTACTGCCATAGGGCCCAGCAGGCTTGCCCATTGGCGTCCAACTGGCCCTTCTGCGACTCGAAGCGGCCATCGGATTGCTGGCGACTCAAGAAACTCGTCACGGCCTGTCGCGCCGCGGCGCTCAGACCGGCTTCTTCCAACTCCATCAACTGGTATGCTGCGTCACGGATATAGAATTCGTCGTAGAAACCTTCCCCCGGATGCAGCTCGCCATGGTCGCTGGCAATCAACTGACACACGTGCGAAGCCAAATAGGCATGTGTCGCCTTCTCGCAGGGCACCTCAATACGTGCGCTCTGTGCCATGACACCCCGCCAATACTGGACAGTTCGATCAAGCCAGAGCGCCGCGTCCTCACTGGCAAAGTCCGAGGCTGCCTCAACTGCTGAGAATGGTATCCGAACCACCGCTTCCACACTCTCGCCCGGAGGCAAAGACCAGACAAAATCATGGGGCGGGGACCCAGGTGAGCCGCTGTTCTCCACCTTCAGCCTGGCATCGGCTGTCGTGTCACCGGCATTGATCACCTTGACTTGGATCCAATTCAGGAAATTCTCGCCTTCCGTGGGCCCGTCAAATGCCTTCTTCCAGTCCTTTACGTTGGGCAGCGGCGTAGCCCAGAGTGTGAATTCATAGCGTACGGATTCATCCTCTGCCGCGAACAGAACGACGGGTAGCCAGCCCTCCAAGAGTCGCTTCGTCTGTGTCCGGCTGAGAGGGGTCAGCCGCCGGCCAAATCTGATTCCCACCGTCCTATCGTTGGAGTCAGCGTCCCGGATCAGCAACTCGTTCAGGGGGCTGACACGGGTCCCATGGGCATAGTCTTTCAGCCCGATGATGCTCCATGAGTTCCGAAAGTAATCAAATGCCTCCTCTGCCCCAAGCGGCCCGTTCAGCGCCAGCACAATACACGTCAGTAATCCTCTACGGAAGCCTGCCAACTCCACGTGCCTTGCCATAAGGGGCCTCTCTTAACAAGGAATCGCGCCCATGCTGCAATTTGTTATGTCACATAGCACCACCCAGGAAGCCCTCATGGAAGAACACCGGTCGATAGCCGTGATCTGTGATCCACCGGAGTGTGGCGTCGAGCCTCACAAAGTGGTCTGCGATGTAGCTCGAGTAGAATGGCCAGAAGTACTGCTCGTGGGTAAAGAGGTCCATGATCTCCGCCTGATCGGGATCCCTCTCCAGAGGCTCCAGCGTGGCAAAGATCTGATCGACAGGCGTGTTGTTGCAGACGATATCTATTCGCGAGAACGCGATCCCGCTCTCGAAATCCATGAGGGCATCGTGGCGGGAGAGATACTCTGATCGCGCATCGTCGAGGAGATAGTTGATGTCCCAGATGCCGTTCTGCCGCTGGAAGTACCCGCTGAGCACTCGCACACCCCGCTCGTATAAGGGCTTCAGGGCGCTCGGCTGCACCATACCCCAGTGAATGACTGTTGGAGGGCTGTACGTCTGCTCGCCAGCGAAACGTATGATCTGCTCGGCGACCCGATCCAGATCGGCGATCAACCGATCCGGCGGCGCGTTCTGATACGGACGATCGGGCAGATTGGCATGGGCATGGAACGCCAGACGGAGCCAATCGGCACTATCCTGCCACTCGCCCCTATAGCGGTCGGGGAACTGAGAAAGCTCGAATCCGTCCTCAGTCGTGTAGTAGATATTGAGCACGAAACGGGTTCCGTACTTCGAATGGAGTTCGCGGAGACCCTTCAGATAGAAGCAGTCAAAAAGCGAAGCGTATTTCTGACGGGCGATATCCCGCAGGAAGAAGCTGTTGTCATCGATGGAAAACCGATATCGAGGCTGGGAGTACCGGTCCCAGATGACCCGCACATGATGCTCCTGCCGGCCTGAACTGCCCTGCGCCACAGCAGCGATCTGGGTCTCCCGCTGATAGAGCACGATGTCCGCTTTGAAACTCGTCCCCACCCGCAGTGCCGGGACGCCGTTCACGACCACCGAATCCTGTGCTGGCGCCTGGCCGGACACGCAGATCCTCAAGCCGCCGTCCACCGGGTCGCCGTGCCTGTGATTCAGCACGGCACCATGAAACGGCCTGTCGATTCTCAGTATCGGCGCTGGCTGCCCCGACACCTCGGAGCCTCGCAGAACGATTCCAGCGAGGCCTGCGGCGGCCTGCAGGAACTGCCTTCGCGTCCCCGTCGCCTCTCTCACGTTCGGCCTCCCGTTCTTTCCTCTTCACGATGTCGTGCCTTGACTCTCTCGATTCCCCGAGGCAGATCAGCGGGGCGTGCCGCGCGACCACCACAGAATAGCAGACGGACAACAGCACGTACAGCACCTGTCTCATAGTGACCCCTGAAAAACGAAGTGCCGTTTCGTCTTCCCTCCGCTGCTGCTTGCTCACGCCGCTCTCCAAGGGTCCATCACGATCCCACATCCCCTGCCAGCAACAGGTACTTCGCAGGCAGAGCGATGTAAGAAACGGCTGGCGAGACTTCCTTCACCCCCCGCGCCTTGCGGTCAAATCGCCAGTCGGGGCCATAGTCCCGTCTCCCGCCCGGAGCAACCGCCGCACGAGGGAGGGCTAATCCCAGCGCTTGCCATGGACAAGCTATCCAAGATGCCTGCCTGGGCCACGCTATCCTTACATGGTTTGAGTCCCTGCACCTCGGGATGCTTTGCGTTGGGCACCGATGTATTTGTCCACACTACGGAGTGTTGCATGCCTGGGTTTAAGTCGGTACCATCAGCCTTGGTGTGGACGACGTTCAGGTAGCGGCAGCGAAGGAGATCGAGTCATGGCAGCAGCAATGACACGTCGCTCGGTCCTTCGGGGCGCGGCCCTCGGCGGTGCAGGGCTGATTCTGCTTGGCAACAGCCGGTCGGCGCGCAGCTACACGGCGAACGAAAGGGTCAGCCTGGCGATTGTGGGGGTTTCCGGGCGAGGGAGTTGGTTCTCTGACACGATGCCGAAGCTGTGCAATGTCGTGGCGATGTGCGACGTGAATGACCGGCGGGCCGCCCCGTACTACGAAGCGATCCCCC
>Ga0209164_1003362_pt1 | contig 15285 bp, 14 predicted proteins | sample MTBNYHSulfiMetaG_FD_187458 | JGI IMG/M metagenome (GOLD analysis project Ga0209164, IMG submission 187458) | Enrichment culture microbial communities from rom New York Harbor, USA that are MTBE-degrading - MTBE-NYH (New York Harbor Sulfidogenic)... | ecosystem: Environmental > Aquatic > Marine >...
CCCACCGGGTTCGGGAACCGACCCGGCGGATGGGGCCTTGGAGACGCCGATTGCCGGCAGCACATCCTCGAAGGCAACTGCGGCGTCGTCGGAGGCCGAGGCGGGATTCCCCTCGTCGTCCACTGCCCCGGCCGTCACGGTGTCGACGTGATCGGGGCCTCCGGCGTTCCCGGCCAAATAGGCGTCGAAGGAGCAGAGCAGCGCCCCTCCGACGGGAATGACCGCCGGCTGGGCCGGGCAGGTGTTGGCCGACACGGCCGGGTTCAGCGGGTCGAGCAGGTCCCCGAACACGGTGTCCGCCAGCGACACCAGGGTGATCGACTCGACCGACAGGTTCTCCACCTCGAGCAGGAAAGTCACCGTGTCCCCGGGTTCGGGGACGACACCGACCGAAGGCGCCTTGGCGACGCTCATCGTCGGGAGCACATCGGTGAAGGGCACTGTCGCCGTGTCATCCGCCGTCCCGGGCCGCCCGCCCCCGTCCTCCACCGTGGCCGTCACGGTGTCGGTGTGATCCGGGTCGCCGGCGTTCCCCGCCAGGTAGGCCTCAAAGGAGCAGGAGAGGGCACCGCCCGCCGGGATCAAGGTGGGCTGAGCGGGGCAGGTGTTGCTGCCCACCGCCGGGTTCAGCGGGTCGAGCAGGTCCCCGAACACATCGTCGACCAGGGAGGTCAAGGTGACGTCGCCTGCCTCGGGGTTGCCCACCTCCACGGTGAAAGCCACCGTGCCCCCGGGTTCGGGGACCGCGGCGGGGACCGGCGTCTTGGCGACCGTGGGCTCCGGGGGCGCGGTCACCTCCGTCGCAGCATCGTCGGTGATCGGTCCCGGGTTCTGGTCGCTGGACACCGCGGCGGTATTCACCAGCTCCCGGGTTCCCGGAGGAAGCGGGTCGTCGACGGTTGCCGCGAAGGAGACCGTCAGGATGCTCCCCCGGGGCATCGTGAGACCCGAGATCATGTCGGGAGGCGCGGCCACCACAACCGGGGCTCCGCTCAGATCGGCCACCGCCGACCCGGGCACGAAGGTCACGCCGGCGGGCAGGAGGTCGATCAGGCTCAGCCCCGTCTGCGGGGCCGGGGCCCCGTTGAACACCTCAATGGTGTAGTTGACGGTGTCTCCCGGGTCCACCGGGCCCGGGTCGGCGGTCTTGTCGATCTGCAGCCCGGCATCGAGCGGCAGCTGGTTGGCCGCCGAGGAGTTGCCCAGCGCGGTGGTCATCGTCGCCAGGTTGAGCAACGAGCCGACCCCGAAGGGGAGCGGATCGTCGACTACCACCTGGAACTCGACCGTCCGCGTCGCCCCGGCCGCGATCGTGCCTACCGCCAAGCCGCCCGCCGGCGAGTCGGCGTCCAGCGGCGAGAGGCTGAAGGGGGCGCCGTCGTCGGCCTGAGGCACCGCGTCCAGCGCAGTGGACCCGGCCACGTAGCCGCTGTAGTCGGGCACCTCGTCGGTGAGCAGCACCGACCCCACATCGATGATGCCCAGGTTGGTCATCGTGATGGTGTAAGCCACGGTGTCGCCCGGGTCGGCCCGTCCGTCGCCATCGGCATCACCGACGATCGACGACGCCTTGGCCATGGTGATCGAGGGGAAGGGGAGGATGGTGGTGCCCACGTCGAGGCCGGGGCTCCCGGCCACATAGGAGGAGCGCTGGCCCCAAGCCGATACGAGGCGGGTCTGATCCACGGTGTAGATCCGCGCCCCGGTCATGTCGCGGTCGCCGCCGCTTGCCGAGTTGTCCCGAGGTCGATAGCAGTTGGTGGTGCCGTCGTCATAGATGGTGTACGACCGCAGTCCGACGACCGCGCAGGAGAAGTCGTAGCGGTCCCCGTTGGGATCCACCCGAGAACCGGTGCCGGCGTCGCCGTCCCGATCCACGTACAGGGTGGTGTCGGCGAAGGTGGTCACCCAGACGGGGCTGTAGTTGTTGGTCAGACCCGCCGAGCCCGGCCCGTAAGGCACGATGACCGAGGTAGTGGCGGCGTTCACCGGGATGAGGGTGAAGCCCCAGTCGTAAGCCGAGGTCTCGTCGTCGCCTCCGGTGCCTTCCGTCGTGACCGCCTGCAGCCCGTAGATGGGGGCCCCACCGCGCGCCGCGAAGCGGGCACCCTGATCGCGGGGCATCAGGAACGTCCCCCGACCGCGGGCTGCCAAGTTGATGGTGCCGGCGGCTCCTGCCGAGGTGGTGACATCGACCACCACCGCGCTCGTGCCCGGGTTGAAGAGGAAGACCCGCGTCCCGTCTGCGGCATCGGTGGAACGCGCCCCCACCGGGCTGACCAGCTCGCTCGTCCAGACGGCCGTGGGGTACAGCTCGAAGTCGCGTCCCTCGTACCGGGCCCCCACGTCGCCGGTGACCACGTAGACCGCCACCGGCTTGTCGGCGACGACCCGGGCCCCGAGGTTGACGCCGCCGTCGACCCAGAGTGTTTCGCCTTCGTCCAACGCGGCAGTCGTTTCGAGCGAACCGTTGGCGTCGACGTCGACCTGCACCGCGGTTCCCCGCTGGTTGCCCACCACTACCAGCCCCACGTACTCGAAGACGCTGTTGTAGTCGGCGTTCTGCCCCACCGGGATGTCGAACGCCGTGCCCGACTTGTCCAGGTCGAGTACCTCCACCGCGGTGGCGTGGAGGCTGCCCGGGCTGTTGGCGTACGCGGTCTGGGTGACCGCGATGGGCGCCGAGGAGACGATGCGGTCCCGGCCGTCGAAGTAGGCGCCCGCTCCCCGCCCGGGCTGGTCCACCGGGATGTTGCTGGTCTGGGTCCACACGTCGCCGTCGTCGAGGGTCAAAGTGAGGGTGGAGGCCTGCACCGGGCTGTAGGGATCCACCTCGTACCCGTCCTCGAAGTGGTCGTAGACCACGGTGTTCCCCGGCGCGCCGGAGGTGACCGAGACGGTCGAGATCATGGGCCCCGAACAGCACCCGGGATCGCCGGCAATGGCGCGCAGGATGCCCATGTACTCCTGCGCCTCGTACGGGGTGAAGTAGATCTGGGAGATCGAAGGGGCGGCCACCGCCCGGGGAGGAGTCCCTCCCAACATCCAACCGCCCACCATCTGCCCGGCCAGGAGCGCCACCGCCAGCAGGGCGGCCAAGGCGCGCGGTACGGCCAGGCGGCGGCGAACGAACTCCTGGCGGGCTCGGGTGTCGTGCAGCACAACGGGCCTCTCGAGATGAGGACTAGTCCTGCACAGGCATCGGAGGCCGTTATGGCCGGATTGAGTCCTTGTTGGTGATCATCCGGCCGGCACCGGATGACTAGTCACCGGCGGCGCTGGGAGCAGGTGAGCCGCCGCGGGGCGATCGGGCGGCAGGGAAGGCTCAGCGGCCGAAGCGGCGCTCCCGACGGGTGAAGTCGCGCAGGGCTCGCAGGAAGTCCACCCGACGGAAGGCCGGCCAGTAGACGTCCACGAAGGAGTACTCGGCATAGGCCGCCTGCCAGAGCAGAAACCCCGAGAGGCGGGATTCCCCGCTGGTGCGGATCACCAGATCGGGGTCGGGTAGGTCGGCGGTGTACAGGTGAGCGGCCAGCGCGGCGGCGTCGATGCGCTCCGCCAGGGCGGCGGCTTCCAGGCCGGCCTCGGCCAGGTCCCGCACCAGATCGCGCACCGCATCCACGATCTCCTGGCGCCCGGCGTAAGCGAGGGCGATGGTGAGCCGCCGCTCCCCGGCCGCGGCCCGCTGCTGCAGCCGCGCCGCCGCCTCCTGCAGCCGCGCCGGCAGCAGGTCCACGCTCCCGATCACCCGGATGCGCATCCCCGCCGCGCCGGGCTCGGCCGGTAGGCGCTCGAAGAGGCCGGCCAGCACCTCGAAGTAGGGCTCCAGTTCGGCGCTGGGACGCGAGAGGTTCTCCTGGGAGAGCAGCCAGCAGGTGACCGCCGGGATATCCATGTCGCGGCACCAGCCCAGGAACTCCACCACCTTGTCCATGCCGGCCCGGTAGGAAGAGGCGTAGTCGGGCAGCCCGGCGGCCCGGGCGAAGCGGCGGTGGCCGTCGTGGATCACCCCGACATGGCGCGGCAGGCGGGAAGGATCGAGGGCACGCTGCAGGCGGTCCTCATAGATGCGGTACAGCGGCCGGCGCAGGGCCTCGCCCAGGCTCATTTCATCCCCGATCGGGTAGGGCGATCTTACGCCCGTGCCGTCCCGGCGCCGCCGGGAGCTGTGGCCCCCTCAGCGCCGGCGGATGGCGTCGGCCAGCACCTCGTCGTACAGCACCCGCAGCCGCCGGGCCCACATCCCGCCCTCAAAGCGGGCGGCGAAGCGCACCCGGGCTGCCGTTTCCATCTCCCGCCGCCGGCTTTCGTCCTGGGCCAGGGCGCACACTGCAGCCGCCAAGGCGGCCGGCCTCCCCGGCGGCACCAGAACTCCCGCCTCCTCACCCACGATCTCGGGGATACCACCGACGTCGGTGGCGATGGACGGGACCCCCGCGGCCAAGGCGTGGATCAGAGCGGTGGGGAGAGCGTCGGCGTGGCTGGGATGCACCACCAAGTCGGCGGCGGCCAGCAGGGCCGCCACCTCCTCTCTGAAGCCGGCGAAGGCGACCCGGCCTTCGAGGCCTTCCCGCCGCACCCGGGCCCGCAGGCGTTCTTCCTCCGGACCGCTCCCCGCGAGTACAAAGCGCACTGCCTCCCCCTCCATCAGAGCCGCCGCATCGAGCAAGTCGTCGTGCCCCTTGCCCGGGCGGAAGATGGCCACCGTGACTGCCAGCAGATCACCCTCGCCCACCCCGAGCTCGGATCGCAGTGCCGCCCGTTGCTCCGCCGTTACCGGCGGAGGCGCCGGGATGCCGTTGGGAATGGTGACCACGGTGGCCGGGTCGACGGAGAACGCCTCCAGGTACCAGCGCCGCAGCGCCTCGGAGACGGCCACCGTGCGCGCCGCTCGGTGCCGCCGCGCCCAGGCTCCCAGGTCCCGCTTGAGCCGGCTCAGTAGCCCGACTTCATCCTCCACCAGGTGCAGTGTGGAGATCAGAGGCACCCCCAGTCGCGGGGCCGCATAGGCACCCAACAGGTCGGCGTGCTTCAAGTGGGAGTGCAGGAGGTCGGGTGGGTCGGATCGCAGCAACCGCACCGCGCGCGGCAGGCCGCGGGGATCCCACCGCGAGGGAAGATCCAGCGCATCGACCCGCACCCCCAGCCGGCGCAGCACCTGCGGGTAGCGATGCTCCCCCAGAGGCATCAGCGACAATACGCTCATCTCCAGGCCGGCATCCGGGGCCAGGCGCGCCAGGTCGACCAGGACGTGTTCGGCCCCTCCCGGCCCGAGTTCGTGGATGAGGTGACAGACGCGCACCCGGGGAGTCATCCGGCGCGACCTCCGCAAACTGCTGCCGCCAGCATCGGCACGACCGAAGGCCTGCTGAAGCCGCGACCGCTTAGCTCCGGGCGCGCTCTACCCTCGCCCGCGCCATGCGCGTCCTGGTGACCGGAGCCACCGGCTACATCGGCGGGCGCCTCGTCCCCCTCCTCCTGGAGGCCGGCCACGAGGTCCGCTGTCTCAGCCGCGACCCCGCCCGCCTCGACGGAATGCCTTGGCGGAATCGGGTCGCCGCGGCCCGCGGCGACGTGCTGGACCCGGGTTCCCTCACAACCGCACTCGAGGGCTGCCACGCCGCCTACTACCTGGTCCACGCCATGGCCGAGGGTTCCGGCTTCGAAGCCCGCGACCGGGAAGGGGCGATCAACTTCCGCGACGCGGCTGCCGCCGCCGGGTTGCAGCGCATCGTCTACCTGGGAGGCCTGGCCCCCGAGGAACCCGCTCTCTCCAAGCATCTCGACAGCCGCCACGAGGTGGGCCGCTTGCTGGCCGAAGGCTCCACTCCGGTGACCGAGTTTCGGGCGGCGGTCATCATCGGCTCGGGGTCGATGTCTTTCGAGATGCTGCGCTACCTCACCGAGGTGCTGCCGGTGATGACCACCCCGCGCTGGGTGCGCAACCGCTGCCAGCCCATCGCGGTCAGCGACGTGCTCGGCCTGCTGGTGCGCAGCCTCGAGGACAGCGAAGCAGTCTCGCGCCTGCTGGAGATAGGCGGGCCCGACGTCCTCAGCTACCAGGACATGATGCGCGCCTACGCCGCCGAGGTGGGCTTGCGCCGCTGGATCATCCCCGTGCCCTTCCTGAGCCCGGGGCTGTCGTCGCTGTGGGTAGGCCTCGTCACCCCTCTGCCCCCCAAGGTGGCCCGTCCCCTGATCGAAGGCTTGCGCGCCGAGGTCGTGGTGCGCGACGACACCGTCCGCCGCCTCTTCCCTCACGAGCCCCTCCCTTACGGCGAGGCATTGCGCCTGGCCCTGGCCACCCCGCCCGACGCCGTAGCCACCCGTTGGACGGACGCCGCCCCATCGCCGGCCCATCCCGCCCCGGGCGATCCGGAGTGGAGCGGCGGCACGCTGTTCACCGACCGCCGGGTGGTCCCGACCGACGCCGAGCCGCACCACCTGTTCTGGGCCTTCAGCCGCATCGGCGGCGATGTGGGCTACTACGGGCTGAACTGGGCCTGGAGGTTGCGCGGGCTGCTCGACCGCCTGGTCGGCGGAGTGGGACTCCGGCGCGGCCGGCGCCACCCCGAGCATCTGCGGGAGGGAGAATCTCTCGACTTCTGGCGCGTGGACCGGGTTGCCCCGGGACGCCTGCTGCGGCTCCAGGCCGAGATGCGCCTCCCCGGCGAGGCCTGGTTGCAGTGGGAGGTGGAGCCTCTGGACGACGGGGCCGACTTGGTCCAGACCGCCATCTTCCGGCCGCGCGGCCTGCTCGGGCGCCTCTACTGGTACGTCATGGCCCCCTTCCACCTGTACATCTTCCCCCGCATGGCCTGGAAGATGGCCGCCGCCGCCGAAGAGAGGGGTTACTCATGTCCGTAGCCGGCGTGGCCGACACCCTGCTGCTCGCCGCCGCGGTGGCCGGCAGCGCCATGCTGCTGCTGTGGCTGGTGAGCCTGGCAGCGCGGGACGCCTCCATCGTGGACATCTTCTGGGGCCCGGGCTTCGTACTGGTGGCCTGGGCGGTGTTCCTGTGGGTGGGCGCTCACGACCTGCCCGACGGCGGCGAGGCACGCCGCTGGCTGCTGGTCTCGCTGGTGTCGGTGTGGGGCCTGCGACTCGGCGGCTACCTAGCGCGGCGCAACCTGGGCAAGGGGGAGGACTACCGCTACGTGGCCATGCGGGAGAAGGCGGGCGGCCGCTTCTGGATCGTCAGCCTCTTTAAGGTGTTCCTCCTGCAGGGCCTACTCATGTGGATCGTCTCACTACCCGTTCAGGCCGGGCAACTCCCCTCCACGCCGCAACAAATCGGTGCCCTCGCCATCGTCGGCGCCGTGCTGTGGGGCATCGGCCTGTTTTTCGAGGCCGCGGGCGACCGGCAGTTGGCCCGCTTCAAGGCCGACCCCGCCAACAAGGGCAAGGTCATGGACCGCGGCCTGTGGCGCTACACCCGCCACCCCAACTACTTCGGAGACTTCCTGGTCTGGTGGGGGATCTACCTGGTCGCCCTGGAAGGCCACGGCACCTGGTGGTCGATTGCCGGGCCCCTGCTCATGTCGTTCCTGCTGATCCGGGTCAGCGGCGTGGCCATGCTCGAGAAGACCATTGCCCGCCGCCGCCCCGGGTATGAGGAGTACATCCGCCGCACCAGCGCCTTCTTCCCCCGGCCGCCCAAGCGGTGATCGGCTCGCCGGCCGGCGGCCCAGCCGTCCCGCGTGACGCCTTTGTCCGGGGCGGGCGCTACATTCAAGCCAGCTTGCATTCCTTTGACCGCCTCCGCCTGGGCAAGATGACCAATCCGGTGCGCGGTTTCCTGCACGGCACGGCCGCCGTCCTCTCCATCATCGGAGCCACCTTCCTCACCGTGCTCGCCGGCGGCGGCACGTGGAACCGGATATCGCTGCTGGTGTTCGGCATCAGCCTGGTGAGCCTCTATACGGTCTCCAGCCTCTACCACTCCATCCCCTGGAGCGAGGCCTGGAAGGCCCGCATGCAGCGCCTGGACCACACCATGATCTACGTGCTGGTGGCCGGGACCTTCACCCCCATCGCCTGGATCGCCCTCGACGGCTGGCTGCGCTGGACAACCCTGGCCGTGCAGTGGGGGATCGTCCTAGCCGGGGCAGTGCAGAAGCTCTACTTCCCCCAGCTATCTCGCTCTCTGTCCGTGGCCCTGCAGACAACCCAGGGCTGGCTGGCGCTGCTGCTCCTCTGGCCTTTAGCCTCCAGCCTCCCCTGGACCGCCCTGTTCCTGCTCGGCTTGGGAGGGGTGCTCTACACAGTCGGCATGGTGTTTCTGGTGACCAACCGGCCCCGGCTGTGGCCCCGGGTCTTCTCCTACCACGAGGTCTTCCACATCCTGGTGATCGCCGGCTCGAGCGTGCATTTCGCCGTGGTGGCCCGCTACCTGGTGCGCTTCGCCGGGTAGAGGCAGCCGGCCGCCCCCTTCAGTCGCCCTCCCCGGCGTCCTCTCCCACCGAGAACACGACCTCCCCGGACTCGGCGATGGCCTGCACCTTGATCTCGCCGCCGGCGCCTTCGAAGACGACCACTACCTTCTCCGGTCCCGAGTCGTCGATCTCAACCGAATAGCCGACGGCCGGGGTGGCGCTCACCAAGGACAGGACCCGCCGCAGCCGATCGAGGCTCACTACCACGGTGCCGCCGAGCGTCTGCCGAGCGGCGACGACGGGCGACGCGACCGGTGATGACGAGGACGACGGAGTGGCCGTTGTAGGTTTGGCCGGAATGCTGGTGGTCGTCGCGTCGGATCCGGTGGGAGGAGGAGCGCTCGAGGTTGTCGCGCCTGTCGCGGTTGCCGCCGCGAGGATCTCCACCTGTTGCACGCTCATCGGTCGCACCGCCTGGTCTCCGGTCTGCTCGCCGGCGAGGCGGACTGCCCCCCAGGCCACCGCGCCGCCGGCCGCCGTGGCCGCCAGCCAGAGCACTCCGAAGAGCATGATCCTCTTCACGGGCGTCATCGTGCCACCGGCGCCGGACGAGAACCTCAAGATGGTCTAAACATCGTCTCAAGGCGCCTCGCCCGAACGCGCGACGGCTCTATCGTGGCTCCATGCCATCCGTCGTCCTCATCGAAGACGACCTCCACATTCGCCAGGCCGTAGCCCGGTCGCTGGCCGACATGGGTCATCACGTCGCTTCCGCTCCCGCCGCCCTCGCCGGGCTCGAGGCCGTGGTCCAGCAGCGTCCCGATCTCGTGCTGCTCGACCTTGGACTGCCCGACCTCGACGGCACCGAGTTGCTCAAGATGATCCGCGCCGTCAGCACCGTCCCGGTGATCGTGATAACGGCACGCGGGGAGGACGCCGAGGTGGTGCGGGTACTCGATTCGGGAGCCGACGATTACCTGGTCAAGCCCTTCACCACGGCTCAACTGGGGGCCCGAGTGAGAGCCGTACTACGCCGCCGCGGGGAAACGGCTACCCGGGAATCCATCCAGATCGGGGGGCTGCGCATCGACGCACCTACCCGAACCGCCACTCTGGACGCCCGCTCCCTCGACCTCAGCCCAAAGGAGTTCGACCTGCTCCTGTACCTGGCCCGTCGCGCCGGTGAAGTGGTGACCAAGCGGGAGATGCTGGCCGAGGTGTGGCGGGAGCCCTACGGGGGCAGCGAGCGTACGGTGGACGTCCATCTCTCCTGGCTCCGACGCAAACTGGGAGAGAGCGCGGCCACCCCCCGCTATCTCCACACCGTGTTCGGGGTGGGCATCCGCCTCGCCGCGCCCGCGTCGTGAGACGCCGTCTATCCCTCCTCGTGCTGGCGGTGACCTCCATGCTCGTCGTCGCCTTCGTCGTTCCCCTGGGGCTGCTCGTCAAGGAGCAAACGCGCGACCGGGCCCTGGCCCACGGCGAGCGCACCGGCCAAGCGGTGGCTTCGGGCCTGGCAGTCGCCGCCTCGCTCTCACCGGATCTACCCAAAGACCTGATCGCCCTGGTCGTGACCACCTCCGGAGACGCGCTGACCTCGGTGTTCCTTCCCGACGGCGCGGTGATCGGTCTGCCCGCCGAACCGTCGCCCGCGGCAGAGCAGGCCCGCGCCGGCAGGGCTCTCAGCGCTGCCGCCCCCGGCGGCGTGGAAGTGCTGGTCCCCGTCACCGGCCCGGCGGGAGTGCTGGTGGTGCGTTCCTGGGTGCCGGCCGGAGAACTCACCGAGGGGGTGGCCGCTGCCTGGTTGGCCCTGAGCGGTCTGGGCGCAATCCTCATCCTGGCTGCAGTCGCCTTGGCCGACCGCCTCGGGGCCGCCCTAGTACGCCCGGTGACCGCCCTGGCCCGAGCGGCCCGGTGCATGGCGGCGGGTGACCTGCAGGCCCGGGTCGCTCCGGAAGGGCCGCCCGAGATCACCGACGCCGGTAGCGCCTTCAATCACCTCGCCGAGCGCCTGGGCGACCTGGTAGCCGCCGAGCGCGAGTCCCTGGCAGATCTCTCCCATCGCCTGCGCACCCCGCTGACCGCCCTCCGTCTCCAGGCCGAGTCCCTCCCCGAGGGCCAGGGCTTGCTCGAGGATGTGGATCGCCTTGCCAGGCAGGTCGATGCGCTCATTGCCGAGGCACGGCGCGGGTCGCCTGCCGCCGGGCTCCGGCGCGCCGATCTCTCTTCGGTGGCTTCCGCCCGTGCCGCCTTCTGGCAGGTCCTCGCCGACGATCAGGGGCGCCGGGTGCGCCTAGCCATCGCGCCCGGGCCCCTCTGGGTGAGCCTGACCGAGGACGAACTGGGGGCCGCTTTCGACACTCTCCTCGAGAACGTGTTCACTCACACACCGCCGGGAACCGCCTATGCCGTTGCGGTTTCCTCTCCCGATACCTCGCACGCGTTGCTGGTCGTGGAAGACGAGGGGCCCGGTTTCCGCCGGCCCGGCCTCACCGAGCGCGGAGTGAGTGAAGCGGGCTCCAGCGGGCTGGGCCTCGACATCGCCAGGCGCGCCGCCCGGCACGCCGGCGGCGATCTGACCCTGGCGGAGCGGCAGGGCGGCGGCGCCCGCGTGGAGGTGCGCTTCGAACGGCGCTGAGACGATGCTCAGTGCTCCCCGGCCCGGGCCGCTACACCTTCGGAAGACGGGCGCTCGGGGCGGGACGCCGAACCGGCCCCGGTGACCCCTGGCCGAGTCCGCTCGGCCATCAAAGCGAGGCGTGCCGCGGTGAGCACCACCACCGCCGCTCCGCCGGCCAGGTACAGGGCCAGCACCGCGGGGCGCGAGGTATCGCTACCCGCCATGATCCCGTGGGCGGTGGCCGCCACATAGGTCCCGAAAGCTCCGAAATGCAGGTAGCGCCAGGCCTTCTGACTGATGAATCGCCTCAGGTAGAAGGACAGGCCGACGAGCACCATACCCCAGGCGCCGACGACTCCCAGCGCCGTGGCCCGGGGCCGCCAGCCGGCCACCCCTGGAACCAGCAACTCCTGCCACCCGAATCCCAGATAGCCATCGAGGGCAACGAAGGCCAGATGACTCCCCAGAGCGGCCAACGCGCCCAGGGAGAGCCCCTCGTGGGTGAAGGTCAGAGCACGCGAGGGCACCTTCCGCCCCAGCAGACGTGTGGACAACAGCAAGCCCCAGATGGACGACGCCGTCAGCAGGCCATAGGCCACCAATCCCGACGCCCGCACGATCAGCCAGGTCGTGGTCATGCCGCCACCTCCACCCCGGTGGTGGCGAACACGCTTCCGTCGTGCCACACCACCAGAGCGCCCCGCAGCCAGGGCTGCCGATCTGCCCAAGCGAGTCCTTCGGTGCCGAGGAGGAGGAGAGCCTTGGCCCCGGCTTCGGCTTCGGCCGCCGTGGCCGCCAATGCGGTGGCACTCACCACCGGCGTCACCGCCGGGGCCATGGTGCGCGGATCGATCAAGTGATGTGCCGGCCTCCCTCCTGCCTGCCACCGGCGGCGAAGGGTGGAGCTGGTCGCCAGAGCCCCGATTCCCAGGTGGAGACGAGCGACGACCTGCTCCCCGATACCCAGAACGTCGACCCGGGTGCGTTCGTCGGCCGACCGGACGTCGCCCCCGGCCGAGACCATCGCAGCGAGGCCGGCCTCCACCGCCCGGTCGCAGGTCCAGCCCTTAGCCGTGCCGCCGAGATCGAGCACGGTGCCGGGGTCCCGGTGGAGCGCTTCTCCCCGCACCTCCCACGGCGCGCCCCCGCCGGGCGGAGCCGGCGCCGCGGCAAGATCCCGCACCGCGGCGAAGGTCTGGTCGTAACCCCAGGCGGCTACGGCCCGACCCACTGCGGCATCGACCAGGCCCCCCGTCAGGGACCGGGCCCGCGCCGCCGCCTCCAGAGCGCCGGCCAGGAGCGCCGAAACCGGAACAGAGAAGCGCCGATCGGCATTCGCCCGGCTCAGCTCGCTCTCGGAGCGGAACCGCGAACAGCACGCCTCAACCTCGGCGAACAGGTGACGGACCCCATCCAAGCCTGCCTGCCCTGCGGCCACGGCTACCACCTCAGTGCCCATAGCTGAGAACCGCTGCGCCAGCATCACGACCCCGAGGAGGTCACCGTTGGCGGCGCCGTCACGGTGGTGGCAGTGGTGGTGACGGTCGCCGCGGGCACCGGCGGCGGTGAAGCGGCGGGGGGGGCCGCGGGGGCCGCAGTCGGCGAGAGGACGGGCACTCCGGGTGTCTCGCTCAGGTACAGGACCAGAAGGCCGCTCTCGGGGGCCGTCGGCAGGGCAGCCCCCGCCGTTGCCGGAGCGGGCACACTGACCGAGACGGGGGTCTCGGTGACCGCCACCGCCGGTGCGGCCGAGCCCAGCGGAAAGCGAGCGAGGAGTCCCGCGGCCCCGGCGGTGGCCACCGCGGTCCAGCCTCCGATGCGCAGCAGGCGGGCAGGCGGCAGGCGTCGCGGGGCGCTCATCGGGTTCCTCCTTCCCCAACGAACGCCGCATCGCCGGTCTGCCGCACGGTCAGGACCACGCGGCGGGACGCCAGCACCCGGGCCACCTGCGGAGGTATGCCGAAGGCCGCCGGATCTATCTCCCGCAACCAGCCCACCTCTGCCCCCATCCCGGCGGCGGCGCCGCTCGGTCGGGCGGCGGCAGCCTCAGGGGCGGGAGCAGCCGTCTCGCTTCCCGAGGCCCCCTCGGCCGCAGCAGACACCGTGGGCGTAGGTGCGGGCACGGAAGCATCGGCGGGTCCGCCGTCGGCGAGGGCGAGCGCCGTCACTCCCGCCGTGGCCAGAACCAAGCCGGCCAGAAGAGAGGCCCATTCCTTGTTCGCCATCAGTCGTCGCCCTCCACCTCGTGACCCTCGGTGCCGTCTTCTTGATCCGGGGCTGTGCCGTTGTCCTCGTCCTTGTCCTGGTCGTCCTCGTAGTGGTCGTCTTCGTATTGATCGTCCTCGTATTGGTCGTCCTCGTGGTACGCCGCGCCCTGCCCACCGTTTCCGGCCGGCGCGATCCCCGGCGCCGCACCAATCGCCGCGGTGGCCTCGTCGGCGTCGGCCCACGAGCCGTTTTCCGCTCGGAAACCGGCGGCGGCGCAGATCGGGCGCAGGGCGTCGAGGGCGGCCTGCTGGACATCGCTCAGCGTGCCCGCGCCCTCCCCGGCCACCAGGATGGCGGCCTCGGGGCCGCAAGCCACGGCGAGATTCGGTTCCGAAGCCTCCGCCGTGGCGGGTAGTGCCGGCGCGGTGCTGCCGGCGGGCACTGCGGAGGCGGCCGCCGGAGCGGCGCCGGTCCCCTCCGCACCAAAGACTTGCGCGCCACCCAGGGCCAGTGCCGGGGCGGCCAGCACCCCGATCACGAGCGCCACGAGAAACCCTTTCCGCTTGCCGTCCATGACGACCTCCTTGGTTTGGTGCTCCCCTAGCGTGCCCTCCCGATCCTCAAGAAGGCATCAGGGGGGCGGCAACAACACCGCAAGGACCGCCGCGGTAAGCGCGGCGCCTCGCGCGGACATAGGCTGATGTGGAGTGCACCATGACCGTCCTCGGCGCCGCTGACCGGCCGGCCTCCCCCGAGGCGCGCTTCCACGCCCTGTTCGCCCGTCACTACCCGGCGGTGTTCGGCTACGCCGCCCGCCGGCTGGGTCGCGACGAGGCGGGGGATGCCGCCGCCGAGGTCTTCACCGTGGCCTGGCGCCGCATCGGGGGCGTGCCCGAAGAACCGGAGACCCTGCCCTGGCTGTACGGCGTGGCCCGCAAGGTGGTGTCCAATCAGGAGCGGGCGGCCCGGCGCCGCCTGCGCCTACAAGCCAAGGCGACGGCGGTGCCGGCGGGGACGATCCCCGCACCGGGCACCGCCGGCCTCGAAGTCGAGGCTGCCCTGCTCCGCCTGGGGGCGGGGGACCGGGAGATCCTGCGCCTCGCCGCCTGGGAGGAATTGCAGCCCGCCGAGATGGCCGCCGTCCTGGGCTGCTCGGCCAACGCCGCCGCCGTCCGCCTCCACCGCGCCCGGCAGCGCCTCGCCGGGGAACTGAACCCGGAGACCAGGCCATGAATCGCGACCCCTTCGAGACCCTCCGCTCCCGCAACCCGGCACCGCCGGGGGGCCTGCCCGACGCCCCCATGGAGGTGGCCCGGCGCATCACCGCCGGAGGCCCTTCGGTGCGACGCGGCCTGGCCATCGCCGCCGCGGCGGCTGCCGTGGTCCTCATCGCCGGCGGCGGCTGGCTGCTTTGGAGTCAAACGGGGGGACGCCGTGAGGTGGTGGCGACGAGTACCCCCAGCTCGGCCCCCACATCGACCCCCGCCACCAACGTAACCACCACCGTGCCCCCCTCGACCGACTTGGTCTCCGAAGCCGTTGTGTACTTCCTGACCCCCGACTTCCTCGGGCACCCCTCGCTGATACCGGTGGCGCGCGACCTTCGCGTGCTCAACGTCAGTCCGCTGCCCGACCTGGTTCCCCTCACCATGGAGCTGCTGCTTGCCGGCCCGGGAGCCTGGGACGCCGCCCCCCTCCCAGAACCCATCGCCGCCGCCGAGGCCGGCCTTACCAGCGCCGTGCCGGAGGGCACCCGCCTGTTGGGCCTGCAGATCTCCGAAGGCATCGCCACTGTGGACCTCTCGGCTGAGTTCGCCGGCGCCCCTGCCGAAGCGGTAGGGCAAGTGGTCTTCACCCTCACCCGCCTGGAGGGCATCAACGGCGTACGCTTTCTGATCGACGGCGTTTCCCACTCCGCCGTCGCCGGCCTTCAGACCCTCGTTCCCACCGCCTCTCCGCCCGACGAAGTCATCCTGGAGGACCCCGCCACCCGCCTCACCTTTGAGGGCCTCATGCCGCTGGCCATGATCGAGATTCCCCCGCTGGGCGGGACCCTGCAAGTGCCCGGGGCCATCGCCGGGG
>Ga0209164_1003364_pt1 | contig 15276 bp, 6 predicted proteins | sample MTBNYHSulfiMetaG_FD_187458 | JGI IMG/M metagenome (GOLD analysis project Ga0209164, IMG submission 187458) | Enrichment culture microbial communities from rom New York Harbor, USA that are MTBE-degrading - MTBE-NYH (New York Harbor Sulfidogenic)... | ecosystem: Environmental > Aquatic > Marine >...
AAAACAGGACCAAACAGGCCACCGCGGTCTTGGACGCTCTGGAGCTGCTGGATGGTGAACGGCTCGATCCTTACCAGTCCAAGTACGCCAAGCACATCCTCGGCCTGATCAAGAAGAAGGGCCACGGCCAAGTGGTCAATCGCTCCGAGCTGATCCAAGACGACCAGGGCGTGGAGTACATGGACAAGGACCGCTACCGGCTGGAGCCGGAATGGGTCGTGGTTGTCATGGCCGCGCTGGTCTACTCCGGCGATCTGGTCCTTTCCATCCCGGGCCAGAAGTTCGACGCCACCGGCCTGCCGCAGTTGGCCGGGACCGGGGTGGATGAACTCACCCAGTTCAAGCACATCGAAAGACCCAAGGAATGGAACCTGCCGGCCCTCAAGGCGCTATTCGAGCTGCTTGATCTGGCTCCCGGTTTGGCCCAAGAGGTAACCCAAAGGAAAGAAGGTCCTGTCCAACAGCTCCTGAAAGCCATCTCCGAATCGGTGGAGAAGCTGGTCCGGGCTCAGGAGAGCCTGCAAAGCGGTCTGCTCTTCTGGGGAAGGCACCTGTTGGCCGAGGAAGAGGCGCGGAAGCTCCGTACCCGGCTCGACGAGACCAAAACTTTCCTGGAGTCGCTCCAGGCCTATACCTCGCCCGGCAGGCTCAAGAACTTCCGCTACGACGTCCAGGAGGTGATATCCCATCGGGACGGGCTCAACTCCCTGGCCGAGATCAAATCCCTTGAGGGCCTGGCGGCCGATCTCGGCTCCACCGCGTCGTTCCTGTCCACCGCCGAGGCGGTCCTGCCCGCGGAACATGAATGGGTGGGCAGGATGAAGACCGCCCGGGACGAGGTCCTCAGCCAGCTTGGCGACCCGGACATACGCGGCGCGGCACCTTTCCGCCAGCAGACCCAGCGCAAACTTAACGAGCTCAAGAAGGCCTATGTACAGACCTATCTCGGCCTGCACGCCAAGGCGCGGCTGGGCGTGAACGAGGACAGACGCAAGATCGAGCTCACGGGCGACGAACGGCTCAAGGTGATGCAGAAGCTTTCCACCATCGAACTGATGCCTCGCCAGCACCTGACCGATTTCCAGAATCGCCTTGCCGGCCTGAAGAGTTGCTCCGTACTGACCGAGCAGGAGATGAACGGTTCGCCGGTATGCCCGCACTGCAATTTCAAACCCGGCGCGGAACCCACCGGAGCTCCCGCCGCAGCCATTCTCGACAGCTTGGATTCTGAGCTGGAGATGCTGGTGGAGAGCTGGAACCAGACGCTGCTGGCCAACCTGGAAGACCCGACCACCAAGGGCAACCTGGACCTGCTCAAGCCCGAGCCGCGCAAGCTGGTTGACGGTTTTATCAAAAGGCGAACCCTGCCCGACGACCTGGACCAGGATTTCATCCAGGCCCTGGGCGAGGTGCTTTCCGGACTCCAAAAGGTTCCGGTGAAGACCACGGACCTGCGCAGGGCGTTGCTCTCCGGCGGCTCGCCGATCACACCGGCGGAGATGAAGAAGCGGTTTGAGGAATTCCTGGACGAGTTGATCAAGGGCAGGGAACCGGGCAAGGTTCGGATTGTGTTGGAGTAAAAGCCGATGAAGTCCTTTGAATCCGGTTTTCTGCTGAAGCAATCGGTTCCCCATGGATTGCTCGGCACCATCCGGCTGATCGGTGAATACAAAGGCAAGGAGGCCCTCTTCACCCTTCAGACGCCCCAAGTTCTGGAGACGCTTAAACAGGTGGCCGTCATCCAGAGCACCGAGTCATCCAACCGGATTGAGGGGATCGAAGCGCCGCCGGACAGAATCAAGAAGCTGGTCGAGCAGAAAACAAAACCCAAGAATAGATCGGAGCAGGAGATCTCCGGCTACCGGGACGTTCTGGCCACCATCCACGCCAACCAGGCCGAAATCCCATTCAACACCGGCGTCGTTCTACAATTCCACAGGGACTTGTACCAATTCGTCCCCCAGCTGGGCGGCCATTGGAAACCAACCGACAACGAGATTATCGAGATCGGACCCAACGGCACCAAACAGGTCCGATTCAAGCCTGTCCCGGCCCATCAAACCCCTGAGGCCATGGAACGCCTCCACTCGGAGTTCAATGATTACTGGAACCGCGGCGAGGTCGACCCGCTCTTGCTCATCCCCGCCTACGTGCTCGACTTTTTATGCATTCACCCCTTCCTGGACGGCAATGGCCGCATGGCCCGGCTGCTGTCTTTGCTGCTGCTCTATCACGCCGGCTACGAGGTGGGCCGATACATCAGCCTGGAACATCTCATTGAAAATCAACGTCAAAGCTATTACGACACCTTGTATAAATCTTCCCAAGGCTGGCACACAGGACAGCATACTCTGCTCCCCTGGTGGGAGTACTTCCTCGGAGTCGTGATCCTGGGGGCCTACCGGGAGTTTGAGCGCCGGGTCGGTGAGCTGACCGAGAGTCACGGGGCCAAATCAGAAATAGTTCTCTCCGCCATAGAAAAATTTCCCGGCCAATTCCAATATGGAGATTTGGCCCGGAGCTGCCCCAACGTCAGCCGGCCGACGATAAAGCGGGTCTTGGGTAAGCTGCGTGCTGAGGGGAAGATCGCCTGCATCAAAAAAGGCCGGAACGCGATCTGGCGGAAAAGGGATTCATGATCCCATTAATGGGGTCATGAATGGCTATTTTGAATCGGTATGACAATGGGATCATGGAGCCGTTAATGGGATCAAAATTGGCTACTGTTGAACCAGAGATGAAATTATCAGTGATTGGACAGGGCGAGGGGACCCATTGTGCCTAATAAAGGAAAGGCCGCCAGGCCTTCGGAAAAGCTTTTCCCCGATGCGAACGGGAACCTTTTCGAGAAGTCCTACCAGGAGCAGATAGAGGCCGAACGGGCCCAGCCGGTGGAATGCCTGGGCATGACCTTTGAGAACGACGATGCACGAAGAGACTATTTTCTGGACAAGCTGCGGGAGATGCTCCAGGACCCGGAGTTCCGCCGGATCGAGGGTTTCCCGATTGGCGAGGACGAGGACATCCTGGCCCTCTCCGATCCGCCGTACTACACCGCCTGTCCGAATCCATTTCTAACTGACTTCATCAACCATTACGGCCGGTCCTATGTTCCGGAAGAGCCTTACCTTCGCGAGCCCTTTGCCGTGGACGTGAGCGAGGGCAAGACCGACCAGCTTTACAAGGCCCATGCCTATCACACCAAGGTACCCCACCTGGCCATCGTCCCTTCCATCCTCCACTACACCGAGCCGGGAGACATTGTTCTGGACGGTTTTTGCGGCTCGGGCATGACCGGCGTGGCCGCCCAGTGGTGCGGCGCAGCGCCGTCCGAGTACCGGCGCAAGCTGGAGGATGAATGGAAAAAGGCCGGGCTGGGACAGCCCAAGTGGGGCGCCCGGAAGGTTATCCTCAACGACCTTTCCCCGGCGGCCACCTTTATCGCGGCCAACTACAACCTGCCCTTTGAGGTGGGCGAGTTCGCCCGGGCGGCCCGGCGCATCCTGGACGAGGTGGAAGAAGAGCTGGGCTGGATGTACGAGACGTTGCACACCGACGGCCGGACCAAGGGCCGGATCGAGTACACCGTTTGGAGCGAGGTCTTCAGTTGCCCGGAGTGTTCGGGCGAGGTGGTCTTTCTGGAAGAGGCCCTGGACAAGGAGACCAAAAAGGTCAAGGATTCGTTCCTTTGTCCGCATTGTGGTGCGAAGCTGAACAAGAACAGATTGGAGCGTGTCTTTGAAACGCTGCCAGACCCAGCGACCGATAACCCCTTGAAACGGGTGAAGTTTCGACCGGTCTTGATTGCGTACACCGCCATTGGAAATCGTCATGAAAAGCAACCGGATGAAAAAGATCTGGAAGTCTTGGATCGGATCAGGCAGATGCCCCTGCCTGCCGAGATACCGACCAACCGATTTCCTATTGAAAAGATGTACCACGGCTCACGAATTGCCCCCAAGGGTTTCACCCACCTCCACCATTTCTTTTTACCCCGAGCCGCCCAGGCCCTGGCCGCGCTGTGGCGAAAGGTTATCCGATATCCCAATGCCCGTATCAGGCACATGCTTTTGTTTTTTGTGGAGCAGGCGAGTTGGGGTTCATCGTTGTTAAATCGATATTCGCCTACCCATTTTTCTCAAGTAAATCGTTACTTAACTGGTGTTTATTACGTGGCATCACAACACTCAGAATGTAGTCCTCGGTATATTTTAGGAGGAAAATTATCACGTCTGTCAAAAGCATTTGAGAGCCATTATACGATTCGAAATATAGCTTATGTTTCCACCTCTACAGTCGCGGCCCTAAGTATCTCTGGCAATGCTATCGATTACATCTTCACCGACCCGCCATTTGGTGAAAACATCTACTACGCCGACCTCAACTTTCTGGTTGAATCATGGTACAGGGTCATCACCAATGCCCAGCCCGAGGCCATAGTCGACAAGTTCAAGAAAAAGGGCTTGCCCGAATACCAGCGTTTGATGCAGCGCTGCTTCGAAGAGTACTGCCGGGTGCTCAAACCCGGCCGCTGGATGACGGTGGTCTTCCATAACTCCCGCAACTCGGTCTGGAACGCCATCCAGGAGGCCATGCTGGCCGCCGGGTTCGTGGTGGCCGACGTCCGGACCATGGACAAGCAGCAGGGCTCCTACCGCCAGGTGACCAGCACCGCCGTCAAGCAGGACCTGGTCATCTCGGCCTACAAGCCCAACGGCGGCCTGGAGGAGCGGTTCAAGATCGAGGCTGGAACCGAGGAAGGAGTTTGGGATTTTATCCGGACCCACCTGATGAAGCTCCCGGTCTTCGTTTCCAAGGACGGCCGAGCCGAGGTCATCGCCGAACGGCAGAACTATCTCCTCTATGACCGTATGGTCGCCTTCCACGTCCAGCGGGGGGTGCTGGTTCCCCTTTCCGCGGCCGAGTTCTACCAAGGCCTGCCCCAGCGTTTTGCCGAGCGGGACGGGATGTACTTCCTGCCCGAGCAGGCGGCCGAGTATGACAAAAAGCGACTGACGGTCAAGGACGTGGAAACGCCTGAGTTTGCCCCGGTGGACGAGTTCTCGGCCATCCGCTGGTTGCAACGGGAGCTTAATTCCAGGCCCCAGACCTTCCAACAGATCCACCCCATTTTCGTCAGGGCCCTGGCCGGCTGGCAGAAACACGAGAAGCCCCTGGAGCTTTCCACCCTCCTGGAGCAAAACTTCCTGCGCTACGACGGCCAAGGCGAGGTGCCCAGCCAGATTCACGGCTACCTCTCCTCCAACTTCAAGGAGCTGCGCAATCTGGCCAAGGACGACCCTGACCTCCGGGCCAAGGCCAAGGACCGCTGGTACGTGCCCGACCCCAACAAGGCCGGCGATTTGGAGAAGCTGCGCGAGCGGGCCCTGCTGCGCGAGTTCGAGGAGTACCGGGAATCAAAGCAGAAACGCCTTAAGGTCTTCCGCCTGGAGGCGGTCCGGGCCGGTTTCAAAAAGGCCTGGCAGGAGCGCGACTACTCCACGATCATCGCCGTGGCTGGCAAAATCCCCGAGAACATTCTCCAAGAGGACCCGAAGCTCCTCATGTGGTACGACCAGGCGATTACTCGCTCGGGGACGGACCCATGATATCGGAAAAGCAAGCTATCGAATGGGATGCAATCGTCCCAATTATTTCGATGTTCACCGTGTGGAGCGGCTCTCCCGAGCTTTCGTGGTTTAAAAAGGCGTGGAAGGGTCTTTGTTCCGCTGGATTGACAGCGTATCCAAATGATGAAGAACGCCATTGGATCTACGCGCGGGCCATCACCTTGGGGATAATGTACGGTGAATATTGTCATCTCGAATGGGATGAACATTGCGACGCGGAATCTTTAATCTCCGAGCTTTACTGGAACGAGGATATTAAGCGGAGCCGAATTGGAAATATGGTGGAAAGGCATTTTGACTTGGAAGAATCAGAAGACCAAAAGCTGTTTTACATAATGGTATTGGATTTGGTGGGCGATGTGCGTTTAGAGGTGTACGACGCGCTTATCAGGGAATTCGGAGATGCTATTATGCTCTATGTCGGCCTGTTCTTGAGCCGGGAGGTTGGGAACGACCAAGATAAACTAGAGGAGCGGATTGATGATGTTTTCGATGCGTCCCACTTCCCGAAGGGCCGCGACGAAGCATTTCAGTATGTCGTCAGTGCATCGATGCTCGGAGTAGACACCTGAGTAACCGGTGGTACTATAGCCCGGATCACGGCCAGCTCTGCCTAGTCATCGAGTCCCAAACCCTTTGGGGCGAGACGACCTGCCGGGTGTGGCTGCCGGGGCGCGATACGGTGGTCCGCGTGCCTGCCTCCAGGCTCGTCTCTCCGGAAGATTCCGGGGCCGGCTCCGCTGACGGCATCGCCTATATTGCCTCAGCCGCACGGGTGGCCGACGCCCTGACCCAGGACGTCCTGCTCGCACCCATCGAATCGTCGGTCATCCCGCTGCCGCACCAGATCCAGGCCCTGTCCCGCGCCATTGCCGGGGATAGGGTGCGTTACCTGCTGGCCGACGAGGTCGGTTTGGGCAAGACCATCGAGGCCGGGTTAATCCTGCGGGAGCTCAAGCTGCGCGGGCTGGTCAAGCGGGTCCTGGTTGTCGCTCCGAAGGGGTTGGTGACTCAATGGGTAGCCGAGATGCGCACCCATTTCAACGAGGATTTCCGGCTGCTCATCCCCGGCGACTTCTCGGCTTACCGCCGCATCACCAAAGCGGACAACATCTGGCAGAGCCATCCACAGGTGATCTGTCCCCTGGATTCGGTCAAGCCATTGGAAGGCCGGCGGGGATGGTCGGCCAAGCAGGTGGCCGAGTACAACCAGGAACGGTTCGAGGACCTGGTTTCCGCCGGTTGGGACCTGGTCATCGTAGATGAGGCCCACCGGCTCGGCGGCCGCACCGACCAGGTGGCCCGGTTCAAGTTGGGCCAGGGGCTCTCCGAGGCCGCCCCGTATTTCCTGTTGCTGTCGGCGACCCCGCACCAGGGGAAGACCGATGCATTCCATCGGCTGGTCTCCCTGATCGATGCCCAAGCGTTTCCCGATGTGGGCAGCATTACCCGGGATCGGGTCCAGCCCTATGTGATCCGGACCGAAAAACGCCGCGCCATCACCGCCGAGGGCAGACCGCTCTTCAAACCGCGGAAGACGGAACTTGCGCCTGTCTCCTGGGGAGAGACGCATCAGGATCAACGCCTTCTCTACGAGGCGGTCACCGAGTATGTCCGGGTAGGCTACAACCAGGCCCTGCGCGAGAAGCGCAGCTACATCGGGTTCCTCATGATCCTGATGCAGCGTCTGGTGGTCTCCAGCACGAGCGCCATCCGGACCACCCTGGAGCGCCGGCTGGAAGCGCTCGAAGCGCCCCAGGAACAGTTGACCCTCTTCCCAATGTACTCCGACGACGAGTGGGCGGACCTCGACGGACAGGAGCAGATCGAGACACTGCTGACCACACGTTTGAAGGCCCTCAAAAACGAGCGGGCCGAGGTGAAGCTGCTCCTCGAGGCCGCCACCCGCTGCGAACAAACGGGAGCAGATGCCAAGGCCGAAGCGCTGCTTGACTGGCTCTATCGACTACAGGCTGACGAAGGCGACCCGGAGCTGAAAGTCCTGGTGTTCACCGAGTTCGTCCCGACTCAGAAGATGTTGCAGCAATTCCTCACTGAACGTGGCTTTCCGATGGTCTGCCTTAACGGCTCCATGGACATGGACGAGCGTACGAAGGTCCAGGACGCCTTTGCCAAGAACGCCCGCATCCTCATCTCCACCGACGCCGGCGGCGAGGGTTTGAATCTGCAGTTCTGCCACGTGGTGATCAATTACGACATCCCCTGGAACCCCATGCGCTTGGAGCAGCGGATCGGACGAGTTGATCGCATCGGCCAGAATCATGTGGTGCGGGCCGTCAACTTCGTTTTCCAGGATTCGGTGGAGCATCGCGTCCGGGAGGTGCTTGAAGAGAAGCTCGCCGTCATCTTCGAGGAGTTTGGCATTGACAAGACCGGGGACGTGCTCGACTCGGCCCAGGCGGGGCAGATCTTCGATGACCTGTATGTGGAGGCCATTCTCAACCCGGATGTGGTCGATGTCTCCGTTGAAAAGGTCATCACCCTTTTGCGGGAGCAGGCCCGGGATGCGCGGGAGAGTTCGTCCGTGCTCGGTCCTCCTGAGGACCTTGAACCATCCGAAGCCCAACGCCTCACGGCCCACCCCTTGCCGTATTGGGTCGAAAGAATGACGGTGAGCTACCTCAAAGCCCACGGCGGCAAAGCGGAGAGGGAACGGCGAACCTGGAATCTGACCTGGCCGGACGGCGAAGAACTTACAGGGATTGTCTTCATCCCCAAGGAGGCTGACCAGACACCAACCGCCCGCCACTTGACCTTGGAAGACTCACGGATTCGGGGGCTGGCCATGAGATTACCCCGTTTTGTGCCGGGGCAGCCGGTTTCGGTCGTGGCGATTCCAGGGATCACCAAGGAGGTTACCGGGCTATGGTCTCTCTGGCGGATCGGCATCGCCACGGCGGAATGGAACCGCCACCGGATCATACCTCTTTTCCTGGCCGACAGCGGAAAGGTCTTTGCACCAACCGCCCGGCATCTGTGGGACCGGCTCATGAGTGTGGCTCCCGAGGTCCGGGCGCATCTTGATAGCGATGAGGCTAAAAAAACCTTTGTCCGGCTGTCGGAGATTGCGGAGGAGCATGGTCGGACCAGCTACATTGAGCTTGTTCAAGAACACCGCTCGCGCCTGACCCGAGAAAGGGAAAAAGGCGAGTATGCCTTCGCTGCCCGGCGCAAGATTATCGAACGCATCGGCCTTCCCCAGGTTCGGGACTATCGGTTGAACCTGCTCCGGCGGGAAGAGCGTGCCTGGAATGAGGACCTTGCCCGCAAAGCCCAGGTATTTCCGGAAATGGCGCCTCTTCTGCTCATCCGGGTTGAGGGAGGCGCCGGTGAGTAGCTGGCGCGACCAGATTCTCAGAGAGTTCACTCCCAAAGTGGCCCGGTTGACCGTGGTTGCCGATCCCGACGGGCTTCTTCTGGAGGAAGGCATTCTGGCGGGTATCCGCGAGCGGGGCTTTGAACTGATCCCGTTCGAGGATCATGTCGCCTTTCGGTATGCCTACGAAACCAAGTTCCGTTCCCGCTGGGACCGGGGAGAACAAGCAGACCTGGCGGTTGTGCTGTGTTCCGGAGCCGGCAACCTCGGCTCCTTGCCCTACGACCTGCTCCAAGCCGGCCGCCGGCTGTATTTTAATCTTGGGGAGATATTTCCTAACCTTAGCTATCCGGTTGTTACCGCCTTGGACCGCGGAGATCTCGACGCGCTCTACGATGCCCAGAAGCGGCACGCGCCCGGGGTGTTGGGCGATAACGCCACCAAGGAATTTGTCCTGCGCCATGTTTTCGAGATTGCGCCGGAGCTCATCAGAAAACCATCCGATCTGCTTCGCGCGCTGCTGCGCCGCCACTACCGGGGACAGCGAATCCCGCCGTTGCTGGACGAACGCTTTGTTCAGGTCCTTCGCCAGCAGGATGGTTTTGAAGATTGGCCGCTCGACACGATCATTCAGGATCGGGAGGCATTTTTCGCCTTTCTCCAGGAACGCTGGCCCATCTTTCTAGGCCGGTCGGCAAAACAGGAGAGTACTGGCGTTCGTGAGGAGGAGCCATCCGGCCTTGAGTATACCGGCCCTCCTGATTTGCCCTTTGATCACGACGACATCCGGGTCTACATCGACAACCTGTTCCTCGAAGGATTTCTCCGAGCCGTTCCCCATGAGCAGGCCGAATCGCTGTCAAAGACCTGGCTCGCCATTGGCATCCGAACCGACGAGCAGGCGGATCGGACGCGGCGCCTGAACGGCCTTCTCGACACCATAGCCTCTGCCATTCCGAAAGAAAACACGCGGCATGACGACTGGTTTCATTTTGCCAAGACCTGGGCCGAGTTTGTCGCCCTGGCCCTGGAACCGGGTGTGGTGTTGCCTGAGCCGGCGCGCCAAAAAATGGAGACGCTGCGAACTCAAATCGATGCCGCGTTTGTACCCTGGCTGAGGAAACGCTACGCGGGATTGGTCAACCTGCCGCCGGTTCCTCCGGTCATGCTCCACCACATCCCGCGGTTCCTCGCCAGACACATCAGCGATGCCAAGGGACACAAGGCGGCCTTCGTTTTGGTGGACGGCCTTTCGCTGGATCAGTGGATCGTCATCCGCAAGGAGCTTGTCAAGCAACGCCCCGGATACCGTTTCCGTGAAAACGCGGTTTTCGCCTGGATACCGACAATCACATCGGTTTCACGCCAGGCGGCCTTTGCCGGGAAGCCGCCCATCTACTTTCCAAACAGCATCCATTCCACTGACAAGGAGCCCGGGCTGTGGAGGCAGTTCTGGACGGACCAGGGCTTGACCCAGCAAGAGGTTGGATACGCCAAAGGGTTGGGTGACGGGACTTTGGATAGCCTAGAGGAAATGATCGCCCGACCCAAGACACGCGTCGTCGGCCTGGTTGTCGACAAAGTGGACAAGATCATGCACGGCATGGAGCTTGGAGCCGCGGGGATGCACAACCAAGTGCGCCAGTGGGCCGGCCAGCCGTTCATGGCGAACCTCATCGATCTGCTTCTGGAGAACGGGTTCCGTGTCTACCTGACTTCGGATCATGGAAATGTCGAGGCCACCGGATGCGGCCGCCCCGCAGAGGGAGCGGTTGCAGACCTGCGCGGTGAGCGGGCTCGAATTTACTCCGATTCCCTGCTGCGTGGTCAAGTAAAAGAGCGATTCCCGGACGCCCTGGAATGGCCTCCGGTTGGGCTGCCGGAAGACTATTTACCTCTGCTCGCCCCCGGCCGCTCGGCATTTGTTCGTGAGACCGACCGCCTCGTCGGTCACGGCGGAGTTTCCCTGGAAGAACTCGTCGTCCCTCTTGTTCAGATCGAGAGGAAGGATATATGAGCGGGCGAGTGAACCAGATCGGATTCAGTCAGCGGGTGCGCCTGGAATGGCTTGAACATACCGCCAACCTCGTTCTGGCTGGAAACGACAAAGTTGTGGTTAACGATGCTTTGCAGGAGTTGCTCAGGAACAAGGTTTCAGTTGGTGGCCAAGGAAAACGCGGCAACCGCGAAAAGATCGTTACCATCCTAATGAAGACTTGGCTCACCGTGCCCCGAGAGTTCGAGGCCCTGCGGGACGAGGGCCTGAATATTCTCCAAGGACTGCCCCGGAAAAATCGTATTACTGTTCATTGGGGCATGGCGTTGGCAGCCTATCCCTTTTGGGGTGCGGTCGCCGCACACACCGGCCGGCTCCTGCGGCTTCAAGGCAGGGCAGCAGCATTCCATATCCAGCGGCGGGTCAAGGAACAATACGGAGAGCGGGAAACCGCCTCGCGGGCTGCTCGACGTGTGCTCCGATCATTCATCGATTGGGGCGTGTTGCACGAGACGCAAGACAAAGGTGTCTATGCCCAAGGGATTCAATATTCGATTCAAGACCCCAGGCTCGTCGCCTGGCTGGTGGAAGCATCTTTGCACGCCCGGGTGAACGGGTCTGCGGCCATTAAAGACCTGCTCGACAGCCCAAGCATGTTTCCATTCCGTCTGGCCCACATCTCGGCTGAGAAGGTGGTATTTCTCTCACCTTTTTTGGACCTCCTGCGACAAGGATTGGATGACGATCTGGTGATGCTGCGAAGAAAAAGGCCAGCAACTTGAAAGGGAGGTATGCAATTTGGTGCGTTCACAATAACAAGGTTTTAGATGGCGACAGTCGGTAATCTTCACTGGATGAAGGAATTTTGGTTAACCTCACCCTATGGCTAAGCTGATTTGGCCACCTCTGCTGCGTTCCGGGGCAATCGCCAGAGGGTGGTCATGGCTTCCAAGTCCCGAGCCTGGCATTTTTAAAGACGACTTAAGCTGATGATAAATCCGGGCTGGAGCTTCAGTCCTCTTCCTCCTCCCCGTCCAGGACCTCCCTGATGGCGGTGGCGATCAGGTGCAGGTTCAGGGGCTTGTAGATGAGTCGCCGCACCCCCAGCTTCTCGGCCCCGGCCGTGTCGATCCGGGAGCTGTACCCGGTGTAGAGGATTATGGGCAGGTCGGGCCTGGTTTCAAGCATCTCCCGGGCCAGCTCGGCCCCAGTCATCCCGGGCATGGTCTGGTCGCTGATGACCAGGTCAAAGGCCTCGGGATCGGCCCGGAAGACCTCCAGGGCCTCCTGCCCGGAGGCCACGGTCTTGACCCGGTAGCCCAGCTGCTCCAGCATCTGGCCGCCGCTGTCGATAAGCATCTCCTCATCGTCGACCAGGAGGAGCCTCTCCGTGCCCCCGGGAGCCGGCTCCTCCTCTTCCTCGGCCGGAAGGAAATCAAGCTCCTCTTCCTTCAGCCGGGGCAGGAAGACCCTGAAGATGGTCCCCTCTCCCGGCTTGCTCTCCACGGTGATGGCCCCGCCGTGGCTCTGGACGATGCCGTGGACCACGCTCAGCCCCATTCCGGTGCCCTGGCCCTGCTCCTTGGTGGTGAAGAAGGGCTCGAAGATCCTCCCCAGGATCTCCGGCTCCATTCCGGTCCCGGTATCCCTGATGCTCAGAACCAGGTAGGAGCCCGGAGCCAGATCGGCCGGCCAATTGTTCCCCGCCCGGTCAGGATCGGCCGGCTCCAGGACCACCTCCAAGAGACCGCCCCTCTTCTCCATGGCCTGGGCCGCGTTGGCGCAGAGGTTCATCAGCATCTGATGGATCTGGGTGGGGTCGGCCAAGATGAAGGCCTGGCCGTCCTTGATCTCGGACCGGATCTCGATGGTGGAGGGGATGGTCGCCCGAAGGAGCCTTAAGACCTCCTGGACCAGCGAGCCCAGGGACAGGGGCTGGTGCTCCAGGTCAGTGCGACGGCTGAAGCTGAGGATCTGGAGGACCAGGTCCCGGGCCCTCTTGCCGGCCCTGATCACCTGACCGATCCGCCGCCGGTTGGAGCTGCCTTCGGCCGTGTCCATCTCCACCAGCTCGGCGTAGCCGATGATGGCCGAGAGGATGTTGTTGAAGTCGTGGGCGATCCCCCCGGCCAGGGTGCCGATGGCCTCCATCTTCTGGGCCTGACGGAGGTGGGCCTCCAGCCGGGCCCGCTCCTCCTCGGCCTTCTTCTGCCGGGTGATATCGGTCAGGGTGATCACCTGGCCGACCAGCTCCCCCCTGGCGTTCCAGATTCCGCCGCAGTTGAAGATGACCTCCAACAGGCGGCCGTCCTTGGTCCGCCGCCTGGTCTCGATGGCCACCGACCTCCCTTCTCTCAGCTTTCGGAATATCTCGTTCCGGGTGGTTCGGTTGAGCTCCTCCCGGGGCAGGTAGGGGATCACCTTCCCTTCCAGCTCGGCCAGGGTCCAGCCGAAGACCCTCTCAAAGGCCGGGTTGACGTAGACCACCAGGCCCCAGTCGTCGTAAAGGGCGATGGGATCCGGGCTGGCCTCCAGGATGGACCGGGCCCGGTCCTCGCTTTCCTTCAGGGCCTCCTGGGCCCGTCTCAGCTCGGTGATGTCCAAGGCCAGCCCACCGATCATTCTCGGCGGCTGGTCAGGGCCCATGGGGAACTTGGAGACCAGGTAATGGCGGACCTCACCCTTGATCTTGACTGTCTCGGTGATCTCCAGGGGCCGTCCCGATTCGAAGACCACCCGGTCGTTCTCGGTGTATCTCCTGGCCTCCCCGGGTTCGAAAAGGTCCCAGTCGGACTTGCCCACCCTGGTCTCCGGGGTGGGGTCCTTTTCCGTTCCCCGGGCCCGGTTGACGTAGAGGTAGCGCCCCTGGGAGTCCTTGATAAAGGCCAGGCCGGGGAAGTGGGCCATGAACCGGGAGAACCTCTCCTGGCTCTCCTCCAGGGCCTTCTGGGCCAGCCTCAGCTCGGTGATCTCCCAGGTCAAACCGCCGATGAACTTGGGGCCGCCCTCGGGGCCCATGGGAAACTTGATGAAAAGGTCATATCTTTCCGCATCCGGGGCCTGTCTGGTAAGCTCCAGGGGAATACCGGTCTCCAGTATTTGGCGGTCGCTGGCCATGATCTCGGCCGCGAAATCCGGGGGGTAGAGGTCCTCATCGGTCTTGCCGAGGATCTCCTCCGGCGGGAGGGATAAGACCCCCGAGCCCTTGGCCGGCCGGTTGGCGTAGACATAGCGTCCCTGGGCGTCCTTGATGAAGACCCGGTAGGGGTAGTGGTCCATGAACTGGGAGAACCGCTCCTCGCTCTCCCTCAAGGCCTCCTCGGCCAGCCTCAGCTCGGTGATGTCCTCGAAGGTGACGTAGACCCGGAAGGGCCTGGTCTCGCCTGCCTTGTACTCCGGGACCGCGCTGACCAGGAGCCAGCGGGTCTCCTCCAGGGCCGGGTTGAAGACCCCCAGGAGGGTCTTGGAGACCGGCTTCCCGGTCCTAAGCGCGATCATGACCGGGACCTCCTCCGCTGGCAGATCGGAGCCGTCCTCCCGGACGGTCCTCCAGCGGGGGTCAAAGGAGGCCCGGCCGGTCATCTCCTCCAGGCTCAGCCCCAGGATCCGCTCCGCGGCCGGGTTGGCCGAGATGATATGGCCTTGGGGGTCATGGTAGACCACCCCCTGGGCCATGGTCTGGAAAAGGGCCTGGTACCTGGCCTCGCTCCGCCGGAAGGCGGCCTCGGCCCGCTGGCGCCGGACTATGTTGAAGCTCAGGGCCAGGACGGCCAGGATCAGGCCGGCCAGGACCAGGCCCGCGGTCCAGACCAACCCCTTGTTCTCCTGGTAAAAGGTGACCGGCCGGTTGATGACCAGGCTTCCCTGGGGCAGACCTGAGAGGGAGATGCCGAACCTTTGGAGCTGGCGATAATCGAACCCCGGGCGGGAAGGGTAGACCATCTCCACCGGGATGTCCTCGACCTTTTCGCCGTTGAGGATCCGGAGGGCCATCCCGGCCGCGGCCCGGCCCTGGTCACCGCCGCTGGTCAGGAGGCCGCCGACTATCCCCCGGCCCAGGAAATCCTCCCAGCAGCTATAGACCGGGACCGAAGCCGCGGCGGCGATCCTCTCCGCGGCGATTTGGAGGAGAATCGGTTTGTTGTCGGCGCCCCAGGCCACGGACAGGATGACGGCCAGGCTCCCTTTCTTAAGGCCCGCGGCGTCCTTCTCGGCCTGGGCCACATTGAGCCCGGTCGCCAAGCGAAAGGTCACCTTTTCGGCCATGTTCTGCAACTGGTCCAGGAGCCAAGCCCGGTCGGGATAGAAACGGC
>Ga0209164_1003366_pt1 | contig 15268 bp, 14 predicted proteins | sample MTBNYHSulfiMetaG_FD_187458 | JGI IMG/M metagenome (GOLD analysis project Ga0209164, IMG submission 187458) | Enrichment culture microbial communities from rom New York Harbor, USA that are MTBE-degrading - MTBE-NYH (New York Harbor Sulfidogenic)... | ecosystem: Environmental > Aquatic > Marine >...
GAATCGGCTTTCATGAAAAAGAGGCGGGCCAACTCTTCTGCGATGGAAGCTCCCAACAGGTCATCGATTTGCTTAGAGGGGAGTGCGAAAAGGTATCGGTCCAATTCCTGCTGAACTGTGAAATTCTTGGAGTAGAAAAAAAAGCAGGTTTTTCGGTTTCAACAAACCGTGGTACTTTTGACTCCGAGTCCCTCGTCATCGCAACAGGAGGCCTCTCCCTACCCAACATAGGTGCAACCAACTTCGGCTACGCAGTAGCCAAGCGGTTTGGAATGAAAGTCACCGCACTGAGGCCCGCACTCACCCCCCTCAAGCTCGCTCCAACGGACGCGGAACTGCTAGGCGTTTTGGCCGGCATCTCAATCCCTTCGGCTGTGCGCTATAAGACGTCGGCGTTTCGAGGCAATATCCTCTTCACCCACAACGGGCTCAGCGGCCCCGCTATTCTTCAAGTCTCCTCTTATTGGGATGAAGGCAGCATCTCTATCGATCTTCTGCCCGATGTCGATATTCAACGTGTGCTTGTGGAAAACCACCACAAAAAAATGCGTTTGGCCACATTGCTCGGTCGCTATCTGCCCGGCCGTTTTGTGAAGATATGGTGCGATCTCCACTGCCAATCCAAGCCCCTCAACCAGTATTCATCAAAAGAGCTCGATTCCATCGCCCGCAGCCTGCACGACTGGCAGGTACGACCCGCAGGCGCGGAGGGCTTCAACAAGGCGGAGGTGACTGCCGGCGGTGTCGATACAAGCGAGCTGTCATCCAAGACGATGGAGTCGAAGAAGGTTTCAGGCTTGTACTTCGTGGGTGAAGTTATTGACGTGACAGGGCATCTGGGCGGATATAATCTTCATTGGGCCTGGGTGTCCGGGCATGCAGCGGGGCAATTCGTCTAAGCTCGTTAGAATCTGAAAACCTTTGTCTACCGTAATTGAAGGGCTCCTTTTTTGAGTTGTCAGCGAACGGGTTCCTAAGCTATTAATGCTTTGCCCAAAAACCCAAAAGAGGAGAACAGGGAGATGTATTTATTGAGGACATGCGCATTCGTTTTGCTATTTACGGTCAGCTTCTATCTGGTCGGGTGTTGTGGCAGTAAAGAAAAGGTGATAGAGAAAGAGACGGTTGTTGTTCCGAAAGGAGAAACAACACCTACCTTGGGAAAACAGCTGGAAGATCTCAAAGACGCTTATAGGAAGGGAGCGATCTCCCAGCAAGAATACGAAGCGGGCAAGAGGAGGCTCTTGGGGCAGTAAAAACAGCAGGGAGAGCGCACTATTATCGGGGTGAGATGTTGGCATGTGCTTTCGGTCCGGACTGAAGGTCCTTATTGGCGTCGGTTTCTTGTTTCTTGTCATTGCCGACCCTTCTGTTCTCGCATTGGATTTTTTGTTGAAGGGGCCAAAACCCAAAAAGCCTGACCGGACCGTACAGCGAGCGGTTGAAACCTCTTGCGTGAAGCTCGCTTTCGCGACTGCCATCCGCGTCTATCAAAAAAAGATCTCGCCCGTCGGTGGTCTGGACCGTTGCGGATTTCGGCCTTCCTGCTCGGCTTACGGATACCAGGCCATTTCAGAGTATGGGCCGGTGATTGGACTTATGATGATCGGAGACCGTCTTACCCGCTGCAATATCTGGAAGGAGCCCGGACCGGATTACACCTTGCTTCCGAATGGGAAGCTCTATGACCCTCCATCCAAAAATGTTCTGCATGAGACCCCCTAAGGTCCGTTTCTTATTCTGGTGCTCTTTTTCTCTTCTTCTTTTCTACAGTTTCATGGCTTGCGCCGCAGAAAAGGGCATTTGGCTGACCGACCAGGTGCAGTTGAAGCTCGGGGATGCCTTTATGGAAGGAGGAGAATATTACCGGGCCATCACAGAATACAAAAAGCTTCTGATCCTGTTCCCCGATTCTGAAAAGGCGGACTACGCCCTCTTCAAGATTGGCATGGCTTACTACAAAGGCGAAGAGTATGAGCCATGCATTCAGTCTTTCTCTTCTCTCAGGGCGAAGTACAAGGCAAGCGAGCACCTTGTGGAGGCTCAGTACCTCCAGGGCCTCAGCTTTTGGAAGCTCAAGCAGTTCGAGCCGGCAAGAGTGACCTTCGATGATCTTGCAACGGCTTATCCCCGATCGCCTTACGCACCCCTGTCGCTGATGGCGGCTTCGCTGGTGGCCCTTGATGAAGAGAACATTGCAGAAAGCCGCAGCCGATTGGAGCAGCTGATCAGCCGATACCCTGACGATCCGGCCGCCAGGAATGCACAGCAGGCTGTTCCTCTGATTAGCCGATATAAGAATCTTCCACAGAAATCGGAAGCGCTGGCAGCGATCCTCTCCGCGGTCATTCCCGGCACCGGTTATCTATACGCAGGCCATTACGGCGATGGGATTACGGCTTTTTTGATCAACGGTCTCTGGATTGCCGGAGCTGTCACCGGCATTCAGGCTGAGTACTATGCAGTAGCCGGAGTTTTGGCCGGCGTCGGGCTGCCTTTCTACCTGGGAAACATCTATGGTTCTGCCAACGCAGCGAAGAAGTGGAACCTGAAAGTCAAAAGAGACCTGTTCGATCGGGCTTATCTTGCCCTCGACTTCAAATTCTAAATCGGGTCTCCTGAAGAGATAAGCGCAAATCGACGAACTGCCTACCTGAACCTCCCGACCGGTTCGCCATTCCAGGTGAGCCTGTTCCCGTCAATGTCAAGCCAGTGGACTTCGCGTCCGTCGTCGCTGTAAAGCTTTACCCGGCCGCTCTCGATGCGCCAGTTGGCGCGCACGTTACCGCCGATGAGGAGTTTGCCCCGAGGGCCGAATTCGAGCTTGAGCTTATCATCGCCCCATTCCGTCCCAACGATTGTCTGTTCGTTGATTTCAGTGAGCTCGTCAAGAACTTGCTCGCCGGCTTTGGTGTCAGCGGGAGCAGGCTGCAATTGCGGCCCGGCGCCGTTATTCTGCTGAGAGTCCCTCGAAGCAGGGATCTGTTTAACTGGTTCCGCTCCTGCCTGCTGCTCTGCCCGCGGGTCGCGCGGCGCTGGGGTGTGCAGAGGTTTTTCGCGGTTGGAAGGTGTCGGCAAGTTCGTACTCCGGATGGCCAAACCCACGGCGAGCGACAATAACCCGATGACGATGATGCCTTTATGTTTCATTCCGCCTCGTCCCCTGCCATTTTGGGTCCGTTGAAGGAGCGTAGCAATCAAAAATAACAAACCGGTTTACGGTCTGGAAACGAACACCCAGTTGAAGCGGTCATGGGACACATAAATGTCCCCGGAACCGGCCAGGCCGGCAATCCAGTTTGAACTGCCGCAGTTAAAAGTTGTCACCTGGCTCAAAATGCCTGGCATGAGCTGCCAGGATGAGAGATCGGTAGTGAGGTAGATTTGCCCGCCCGAGGTGACTCCAATAAGATCGTCCTTGCCGTCGCCATTGATTTCACCCGCGCTCATCCGGCTCAGCATTCCGGGAAGGTATTGCCAGTTGAAAAGATCAAACGAATAGTAAATATGACCCGAAGCGGTGAGTCCGGCCAAATCGTCTCTACCGTCCCCGTTGAAATCACCGGCCGTCACCTTCTCCAGAGCTCCCGGCAGCCATTGCCAGTCGGACAGATCAACGGTGTAGTAGATCTGGCCGGAGCCGGTGACCCCCGCAAGATCATCCACCCCGTCTCTGTTGAAATCACCGGTCGCGACCTGGCTGAGTATGCCGGGTAGCCATGACCAGTTTGAGAGATCGGTGGTGTAGTAGATGTGTCCTGATGCAGTGAGCCCGACCAGGTCCTCTTTGCCGTCCCCGTTCAGGTCGCCGCTGGAGATGTCGTTCAATGTACCTGGTATTTGTTGCCATGAGGTGAGCGCGATATCGTGAAAAATTTGCCCCATTTCGTTCAAGTAAACCAGGTTTTCACACCCACCACCGCTCAGGTCTGCAGACACCAGCCGGGGTGAAACGCGCCCCGAGCCGCTGCAGTGGGTACCTTCAAAAGGGAGGGTATCGGGTGTCACGGCAACTTCGGTGGTCAATGTAATGGCATCGTCAAAATCGAGCTCCACCAGGAATGCGGTCCAACCCGTTTGCGGTTCAGGGACATAACCTACGTATGTGCCGCCTCCCTGGCCCATCAGGGGCGTACTGACGGAAATCGCGCGCATTCGGGTTGTGAGCCTGCCACAATCGCACTGCTCGCGGGGTCGTCTGTGTTTGGACGCGAATTGAGCCGTCCGGCTCGAACGTCCAGTTGAACTGCGGCAACGCCTGGTTGTTCATGGCTTTTTGACCCCAGGACAAAGCAGAAATGAGCACCTGCACCAGGTTCTGCAGTTGCGAGTGATCGGTGTTGACCGTATAGCGCAGGTTCTTTGCTGCGGGCAGCTGCGAGTAGTAGAAGCGGCTTGAATCGGGAAGGAAGAACTGGTCGCCCGCCGATACCAGAATAAGTTTGGGCATTTTGTATTTAGCGAGATAGGTCAGAGGATCGACAATCTTCAAGACATCCTCGGCATAGGGTTCGGCCGGATCTTCCATCCGGCAGAACAGATCGTAATCCGCATAGTCGCGTACGGCAGGCGCGTAAAAACCGTAAGCTTCCCAATGGTGCTTCATGCTTTCGGAAATGTTGGCGATATCGATGGAGATCGGCAGCATGGCTTTCACGCGCGGATCGATGGCAGACGCAAGGTATGTGGTCCAACCGCGCTTGGAAGCGCCGGCAACCAGAAACTCTTCGGCATTGCCAAGTTTCTCCTGAACGACATCCATGGCGCGAACCACTGCTTTGGTCATGGCCAGGTGGGCGATCCACTCCAGATCGCCGGTGGTCAAGGCCTTATCCAGTGAGTAGGCCAAGATCTCATCTTCCTTCCGGTCGTTGCTGTTGTCGTCGGTAAACGTTAGAGGCTGATTTGGCACCTGGTCCAGCTGGGCGTAATTCATTCCAAGAGCCAGGCTGGCGAAGCCGATTTCGCCTATGACATCCTGCGGCGGCTTGCCGTTATCGCCGCCGTTGACCACCAGCAGCACCTGATCGGTGCTGAACCAGGGTCTGATGATGCCAAGGTCGTGTTCCCACAGAATGCGGTCCACTTCGCCGGGATTTCGCCATTGCTGTGAAGTCATGCGCAGGGTGTATCTGGTCCACATCCAGCCTGCCTCACTGGAGTGCTCGTACCATGAATAATTCGGGTCGAGCTTGCCGACATAGCGCGCCAGAGCATTTTCGGCAGTTGGCTGAACGGGCATGAACACCGCCGAAACGCGCCTGTCGTCATTCATTTGAAGCACCGCCGGATTTGCCGAGCCGCTCAGGTCTCCCTCCCAATGATCGAAATACCAGCCTGCAGCCGGAGTGGCCGTGATTGCCGCCATACTGTCCTCGGGGTAGTTGTGGACTCCCACCGCCGGGTTGGTCGAACCCTCACCGACATAGCTCAGCGAAAGATATTTTTGTGCGCCGAAGGCTTCGCTTTTTACCGCCAGCAAAAGACACGGCAACACGCACCCTAATATCAGGATTCGCTGACATGCGCTGCGGTATTTACCATTGCCGATCATCATGTCACCCTCCTTTTGAGGCCGGGAGGCCGGGCAAAAGTTGCAACAATCTGAAAACAAAAAGAGTCGATAGCGGCTCAGTAGTAACTCGATCCGTCCCAGCAGTGAGTGCATAGACTCTTCTTGGGCAGTCCGATGGATGCCACCAGATCCTCCAATCTTTGATACTTCAAGGTGGTCAGGTGCAGCCTTCGACGAATATCATCGACCATTGCCAGGTTTTTCTGCGATCCAGCCTGCCCGTAGGCCCCCGGGTCCTCGTCTTCGGCGCCTTCCAGTTCGCGAATGACCTTTCGGCCAATCAAGTCAAGATTGGAGCGGGAAGTGGAAAAGTTGAGAAACTCGCAGGGGAAAATCAAGGTCGGGCACGCCGTGCGCATGTGCACTTCTCTCGCTCCGTAATCAAACAGGATCTGGATGTTTTCCTTGAGCTGGGTGCCGCGCACGATTGAATCTTCACAAAACAAAAGGCGCTCGCCTTCGATCAATCTTTGTATTGGAATCAGCTTCATCCTGGCCACCAGATCCCTCAGCTCCTGATTTTGGGGCATGAAGCTGCGCGGCCAGGTGGGGGTGTACTTCACAAAGGGGCGCCGGTAGGGTATCTTCCTTTGGTTGGCGTAACCGACAGCGTGGCCGATGCCCGAGTCGGGAATACCTGCCACGCAGTCGACGATCACATCGTCATTGCGGGCCAGTGCCGCGCCGCACGCATTGCGAACAAACTCCACGTTGATGCCTTCGTACTCGGAGGCGGGGTAGCCGTAATACACCCAGAGAAAAGCACAGATCTGCATCTGCGGTCCCGGCTCCAGCCGCTGTTCCCAACCGTCCGCGGTCATGAAAACGACCTCACCGGGACCCAGGAACCGTTCTGTTTTGAAATTCAAGTTTGGGAAGGCGCAGGATTCCGAGCTCACCGCCAGCGCACCTTCGCGGCGGCCGATGACCAGGGGAGTCCGCCCCAGCCGGTCCCGGGCCGCGTAGATGCCTTTTTCGGTGAGCAGTAAAAACGAGCACGATCCTTGGATTGAAGCCTGTGCTTTGCGGATGCCGTCTTCGAAATTCCCTTCTTCGCAGATCAGCATGGCCGCCACTTCGGTGGGATTGACAATCCCCTCGGTGGTGTCGGAAAAATAGTGTCTCCGATCGAAGGCTTTGAGTACCAGGTCGTTGAGGTTGCTTATCTTGCCCACGGTGACGATGCCGAAGGTGCCCAGATGAGAACCGACGATCAGCGGCTGAGGGTCCGTGTCGCTGATCACCCCGATGCCGTTGTTGCCCCGGAAACCGGCCAGCTCGGGCTCGAATTTGGTTCGAAAGTAGCTGTTTTCTATGTTGTGGATGGCGCGCTGGATGCCCCGGGCGTTGCAGACCGCCATTCCACCGCGCCGGGTGCCGAGGTGGGAGTGATAGTCGGTGCCATAAAACAATTCAAAAACACATTCATTTTTGGACACAATGCCAAACAAACCGCCCATTCCAGTACCTTTCTAGCATGAAGTCGCCGGTCCGCCGGTGAGGTTTCCGGTCTGTAGTGCTACCCCGCGAGATCCAGCCGGATGCCGTCAGACAGATTTATCGCTAAATGAAGGGCAACGGTTCCGGAATAATAGCACTGCGGTTCCGGATATGTCTATCGGCTGTTGTGAAATCTTGGTAAAGCTTTGGAGTAGATATGACGATCTATCTATAAAAGCCTGTGAGTGAAGGGCGGAGCCAGGGACCCCTTGGCGGGAGGCAGAGCAATGTGGCAGTATACAAATCAAGCGCTGAATTGGTGGTGCGAGCTTCAGGGGCAAAACCTCGACGAAGTGACCTGGCAGATCTATCTGGGGCATTTAAGCCTGACCGGGATTATCGCGGAGTATCTCGGAATGGCCAAGTTCAACCGCCCACAATCTGCCCACTGCTGTGAGTGAGATGTTCGAATGCTGTTTTGAAGGTCGCAACCCGACCTGCATTTGACATACAGTAAGTTTAATTATTATGGCGCCATGGTGGGGATCTCTTCCACGAGGTCGTAAACGGCTTTTTGGGCTTCCCGGAGATTCTTTACACTATTCAGCAAGATCGTAACAGCGTAAACGTCTTTGCCGGGGTAGGAGACGTAGCCTGCAAAACCGATGACATTTTTTAGCGTACCGGTCTTGCCCCGCACCGTGACCGCCGACTTGCGCAATCTCTTTCGTAACGTGCCTTCCTCAGCGTTCACGGCCAGGGATGACAACAATTCGGGTGCGAGGCTAAAATCGTTATAAGCGCTGGATAAAACCCGGGTAAAGGCCCGCGGGCTCACCCGGCAAACGCGACTCAGGCCCGAGCCTGAGTCGAGCACCACTTCCCGTTCCGGAATTCCCAGTTCGCGAAGGGTTTGATGGACAACGGCGATACCCTTTGAAACCGTGCCGGGAGGGGAAACGACCAGCCCACCAAGGCTTCTCAGCAGCATTTCCGCCATGAAATTATTACTGTACCGGTTTAAGCCGTACAATAAGTCGCCCAGGGGTGCGGATTCGTAACTGAGCAGCTTAACCGCCCCCGGCGGCGCCTGAGAGGATTTCACGATCTTCTTTTCAAACCTGATGCCTGCTTGTTCGAAAGCCCCTCGGAAGGAATAGCCGGCGAAGTTGACGGGATCACCAATATTGAAACGATATTTGTAGCTGCGATCGGGTCGGATCGGGATTTTGCCGGAAAGTTGGAACTTTTCCCGGCCTGCTTGATTCGTTCCCAGCGATACGAATTTAAGAGGAGTGCTGCCTGCCTTGGCAGCAGTTGTGGCTTGATTGATGACATGCGGATAATCCCCGGGAGGAAGCCATTTTACCCGAGCTGGACTGCCAACACCGTCTCCCGGCAGTACTACGAAATTTATTGTGTTGAAGTCCACCGCCGTTGCTGAAATGATCGGATTGTAAGGACTTCCACACTTTCCATCAATGCATATTTGCTCCGTAGCCGGTTCAAAAAAACTATTATCGATGCATATGCCTCCACGCACCACCCGAATGCCCTGCAGTTGCAGCTGGTTTGCCAGGTCCCACAGCTTCTCGCCGACCAGGTGAAAATCGCCTTCGCTCTTGATCCAAATGTCGCCTTGCACGATCCCGTCCCCGGGGCTATGAAGGGCCCACACACTCGTTTTAAAGTGATGAAAAGGCCCCAGGTGCTTCAATGCCGCATAGCTGGTCAGGATCTTTACGAGTGATGCCGGAACCAGCGGCACGTCTGCTTGGTACTCCCAAACCGGGCGGCCCGAAGGTAGCTCGACCACCTGGATGCCGGCGTTGTCGGCGTACTTCTGCAGATTGCTCAGGTGCGATTGAAAGGCTGGAATCGTTTTTTGAACGGCTCCGGCTGGTTGACACAACAGCGCAAAACAAATTATGGGAACGCCGGCTGTCAACAAAAAAAACGAACGTCTCATAATGGTCTGTAATGCCTTTTACATGGAAAAGCGGCTTCCGACTGCAGGCTCAGGCTACAGGACAAAGCCCGAAAGTGCCCCATCCATAGTCTGTAGCCCGCAGCTTTTTTCAAGCTTCGTTGTGCCCGCTTGGTCATGGCGTAATCGTTCACCACAAAGACGCGAAGGACTCAAAGACACGCAAAGAGTCCTCTCTAAAGGATACAACCTTTGCGAACCTTGGCGTTCTTTGCGCCTTTGCGGTTCATAAAAGGATGTATGGTGAACGGTTACGGGTCATGGCGGTTAGCTGGTTAAAACGGACGATGCCGTAACGATTAAGAGCATCCGTGTTAATCCGTCCTTGTCCCGTGCCCGTCCGTCCGCATCAAGCGGTCCAATTTCTCCCAAAAGGCTGGAAAGGATTTTCCGACGGCCTCCGCGCCTCTGATTTCCACCCCCTGTACAAAAAGCCCCAATATGGCAAAAGCCATTGCAATTCGGTGATCGTTGTGGGATTCGATGGGCGCCTGCGGCGGGCCGACCTTTCCCCCTTCAATCACCAGCCCGTCGGGAAGCTCTTCAACCGGTACCCCAAATTTGCTCAGTTCTGTCGCAATCACATGCAGTCGGTCCGATTCTTTAACCCGCAGATGCGCGACATTTCGGATGCGGCTGCGTCCATCAGCACAAGCCGCAATTATTGCCAGGGTTGGCACCATATCCGGCATTTCGTTCATGTCCAGATCGATTGCCTTGAGCGGCCCGGCGCCTGTAACTCGAGCGCCCTCCTGCTCCCACTGGATGCCACATCCCATGCGCTGCAGCACTTCCAGCAAACGGCAGTCCCCCTGGCTGCTGTTCGGCGACAATGGATAAGTAAGCACCTCTCCCCGAGTGAGGGCCGCCGCAGCCCAAAAATAAGACGCCGATGAACAGTCCGCCTCCACTTGATAGTCCAGCTGCGGGTAGGTTTGAGGTGCCTTGATGGCGATTTGTCGAGGCGTTATCCAGCGGTATTCTATGCCAAATTGTTCCATCATGGCGAGGGTGAGGCGCACATAGGGAAAAGACGCCACCGGCTGCTGCCAGCCCACTCGCATCTCGCTCTTCGCACAAGGCGAGGCGATCAGAAGAGCAGACAGAAACTGGCTGCTCTGAGTGGCGTCCACCCAGGCCTCCCCGCCCTCAAGACCGCTGCTGTCAAGCTCCACCGGCGGGAAACCCTGATTTATCAGACAACGGGAGTTGACGCCGACTTCCTTGAGGGCATCGAGCACGGGTCCGATGGGACGCTCGCGCAGCCGGGGCGTGCCGTCAAGGATGAACTTGCCCGTTCCGGTTGCCACCAGTCCGAGCAAAAGCCTCATACTGGTTCCGCTGTTGCCCAACAAAATGGCGCCTTGTGGCTGACTCCAGCGCCTTTTAGGGGGAACGACAAGGATGCGCTCCGCCCGATCGTCCCAATCGATCTCGACACCCAATTGCTGCAGTGCTCCTGCAGTGAGCAGAGTATCCTCTGCCTTGAGAGGATTCTTTATAACGCTTTTGCCTTCAGCCAGGGCGGCCATCAAGAGCGCTCTGTGCGTTATGGACTTGGACCCCGGCAGTCTGATTCGGCAATTGATGCCCTTGATCGGCTGGATTTGTTTAATGATTTCGCCCATGGAAAAGGCTCCCTCAGCAAATTATTTTGAAACGAGCAGGTTAGCCCTCTCTTTTGCCCATTTTGGAGAGCTCTGCCCGGGCCGGTGCTGTCATGCTCCCGCTGCCGACACCGCCTGCCTGATTTTCTCTTTCTCCAAACGGATGGGACGGGTGGGATCGTTTTTGACATACGATCCCAAAATCTTCAAGAAAGTGACGCGCCCCTTGAGGGCCTGCAGAGCCGCACGGACCTCGTGGTCATCGTGATGCCCCTCTACATCCGCGTAAAAAAGATACTGCCACGGAAAAAGACGATTTGGCCGCGACTCGATGCGGGTCATATTGACGCCCGACCGGGCGAAGGCCTCCAGCGCTGTATGGAGGGCGCCCGGCTCATCGGAGACGGCAAACAGGGTGGACGTCTTGTCGTTGCCTGTGCTTGGATTCAAGTGGTTGGCCAGCGCGAAAAAGCGCGTGGTGTTTCCGGCATGGTCTTCGATGCGCTCGGCCAGAATGCGAAGACCGTAGTGATGAGCTGCATAAAGATTGCAAATGGCGCCTCCGGCTGCGTCTTTTTGCGCCAGTTGAGCCGCTTGCGCAGTCGATGTGCATTCATACCACGCAACATCGTGCAGGTTCTCATAGACCCAACGCCGACATTGCTCCATGGCTTGTGGATGGGCGTAAAGGTGTTTCACTGCGCGGGTGGATTCCAGGTGGCTGGCCAGGCAATTGGCGATCTCGATGTAACATTCGCTCACCACCCGCACATCTTTCTCATACAGCAAGTCCATGGTGTGCCCCACTCCGCCCTGCAGAGAATTTTCCACCGGTGCCACCGCCACGTGGACTTTGCCTTTCAAAAGGGCATCGAAGACATCCTCGAGGGTTGAACAAGGGATATAGTGCGCAGAGTGGCCGAAAAGAGAAAGGGCCGCAAGATGCGAGTAGGTCCACTCGGGTCCCAGATAGGAAACTTGCAGCACATACTGGAGAAGCCGGGAGGCGGCAAAAATCTCTCTATAGATGGCACGCAGCGAAGCCTCGTTCATGGGCCCGCTATTTATCTCCAAGAGTCTCTTAATGATCACCTCTTCGCGGCCGGGGACAAACAGCTCCAAGCCGTTTGAGGCTTTCACGCGACCGACCTCCCGGGCGAGCTCCATGCGTCGGTTGAAAAGCTTGAGAAGATCGAGGTCCACCTGGTCGATGGCTTCCCTTAGCCCTTTAAGATCGTCTTCCATTCCCATTTGGCAACTCACTTCATGACTCGGGGATAAAAAAAGCCGCGGGCTGAACCCGCGGCTTGCAACTTCCTTACACACCTTTGAGACGCTCACAAACGGGTCGGCAGCCTGAGCTCTGCACAGCGATAATAAAAATAAAAGCAATAAAATTTTCGACCCGTCAGCAAGAGTGAGCTCCCTTCTCCAAAAGTAGCGTCACCATAAAAGCCCTTCGGCGAAAAAGTCAAGCACATTATGCGACAGCCAAAAGAACACATCCCTAGTGCGACCGGGCGAAAGTACCTGATGTATAGGCAAGGTGGATCGCAGGAAGTCTTTGCTCTTTGATGCTCTGTTCAACCTGATGGACCAGCGTGGAAGATTCAGCCTGGAAAAACCTCATGAATTGTAATGATACTTGCACGAGACAATGATGATTGCCTCATCGGTGACCTTGTATACCAGACGATGAACGTCATTGATACGTCGTGACCACCACCCCCTCATCTGGTGTCGTAGGGGTTCGGGTTTGCCCAGGCCGGTGAAGGGGTTTCTGTCTATGTCTCGAATGAGCTCGATAATTCTGGCGTAAAGTTTTTTGTCCTGCGCAGCCCAGGCCGTGAAGTCTTCGAAGGCTCCGGATTCGAAGATAACTCGTTTCACTGTAAATCACCTATCTTGACTTCAACCAGATTCTCTCCTCTTTCCACATTCTCGATGGCCTTCAACAATCGCTCCTTATTCGCTTGCGACCGCAACAGGTAAGCTGTCTCGTCAACTTCACTCACCATGATTTCGATGTCCTTGTCCTTAAAGAGTGCTTTCAAGGATTGAATGAATTTCTCATCCAGTTCATTGGCATTAAGACGGTAAGTGGTCTGCATGGGTTTTGACTCCTTTCACATAGATGTTGCAATCTGTACATTACATGTGTATTGGAAATATCGTGCTATTCCTATGTGCCGAGGCTCATCCTTTTCCTAATCTTTTGAAACAGTCGGGCGTGCTCTCCACCGGGCACATACTCTGCCTGCCCCCAATCATTTTAATCCCATTCGCCCAAATCGTCGCTCGAATTCCGCCTATGCGGCCTCATAGTTCTCTTCCGATCACATTTGTCGGAAGCAGCTACGTAAGAGATAATGCGTTTAGTCTTGCAATACGGCAATCTAACATCGTTCACTCTCTGATCTGCAGCGCTTCCCGGAACCGGCCATAAGTCTTTTATACCCGGGTTCTTGGTGGAGACCTTTTGTAAAGCTTGCGAATCCATTGCAGGTGTTGCACCAGAGTCCCATATGTTTTTTTTCCGGAAACTCTCATTTCGCTGATTCGATTTCTTGTTCAGATAAATTTTAACCGTGTGACGCCCCGCTGTTTTCCAGCACGTGGGCAGGTGCTGCGACGAATCGTATAGAAGGCCGGCTTCCAAGGTGACTTGCGAGTGGCATGTTGTTATCTTGATTAAGAAAGAAATCATCTTCAACCAATCAAGATCTCAATGACAGGTGCAAAATCATGGCAATAGTGAGTAACTTTATTCGAATATCCGACACGGTCTGGGAAATCCCCACCAGCTACAAGGAGGGGATGCGAGTACCGGCGCGTATTTATGCAACAGAAAAGCTGCTCCAGGAGATGGACGACGGAGTGATCGAGCAGCTCACTAATGTCGCAACCCTGCCGGGAATTTTGAACTACGCCTATTGTATGCCCGACGGCCACTGGGGGTATGGCTTCCCGATCGGCGGAGTCGCGGCCATGGATCCCAGGTCCGGGGTCATTTCCCCGGGGGGCATCGGATTCGACGTGAACTGCGGAATGCGCCTGGTGCTCACCAATCTCACCTTTGAAGAGGTGAAGCCCCATCTGAAGGGTCTGGTGGACAGACTCTTTCAAAGAGTCCCCGCGGGGGTGGGCAGCACCGGTTTTGTTAAAATCTCGCAGTCGGAATTTCGCCGTGCTGTGGAGCTCGGTGCCCGCTGGTGCATTGAAAACGGGTATGGCTGGCAAGAGGATTTGGATCGCACTGAAGAAAACGGCTGCATCGCCGGCGCGGATTCCAGCAAGGTCAGCAATAAAGCCGTCGAGCGCGGATTCAAGCAGATCGGCACCCTGGGCTCGGGAAACCACTACCTGGAGATTCAAGTGGCCAAACCCGAAAACATTTATGATGCCGAGCTTGCCAGGGCTTTTGGAATCACGCTGCCCAACCAGGTGGTGCTCATGTTCCACTGCGGCAGTCGCGGTTTCGGGCATCAGGTGGCGACGGATTATCTGCAGCTTTTCTTGAAAGTCATGGAAAAAAAATACGGCATCAAGATTCTCGACCGGGAGCTTGCCTGCGCTCCGTTTCTCTCGAAAGAAGGGCAGGATTATTTCGCCGCCATGAAATGCGCCATCAACATGTCTTTTGCCAATCGACAGGTCATCCTGCATCGTGGGCGAGAGGTGTTTTCGGAATTTTTCCATAAGGATCCTGTGGAACTGGGACTGCATCAGGTTTACGACGTTGCCCACAACACCGCCAAACTGGAAAGGCATCTGGTGGGCGGACAGATGCGGGAGGTGCTGGTACACCGCAAGGGCGCCACCCGTGCTTTCGGTCCAGGCAATCCTGAATTGCCCGAAATTTATAGAAAAACCGGGCAGCCCGTCATTTTGGGCGGCAGCATGGAAACCGGCTCATATTTGCTGGCAGGCGTCGAAGGGGGTTCTGAAACCTTCTTCAGCACCGGCCACGGCAGCGGTCGGTCCATGAGCCGGCGACAGGCCAAGAAGAAGTTCCACGGCAAAGCGCTGCAGGAGGACATGGAACGGCGGGGAATCTACGTGCGCACCGTCTCTTTTTCAGGCCTGGCGGAGGAGGCTGGACCGGCGTACAAGAATATTGATGATGTGGTTGAGGCAACGGAGCGGGCCGGGATCAGCAAACCGGTGGTGCGCTTCATCCCTGTTGGAAACGTGAAAGGATAAAGCACCGCCAATGCAGCCAAGGACCCCGATCATGCTCATTACCGGCTCGCTTGGCAGCGGCAAGACCACGCTGCTCAAAAGAATTCTGACTAGTGTCAATGGGCGGTTGGCTGTTTTGATGGTAATCGTTCACCACAAAGGCGCGAAGGACTCAAAGCCACGCAAAGAGTCCTCTCTAAAGGATACAACCTTTGCGAACCTTGGCGTTCTTTGCGCCTTTGCGGTTCATAAAAGGCTGTATAGCGAACGGTTACTTTTGATGAACGAATTTGGCGAAATTGCAATAGACAGTCAGGTTGTTCAGGGTGAAAGCGCTCTCTTTTTAACTATGTTGCTGGGAGGGTTGATCTGGAGGAATTTGCTGCGGAGCGAACGCAGCTCGTTTTTATCGACCGCGACATCATTCCCGATAGAGATTTCATTATAAAGCGTTTTAAAGATTGCGAGGTTTAATAT
>Ga0209164_1003369_pt1 | contig 15259 bp, 10 predicted proteins | sample MTBNYHSulfiMetaG_FD_187458 | JGI IMG/M metagenome (GOLD analysis project Ga0209164, IMG submission 187458) | Enrichment culture microbial communities from rom New York Harbor, USA that are MTBE-degrading - MTBE-NYH (New York Harbor Sulfidogenic)... | ecosystem: Environmental > Aquatic > Marine >...
TCAGCAACCGGACCTGAAGGGTGCGGGGGCTCACATCGGCCATGCTGACCTCCTCGTCGGCACCTGGGTCCGAAGGACCGGCGTCCATGTCCAGAGGGGCGGCGTCTGCTTTGCGTCACCATACGGGCCGTGGGGCATGATCTGCAAGTGGCTTCGTTCGGTTCCGGCATGATCCGGAGACTCCGGCCCGCCGGCCCCTTTCATCCGCACCCCCGCCGTGGCCAGATTGGTGCCGGACCAGACCCCGATCACGGAGAACGCGCCATGCCGCTCACCCCGTCCCATCGCCGGCGCCCCGGGCACCGTTGCCGCCCCGCGGGCATCCCCCGTTTCGTCCTGGCCGGCCCGCAGGTCCTCGGGCCTCTCCTCGCCCCCTGTCTCCTCGCTGTGTTCCTCGTCGTGGGAGCCTTCACGGGCGGATCGCACGCTGCGGCCCAGGGCACCCGAATGCTCCGGACCCCCACCGTGGGCTCCGCCCACATCGCCTTCGTCCACGCCAACGACATCTGGAGCGTGGCCAGGGGAGGGGGGGAGGCGGTCCGCCTCACCAGCGGGATGGGGGAGGAGTCCTCTCCCAGGTTCTCCCCCGACGGGAGGTGGCTCGCCTTCACGGGGGAGTACGCGGGGAACCGTGACGTGTACGTGGTCCCCGCCGGCGGCGGGGAGCCCCGGCGCCTGACCTGGCATCCGGGCGCCGACGTCACCATGGGCTGGACGCCGGACGGCAGGAGCGTGGTCTTCCAGTCGGGCCGGGAGGGCTATCCCACGGCCCTGGGGAAGTTCTTCACCGTTCCCCTGGGAGGCGGGTTCCCGAAGGCCCTTCCCATCCCGCAGGCCGACAATGGGGACATCTCTGCCGACGGCCGGTTCATGGCGTTCCAGGAGGTGGGCTTCTGGGACCCCGAGTGGAGGAACTACCGCGGTGGCCAGGCCCAACCCATCTCCGTGGTGGACCTCCAGAGCCTGGATCGCGTCATGACCCCCTGGGAGGGGGAGCGCCACATGAGCCCCGTCTGGATGGACGGCGTGGTGTACTACATCTCCGAGCGGGACTGGGCGGCCAACGTCTGGTCGTGGGACCCTCGGAGCGGTGAGGAGAAACAGCTCACCTTCCATTCCGATTTCGACGTGAAGAGCCTCGGAGCGGGCCACGGGGTGGTGGTCTACGAGCAGGCGGGGTACTTGCACGAGCTCACCCCCGCCACCGGAGCCACCCGCCAGCTGGTCATCACCGTGGCCGGGGACATGACCTGGGCCATGCCTCGCTGGCAGGACGTGCCTCCCACGGGTCTTCGGGACGCCCGCCTCTCCCCGACGGGGAAGCGAGCCCTCTTCGAGCACCGGGGGGAGCTGTTCACGGTGCCGGTGGACGAGGGGAGCTGGCGCAACGTCACGCGGAGCCCCGGGGTGGCGGACCGGCACGCCGTCTGGTCGCCGGACGGGAAGCGGATCGCGTGGTTCAGTGACGAGGGAGGGGAGTACGGGCTGGTGGTGGCGGACCAGGACGGGGGGAACCCTCGCCGCATCGAGATCCCCGACCCCACCTTCTTCTTCGTCCCGGCCTGGTCGCCCGACGGCACCCGGTTGGCCTTCACCGATACCGATTACCGTCTCCTCGTGCTGAACCTGGAGACGGAAGCCCTCACCCACGTGGACACGGACCGGTTCGCCCACCCGCAGCGGACGATGCACCCGGCGTGGTCCCCCGACTCCCGCTGGATCGCCTACGCCCGGCGCCTGGACAACCAACTCCGGGCCGTCTTCGTCCACGACACCCGGACCGGCGAGAAGCACCAACTCACCGACGGCATGGCCGACGCCATCACCCCCCTGTGGGACGCATCCGGGAAGTACCTCTACTTCCTGGCCTCCACCGATTACGCCCTGAACACCGGGTGGCTGGACATGACGGCCTATGACCGCCCCGTCACCCGGGCTCTGTACGTGGCCATCCTCAAGGCCGGGGAGCCCTCCCCCTTCCTTCCCAGGAGCGACGAGGAGGGGACGGCGTCCGGGGACGCGCCAGGGGCGAGCGGAGCCGGGGCCGCCAGCCGCGCCGGGGGCTCCGCCAGCGCCTCGCAGCAGGGTGCAGCCTCTGGAGAGCAAGCCTCATCCAGCTCCGCCCCTCCCGAGGTCGTCATCGACTTCCAGGGGATGGCCCGGCGCATCGTGGACGCTCCCAACCTCCCCATGAGGAACTACGCCGGACTGGTGGAGGGTCCCGAGGGCAGGGTCTTCGTGGCGGAGACCCCCCCCCGGGGCCAGGGCGTCACCCTTCACCGATACACCCTGGCCGACAAGGAGGCCGAGGAGTTCCTCACGGGTGTGGCAGCCGTGACGGCCTCCCACGACCGGAAGAAGCTCCTGGTGAGGGTGGGGAGCAACTGGAGCGTGGCCGACGCCGGTGGCGCCCCGCCCCGGGAGGGGGGCGAGCGGATCACCACCGCAGGCATGAGGATCCTGGTGGACCCGAAGGCCGAATACCCCCAGATGCTCAGGGACGGATGGCGCTTCATGCGGGACTTCCTCTACGTGGACAACGTCCACGGTGCCCCCTGGGACGAGGTCTGGGAGTGGTACTCCGCCTGGCTCCCGGAGGTCAGTCACCGCTCCGATTTCAACCATCTCCTGGACATGCTCTCGGGTGAGGTGGCCGTGGGCCATTCCTACGTCCGGGGGGGTGACTACCCCGACGTGGGGAGCCCCCGCACGGGCCTCCTGGGGGTGGACCTGGAGGAAGTGGACGGCTTCTACCGCATCGCCCGGATCTACACCGGGGAGGACTGGAACCCGGGGCTCATGGGCCCCCTGGCCGTCCCGGGGATGGGGGTGGAGGAGGGGCACTTCCTGGTGGGCATCGACGGCAAGGAGCTCCGGGCTCCCACCAACCCCTTCATGCTCCTGGAGGGCACCGCCGGGAGGACCATCACCGTCCGGGTGAACGACCGCCCGGGCCTGGCCGGGGCCAGGGACCTGGTGGTGCAGCCCATCGCCAGCGAGGGACAGCTCCGGACCTGGGCCTGGGTGGCGGGGAACCAGAAGAAGGTGGACGAGATGAGCGACGGCCGCCTGGCCTACGTCTGGCTCCCCAACACGGGACAGGGCGGCTACCAGTACTTCAACCGGATGTACTTCGCCCAGCAGGACCGGCAGGGGGCCGTCATCGACGAGCGGAACAACGGGGGCGGCTCCGCGGCGGACTACATCGTGGAGGTCCTGGCCCGGGAGCTCACGGGCTACTTCAACTCCCGGGCCGGGGACCGCAAGCCCTTCACCCAGCCCATGGCGGGGCTCTTCGGGCCGAAGGTCATGATCATCAACGAGCGGGCAGGCTCCGGGGGCGACCTCCTTCCCTACCTCTTCAAGTTCAGGGGTCTCGGACCCCTGGTGGGCACCCGGACCTGGGGCGGCCTGGTGGGCACCTGGGACACCCCGCCCCTCATCGACGGTGGAGGGTTCGTGGCTCCCCGGGGCGGGTTCTTCGACGTGGAGGGGGAATGGGCCGTGGAGGCCGACGGTGTGCCTCCCGACATCGAGGTCCGCAACGACCCGCGGCCCGTGGCGGAAGGCCGTGATCCCCAACTGGAAGCTGCCGTCCAGGAGGCCCTCCGGCTACTCCGGACCGAGAGCGTCGAGCTCAAGCCCGAGCCCCCGGCTCCCATCCGGTGGCGCCGGCCGGACCGCCGGGGAGGGGGTGGGGAGCGGTGAGGGCCGCCGCCCTCCCCCGGGTCCTGGTGGCCGCGGAGCTCAGGGGGCTCCTTCCGGAGGAGCCCTTTCCCGGCCACGAGGTGGTCTGGGTCCGGGCCCAGGAGCCTACGCCCAGGGGGGACTTCGTGGCCATGGTCTCCATCCTCCAGCGGCGCATCGGGGAGGAGGAGCTGGCGGGCCTGCCCAACCTCCGGGTCCTGGCCCTCTGCGCCGTGGGATACGACAGCGTCGATCTGGAGGCGGCGGCCCGCCGGGGAATTCCCGTCACCAACACTCCCGGCGTCCTCACCGAGTCCACCGCGGACCTGGCCTGGGCCCTCATCCTTGCCGTGGCCCGGCGGCTCAAGGAGGGCCAGGAGATGATCGCCCGGGGTGAGTGGACGGGGTGGGGTCCCACCCAGCTTCTGGGGATGGAGCTGGCGGGGTCCACCCTGGGGATCGTCGGGGCCGGGCGCATCGGCCGGGCCGTGGGGCGCCGGGCGGTGGGGTTCGGCATGAGGATCGTCTACACCGACGCCGAGCCCCAGCCGGCCTTCGAGGAGGCCACTGGGGCCGGCCGCCTGGACCTTTCCCACCTTCTGGCGGAGAGCGACGTGGTGACGGTCCACGTCCCGTCGGCGCCCGAGACCCGTGGGCTCTTCGACCGGGCCCGGTTCTCCCTCATGAAGCCCGGGGCCCTCTTCGTGAACACCTCCCGGGGGGACGTGGTGGAAGAGGCGGCCCTCCTGGAGGCCCTGGAGGATGGGACGCTGGGTGGGGCGGGGCTGGACGTGTTCAGCCGGGAGCCCCACGTGCCGCCGGAGCTGGTGGCCCATCCCAGGGTGGTTTGTATTCCCCACCTCGGGAGCGCCACCACCCAGACCCGGCGGGCCATGGCGGAGCTGGCGGTGGGGAATGCGAGGGCGGTGCTGGAGGGACGAGGGCCCATCACCCCGGTGGGAGCCTGAGGGGCGCCGCCGGACCGGGACAGGGGCCTGGGGGGACCGGGCTGGAACCCGGACAGGGGCCTGGGGGGACCCGTCGGGGAGGGTTCTCCGGGCTACCGCCGGGTCTTGCCCCGCTGGACGGATCCCTCCGGCGTCAGGAACCGTTCCTGGAACCGGTTCCAGGTCTCCCTGTCGAGCGCGGCCAGCACGCCCACGGGGAGATCATCGCATTCGTTCCCCCTACCGGACTCCTCCGGACCCGCGAGGAGTCCCCGGAGGTCCAGGCAGCGGTTCCTGAGCCACGCGTTCGCCTCCTCCCGCTCCAGCCAGGACGGCACCTCCCAGAGCAGGTTTTCGGGCTCCACGCGATAGACCCAGCACTCCTCGCCGTCCCGGGGTTTGGTCCATCCCTTCTCCATGCACGCGTTGGGGTTGACCTCCGCGATCCGGCCCGTCACCGGGGAGAAGATCTGGAGGAGGCGTCGTCCCTGCTTGATCCGGAGAAGGGGCTTTCCCTTTGCCAGATGCCAACCTTCCGGGATGACGTCCAGCCGGTAGGGGGATCCCACCAGGCTCACCAGCAGGGGGTGGAGGCCCAGGAGGACATGCCTGTCGGGAAGAATGCGCACCCAGGTGAAGGTGGTAGGCTGGAAGAGGACGCCCTCGGGAAGGGCGCTCAGGGCCTCTTCCAGGGGGAGCGGCTCCGGGAGGGAAGGATCGACCAGGCTCCGCTTTCGGCGGGGTCGTTCCACGAGGAAGAAATGCAGGAGCAGAGCGGCGACGATGAGCGTCAGGAAGAGGCCGGTCAGCATTCCCTTCTCCCCTGGGTTTCAGGTGGCCCGCGGCGCTCCGGCCCTCGGACGCGCCGCAGGTGTCTCGACCCGGACAAAGTAAGCGATCGCCTGCACTCGTCCCAGGGCGTCACCCTTCGCTGCCCTGGATCGTTCTTCCTAAGGATGCGGGGCTCAACGGACGTGACCATCGAGGCGAGGGGGCGATATCATGCGCGGGAAGGGAACGATTGGCCACCGGGCACCGGGGAGGATCGCGGCCTTACTGGGCGGATCTCTCTTCCTGACCTCGTGCGGCCCGGGGTTCACGGGCCCCTCCATGAGCGCGGTGGGGCCGGACACCCTGCAGGAGATCCGGATGCGGGTCACCGGAGGGATCGCCGGGGTCGACTACACCGTGGCGCTGGACGGCTCTACCGGGATCCTGAGGGGAGAGCTCTGCGAGCATGGATGTGCCTTTGAGGATGGGGATGTCCTTCAGGCCCTGCACCCCTACCAGGTCCGTTACCTCGCCGTACTCTTCCTGGACGCGGGGGCCCACCAGCTGAAGGGTGTCGATTTCGGCATCCAGTGCTGCGACCAGTTCCACTATGAGGTGGCCTACCGCCATACCGGAGGGGAAGGGACCTTCCAGGGGGACTCGGAAGTCCTTCCCGCCGAGGTAAAGACGGCGGTGGCCGCCCTCCACGGGGTCATGAGCGGGACCCTTCCCCTCATCGTGGGCCTCGACACCCAGCCCCGCCTCTGGCCCCAGGACCCGTTCTCCGTGGAGGAGACGTCGGTGGCCGGCGACGTCCTCCGCGTGAAGGTGCAGTATGGTGGCGGCTGCGCGCGCCACGAGATCCAGGGGGTGGCCTGGGGTGGGTGGATGGAGTCCTTTCCCGTGCAGGTGCGGGTCTTCCTCACCCACGAAGCCTTCGACGACCCGTGCGACGCCTTCATCACCGAGGACCGATACCTCGATCTGGGACCCTTGAAGCGGGCCTATCGCAAGAGCTACGGCTCGCAAGCTCCGGGCACCGCAACGCTCGTCATCCGGCTGGAGAACCACTCGGGGGACGGCCCGGCGCTCCAGAGGACCGTGGAGTACCGCTTCTGATTCCAGCCGCCGGCAGAGCCGTTGCGATCCCCAGCCGCCGGCAGGGCCGCCGCGATCCCCTTCCGCGGGCACGGCCGCCGCGATCCCCTTTCGCCGGCACGACCGTTGCTGTCCCCTTCCCCTGGGGGGCCCCCGACTCCCACGGAGGAGTAGCACCGGGCAATCTCCTCCCGCCCCTACCGGCAGGATTGACCGAACGGCGCCTCGCCGCCATACTACCATAGAACCATAGTACCATATCTCCCAACCGCGCCTGGTCATGATCAAGGTCACCTTCACCTTCGACGCCGACACCGTCGCCTCCCTGGACCGCATGGCTGCCAGGCTCTCCATGCCGAAGAGCCAGGTGGTGAGGGAGGCCATCCGGCTCTACGGTGAGCAGGTGGGACGATTGACGGACGAGGAGCGCGAACGGCTCCTCCGGGTCTTCGACGAGGTGACGGGGTCCATACCCCATCGGGCCAGGGAAGACGTGGAGGCGGAGCTGGTGGGGCTGCGCCGCTCCCGTCGCGAAGGAGGACGCCGCAGCCCCGAGGCCCGCCGACCGTGATCTGTCTGGACACCTCCGTACTGGTGGAGGGTCTGGGAGCGGGCGGCTCCATGCGGGAAGCCCTGCGGGAGACCATCGCCGGCGGCGATCGCATGGTGGTTCCGTGCCTCGTCCTCTACGAGTGGCTCAGGGGTCCCCGCCTCCCCGAGGAGCTCCGGGCCCAGGAGGCCCTCTTCCCCGCCGCGGAGGCCCTCCCCTTCGGCCCCGAAGAGGCCCGGATAGCCGCCGGCCTCTACCGGACCGTCCGGCGACCCCGGGGCCGGGAGGTGGACCTGGCCATCGCGGCCTGCGCCCTGTCCTGGAACGCCGCCCTCTGGACCCTCAACGCGGAGGATTTCCGGGATGTTCCGGGGCTCTCCGTCCGGGGGCGTTGATACACGGTTTCGCGGCGCGGGGTGCGGGTCATCCTTCACAGCGCCGGGAGCCGGTCATGGTTCCCGGCCGGCCCCTCCCCTCAAACCACGTTCTCCTCCAGGATCAACTCTCCCCTGGCGAAGCGCTCGAACCCGAACCGGTCCAGGTTCACGGTCCGGTACTCCCCGTAGAGGATGAGCTCGGAAAGGGCCATCCCCACGCCCACGGCGTGCTGGAGGCCGTGGCCGGAGAAGCCGTTGGCCAGGCAGAGGTTGGGAAGGTCCGGGTGCGGGCCCAGGATGGCGTTCCGGTCCAGGGTGTTCACGGCGTAGTGCCCCGCCCAGGAGTGTCCCAGCTTGACGGCCTCGAAGGCGGGGACCCGCCTGGCCAGGACCGGCCACACCACGTCGTGGAAGAGGCCGTAGTCCATGTCCAGCTCCAGCGTGTCGGGGTCCTGGTCCGCCGGGGGGGAGACGCCGCAGAGGAAGTCCCGCCCTTCCGGGCGGAAGTAGACGCCCGAGGGGTCCACCACCAGGGGGCACCCCGGCAGGGGCTCCCGGCAGTGGATGCGGTAGACGAAGCGCCTGCGGGGGCGCACCGGAAGATCCTCGATCCCCGCCATCCGGGCCACCTCCGCCGCCCGGGGCCCGGCGGCGTTCACAACCAGGCCCACGGGGAAGTCTCTACCCGACGCGAGGCAGACGGTCTCGACCCGGTGGTTGCGGGCCCTCATCCCCACCACCTGATCCTCCAGGTACGTCACGCCCAGGACCCGGGCCTTGCGCTTCAGCGCCTGGAGGAGGGAGTGAGGATCCAGCCACCCCTCCCCCCGGAGCCCCAGGGACCCGGCGGCCAGGTCTTCCACCTCCATCCACGGGAACCTCTCACGCACCTCCCGCGGGGTGAGGATCGCCACCTCTGCGCCCAGGCCTGCCTGGAGGGAGTGGTTCCTGACGAGCACGGGAAGCCCCGCTTCCGTGGCCAGGAAGAGATAACCCGCCTCCATGAACCCCAGCTCCGGCTGGTCCCCGTCCACCGCCAGCCGCTCCGGGGCCCGTCGGATGAAGTCGGCGCTGAACCGGGAAAGAAGGATGTTCTCCCGGGTGGAGAACTGCTGGCGGATCCCTCCCACCGAGAGGGCCGTGGAGGCCCGGGCATAGGTGGAATCCCGCTCCACCACGGCGATGCGCAGGGGCCGCCCCCTCGCGCTTCCCCTGAGCCCGCCGGCACGCTCGGCCTCCGCCGCCGCCAGGAAGTAGGCGATGGCGCTGCCGATGATGCCCCCTCCGATGACGAGGACGTCCCAGGAGGGGGAACGAACCGAGTCGGGGCACGGGTTGGTCATGGGGAGAAGATCGGACGTTTCCTGCGTCTATGCCACCCTGACGTAAAGAGTAAGACCTGGGGGTGAGATCGCTCAAACACTTCCTCAATTCGCCGCAGGGGCCTACTGTTGGCACGGCGCCTCGGGAAGCCGGCTTCCGGGGCCGGCGTTTCCGGGAAGAGGACGAGCCGGTACCGTGGTCGCCCCCTGACGGACCGAGCCACCTCAAGAACGGAGACCTCCTCATGAGACCACTGGCCGTCCTCTTCCTCGTCGCGAGCCTCTCGCTCTCCCTCGCCGCCTGCTCCGGCGAGGCCCAAGAGCGGCGCGTCTCCGCTGCCCCGGCAATCGAAGAGCACGCCGAAGCGGTGCGGGCAGCATTCTCCGGCGAACGGGCCCTGGAGACCGTCGCCTTCATGGAGGGGAGGTTCCGGCTTCCGGGCAACGCGGGCTTCGACGCCAGCATCGGCCGGGTAGTGGAGATCCTGGAAGGCGCCGGGTACGTCGACGAGGAAAGGGCGGACTCCGGCGCCGCTCTCACGTACCGGGTGGAGCGCCGCCCCATGGACGCGCCCACCTGGGAGCCGGTGGACGGCGCCCTGCACCTGCTGGACGAGGCGGGGGGCGAAGCCGAGGCCCTCCTGGGGCTTTCTACCAACCTGAACATGATCGCCATCAACTCCTGGTCCACCCCGCCGGGGGGAGTGGAAGGGGAGCTGGTGTATGTGGGGGACGGCGGGCGGGACCAGTTCGAGAACCTCGACGTCCGGGGCAAGATCGTCTTCGGCGAGACCAGCGTGCGCCGCCTCTTCGTGGAGGCGGTCCAGAACCGGGGCGCCCTGGGCGTCCTTTCGTACAGCATGCCGGCCTACACCCAGCCCGAGCGGAACCCCACGTCCATCCAATTCAGCAGCATCCCCCTGGACGCCGACGCCCGGTCCTGGGGCCTTCGCCTTTCCTGGGCCGTTAAGGAGCGATTGAAGGCTGCCCTGGAAGCCGGGCCCGTACAGGTGCGGGTGAGCCTGGAGACCCGGATCTACGAGGCGGAAGAGCTCACCCTGGTGGCGGACGTCCATGGCGGGACCCATCCCGGCGAGCGGTTCGTCCTGAGCGCCCACGTCCAGGAACCGGGGGCCAACGACAACGCCTCGGGCGTGGCGGTCCAGGCGGAGGTGGCCCGGGTTCTGGGCACCCTGGTGGGGGAAGGCCGCTTCCTTCCGGACCGGACCATCTCCATGGTGTGGGGCGACGAGATCACCTCCACCCGCCGGTACGTGGAGGAGGAGCCCGAGCGGACGGCGGGAATTCGCTGGGGGGTGAGCCTGGACATGGTGGGACAGGACACGGAGAAGACCGGAGGCACCTTCCTCATCGAGAAGATGCCCGATCCGTCGGCCATCTGGACCCGGGGCGAGGACCGTCACACGGAATGGTTCGGAGAAGGGCAAAGCCGCCTCGCCGCCGCCGACCTCACTCCCCACTACCTCAACGACTTCATCCTGGGTCGCTGCCTGGACCAGGCCGCCGTCACCGGGTGGGTGGTGGGGACGAATCCCTACGAGGGAGGGAGCGACCACGTGCCCTTCCTCCGGGCCGGCATCCCGGGGCTCCTCCTCTGGCACTTCACCGACATGTTCTACCACACCGACGGTGACCGACTCGACAAGGTCTCACCCCGGACCATGGCCAACGTGGGCCTGGTCACCACGGTCTCCGCCATGACGTTGGCCTCGGCCTCGGGCGAGACGGCCCGCTTCATCATCCAGGAGCTGGAGGCCGCGGCCCTTTCCCGCCTGGCCACCGAGCTCGAGCTGAGCCGGGGCGCCGTCGCTGCGGGGGAAGACCGATCCGAGCAGACCACGATCCTCCGGGCATGGCTGGAATGGTACATCGAGGCCCTTCGGACGACTCACGACATCGAGGTGGGGGCCTCTTCTCCAGAGACCCTGGCGGCCCTGGAGGCTGCCGTGGCCCGGGTGAGGGAGGTGGGGGAGAAGTACCTGGGCGAGATCTGATTGGCTGAAACCCCACCACCTCCTCCTCCGTAGAATACCTCAACGACTTAGGCATCCTGCCGCCGATGCACTTCGGGCGGCAGGAATGCCATCCCGATTCGAATGCGGCATGCCAGGGCGCCGTCCCGATTCGTGTGTGGCGTTACCGATCCAGGAGGTTTGAGCCATGGCGGGAGATCTCTACACCGGCACCCTCGAGCTCCTCATCCTCCAGATCCTCAAGGAAGGAGCCATGCACGGGTATGGAATCCTGAGAATGATCCGCGAGCGGACCGAGGGTGTGCTGGACGTGGAGCAGGGGGCCCTCTATCCAGCTCTGCACCGATTGGCCCGCAAGGGATGGATCACGGGGGAATGGGGGGAGACGGAGACGGGTCGCAGGGCGCGCTTCTACGCCCTGAGCCACCGGGGTCGGACGGCCCTTGTGAAGGAAACCACCCGCTGGAACGAGCACGCCCGGGCGGTCTATTCGGTACTCGGGCACGCGGAGGGTTGACCATGAAGCGGACCTTTCGGATCGGGAGTGCCCGGCCGGACGTGGAGCGGGACGTCCGGGACGAGATCCATGCGCATCTGGAGATGGAGGCAGAGGCGCTCGTGGCCGGGGGGATGTCGGAGACGGAGGCCCGGGAGGAGGCCCGGCGACGCTTCGGGGACGCGTCGAGACACGAGGCCATGACCCGGCGGGAAGCGTCGAGGTTGCAGCGTCGGGTGAGGTGGACCGATCGTGGGGACGCCCTTCTGCAGGATCTTCGCTATGCCTTCCGGAGGATGGGGAAGAGCCCCGGCTTCAGCGCCGTGGCCCTCCTTTCTCTGGCCCTGGGTATCGGGGCGAATACCGCAATCTTCAGCATTGTCAACACCATCCTCCGGGGGGGTGTGCCCATGCGGGCCCCCGAGGAGCTCGTGGAGATCTACACCAGCGAGGCGAACCAAGGCTATCCGTACAGCGTCTCCTCGGTGCCCGACCTCATGGACCTCCGGGAGCGGACGGACCTCTTCACCGGCGTGGGGGGATACGAGGCCTTCATCTCACGGTACGAGACGGACGACGCCACGCATCCGGTTACGGGAGAGCTGGTAACCCACGACCTCTCTGCAGTCCTGGGCATCCAGCCGGCCCTGGGGAGGTTCTTCCTGCCCGAGGAGGGCCGGACGGTGGGAACCCACCCGGTGGTCGTCCTGGGGCACTCCTTCTGGCAGAGCCGTTTCGGTGGGGATCCTTCAGTCCTGGAGCGGAGCGTCCGGTTGGGGGGGACTCTCTTCACCGTGGTAGGCGTGGCCCCCAGGGAGCTGCAGAGCTTCACGGCCCCCGGGTTTGCCATGGACGCCTGGGCCCCCTACCAGATGGCCGGTGCCCTGAGCTTCGACGGGGACGGATACGAGTTCGACAGCCGGGGGAGCCAGTCGGTCTTCATCCGGGCCCGCGTTCTGCCGGGGGTCACGCTGGACGAGGTCAGGGGGGCCCTGGCCGCCATGAGCGCCCAGCACCAGGCTGCGTACCCGGAAGCGTGGAAGGGGAAGGAGTTCAATGTCCTCCCCACCACCGAGGTCTCCATCCACCCCATGGTGGACGGGCCCCTGAAGGGCGTGGCGGCCCTCGTCTTCTCCGTGGCGGCCCTCGTCCTCCTCATCGCCTGCGTGAACTTGGCCGGGTTTCTGTTGGCCCGGGCTTCGGAGCGGCGTAAGGAGATCGCCCTGAGGCTGGCCCTTGGGGCCAGGCGCTCGGCCCTGGTGCGCCAGCTGTTGGTGGAGACCCTCCTTCTGGGGTTTCTTGGCGGTGCCGCGGGCCTCCTGGTGGCCCGGTGGGTCCTGGGCGTCCTGGTGACCTTCCAGCCCCCCATTCCCTTCCCCCTGAACCTGGAGTTCGGCCTGGACGGGACGGTCCTCCTCTTCACGGGGCTGGTCTCCGCCGGGGCCGGTCTCCTCTTCGGGATGATTCCGGCCCTCCAGTCCACCAACCCCGACCTGGCACCGACCCTGAAGGACGAGGCCGGGTCCGTGACTGGGAGCCGGAAGCGCATCACCCTCAAGAACGCCCTCCTGGTGACCCAGGTCGCCGTGTCCACCCTCCTCCTCCTGGGGGCGGGCCTCTTCCTGCGGAGCCTCTCCTCAGCCCAGGCCATGGACCTCGGGTTCTCGGCCCGGGACGGCGCCGTTGCCTGGGTGCTCGTGAATATGGTGGAGTCCGACCCGGACCAGGCCGAGCTGATCATCGGGACCTTGGAGGAGCGGGCCCTGGCCATCCCGGGGATCGAGCGGGTCGCAACTGCGGAGATGCTTCCCCTGGGCGTCGGGCTCCAGACCACCGCCTGGGTGATTCCCGGCGTGGATCCTCCCCCCGGGGAGGAGTTCGTCAGCATCCGCTATAACAAGGTTTCCGGCACCTACTTCGAGGTCATGGGGATTCCCATGGTGGCGGGAAGGCCCTTCTCGCCGGAGGACCGGAGGGAGTCGGAGCCGGTGGCCATCGTCAGCCAGGCTGCGGCGCGGCGGTACTGGCCCGGCGAGAGCCCCCTCGGCAAGGAGATCCGCCGGGGGCGTCAGGAAGCCCCGTACCGGATCGTGGGAGTGGCGGGGGACACGAAGGTCTGGACGCTGGGAGAGGAGTTTCAGCCATACATCTACCTGGCGAGGTCCCAGACGACCCCGGCGGGCGCCCAGCTCATCGCCCGGGGGGCCCTTTCGGACGCCCAGATCGCCGGTCAGCTCCGGCGCATGATCAGGGAAGTGGACCGCCGCCTGGTGATCATGGAGACCAAGACCATCCCGGAGCACCTCTCCATCCAGCTTTTCCCCCCCAGGACGGCGGCGGCCCTCCTGGGCGCCTTCGGCCTCCTGGCCCTCATCCTGGCCACCACGGGTCTCTACGGCGCCGTGGCCTTCAGCGTGTCGAAGCGAACCAGGGAGATGGGGATCCGCATGTCCATGGGGGCCAGCGCCGGGGAGGTGGTAGGCATGGTCCTCAGGGGCGCCATGGGCCCGGTGGTGGCGGGGGCCCTCCTGGGGTGGCTCCTGAGCCTGGGGCTGGCCCAGGTGATCCGGGGATTCCTCTACGGCACCAGTCCCGTGGATCCGGTGACCTTCCTCGGGGTTCCGGCCCTCCTTCTGGGGGTGGCCGTGTTGGCGGCCATCGTGCCGGCCAGGCGGGCCAGCAGGGTGAACCCGGTGGAGGCGCTGAGGTCGGAATGAGCTTCCGACCCCCTCCGGGGCGGACCCGGAAGGGTGAACCGATCCCCTGCGGCGGCTGGTTCTTCCCAGGGAGGGGCGATGGACGCGCCCCCCTCACCCCATCCCTTCGAACAGCTCCTCGAACCCGAAGGTGACCCACTCCTGGTAAGGGGCGTCCCATAGATCCGCGGCGAGATCGTCCACGGCCACATCCAGGGTCATGTCGTTGGCCCGGAAGATGACCGAGTACTCCGTGGTTCCGTGGGCCACGCTCTGGAGGAGCCGGCGCATCTCCGCGGTGCCCACCGCCGCATTTTGGCGGTCCCAGGCCTGCAACGTGTTCATCCCGGCCTCGTAGCGCCAAAGCGAGGAGAACGAAGCCTCCTTGCCGAAGAAGAGCCCCGGTCGGTCGGGATCGACTCCGTAGGTCATGTAGTGGTTGGTGGCCATGATCTGGAAGGGGCTCGCCGGCGCCACCTCCCCCGGTACGCGGAGCGCCGTTCCGAAGCGGTCCCCCTCCGACACGAAGGCCGGGGCCTGTTGGCCGTGGAACGGTACCGCCCAAAGGATGATGGACCCGGCGCCGAACGACCCCCCGCCCGCGGACCCGAACCCGTCGATCATCCGGCCGATGGACTCGGGTGTGCTCTCCTTGCCGGCGTTCTCCAGGATGTAACGCTGCACCCAGGCGCAGGGAGTGAGCCGGTCCACCACGGGGCCCGGCCCCGTGCCCCCCGCGTTCTCCATGGAGTAGAGGCCGTCCTCATTGATGCCGCTGATGGTGCCCACGAAGCCCGGCCACATGGTGGAGACCCAGCGCCGGCGCCCCGGCTCCGACGGGTCCACGGCGAAGACCAGGAAATGGCTGACGGTGACCTTCCTCAGGTCCACCTCCCCGTCCATGTTCCTCCCGGCGATGAGGCCCCCGTCCAGCTCGTCCCCTCGGGTGGCCTCCCCCCAGAGGGCGAACTGGGAGCATTGGGGCCCGTCCGGGAGGGAGGGCTGGGCCGGCGCGTGCGTCTGGGCGGGTATGTGCGTCTGGGCCGGCGCGTGCGTCTGGGCGGGGGCTCGCGTCTGCGCGGGTGGGAGCGTTTGCGCCGGCGTTTCCGCCGGCGGCGACGGCTGGGCCGCCCGCCGCTCGATGTAGGCGTTGATGGCCAGCAGGTCCACCCGCCGGAACTCCCGGCCCAGCCACGGCACCTCCATGTCGATTCCCGAGGCCCTCATGCCGGCCACCACCGCGTCCACTTCCGCCAGGTATTCCGGCGGGTTGGCGAAGTGGCTCTCCAGGAAGGGCACGAACTCCTCCTCGTACCGGCGG
>Ga0209164_1003371_pt1 | contig 15255 bp, 10 predicted proteins | sample MTBNYHSulfiMetaG_FD_187458 | JGI IMG/M metagenome (GOLD analysis project Ga0209164, IMG submission 187458) | Enrichment culture microbial communities from rom New York Harbor, USA that are MTBE-degrading - MTBE-NYH (New York Harbor Sulfidogenic)... | ecosystem: Environmental > Aquatic > Marine >...
TCAACATCCTGAAGTTCCTTGCGAAAGCGGGCAGCGGGTTCGACATTGTCTCGGGCGGTGAGCTTTTCCGCGTGCAGAAGGCGGGGGGCGATTGCTCAAAGGTTGTCTATGCGGGTGTCGGCAAGACCGATACTGAGATAATGCAGGCCCTGAACGCGGGCATCGGCTATTTCAACATCGAGTCGGAGGCTGAGCTTGAGAATCTGATATCGCTTGCTCAGAAGACCTGCAAGAGGACTAAGGCTGCCCTGCGCGTCAATCCCGATGTGGACCCGGGCACGCACAAGCACATCACCACCGGCGTGAAGGAGACGAAGTTCGGGGTCGATATCGAGCGTGCGATGAAGGTTTTCGATGAGTTTGGCGAGAACGAGGATGTGCGACTCTGCGCGATACATGTGCATCTGGGCTCCGGAGGCAAGACGATCGAGCCGTATGTCACGGCCGTTCGCAGGATCCTGCCGGTAGTAGATGAACTCCGCAAGAGAGGGCATATTGTGGAGGCTCTGGACCTTGGCGGCGGCTATGCGGCTGATTACGAGACGGCGACGAGCCCCGGCGCGGAAGACTACGCGGAAGGGCTTGTACCGCTGCTGACGGACAAGAAGCTCAAGATAATCCTCGAGCCCGGCAAGACTATCGCCGCGAACTCCGCCATACTTGTGACACGGGTGTTGTTCCTCAAGACCGGCGGCAGCAAGAAGTTTGTCATTGTGGATGCAGGAATGAACGACCTGATGCGTCCCGCGCTCTATAACGCTTTCCACTTCATCTGGCCAGTGCAGACTGGATCGCAGTTTGTGCCGTCCGAGCGTCATCAGGATATGTCTGCAGACGTCGAGGGTCTTGAGACGGTTGACGTTGTAGGCCCGATATGCGAGGCGACGGACTTCTTTGCGAAGGACCGACACATGCCGCCCGTGCAGCGAGGCGAGCTGTTGGCGATATTTACGGCAGGGGCATACGGCTTCACAATGGCGAGCAACTACAATGCCCGGCCATTCGCCGCCGAGGTTCTGGTGGACGGCGATAAGGCAACTCTCATCCGCCGACGTGAGACGTACGAGGACCTAGTGGCGCCAGAGATAGTAACCACACAGCAACCCCGACCATAGCCTCAGCGCGGCTGGACGTGACGGTCACTCACTGTGACTTACAAGCATCGCGCCGGCGAGCTGTGCGTACTCAGCGAAGTTCACAATCTCGTCGCCGTTGGTGTCTGGCACGTTGCGCGGCGGTCCAAGCCAGTTGTCGAGAAGGGCGGCCAGGTCTTCCCAGCCCACGCTGCAGCTATAGTCAAGGTCGTAAGTACTGGTGGCGGTGTAGTTCTGTGCATCCATATCCACTGTAAGGCCCGGCATATAGAGCATGGCTGCCGGGAGGAATGAATGGTAATCCCTGGATGGCGTGACCGCGCCGTGCCAGCCGAAATTGACGCGCGCCTCGTAGAAACCATTGGCATCGGTTGTGAACTCACCAATGCCATCGACCGTGAGCTGGACGCCTGCCAAAGGCGCACCGCATTCATTCACAACAGAGCCTGAGATCGCCAGCACGAGCAGTGTACCGACATAGTTCCCGTCATTATAGTCCGCGGCAACCTCTGTGTAGATCATATCATTGGGCTCAAAGATGTAGGCGTACTTCTGGAGGATGAGCTGGCCGGACCAATCATTGTCCACATGGACCCGGTAGAACCCATTGGCGTCTGTCTGGGAAGAGCTGCCGCCGTATCTGCTTGTCCAGGGGCCGCCATCATTCTCAGCGCGAACATTCACATCCTCTATCGGCGCCGAAGTTTCAGCATCCAACACATGCCCTGAGATGCCGAAAGTCATCAGACTGGCGATGAAGTTGATATTGCTGTGGTGCTGTGCGACAGCCTCGAACTGAAACTGGTTTGGCTTGAAATTGTAGCCTGCCTTCCGGGGCACCAAGCATCCCGACGAGCCGTATTGAACGTCCAAAGCGTAGAAGCCATTCACATCAGTGACGGAATTGACATCCTGGTCACTCAGTTGCAGGACCGCTCCTGCTATCGGAATCACGGTGTTAGGTTCAGTAACATAACCGGAGACCATGAAGATGATCTTCTGGAACGTAACCTGGACGCTGTGCGGTGATGTTACATTGGTGAGTGCCCATGTTATGCCACCTGTCTGGACTATCTCACCATCAAGGTACCATCTGTCGACCTGGTAACCTTCGGCTGGGAAGGCTGAGAAGAACTGCTGTCCGCCGTGTGCTATGGAGACGTCGCCCACGGGTGCGACTGTGCCATTTGCATCTGCCGAAGCCGTGATGACGTATGTCACTAATTCAAAATCAGCCTGTATGATATGGTCTGCATCCATGAGAATCGTGGTCCAGGCTGCATTCGCATCCACGATGGAGCTGACATCGCCACTCCACGTGACAAAGCGATATCCGACATCAGGCTGAGCCTGCAGCGCAGCAAACGTGTCACGGTCATAGGCAAAGGTGCCTTCTCCAGGGACCACGACTGCCCCGCCCCGGGTCGACGAGACTGAAAGGAGCCTCTGATCAATCATGAAATTCGCCTGCACGGCATAGTCATCGTCGAGCGTGATCGTCGTGACAGGCGAATTCGGATCCTCTACCTTGCCCGCAGCGACGCCGCTGCCTGTCCAGTTCACGAAGTGGAAGTTGACCTGCGGTATGGCGACCATGTCGACCACTGTGTTATGGTCATAGATGAAGTCGCCTTCGCCCGGTATGGTGATATTGCCTCCGGCGGTAGACGTGCTCGTCAGCGTGTGCTGTATAGGAGGAGCCAGAAGGCTGAACGTGCCCGAGCCTGATACTCTTTTGACGACTAGGAGAGCGACCGTGTCGCTTTCCGGCAAATAGCTGAGAGACTCCGTGGTGCCGGAACCGGCGTTTGTACTCGATGCGAGTATCACAGGGGTGCCATACAAGCCGGGCGTAGGGCTGTAAAGGTAGAGGTCAAAGTCGCCAGTGGCAGGCACTGTCAGCTGTGGTGAGAACACGTGACCAGGCGTGAGGAGTACAGACCTGGCCCATACGCGGCGTTCCCACGGGCCCGCACCGAGAGTCTCCTCGGCCACTGAGCCGGGGACATATGCCTCTGTGACCGCCTCAACGGCTGCATCCGGATTGATCATCCCATAGCCTTCGTACATATCCTTGCCGGCTGGGAAATCTGATGGACCGGCTGAGGCCCGCTCAAGGCTTGGACTATAAGAGCCGCTCTCCCTGGCGGCGTTAGTCTCCGTGGCAGTTGCGCACAGCAGCATTTTGACGTAACTGGAGTGTTGGCTGGTGGAGAAACTCCAGGCGACCCCTGCCTGCTGCATGGCGTCTATCACGAGGGCTGCGGAGCCCGCAACAAAGGGGCTGGCCATGGATGTGCCCATTATATTGTGGTAGTCGTCGGGCTGCTGGTCGGCAAAGGCCAGGCCGTCGCCGGAGCCACTGTCCACAGACAGGATGTAGGTGTAATATGATGAGCCTCCAGGGGCGACCAGATCCGGCTTGTAATCCTCCTCGTAGGGCGATATGGAACCAGGGCTCGTGAAGCCGTGGCTTGAGTAATCTGTCAACTGATTCTCGTCGTTGGACGCAGCCACCGTAAGAGCCATGGCTGCCCGCCCGGGGTCATCGATACTTCGCTGAAGGGCAGTGGTCTTCCTGCCATCGTTGCCAGCTGAGGCCACTACGACGATGCCACTGTTGACCACGGAATTGACCTTCTGCCGCAAGGTAGTGCTAATGCCGGGGTCGCCGACAATGCCCAGGCTGAGATTGATCACCTTGATATTCTGCGACACGCGGTTTGTGACAAGAGTGTCTATTGCCGCGCCAATCCATGTAGACGTACCTGAGCCCGCGTTTGTGAAGACCTTTGCGCCTGCCCAGCTGCATGCCGGCGCGACACCTCGGAATCTGTTGAAACCATCACCGACGGCGGGGTAGTCGGTCACCGTGCTTGTTATGACGAAGTCCTTAACAGTCCCTCCATTGCTCAAGAGAGCTGCCGAATAGGCCCTGCTGCCTGACGGAGCGAATGAATTCGTCTCTGTCTGCGGCGAGGCGCCTGTCGCGGGCGAAGATATGGCAGACCAGGTACCGGAAGTCCCCTTTGTGTGATAGGCCTGGTACAGAGATGTCGAGCCGCCGCCTGTCCAGTTGGCCGTTGACGACCACGTAAGGGCGGTATTGGGCAGAGCGAGCGGGGATATATAGAAACTTCCAGAGGAAAGGGACTCCAGATTTCCGATATCTGTGTATTTCAGCGGCTTTGCATCGCCGCCGCCGGCCACACCTGTGCCCAGGGCTATGCCGGCGACGTGTGAGCCGTGCTGGACGAGATCTGCCGGGTCAGACAACCCGTCCGAAGTGAAATCCTGCCAGAATACCTGTCGCCCAGCCAGGTCCGGGTGACACGGATCGATTCCGGAATCAACAACAGCGATGGTGATAGAGGAATCACCATCAAAACCATCGGTTCGTCCGGCGAACCCGGATGCCCAGATCGGCCGGACCCGCCCGCATCGTGTGGCCAGATCCATGTGGAGGGTGGCCGGCTTTGCCTCCTCTATCAATACCATTGCCTGTCCCATGGCCGCTGGAATCGTATCAACCTGGTCAAGGGATATCCGCCCGTTCCAGCCGTATGAAATAGCCCGGTACATGTAAGATATCTCGCCCTTACGCGACAGGAACTCACCGATCTGCTGCTGGGTCACCGGCTCCAGAAAGACAACCTCAATGTCCACAGGCGCGTGCAACCTCACTTCTGCCTGTATCCTTGCTGCTCCGGGCGGGGCAGTCGCATATACAGCTCGTGCCTCATTGGCCTTGGCTGCCAGAGCATCGTCTATGCGGTCGCCATTGAGGTCGTTCGGATAGGTTCCGGCAATCATGGGAGCCACGAGCGGCTTTCCCGGTGGAATCGGGGGTTGCGCGAGAGCAGACTGACTGAAAGTGGCTACGATGAGCAGCGAGGCTAGGAGAAGGAGAGGCAGAGGGACGATACAGGCGACGCATGTGGTCCGCCTGCTGACGGTGGTACTACCGCTGACGGGCATGCCACTGCCCGAACGCCGGAGCGTCTGCCATCCCTGACTCATGTCATCCTGACACATGCGCCTGTTTGCAGGCGATATCCCTATTCGGCGCCTGCCAGCCAACTCTCCATAATATAGGCCAGATCAAGCCAATCCACAAGATTATCCGCGGGTGCCGAGAGATCGCAGAATGGATTCCAGCTGCTCTCGGGAGGAGACGACATCCATGCAGAAGCCATGATCGCGAAGTCGGTCATATCCAGACGGCCGTCGCCGTTCACGTCCTCGACTCGCCACGAGATGGCAAGACTATGGTATCCGCCGGCGTCCATGGCGTAGAAGCTGTTGCCGTCAGGAACGCTGCATTGTCCATAGTCGTTGTTCCCCCATGCTACCAAAGATCCGTTTACTTTCAAGGCAAGGCTGTTGTCGACAGCCGCGGCGATTGCAGTGAAATCGTTGCCTGCTGGCGCAGTGGCCTGACCATCCAGGTCGCTGCCGCAGGCAATCAGCGAACCATCGGACTTGAGCGCAAGAGTATGAGAGTTCCCGGCAGCGATACCGATATAATCACCGACCGGGACATCGCATTGGCCATCCTCATTGAGACCCCATGCTATAACTGAACCGTCACTTCTCAGGGCGATGCTGTGATAGCCGCCAGCTGCTACTGCCGTGAAGTTGTCTCCGTCCGGAACGTCGCACTGGTTGCAGTCGTTCAGCCCCCAGGCAGTGAGGGTACCATTTGCCCTGATCGCCAGTGTGTGATAAGATCCTGCAGACACAGCAACGAATTCGTTGCCGTCAGGCACAATATCGCACTGCCCGTAATCGTTTCTGCCCCACGCAACGAGGGTGCCGTCCGCCCGTATTGCCGCGCTGTGCCAGTCTCCAGCGTCAAGAGCGATGAAATCATTACCATCCGGCACATCGCGTTGCCCATAGTCGTTGCTGCCCAATGCCAAAAGTGTTCCGTCGGCCTTGAGAACAACACTATGAGCAGCTCCAGCAGCTATTGCAGCGATACCTATGTCAGTAGCTGGCTCATTCGCATCGCCCCATTGTGTGAGCCAGCCGGCGGTCAGGCGCAGACCGGCATAGTCAGCCTCGTTCTGGTCGGCAATAACTCCTGTGTACGTAACGCTTCTCGGGAGGAACCTGTAGTCGGACTTCGTCGGAGTAACGGTTCCAGACCACCCGGACGGAACCGTGGCAGAGTAAGAGCCGTCGCCAGCAGTCACGGGATGATCGGGCAGGCCGCTCATTATGACTTGATCCAGGCCGCTGCCGCCCGCTGTGACTCGGCCGGAAATATGGTACTCTGGAGTAACAATGCCCGAGACGGTAACATCGTCAATGCAGACGCCATAGCCGTATTTCGCGTTGCCAAGGAATGCGATGTAGTAATCATCGCTGATTTCCGGCAGAGCCAGAGTGTGGACGGTCCATGTCGGAACATCGTTGAGATAACCAGCCAGAAGAGCCCAGCTTCCGGCTGCGGTCGTCTTGTAGTAGACCGTCAGCGTATCCTGGTCGGGTGACCAGTATGGTTGCTTGTGCCAGAACTCGAGTGTGGCGTTCTCTGTGCCGGGTGGGAAGTGCATCGCGGGAGTGATCAGATACGTCTCATGGTCACTTGCTACGCCATAATAGAGAAGCGCATTGTAGGTGCCGCTGTGAGCCCCGTTGTTACGATGGTCACCGGAATTACGTACCCAATCCACGGTGCCTGTTTTGAATGCTCTGCTCCATCCGGGAGGTGCGCCGTTGACGAATGCCGATTCGAATCCTTCAGTCAGGAACACCGTGAAGCCGGGCGAGCTTATGAAGAAACCTCCGACAAGCACTGCGGACTGGCTGTCCGGATTAGTGACCCAGACATCCCATGAGCCACTTGCTGAAGCGGGAAGCGAGAAGGAGCAGGTTATTTTTGTCGCGTTGACAACGTTTACATCGGCAGCCACGATATCAGGCTGCCCGGTCTGTGCAAGGACAACGTCTGCGCCAGCAGCGAATCCTTCTCCCACAAGATTCGTTATACTGACCGCAGTACCTGCTAGCGCGCTGTTTGGCGTGATGCTGGTGATGCTCATACCTGTTGATAAGACCAACGACATATTTGGGCTGGTTGCACTCACATTAACCACATTTATACCCAGGGCCTGGCCGGAATAGCTGCGATTGTCGGGCGTGGTTGTATCCGTGAAGGCAGTAGCATTGCCGAGGCGGAAATAATCAGCGTCGTCGCCGGAGCTTTGATCAAGCTCCAGGTGCTGTGTGCCGCTGGCCTCTTCGAGATCTACTTTGTAGTGTGTCTGATCATCGTTATTGGCCTGAGTCTCATCGATATGCCATATCAGCAGCCCTCGTTGCCAGCCGGGGAGCGCAGAGTCGAATCCCACGCCTTGCCTGTTCTCGATAAGAAAATACTGCGTCGAAGGGAAAGCCCCTTGAAGCTTATAAACCTGGCCGCTGGTCTCAACCTGTTCAAGAGGATATGAGCCACCGGTGGAGAGCAGAACAGGGTTCACCCATCGAAGTGTGCTCAGACACCATGCGCTCATATGTGCCGGCGTGGTTCCATAGTCCCCATTCCAGCTTCCACCTGCCATCAAGCAGAAATCGCCAGCCCCCTGGCTGTCGTAGCCGTAGTCGTATAGGTCGGGCAGGCCCAGGAAATGCCCGTTCTCGTGGCATATTACCCCGATTCTGGTGATTCCCTGAGTAGCTGGCGTGCTGTCCCACCCACGCCTGGCGGGCTCGGTGTGGTACATCTCCATGGATACACCGTCGTATGTGACGGGGCTGCTCAGGGACCACTGATGGGACCAGATGTAATCGGGGTCGTTACCCGCGTACTCCTCGCCGCCGCCGGCATGAATGATCGTCAATCCGTCGACCGATCCGTCGCTATCGCCATCGACAGACGTGAAGTCGAAACCACGTGAGTCCAATGCCGCCAAGGCATCTTCTACCATCTGGCGTGGCCGCTTATCATTGCCGAAGACGTCATTACTGCCGTAATATGCGTAGCCACGGCTCAGGGTGACTGACTCCACGACGGTCGATTGCACAGTGAGTGCACCAAACGAGATTTCCTGATAGTAGTCCTTGACCGATCCAGCAGCTCCGTCGGCGCTGTAATCTGTCTGGTTGAAGAGGTCATCATACTCCTGACGCGAATAGGGTATCGTCAGGTCTGAGAAGTTCACAAGCACAACCAGGTTATGCATAGTCCCAGCCATCTGATCCAATGAGATGCTCTGCTGTACCTCTACCGCCTTGTCTTCCTGAGCGTCCTTTGCCTGTGCTGTGATCGTGGCAATATCCGGCTTCAGTGCGCCGATAGCACGAGGGTTGCTCTTTCCCACTGCGCGCGCACCAGCCACTTTGTCATAGGCGGTAACGTAGCGCCATTCACCCGTAGCAGGGTCTTTCGAGATAAGATACCCGTCCTCACTCTGGTGCCAGTGAGCGTGCTCGTCGCCGCGCAGGAAGACCTTGATTACGGTGCCGTCGGGCTGTGTGACCTGAGCTCCTGCGGGACAGGCAGGGACTGCGTATGCGGTGTGTGGCAAAGAAATGGAAAACATCAGGATTGTGGGAAGTAACACCACAAGCGCACGAGCAGAACACAGCCCATGGCCGAGTTGATGAGCTCGTCTGTGCGCCTCGGGGCCTGTGTGGTCCATCCTGGCCATGTACTCCACGCTGACATCCTCCGATTACGGAAGCCTGCACCAGCCGGCAAGTGCTCCGCCCTGGTCGTCCTTCCATGATGAGCACCCTGGCAGGGCGGATACTCCAGGGCTTGGTAGCAGAACGACTACATTGTACCGTAAAGGCACAGTGCAAGTCCAGCCGTAGGCAAACCAAAACCGCTCTTTGCCACAACGCAGCCTACGGGCGTCCGGAAATAGGGCAGTTGCCCTGAACAATAGCGGACGTTAGAATAGCGCTATGCTGCGTACAAGAAGAGAAAACATGGGTGACAGGATAGCAGCCGCGTGGGAGGCTTTGAGAGAATGTCGGCTATGCCCGAGAGCATGCGGGGTAGACAGGACAACTGGACAGAAAGGCTATTGCGGGCTCGGGGCCAGGAGCCGCTGCTTCAGGGAGATGATATTTGACGCGGAAGAAGAGGGACTTAATCCATCTCATCAGGTTTATTTTGCCGGCTGCAATCTGCGCTGTGGCTTCTGCAGCGTGGCCGAATGGAATGAGCAGCCGGAAGCTGCGAAGGAAACCGATGTCGCGGAACTCAGCCAGGCCATCCTGAGGCGGAGAGCGGAAGGAGCGCAGACGCTGAACCTGCTCGGCGGCGAACCTGCCGTCAGTATTTATGGGATACTCGAGATTCTTGCCCACATGCCGGGAAACACCAGGGTCATCTGGAACTCCAATATGTATTACGAGCCGATCGTGGCCAGGCTTCTTGACGGGCTGATTGACGTGTGGCTTCCGGACGTGAAGTGTGGCAACGACGCATGTGCCTCCAGACTCCTTGGCGCGGACAACTACCTGGCGGTGGTTCAGAGAAACATCATGCAAGTGGTCGGTACGGGCGAAGTAATCGCCAGACACGTAGTAATGCCGGGTCATCTGGAGTGCTGCACGTGGCCGATACTCAGATGGCTGGGGGAATTGGACGGGATCAAGGTGAGCCTCAGACATAACTATGTCCCGCCAGCCGAAGACGGCGAATCGCCGAGCAGCTATCTGACAGAAGAAGACGTAGAAAAATCGCTGGAATTTGCGCGACAGGCAAATGTGGTTCTGGTAAAATGACAACAGGCAAACGGTACAAGCGCAGACCGGGAGATGCGGAGATACGGATCCTGGCGGACGGCCGGGTCGTTGTCATCGCACCTGATGAAAAAATGCTCGAAATTGCCAGGAAGATATCACAGCAGGAATCAGATGTTTCTGATGAGGTGAAGGATAATGACGGAAGCGAGTGAGCCAAGGGAGGCCGCCCCCGCGGCGGGCGGCGTATCGCGAACCATGAGCGAACTGGAGGTGCTCATACGGGCCCGCTATCCGCTCATTTACGTGATAACCTGGGAGGAGCAGCGCGTGATGAAACAGGTGTCGCGCATCGCGGCCCATCTCAACAAGAAGGTGGTCGAATGGTCGGTGACGACGGGGCTGATAGGCGATATGGGCGGGACTCAGAGAAAGAAAGACGCCGCCACCCAGGATCCGCTTGCTGCGATGGATAACATCATCGAGTTCATGGAGCCTGCGCTCTTTGTGCTCAAGGATTTCCACCCATACATGCGTGAGCACAACTCCGCAGTAATACGACGGCTGCGCGACGTGGCTGCATCACTCCGGAATACGTATAAGACGGTTGTCATTGTGAGCCCCATACTGCAGCTGCCACCGGAGCTTGAGAAGGAGATGTCAGTAGTCGATTTCGAGTTGCCGACGGAGGAAGTTCTGACTGCTTTGCTGAACCGGATAGTTGAGGAAGTAAAGGACAACAAGAAACTGGATGTCAGCCGGGTCGGCAGGCTGCGCGAGGGCCTTGTGCGTTCGCTGATGGGGCTGACACTGGCTGAGGCGGAAAATGTGCTGGCCAAGGCTCTCGTTCAGCATCATGGCTTGACGCAGAAGAGCGTAGAGGTAGTTCTGTCTGAGAAGAGACAGATAATCCGCAAGAGCGGAATGCTTGAGTATTATGAGGCCCAGGAGGACATGGATTCGGTCGGTGGGCTTGATGAACTCAAAAGCTGGGTGATGAAGCGAACGGTGGCGTTCTCTGAACAAGCCCGAGAGTTTGGTCTTCCGGCGCCTAAGGGTCTGCTGCTCCTGGGTGTTCAGGGGTGTGGCAAGAGCCTTATGGCCAAGGCGATAAGCAACATGTGGAAACTGCCGCTGCTGCGATTTGATGTGGGCAAAGTGTTTGGCAGTCTCGTCGGCTCATCGGAGGAGAATGTTCGGCGGTCGATTCAGGTGGCGGAGAGCGTGAGCCCCGTGGTGTTTTGGGTGGACGAAATAGACAAGGCCTTCCGAGGCTCAAGAGGCAGCGGGGCAAGCACTGATGGCGGCACTGCGGCAAGGGTCTTTGGCACGTTTCTCACCTGGCTGGCAGAGAAGAAGAAACCCGTGTTCGTTGTTGCAACAGCGAATGACGTCTCGCTGCTTCCGCCGGAGCTGTTGCGGAAAGGACGATTCGATGAGATATTCTTCATCGATCTGCCGTCACCGGAGGAACGCAAGGCGATATTCCAGGTTCATCTGGCGAAGCGCAAGTTCGATGTAGGTCAGTTCGACCTGGCAATACTGGCGCAGGCATCGGAGGGTTTCAGCGGCGCCGAGATCGAAGAGGCGATTATAAGCGCGATGTTCGATGTGTTTTTTGAGAAGAAACAGCTCAGCACGGACAAGATATGCGCAAGCCTCACAAAGACGGTTCCGTTGTCAAGGACGATGAGCGAGGATGTGGCAGCACTGCGGCACTGGGCACAGGGACGTGCACGAATGGGTACAAGCGGGCAGGAAGGGGCGGCTGGCATAAGTGTCCAGCAGCCCGCACAGGCGTAAGACGATTTTGCGGAGTTCGCAACATGGGTGGCGGGGCATACCGCCGGAGAGGACGGTTTTATGAGCACGATAATAGTACTGACGCCGATAATCATCGGCAGCTGGCCGTCAATCGCAGCTGCGGTAGGAGGGGCCGCTGCAGCGCTGGGCCTCTCGGTTGGCCAGATGGGCTATGAAGAGGCCAAGGATGTCCTGACAGAGGAGGAGAAAGAGAGAATGACGAGCGTTGAGGTACAGGTCGCTGACAGCCGAGTGGTTGCCAAGGGCATGGGAGCTCAGAAAGAGATTGTTGCCACGCGGGCTGGTGTGGAACTGCGGATACGAAGAGATGAGACCGGCAAGTGTGTCGTGTGCGCCAGCGGGAGGGATAAGGGCAAAGCCGAGCTGACTGAGATGGCTGAGGCGTTCGCCGCCAAGGTGACCCAGGTATATGTTTACAACAAGATAATGAACGAGCTTCATGCCAGGGGCATGAAGGTTGCCAATGAGGAAGTGATGAAGGACAAGAGCATCAGGATAAACGTCAGCAATGAGGTCGACTAACCATGGCGAAGCACGAAGTGGAAATCACAATATCAGCGAAGGGCGAAGTAAGAGTTCACGTGAGAGGGGCGAAGGGTAAGGCGTGTATGGAGTACGCCAAGTGGCTGACAGAAGTGGTGGGGCGGGTGAAGGACCAGAAACTGACGAGCGAATACTATGAGCCGGACACCAAGGCGGCGATCAAACTCCAGCAGAAGCTTCACAACATCGAAGAGTAGGTCAGATGCAGTGCAGGCAGTGCAAATTCGAGAACATGCCGGGGCTTGACCGGTGTTTTCAGTGTGGTGCCGTGCTGAAGGATGAAGTAGCCGTTGATGTGCATCCGCCAAGGATGCCGGGTTGGCAGGCGCCGTTGAGAAATGTTGGCCGCTGGGTCAGGACACGGCGGGCAGGGGGCGCAGGGCGCGAACAGGCTCCGGAAACAGAGGCACGCACCGACGCGTATATGGAGGGGGCCGAGATAGTTCTTGTGGCGGTCTTATCCATAGTGCCCGGATTCGGGCATATTGTCAGACGGCAGTTTGACCGCGTATGGTGGCAGGTGCTGCTCTGGATGGTGCTGGCAGGGATGGCAATATATGCGTATGGAAGTGCGTATGGATACCTGATGTTCGGGCTGGCTGCGGGCCTGCACGCGCGAATCGCAGTCCACTGGCCGGATGAGGAGGAGCTGAGAGGATTCAAGCGTCTCGGAGTCATGATCGCGATGTTCATCGTGGCTGCCGTGGCGTACAGGGTGGTTTTCCACGCCGTTGTGGATGGCAGGCTCATATGGGCACGTACTCCAATTGCCGTAGAAGGCAGGAACATACAGGCTGGGGATATGCTGCTGGCCAGGAGGAGATTTGACCCTCAGGACGTCCGGCCGGGAAACTTGCTGGTGGTGGATCTGCCGAGGTTATTGGTTGGTCAGGCACACGGTGGGCCATTTGTCCAGACAGGCGTCGTGGTCCAGGTAATAGGAACAGCAGGTGACACTGTCGAGGTGCACGGTAACAGCTTCTCGCTGAACGGCAGCGAACTGGATATCGCACAGTATGCATATCCGGCATGGCTGCAGGGTCGCGAGATGTCGACCGTGGTGCCGATGGGGCGCCTGTTCATCAGCGCCGAATACCAGGTCCGCGGCAATGTGGAGTTCGACAACCGGATCGCCCTGCAGGCCTGCCTGATAGATGAGAGCAATGTCAAGGGCATCGTCTTCATGCGTTGGCTGCCATTCTCAAGGCGCGGATACCTTGCGGAGTAGAGATGTCACGATTTAGACAGCTTGAGTTCGATGAATCGTTCGAAGAGCCGAAGGGCAAAGATGAACAGCGTGGTACGCCTGTCCGCGACGAGAAGTACTTTCATGACCTTGCTGTTCAATTCTGGCTTGGCGGAGACTATGAGCTCGCGCTTCGGAACTACTCTCGAAGCTTGGAGGTTCGCGCGACGTTTCTCGAAGGGTGGTCAGGCCAGGTGAGAATGCTTATTGAACTTGGTGAATACGCTGAAGCCCGCAAATGGGCTGATAAGGCAATGGATCTCTTTCCGGAACATCCCGATCTCCTTGCAGCCAAGGCGGTAGCCGCGGCCAGGGACGCAATGTGGCAGGATGCGATGGCATGCTCGGATGCGGCGATAGGGAAGCCGAATGCAGGCGCACGTGTCTGGATGTCACGGGCCGAGGTGCTATCGCTTAGGAACAGAGCAGTTGCGGAGACCTGTATAACCAATGCTCTGAGCATGGCTGGCGCGCTCAAACCGTTCATTCATCTCGAGAGCGGACGGCTGCTCATGCGGACGGGGAACTACTACGCGGCGATAGAGCATCTGAATCTTGCTGTGAGACTGCTGCCAAGGTCTGCTCTTGCATGGCTGGAATTGGGCAAGTGCCAGATGGCTCTGGGGAGAGATGAAGCGAATGTGACGCTTGAGCAGTGCCTCAGGCTCAGACCCGATTGGGATGAGGCCAGGATCATGATCGGCCGCCCGCAAGGCTGGCTCCGGCGATTAAGAGCGAGAATCTTTGGAAGGTGAAATATGCCGATAACAGCAGAGATGCAGAGAATACTAAGTCTTGCAAGACGTGCGAACGCATCCGACATACATATAGTGGCAGGCCTTCCGCCGCTGTTCAGGGTGAGCGGCGAAATCGTACTGGCCGAGGCTCCCGCTCTTTCCAGGGATGATACCAAGCGACTGACCATGGACCTTCTGAACGAGGAGCAGAAAAACGCCCTTGAGAAGAACTGGCAGCTGTGCTGTTCTCTCTTTGACAACCGGCTGGGCCGCTTCCGCGTGTCCGTTTATTACCATGCGTCCAATCCAGAGATGTCCATAAGGGCGGTAAGCCACCTTATACCGACCCGCGACCAGTTGCATCTTCCCGAGCAGATCGACGACCTGACCCGCCTGACCACCGGCCTGGTGCTCGTTACCGGCCCCACCGGAAGCGGCAAGACGACCACCATGAACTACATGATCGACGTGATCAACAGCGAGCGAAGATGCAAAATAATCACGATCGAGGACCCTGTGGAGTATGTACATGCTCAGAAGCGCTCCGTGATAGTCCAGCAGGAGCTCTATTCGGACGTGAAGACCTTCGGCAGCGCGCTGGTACATGTCTTGAGACAGGATCCCGACGTCATTTGCGTGGGCGAGATGAGAGACCACGACACGACTGAAACAGCGCTGATGGCTGCTGAGACGGGGCACCTTGTCATAGCCACGTGCCATACTCCAAGTGCGACGCAGACGGTGGAGAGGATAGTCTCACTATTCCCGGGCGACCAGCAGGCCCAGATAGTGACCCAGCTGGCCAACTGCCTGCAGGGTATCGTCGCGCAGAGGCTTCTGGGCCGGGCAGACAAGAAGGGACAGATCCTTGCGACGGAGTTGATGCTCGTCAACGCCGCGGTTAGGAACCACATTAGAGAGAAAGAGTTCCATCTGCTCGTGAACGTGCTTCAGACCGGTCGTCGCCAGGGGCTTCATACGATGGATGATTCCGTGCTGGAGCTTTATCAGCAGGGTGAGATAACATACGAGACAGCTATAACGAACGCGCGAGATCCGTTGGCACTGAAAGACAAGATGCATCGCGCAGCCGCCGGCGAAGAATGAA
>Ga0209164_1003372_pt1 | contig 15245 bp, 10 predicted proteins | sample MTBNYHSulfiMetaG_FD_187458 | JGI IMG/M metagenome (GOLD analysis project Ga0209164, IMG submission 187458) | Enrichment culture microbial communities from rom New York Harbor, USA that are MTBE-degrading - MTBE-NYH (New York Harbor Sulfidogenic)... | ecosystem: Environmental > Aquatic > Marine >...
GCATAATCCATATTGAACATGTGGTCGGTGAAAAGCGTGCCAAAACCAAGTCTGTTTTCGTCCGGCTTTGACTTCAACTGATCTCTGCGGGTAACGGTTAACTGCATGGGCTTCTCCTCGGACAATGGAATGGGTCTATCTGTCGATCGCCGGTTGCAAAGGGTGCTGACTGGCCGGATTGAAAATTAATAACACCACATCCCATCAACATGCAAGCCTGCAGGCATGTTTTGAGGGATTCTAACTGAATGCCATTCATTGAATCCGGCCCGGGTGGGGCAGGTGGCCGATGCCACACGCCAAGCGGTCAAGTGCCGGTAAAATGCATGCCCTTCAAGGTGAATCACATTCAGTTAGAATTGCTGGCATGTTTTGGACAGCTATCCGGGCAAGCCTGAACAATGCCGGCAAGTGTCACTGGGCCAGATTCCATCATTTGATGGGACTTTGACTCTGTCGGCCGTTGGCCCATGGTGATTGTTGACACACCTTAAGGATGTTGTTATGTGGATTTGCTTGACACAAAATGGCGGATTGTTCCCGTTTGGTCAATAGATATCCACCCCGTAGCCATATCTTTGGGATAGAAAGGATGCCCGTCCACATGTAGGCAAATTGGCCATTTGTGGATAGGCACAAAAAAAGGAAATCGCATGAAAGAAGTTGTTATTATCAGCGGCGTCCGTACGCCGGTGGGGCGCTACATGGGGGCCCTGAAAACCATCGAAGCCTACGACCTGGCCGCCCTGGTGATGAATGCCGCCGTGAAAAGGGCCGGGATCGACCCGGCCGATGTGGACGAGGTGATTTTCGGCCAGGCGTATCAGAACGGTGAATATGTCAACATCGCAAGGATGGGATTGCTGACGGCCGGCTGGCCGGACACCATCACCGGCGTTACCCTCGACCGCCGCTGCTGCACCGGCCTGGACGTGGTGCGTTTCGCCGCCTCCCTGATTCAATCCGGAGACGCCGAAATCGTGGTGGCCGGCGGGGTGGAAAGCATGAGCAATGCCGAGTTCTATCTGCCCGGCAACATCAAATGGGGCGTGGGCGGCACTGGTGGCATGCCCCGCGGCCACGGCGATCTGAGCATCTGGGGCCTGCGCTTCTATGACCGCATCCAGCGTGCACGGGTCATGTCCCAACCCGAATATCGCTTTGGGGTTCTGCCCTCGATGATGGCCTGGGCCGAAACCGCCGCCGAAGTCGAACAGATCTCCCGCGAAGCCTGCGATCAGTGGGCCCTGGAAAGCCACCAGAAAGCCTGCGCCGCCATCGCCGCCGGCAAATTCAGCGAAGAGATCATCCCCGTGCCGGTGCCCCAGCGCAAGGGTGACCCGATCCTGGTCACCCAGGACGAAAACCCGCGCAGCGACACGACCCTGGCCCAGCTGGCCAAGTTGAGACCCGTGCTTGGCGGGGTCTGCACGGCCGGCAACTCCTCCACTGAAAACGACGGCGCCGCCGCCGTGGTGGTCACCAGCCGGGAAAAGGCCGAAGCGTTGGGCATCGAACCCATGGCCACCTTCAAGGCTTGCGTGGTGGCCGGCGACGACCCGCGCCACGCTTACCGAACTGTGGCCGTGGCAGCGGACAAGGTCCTGAAGAAGACCGGCAACTCCATCGAAGAGATGGAACTGATCGAAATCCAGGAGGCCTTTGCCGCCCAGGTATTGGCCGATCTGAAAGAGATGGGCGTCGGCCCGGATGATTATGGCAAGGTCAATGTCAACGGCTCGGGCATCTCCCTGGGCCATCCCATTGCCGCCACCGGCACCCGTGTGCTGGTCTCCTTACTGCACGAAATGCGGCGGCGCGGCACCCGCATGGCCATGGAGTGCATCTGTGGCGGCGGCGGCCTGGGTATCGCCGGCATTCTGGAACGGAAATAGTCCGGCCTCGCCGGCATCACCACAACTCAGCGATACGGTTTCGAATAAAAAACTTAAAGGGAGTCAACCATGGATTTCAAACTTACCAAAGAACATGAAATGTTGCGCAAGGCCGTACAAGATTTCGCCAAGAAGAAAATCGCCCCCTTCGTGGACGAATGGGATGCCAAACACTATCTGCCCATCGAAGAGGTGATTCGTCCCATGGGCGAGCTCGGATTTTTCGGCGCCGTGATCGGTGAAGAATACGGCGGAGAAGATATGGGCTGGCTGGCCGCCTCGATCATCACCGAAGAGATCGCCCGAGTTTCCAGCTCGCTGCGCGTGCAGTACAATCTGTTGGCCCTGGGCTGCGCATTTCCCATCTATAAATACGGCACCGAAGCCGCCAAACAAAAGTATGTGCGCAAACTGTGCGAAGGCGAATATCTCGGCGGCTTTGCCATCACCGAACCAAATGCCGGCTCGGACATCATGTCCATCGAAACCGAGGCCGAAGAAAAGGAAGACTGTTTCATCCTCAACGGCTCCAAGACCTGGATCTCCAACGCCAACCAGGCCGACGTGATCGTCTGCTACGCCTTCACCGACAAGGCCAAGAAAGGCAAGGGCCTCTCCGCCTTCATCGTCGAACTGCGCAACTTCAACGGCATCAAGACCACCGACCTGGACAAGATGGGCTCCTACTCCTCGCCCACCGGAGAAATCTTCTTCGACGGCACCCGTGTGCCCAAGGAGAACCTGCTGGGCAATGTCGGCGACGGCGCCAAAATCGTCTTCGGCTCCCTGAACAACACGCGCCTGTCGGCCGCCGCCGGTGCAGTGGGCTGCGCCCAGGCCTGTCTGGACATCGCCACCAAGTACTGCAACGAGCGCGTTCAGTTCGGCCAGCAGATCGGCAAGTTCCAGATGAACCAGGATTTGATCGCCCAGATGGTCTGCGACGTGGAAGCCGCCCGCCTGCTGGTCTACAAAGCCTCCCTGCAGAAAGACGCCGGCCAGCTCGGCAACGGCATGGAAGTGGCCCAGGCCAAATACTTCGCCGGCGAAACCGCCATGAAATGCGCCAACTACGCCCTGCGCATCCTCGGCGCCTACGGCTACTCCACCGAGTATCCCATCGCCCGTTTCTACCGGGACATCCCCACCTACATCATGGTGGAGGGCTCGGCCAATATCTGCAAAACCATCATCGCCCAGGACCAGCTCGGCTACCGCAAAGCCAACCGCTAACCGGCCTACCACCGGTAAGGTCTGCTCGCTCTGCGATCCGGTACGAAAAACTCTAAAGGCCATCGCCCGATATCGGGCGATGGCTTTTTTGCGTTCAGACGATTGGCCGGCCGCGCTATTCCTCTAAGACCGCACGCACCTTGGCCGCCAGGTCCTTGATCTGGTATGGCTTGCCGATGAACCCCATGGCCCCTGAGAGCAGCGCCTCCTGGGCATGGCCGTTCTGCGTGTAGCCGCTGGATATGAGCACCCTTGCCGAGGGATCACGAGACAACAGCTCCTTCACGCATTTGGTCCCGCCCATGCCGGGCATGTTCAAGTCGAGCAGGACCAGATCGATCTCTCCCTTTTTCCGGTCAAAAATTTCCAAGGCCTGCTCGCCGTTCTCCGCCAGGAGCACTCGATACCCGAAGGATTCCAGAATCTCCCGGGTCAAATCCCGTATTTCCGGCTCATCGTCCACCACGAGGATGGTCTCGTTCCCGCCCCGGGGCATGTCCCGGGCAAGAGGGGATTCAGGCAAAAATTCTTCCTGGTCGAATGCCGGCCAATAGATTTTAAAAGTCGTTCCCTGTCCCGGTTCGCTGTAGCATTGGATGTGTCCGCCATGGGACTTGACGATACCGTAGGTCGAGGCCAGACCCAAGCCGGTGCCCTTGCCGACCTCCTTGGTGGTGAAAAACGGGTCGAAGACGTGTGCCAGGGTTTCCCTGGTCATCCCGCATCCGGTATCGGTCACGGTTAAAAGAACGTAACGGCCTGGCGCGGCTTCCATGCCCATTCCCGTGGCGAGACCGACATCCAACAGGATGTTTTTGGTCTCCACCACGAGTTTTCCGCCCTGGGGCATGGCGTCCACGGCATTGGTGCCCAGGTTGAGCAAGACCTGCTCCACCTGAACCGGATCCGCGCTCACCGGCCAGAGGTTACCCGCCAAATGCCGTTTGAGCAGGATCATCTTGGGGATGGTCCGCTCCAGGATCTTGACGGCTTCGTCCACCTCGCTGTTCAGGTCCAGAGGCTTGCGCTGCACCAAGGCCTTGCGCCCGAACAAAAGCAGTTGCTGAACGAGCCTTCCCGCCCGCGCAATGGATCCCGTCACGACCTTCAGGCGCTTCATGTCGTGATGGTCCAGGTCCATTTGGCCGAGCAGCACCTCGATGTTCCCACCTATGACCTGGAGCAGGTTGTTGAAGTCGTGGGCCACACCTCCGGCCAGGATACCCAGGGACTCCATCTTCTGGGCCTGGAACAGGGAGTTCTGCAATTTATCCCGCTCCTCTTCGGACTTTTTGCGTTCGGTAATATCCCGGTCAAAGGCGATGCCGAGAAATCGGCCCTTGTATTCGATATAGTTGGTGGTCACCTCCACGGGAAAAAGCCGACCCTCCTTGGTCCGATGGCGACCTTCGAAGGTCATCCGGCCCAATCGTTTCAAATCGATCTTGTGTTGTTCCCAACCCGACGCTGGGAAATCCGGGTCCACATCGAACACCTTCATTCGCAAAAGCTCATCCTGGGTGAACCCCATGGACGAGCAGGCCGCACGGTTCGCGTAAATCATATTGCCCTGGTCATCCACCCAGAGGATGCTGTCCGGGGCCTGATCCATGGCGAACTGGGTCAGGAACAGGGCTTCTTCGGCTTGCTTTTTCTGTGTGACGTCCTGAAGAATGAAAATAAAATGCGGTACACCATCGATCAGAATCGGACGGGCCGAATACACCCCGTCGCGTTCTGACAGGTTCCTGCTGCGAAACCTGAACTCGCGGTTCAACACATCGCGGCCCTTTTTCAGTTCGCTCAGCAGGGTTTGCCACCCTTGCCTATCGATCCCGAACCCGCTGGCTGCCATAACCTGGCCCATGGCCTCGCTCCGCTTCCATCCCGTAGTTTCTTCGAAAGCCGTGTTCACGTCGACGATAACGCCATCGTCCAATCGAATGATGGCGATGGCGTTTGGCGCGGCCATGAAGACCTGAGCAAATTTTTCTTCGGAAAGGCGGGAATTTTCCTCGGCCTGCCAGCGGTCGGTGATATCAAGGATGTACCCTTGAAACAGAACCGCCCCCCCTTCTTCCCGCATAACTCTGGCGCTGAGTGACGCCCAAAAAGCCGATCCGTCCCGCCGAACCATCCGGCACTCATGGTTGGCCACTCGCCCATTGGCGTGCAAAAGCCGCCGGAAGTCATCTCTGTCTTTGAAATCGGCATAGAGCTGTTCGCCGATATCCGTTACGGAACGGAGCATGGCCTGGGGCGTGTCGTGGCCATACAGTCTTGCCAGGAGCTTATTGGCGTATAGAAGGCGGCCCTCGGGCGTGGAGATGAAAACCCCCACGGGCGCATCCATGAGAAGGTCATGACAGTGTTCGGGTGTAGGGACGGACGCTTGAATTGGGTCCTTTGGCGGGGAACCTTCCGGGTTCATTGCGGACTCCTTCACGTCGGTAAGAGGGGCATTTGTATCAAGGATCGACCGGCATTCCGGTATTCTTTTTTGTCGCAAAGATCGTTTTGAAAAACAAGCCGAATCGTCTCTTGCCCGGAGTGGACAATGATTGATACAAAGCGATTGAAAGAACAGGTACGAACCGGGGTGTCGTCTGGAAAAAGACGTATTAAACCGAAGGTGGGGTTGAAAAAGGAGGTCGGTGATGGGAATTCTGTCTTGGATCGTCATGGGCTTGATCGTTGGGGTACTCGCCAAGTTCATCATGCCGGGTAAAGACCCGGGAGGGATCATCATCACCATATTACTCGGCATCGGCGGCGCTTTCGTGGGCGGATTCATTGGATCCTTTCTGGGGTTCGGCCCGGTCAGCGGTTTTAATATCGGCAGCATCGTACTGGCCACCGGCGGCGCCATTCTGCTGCTGGTATTGTATCGCGCCATCAAGAAGAGATAGCTGCCTGTCGCAATCCAACGAGGATAACTCGTGCCTATCCAGAAATAGGGCCTGCAATGCATCTGTTTTTCGATCTCGACGGCACGCTGACCGATCCCTTTGAAGGGATTACCCGGTGCATCGCGCATGCATTGGCGGTCATGGGTCGGCCGTGCCCCCCGTTTGCCGAGCTGCGCTGGTGCATCGGGCCACCGCTCAGAAAAAGCCTGGCCGTGCTGCTCGGCTCGGATGACGAAAACCTGGTCGAAGAGACGGTGTCTGCCTATCGGGAGCGGTTCGGATCGGTCGGCCTGTTTGAAAATCGGGTCTACGAGGGCATCCCCGAAATGCTTCAAACCCTCTCAAGCTTCGGCCACACGCTGTATGTGGCCACCGCCAAGCCATGGATTTTCGCCGAACGAATTGTCGATCATTTCGGTCTCAGCGGCTACTTCAAAGGCATCTACGGCTGCGAACTGGATGGCGAACGGGGCGATAAGACAAGTTTGATCGCCCACATCCTGGATGCTGAATCCATCGATTCGTCCGAAACCGCGATGATCGGGGATCGCGAGCACGACATCACCGGGGCAAAGGCAAACAGGATTCCCGCTTTCGGCGTGCTCTGGGGGTATGGCACCAGGGCCGAACTGGAGGCAGCGGGTGCACGCGCCTGTTTCGGAAATCCCCGGGAGATCCCAACCGCTTTCAACGGCGCCGACGTCCGCGAGAGCCCAACCGGTAAAGGGGCGCCAGTCTATTGGGATCGACCCCGGCCAGGCAGCCGGCGGCGATGAGGTAGTTGATCAGGGTGGTGCGCACCATGCCCAGACGGCGCCAGCGCCGACCCGAGGTGATGGCCGCTCCGGGGGCCAGCACGATGCGGCCCAGTCCGGCCATGTTGCGGGCCAGGAAAAGGTCTTCCGCAATAGGCACCTCGGGAAAACCGCCCGCCTGCCAAAACCGCTCTCGGCGCATGAACAGGGCCTGGTCACCGTAAGGCAGCCTGAGCCACCTCGCGCGCAGGCGAGCCGCAGCCTCGATCCAGCGCATGGTCCGCCCCTGCAGATCGGTCTTGAACTGGAAGGCGCCCATGGCCACGCGCGGATCCATGAGCACCTCGAAGATCTGGAAATCGAAATCGGCGGGCAGGCGGGTATCGGCATGCAAAAAAAGCAGGGCCCGCCCCCGGGCCCTTGCGGCGCCGACGTTCTGCTGCGCGGCCCGACCGGGCGGTGTGACCAGGACCACAGCGCCGGCGCGGCGCGCCAGCAGCGGTGTCAGGTCGCGACTGCCGCCGTCGACCACGAGAGTTTCGACACCCGGTCGCAAGGTCTGTTCCACGGCTGCGGCGATGCGCGGCGCCTCGTTCAGGGCAGGAATGACGACACTCAGGTAAGGCCGGCGCCAATCATAAGCCGGCCGCCAGATGCGCAGATCCTCGGGCGTGTCCATGTCGTCGAGGGGCGGCAGCAGGGCCGCCGACAGGCCTTGCCGCCGGGCCAGATCCAGGCTTTGATCGAGCACCCGACCGGTCCCCCACGCGATGCCGTCGAACACCCCCGCCGGCCGCCGGGTTCCCACGAGCCAGTAACCGCCGTCCCGGCTCGGCCCGAACACCAGGTCGTGGAAGTCCAAGGCCGCGAAAGCCTGCGCCAGGTGCGATTCGGACAGGCCTGGAACATCGGTTCCCACCAGCACCACCTGGCGTGCGCCCCTCGCCAGCGCGTTTTCAAGGGCGCTTTGCATGCGCCGGCCCAGATGCCCCTCCTCCTGGGGATAAAGGCCGACCCGACGGCCGGCCAGCCAGCGTTCCATCTGCCCCGGCGTGCCACCGGTATAGGCAAACTCCACCGGCGCCAGGCCGGCACGCGTCATCGTCGCCAGGGTTCGCTCGGTCAGTTCGCGCTGAAGCTCGGCCGCTCCCAAAGGCCCGAGCAACGGTATCAGCCGGGTTTTGGTCTCTCCCGGGCGCGGATAGCGGCCGAACAGGATGAGTCGGCGTTGGGCGGATGGCGGCGGCATCGACGGGCGGCGTTTCCTTTCCGAGCATGATATGCAATTTCTATCATGGGTGCAGGTCATAGTCCATTGCCCCGGCGTGTCAGCAATTTACCTGAACGTGATTCACCCTGAAGGACGCGCTTTCCAATAATATTTTGAAATTAAAACTCAATGTCGTTAACTTAAGGCGGTTGGTTGTCATCCGGGCAGGGGCTAAACCCCGCCCCTACAATGCCCAATCATGGCAACTGCTTGTATTATAATAAGATCTTGTAGAAGCGGGCTTTATGCCCGCCCGCAACTCCCGCTTGAGTGAATGACAATGATGAATAAAAACCCGTATCGCAATGGAGATGGCAGGCCTGGGTGGGGCAGATGGCCAGGGCCACATACGCCTGCGGTCTTAGAGCCAGTTAAATGCAAACGGCGGACAAGCGGCCCAGACTGTTTGAGCGCAGCGAGTTTCTGGGCCGCCCGCCGTGCATTTTACTGGCTCTTGACCGCTTGGCGTGTGGCATCGGCCACCTGTTTCACCCGGGCCGGATTTATTGAATCGCATTCCGTTGGAATCGCTGACGGCCCGCAATTCCGCTTGACGGCCCGCACGTTTTCACCTATCAATCATCGCGATGGATTCAATCAAGCCACCCAGGGCTTGATTTCAAGATGAGTTATGCCATAGGCTCAGCCACCCAGACTCATGTCGGGTGGCTGTTTTCTTTGGGGTAATACACCGTGAAGCTGCTGGTTATCGACAACTACGATTCGTTTACCTACAACCTGGTGCAGATGTTTCGCCAGTACCCGTTGACGGTGGCGGTCTATCGCAGCGACGCCATCGATCTGGACCGCTCCGAAGCCCTCCGGCCCGATTACATACTGATCAGTCCCGGGCCCAAGGATCCGGCCAGCGCCGGCATCTCCATGGACCTGATCCGGCACTGGTACGAACGGGTTCCCATCCTGGGGGTCTGCCTGGGCATGCAGTGCCTCAACGAAGTGTTCGGCGGCCGCACCGTTCCGGCGCGCCATCCCATGCACGGCAAGACCAGCCCGGTCACCCACTTCGGCAAGGGGATCTTCGCCGGTCTGCCCAACCCCTTTCGCGCGGCCCGCTATCACAGCCTGGCCGTATCGCCGGCCCCAGCGGCCCTGGAGAAAGAACTGACCATCTCCGCCCGCAGCGACGACTACACCATCATGGGGTTGTGCCACCAACGCTACCCCCTGTGCGGCGTGCAATTCCACCCGGAGAGTTTCCTCACCGAGCACGGCTTTACCCTGGTGGAAAACTTTCTCAAACTCGGCCCCTTGGAAAATCCCCATGACCAGCGCATCGCCCACTAAGCCGCCAAGCCCCCTATCTACCCTCACCGGCGTGCACGTGCGGCCCTACACGCTGAAAATTCCGTTCATCGACCTGGCCGCACGCTTCGCCCATCTGCCTGGCACGGTCTTGTTGCTCAGCGGTGGGGAGCAGGACAGCGCCCGTTATCATCTTTTGGGCATTGATCCCTGGATGACGCTGCGGAGCCGCAAAAAGCGCATCGTGCTCACCCTCGACGGACGCCCCTTTGAACTATCCGGCTCGGCCATCGGTCTGCTGGGCGAGATCGTCGATACCGTGCGGCTGCCCGAAGGGGATTGGCCCGGCCCCCTGGCCGCCGGGCTGATGGGCTACCTGGCCTACGATCTCAAGGACGACATCGAACGGCTGCCCAAAACCAGCGTGGACGACCTGCGGCTGCCGCACATGCTGTTAACGGCACCGTCCCTCATCGTGGTGCACGATCGCAAAACCGAATCGACCCGGCTGGTGGTCCCGTTGCGGCGGGAGGCCGGAACCGATGCCGAGCACATCGTTTCTCGATTCAATGCCGCCGTGAACGCCTTCCCGGCGGAGAGAACGTCCTTCACCATCGGCGCCGAAGGACCCTCCTCCAATTTCACGGCCGACCAGTACCGCGCGGCCGTACAACGGATCATCGATTACATCGGCGCCGGCGATGTCTACCAGGTCAACCTCTCCCAGCGTTTCAGCGTGCCATTCCAGGGCAGCGCCTTTGCCTACTTCAGGCGGCTCTTCACGCTGAATCCGGCCCCCTTTTTCGCTTTCGTTCAGGCCGGCGACCACCAGATCGTCTCCACATCGCCCGAACGCTTTCTGCTGCAAAACGGCCGTCGCGTGGAAACCCGGCCGATCAAGGGGACGCGTCCGCGCGGCGGAACGGCCGAAAAGGACGAGGCCCTGCGCCGGGAACTGCTCGAAAGCCCGAAGGACGATGCCGAACTGTCGATGATCGTGGACCTGCTGCGCAACGACCTCGGCAAGGTGTGCCAGGCCGGCAGCGTCACGGTGGCCGACCACAAGCGACTGGAGGCCTACGACAATGTCTACCACCTGGTTTCGATCATCGAAGGCGAACTGGACGAGGGCCGGAACAGCGCGGACCTGATCCGGGCCGCCTTTCCCGGCGGATCGATCACCGGTTGTCCCAAGGTACGCGCCATGGAGATCATCGACGAGTTGGAGCCATGCCGGCGCCATGTCTATTGCGGCAGTATCGGCTACATCAGCTTCCACGACACCATGGATCTCTCCATCGCCATCCGTACGGCCACGATTACCGGCGGCTCGCTCTGCTTCTCTGTGGGCGGCGGCATCGTCTTCGACTCCGACCCCCAGGCCGAATACGAAGAGACCCTTCACAAGGGCCGAACCCTCATGGCCGCCTGCCAGAACGAATGCACGCTGCCGGTACCCGAAGCCATCGTGTGGCACAACGGCCGGCTGATGCACTCTGCAGACACCCGCGTCTCCATCGCCGACCAGGGCCTGCTCTATGGCTTCGGCCTCTTCGAAACCATCCGGGTGGATCGCGGCGCCGTCCCCCTGCTCGACGGCCACGTGGCCCGTTTCGAACGCAGCTGGCGCGCCCTGATGCCCGACGACCCGCCCGACCTGACATGGGCCAACGTGATTGCCCAGGTAGTCGCCGCCAACGAATTGTCCCAACGCTGCGCCGCCGTAAAAATCCTGGCCACCCGCGGCAGCCGTGATCGAGCGCCCTGGGACCATGCCCTGTTCGTGACGGCGAGGCCCTACACCCACCGCCTGACGACGCTGAACAAGCCCGGCATCGGTTTAGGCATCTTCCCCCATCCGCGCCAGAGCCCCCTGGCCGGCCACAAGACCCTCAACTATCTTTACTACCTGAAGGCCGGCCAATGGGCCAGGGAGAACGGATACGACGAAGCAATGGTGCTCAATCCGGACGGAAGCGTGTCGGAGACGCACACCGCCAATCTGCTGATCGTCAATGACACCGAAGTGATCCGCCCCGCATCGCCGACCGTCCTGCCAGGCGTGATGGCCGAAGCCGCCTGCCGGCTGCTGACCCAGTGGGGATTTCGTATCCACGAAACCATCGTCCGGCCCGAAATGCTGCTGCAGGCCGACCAGGTGCTGGCCGCCAATGCCCTGATGGGGACCGTGCCGGTCATCGGGGTCGATGGCAAGGTCCGCCCCGAAGGCGGAGATCTCTGGCGACGAATCAACGACGCGATTCTTTCCGATTGGAACGCAGACTGAATGCGACTTCGGCGCAAAGAAACATTCGAGTCTTACAATTTGATGACCCCGTATCAACGCTTTGACCTGAATCGCCGAAAAAAGCACAAGATCAAGCCACGCGAAATTTTGGGTTGACAGCCCGTTCTATTTTTCCTAAGTCATCCTCGATCGTCGACATGACGAAAAGCGGCTCAGCGGGTAGCCCATCATCGCCACCATCAACGCGCTTGAGCCCTGCGATAGCAATTATCGCGTCCTGCCCTGCCGCGCAGGTATGTCCGAAAGCCCGTCTGGCTTTAAGACCCGATCGGTCCGATCGCTCTCATATCTGAAGCATGTCTCGGAACCTCCGCCCATCTTTCATGGGACCGCGCGGCGAGATGAACAGGCTGTCACACACGCCAATCGACCCTATCTGAAATGTGAGGATTTCCCATTCTGTGTTGCGTTATCTTTTTTTGCGTCACGGCGGCGACTCGACCGGGGCGCGTATGTTCTTCCGGCGTGCGGACGCATTCTGAAGAAAATCGATGGTTCATCCCAACGTTACACGGGCTGATCCTTTTGTGAAGGACGCCCCCAACCCAAGAAAAGAAGAAAGAGAAAAGGAGGAACCCCATGCCGACCCCTGCTTACCTGACCATCCAAGGCGCCAGCCAGGGCCACATCACCGAAGGCGCTTTTACGAGCACCAGTGTGGGAAACGTCTACCAGGAGGGTCACGAAGACGAGATTCTGATCCAGGGATTCAAACACGAGGTGACCGTACCAACCGACCCGCAGAGCGGGCAGCCTACCGGCCAACGCGTGCACCGGCCCCTGGTCGTCACCAAGGTGTTCGACAAATCTTCGCCCATGCTCTACACGGCGCTCTGCTCGGGCGAAAAGCTCAACACCTGCGCGCTCAAATGGTTCCGAACAGATCCGTCCGGCACTCAGGAGCACTATTTCACCATCGAGCTCGAAGACGCGATCATCACCGACATCACTGCGCACATGCCCAACTGCCAGGACCCGGGCATGGCCCACTTCACCCATCTGGAAGAAGTCTCCTTCACCTACCGAAGCATCACCTGGACCCATGAAGCGGCCGGAACCTCGGGCTCGGACGACTGGCGGTCGCCCAAAGGATAAGCACGGAGGAAAAATGGCCGGTCACACGGCATCCAATCAATCCCGCTTTAACTTCCGGGCCGACGGCATCTCTTTTCGGGTCGCCGCCTTCAAGGCTCTGGAGAGCCTGTCCGAGTTGTACCGTGTGGAGTTGAATCTGGCCGTCGAAGAGGAGATCGAAACGGATGCGGTCCTGGGCCATAGCGGTCTGCTGACCATCGACAGCAACGATGGCGATCGATTGTTCCACGGGATCGTTAACCAATGCCGGCGCACCGGGCGGTCGGGACGTTTCCATCTTTACGACGCTCTACTGGTGCCCCAGGCCGCCCTGCTTGATCTGCGCCACGACTGCCGCATCTTCCAGGATCTGGAGGTACCCGGCATCGTGGCCCGGGTCTTCGATGACGCCGGCATCACCGCCGATGCCTATGCTTTCCGCCTTCAGGAGAAGTATGTCCGGCGCGAATACTGCGTTCAATACCGCGAAAGCGACCTGCACTTCATCCGCCGCCTGCTGGCCGAAGAGGGCATCTTCTTTTTCTTCGAACACGGCCGGGATCATCATCGCATGGTCTTCGGCGACAGTACGGTGTGTTACCCACCCCTTCCCAACAGTGACCCGATACCGCTGAATCCTGAAGGCGGGTTAGCGGCCGACAGGGAGACCATCCTGACGGTCCAGCACGAGCGCCGCATCACCAGCGGCCGCTATACCCAGCGCGATTTCAACTTCAAAAAGCCGGCCCTTGACCTCACCACCGGCGATCAGTGCAACCCCTTCGCCCGCCTCGAACGCTACGATTACCCCGGCATCTATGCGCTGCCCGAAAATGGCCGCCGACTGGCTCGGGTACGCCTGGAGCAGACAGTGATGACCCGCCGCACGATCCAGGGACACGGCGTTGTGGCTCGCTTTGTTCCCGGCTTTACGTTCCATTTGGACAGCGGCGCGGGGGAAGGAGAATTCCTACTCCAAACGGTCGATCACCACGGCGAGCAGCCCCAGGTGTTGGCCGAACGAAGCGACCACGGCCGGGGTACCCAATATATCAACGATTTCGAGGCGCTGCCCGCCGACGTACCTTTCCGACCCCCACACATGAAAAAGGCCACCGTTCCGGGCATCCAGACCGCAATCGTCTCCGGACCGGACGGAGAAGAGATTTACACCGACCGCTACGGGCGCGTGAAGGTCCGCTTTCACTGGGACCGCCAGGGTCGGTCCGGAGATCGCAGCTCGTGCTGGTTGCGGGTGAGCCAGAGTTGGGCCGGCACGGGCTGGGGCAGCATGTTCATCCCGCGCATTGGCCAGGAGGTGGTGGTCGACTTCCTCGAAGGCGACCCGGACCGCCCCTTGATCACCGGCCGCACCTTTCACGGTGAAAATCCACCGCCCTACGATCTGCCCGCCCACAAGAGCATCTCCACGCTCAAGAGTCTCTCCACACCGGGCGGCGGCGGCTTTAACGAAATCCGTTTCGAGGATCAAAAGGCGCATGAACAAATCTTCGTCCATGCCCAGCGGGACATGGACCTGCACGTCAACAGCGACCACCGGACCCGCATCGGCGCCAATGCCCATATCCGCATCGAAAAGGATGTGATCGAAGCGGTTGCGGGCGACGCCCACATCACGGTTCACGCCAACAGCATCCAGCAGGTCGACGGCAGCGTATCCCAAACCGTCGGCCGCAACCGCCAGGAGAAGATCGCCGGCCATTACGGCCTGGCCAGCGACCGCCAGATCCATATCGACGCCGGCACCGAACTGGTGATTTCAGCCGGCAAGGCCCTGACCCTCAAAGCCGGCGCCGGATTTCTGACCATCGATGCGAACGGGGTGTCGCTGGTCGGTCCCCGCATCAAGCTCAATAGCGGCGGCAGCCCGGGCACGGGCCGCGGCTGTATCGTCCAGACGCCGCGGCAGCCCCAGGAGGTGATCGGGGCGTTGTCCGGCCAAACCGACTGTCCACCGGCCGCCGGAAGAGGTTTACACGGGAAAGCGTCACCCGATGATCTGGCCATGGAACCGAATCGCAAAAACGACTCCAGCCCGCCCAAGATCCAAAACCTGTCGGCCAACTTTCTGCATGCCAAAACCCCAGCCTATTCTAAGATCGATTTGTCCGCATGGTTGAAAACGGGCTATGACATCGACGGCCCGACGCGGATGACAAAACCCGGGCCGCTCGATTCCTCTTTCAACGCCATCTGCAACCGGGACGTGCCGACCGGAGAGTATGGGCTGCGCCTGAATGGCTTTTGCCTCGATGCGAAAGCGATCAAGGGATCTCAAGGGATGGAAACACAGGATAAAAGCCATGGCTCATGAGCGCATCAACCGTATCGACATCGGCTGGCAGGATCTGTTCAAGCCGATCCGCGGGCTCAAGACCGCCCCGGAGGACGATCCATTGATCAATCAGATCGCCATCCACAAGGAGACGCTGCCCATCATCCTGGTCCCCGGCATCATGGGCAGCCGCCTCAAACAAGCCGCGGGTGGGGATAAGGTGTGGGATCCGGATTCGCCCA
>Ga0209164_1003373_pt1 | contig 15243 bp, 13 predicted proteins | sample MTBNYHSulfiMetaG_FD_187458 | JGI IMG/M metagenome (GOLD analysis project Ga0209164, IMG submission 187458) | Enrichment culture microbial communities from rom New York Harbor, USA that are MTBE-degrading - MTBE-NYH (New York Harbor Sulfidogenic)... | ecosystem: Environmental > Aquatic > Marine >...
AGCTGTGAGGAATCTGAGCAATTGGATTCTCTTCCCATACTCAGACTCCTGGATGCCCCCGGCTGACTTCATGCCGGGACAGGCTCCTCAAGTCCGGCATGACGGAGTGCCAAATGCCGCGCCATTCCTAAGTGACGTTGTAGGGTTAAGACATTTACGGATGGACACTGGATAACGACCTCCGGCATTTGCCCCAAGCACCTCTATCCGCCCCTATTCCTCTTCAGGGCAAAACCCCACCCTCCCGGAAAATAACAGAAACCTTCGCGATCATGAGCCTTGTTTGACGTTGACACCCAGTGACGAATTCCCTATACTCGCTCGCACCTAAAGCGGGCGTTTCTCATCGAGCGAGCCTCCTGAGAAACTTCATGGGGCCGTGGCAAGGAAAAAACTCCTCCCTTTTGGAAAAGGGGGGCGGGGGGATTTCATGAACGTTGTTAAAATCCCCCTCGATCCCCCTTTGCCAAAGGGGGAAGATAAAAGCCCCCTTTTCGAAAGGGGGACTTTGACGATCCAACTGGAAATGTCGTTCATGAAGTTTCTGTCCCCTGATTAGACTGGCCCCTTCGGCCAGAGGCGGCGCTTGTAAGGAAAATCCTGGGGCTCGGTATTTGGGTTGCGGTGTAGCAGTTGACTGGGAATGTTCACAGGCCAGCCGGTGATTTTTCACAGGGAGGCCGATCGCTGGGACGCCGCGTAAGCGACGGCAAATGAAGCATCCGGATAGGTCAAGGGAGGTTCTTGAATGTTTTGGCAGCTTTTCTCCAGCGGGATGGCCTTGGGCTGCGTTTACGCGCTCATCGCCCTGGGGTTCGTCCTGATCTACAAAGCCACGGACGTGATCAATTTCGCCCAGGGCGAATTCATGATGCTCGGGGCCTTTGTGGCCTTCACCCTGATCCACTTCGTCCATGCCCCCTTCTGGGTGACGGTGATTTTGACCCTGATCATCATGGCCGGCTTCGGCATGCTGCTCGACCGGATCGTGATGCGCTACCTGGTGGGTGAACCGACTTTCTCCCTGGTGATGTTTACCATGGGAATGGCGGTTTTTTTCAGGAGCGTCGCCGGGATGATCTGGTCGACGGAGACCTACACTTTCCCTTCGCCCGTTCAAGAGGGCGTGGTGCACCTCGGCTCCGTGGCCATCGCCCGGGGCGACATCGTCGTGGTTTGCTCCACCGCCGCACTGGTCCTCCTCCTCTATCTTTTCTTCCGGTTCACGGACGTGGGCATTGCCATGCAGGCCACGTCTCAGAACCAATTCGCCTCCTATTTGATGGGAATCAACGTGGAGCGGATCTTCAACTTCGTCTGGGCCTTGAGCGCCATGGTCGCCGCCGTGGCCGGGATCCTGCTGGCCCCGATTCTGTTCTTACACAAAGACATGGGCTTCATCGGGCTCAAGGCTTTCCCCGCAGCGGTCCTGGGTGGATTCGGCAGTATCCCCGGAGCCATTGTGGGCGGCCTGATCATCGGGATCTCCGAGAACCTGGCGGGCGGCTTCCTGCCCCTATGGGTCAAGGACGTCTTTGCCTACATCGTGCTTATCGCCGTTCTGATCATCCGGCCGGAGGGGATTTTCGGCATCCAGGAAAAAAAGAAGGTCTGAGATGAAGTTCAAACTCAAGAAATCGTACGCGGAAGACCTGAAGCTCTTTGAATACCGGAGCGACATGGCCTGGTACGGGGCGATCGTCCTGTTCCTGTTTCTCTTTCCCTTGTGGGCGGGGAACTATTGGACTTACAACCTGACCCTGGCCGGGGTCTACTGCATCGCCGCCCTGGGGCTGAACATCCTGACAGGCTACACCGGGCAGATTTCCCTGGGTCACGCCGCTTTCTTGGCCATCGGGGCTTACACCGTGGCGTTCATGACCAGTGTGCTGGGCTGGTCGTTCTGGCTGGCCTTGCCGCTGGCCGGGGTGAACTCGGCTTTGATCGGACTGGTGGTGGGCCTGCCTGCCCTGAGGCTCACCGGGATTTATCTCGCCATCGCCACCATGGGCTTCGCCTTTATCGTCGAACAGATCATCCTGGAATGGCCTGCCGTGACCGGCGGGGCCAACGGGTTGGTGGTGAACCGGCCGGCGATCGGCTCCTGGTCGCTCAATTCCGACGCTTCCTACTATTATCTCGTCCTCATTGTGGTGATCCTTTTCGTGCTGTTGACCAAGAACATCTTTCGGACCCCGCCCGGGCGCGCGCTGGTGGCGGTGCGGGACAGCGAGGTGGCGGCCCAGACCATGGGCATCCCACTGGCCAAGGTCAAGACCCAGGCCTTTGCCATCAGCGCCTTTTATACCGGGATCGCCGGCGGATTGTTCGCCCCCCTGATCAACTTCATCGGTCCGGATAACTTCACCATCATCGAATCGATCAACCTGATCGTGATGATCATCGTGGGGGGCGCGGCTTCTATCCACGGTTCCATTTTCGGGGCCATTTTCATCACGCTTCTTTCAGAGCTAATCCGGGTGGGCAAGGACGCCCTGCCGGCCTTCTTGCAGCAGCAGGTAGGCTTTCAGGGTGCGGTTTACGGCCTCATCATCATGCTCTTCATCCTCTTCGAACCCATGGGAATCTACGGACGTTATCTCAAAATCAAATACCTTTTTGAAGTCTTTCCCATGTACCGGAAGGACACCTTCCGCAGGGAGCGGAAATTTCAAAAAACCCAGAGGACCCGTTGATATGGCTTTACTTGAAGTCACGGAACTGAGCAAGAAATTCGGGGGCGTTCAGGCCCTGTGGGAGGTGAGCCTGGAGGTGAAGAAAGGCGAAGTCCACGCGCTCATCGGGCCCAACGGGGCGGGGAAGACCACCCTGTTCAACTGCATCTCCGGGATTTACCGACCGGAAAAGGGGTCCGTCCGATTCAAAGGAGAGGACATCACCCGCAAGGCGCCCCACAGGATCCCGCAGTTGGGAATCGCAAGGACCTTTCAAAACCTGGAACTGTTCCGCAACGCCACAGTCTTGGACAACATCATGCTCGGGCGGTACATGCACAAAAAGACGACTTTTTTCTCGGAGGCGCTTTTCCTGCCCAAAGCCCGGAAGCAGGAAGTCCAGTCGCGGGGAAAGGTCGAGGAGATCATTGATTTTCTCGATCTTCAGCCTTACCGGGACCGCAGGATCGCCGAACTGCCCTTCGGGATCCAGAAGTGTGTGGAGCTGGCCCGGGCCCTGACCCTGGACCCGGAACTGGTTCTACTGGACGAACCCTCTTCGGGGCTGAATCCCGAGGAGAGCCAGGACCTGTGTTTCTGGATCGAGGACATCAAGGAGGAGCTGGAGATCACGGTTTTGTTGGTCGAGCATGACATGCGGGTGGTGAGCGAGGTCTGTGACAGCGTCACGGCTTTTGATTTCGGGGCGGTGATTGCCCGGGGCACCCCCAAGGAGGTCCAGCAACATCCTGACGTGATAAGGGCCTATCTGGGAGAAGAGGAAGAGGATGCCGCTGCTTCAGCTTAAGAACATCGAGTGTTACTACGGACCGGTCCTGGCGATCAAAGGGGTTTCCCTGGTGGTGGAGGAGGGGAGGATTGTCACCATCCTGGGGGCCAACGGGGCCGGCAAATCCACGATCCTGAAAACCATCTCCGGGTTCATCGAACCTGAAAAGGGGGAAATCCTTTACAAGGACGAAAACATCGCCGGCCAGGGTCCTCAGGAGGCCGTCCGCCGGGGCATCTGCCTCGTGCCCGAAAACCGGGAGGTCTTCCATGAGCTGACCGTCGCCGAAAACCTGCGCATGGGGGCTTATCTGCGCAAGGATCGTCAAAATGTGGCCGCGGACCTGGAGCGGGTCCTCGGATATTTCCCGGCTTTGCGGGAGCGCTTCCGCCAGATGGCCGGGTGGATTTCGGGCGGAGAGCAGCAGATGCTGGCCATCGGCCGGGCGCTTCTGAGCAAGCCCAGGCTTTTGACCATGGACGAGCCGTCCCTGGGGCTGAGCCCCATCCTGGTCCGGGAGATTTTCAAGATCATCCGGCGGATCAACCAGGAGGAGGGGACAACCATCCTTCTGGTGGAACAAAACGCGCGCTTGGCCCTCCAGACGGCCAGCTACGGCTACATCCTGGAAGTGGGCCGGGTGGTCCTGGATAACACCACGAAGGAGCTGATGGAGAATCAGGACGTCCAGGAGTTCTATCTAGGCGTCCAGCAGGAATCGGTCCGAGGAAAGAAGCGGTGGAAACGAAAGAAGCTTTGGAGATGAAGCAGACGGAAGGAGAGGAGGTGGTCGTCGGTTACAAGGAGCATCCATGGATCAGCAATGCAATCAACTTTCGGGCCTGAGGTCAAGTGCCTATTTTCAAAAAGGAGGAGGAATATGAGCATTCGGAGATCACTCTGGGTGGGCCTCGTGATTCTGATTTTGGGAGTCAGCCTGCCTGCGACGGCTATGGCGGAGACCGGCGTGACGGACAAGGAGATCAAACTCGGGGCGATTATGGATTTGTCCGGTCCCATTGCCTTCATGGGCAAGGGTATTGCCGGGGGGCAGGCAACCTACTATAAGTACATCAATGACAAGGGCGGCGTCCATGGGCGGAAGATCAACCTGGTTGTGGAGGACGACGGATACTCCCCTCCCAAGTCCGTGGCCGCGGCCAAAAAGCTGATCGAACGTGATCAGGTTTTTTGTCTTTCCATTGTCCTGGGGTCGGCCCAGGCTTTGGCCATGTATCCTATTCTGGAAAGGGCGGGAGTGCCTCTGGTCCACGTGGGAACCCAGAACAGCCGAATCGGTACCCCGCCCAAGAAGTACCTCTTCCTGGCGGATCCTTCTTACCTGGATCAGGCCAAGATTCACGTGGCTTTCGCCATGCAGGACCTGAAGATGGAAAAGCCCAAGGTTGGCGTGGTTTATCAGGATGATGAGCCGGGGCAGGACTATTATAACGGCGTGGTGCTGGCTTGCAAGCATTACGGCGTGGATTTGGTGTGCGAAGCCCCTTACAAACGCGGCACGGTCGACTTTTCGTCCCACGTGGCCAAGCTCAAGGAGGCCGGGGCCGACCTGGTCCTGACCTGGCTGCTGGTGCGGGAACCGGCGGCGCTTCTCAAGGAGGCCATGAAGGTGGACTACAAACCGGTATGGATGACGGCCAGCGGATCTGCCGACCCCATTGTCTTGAAGTTGGCCGGAGACGCGGCTTTTTACGGCAACGGCTTCTTCGCCTCGGGCATCCTCGCTTATCCCTTCAAGGACAATCCGGCCGCGGCCGAGATGATGGCCGCCTGGCCCAAATACAACGATCGGCCGTGGTCTTTTTATGATTACTACGCCTGGGGGGCTGCCAAGATCATGGTGGGGGCGCTTGATCGGGCAGGGAAAGACCTCACCCGCGAGGGTCTGATCCGAGCGCTGGAAAGCTTCAAGGATTATGAAACAGGCATTTACGGGCCGCTGACCTGGGCTCCGGATAAAAGGGCCGGCAACCAGTACATTCAGATGGATGCCGCCGTCAAGTTGCCCAGAGGAGAACACAAATGGTTCCCGATTTCCTCGTGGATCAAAGCTGAATTCTAGCCGGGGAGCGTCAAGCATTGACCATTGGGAGGGAATCTTAAAGGGGCGAAGCAATCTCGGAGTTCGAGGGATTTCATGGGGACCGATCGGCGGGATTGCTTCGCTTGTGAGGAGAACCAGCGGACAGATCCTCACCAGAAGCGCGTTGCGGGGCAGCCAGATACAAAGACAAACCAGGTCATGTTCCAGGAGGAAAAGCCATGGAGGCGCAGAGCGTTCCGGCGAAATTTCTTGAAACCGTCCGGAGATTTGGGGACAGGGTGGCGCTGCGGGAAAAGGAATACGGGATCTGGAAAGAGATCACCTGGAACGAATACGCCCGGAACGTTCGCTGGGCCTGCATGGGCCTGGTCTCTTTGGGTCTGAAAAAGGGGCAGTGCGTCTCCGTCCTGAGCGAGAACAACCCGGAATGGTTTGCAACGGACATCGGGTGCCAGTCCGCGGGCGGCGTCACGGTCGGGATCTACACCACGAACTCGCCCTTTGAAGTGCAGTACATTGTGGACCACTCCGAGTCCCTGGTGATCATGGTGGAAGACGAGGAACAACTGGACAAGGTGCTCGAGGTCTGGGACCAGTGCCCCAGGCTTCAGTGGGCGGTTGTCTTCGATATGGAGGGCCTGAGGCACTTCAAACACGACCGGGTGATGAGCTGGGATGAGTTTATCGAGCGGGGCCGGGCATATGACCGGGAGCACCCGGAGCTCTTTGAGAAGCTGGTTGCGGCCGTGGAACCGGACGACATCGCCATATTCATCTATACCTCGGGTACGACCGGCATGCCCAAGGCCGCGATGCTGTCGCACCGAAACATCATCTGGACCTCCGACTTGCTGGTGACCGTATGGGGCGGAAACGAGCACGATGAGTTCCTGTCCTTCCTGCCGCTCGCCCACATCGCGGAGCGAAGCAATTCGGTGCTCGGCCCCTTGACCACCGGGGCGATCGTCAATTTCGCGGAAAACGTGGATACGGTGCCTCGAGACCTGAGAGAGGTGCAGCCGACCATATTCTTTGCGGTGCCCAGGTTCTGGGAAAAATTTTACACGGGCGTCTTCATCACCATGAAGGACGCCATCTGGATCGCACAGGCGGCTTTCAAGTGGGGGGAGAAGCTGGGGCGCCGGGTTGCCGAGTTGAAGCTGGCGCACATGCCGATTCCCACCTGGCTTAAATTTCGCCACCTTCTGGCCGACATCCTTGTCTTCAGAAATCTCCGGCGCAGCCTGGGCATGGACCGCAGCCGCCTGCTCATCTCGGGCGGAGCCCCGGTCTCCCCCGAAATCCTCAAATTCTTTCACGGACTGGGCGTTCCCCTCCGGGAGGTGTACGGACAGACCGAAGACTGCGGGCCCACGAGCTGCCATCAGGGCGATGACATCGTCATCGGCACCGTGGGCAAGCCCATGCCGGGGATCGAGGTCAAAATCGCGGAGGACGGGGAGATCCTCGTCCGGGGGCCAAACGTCTTCCAGGGATACTTCAAGAATCCGGAACTCACGGCCGAGACCGTCGTGGACGGCTGGCTGCACTCCGGGGACGTGGGTGAGGTTGACGAAAGCGGGAACCTGAAGATCACGGACCGAAAAAAAGATATTCTCATCACGTCGGGAGGGAAGAACATCACGCCTCAGCATATCGAGAACGAGCTCAAGTTCAGTCCGTACATCAGCGACGCCGTGATCATCGGCGAAAGGAGGAAATACCTGACGGCCCTGATCATGCTCGACGAGGAAACCATCATGAAATATGCCCAGGACGAGCGCATCCCCTTTACGACTTACAAGAGCCTGACCCAGGCCCAGGAGGTGATCAAGCTTATCCAGAAGGAAGTGGACGAGGTCAACAAAAAACTGGCCCGGGTGGAGCAGGTCAAGAAATTCCGCCTCCTGGACATCAAGTTGACTTCGGAAGACGGCGAGCTGACCGCCACCATGAAGCTCAAGCGCCGCATGATCAACGAAAAATACAAAGACCTGATCGAGTCCATGTATTGACGTTGCAGAGTAGTTCATGGTTTGGACGATGAAAAACACGCGAATTGAGTTGAGCAAAAACAGCGCAGGAAGGAGGTGGCACAGGAGCAAACGTACGAATTCCTTTGGCGATGAACCTGGTGTTTTGGATACCGCATGTGTCCGATTTTTCCCCGAAACAAGGAGGAGAGATATGAGAGCGGCAGGGAAAATTCTCCGGGGTCTTACCGTCCTTCTATTCGTATGTGGGATTGGGGGGGCGGCTTTCGCAGAGGTTGGCGTAACCGACGATGAAATAAAACTGGGGTCCATTGTGGACCTGTCCGGCCCCATTGCGTTCATGGGAAAGGGAGTGTCCAACGGAGAGTTTACATACTTCAAGCACATCAACGATCAGGGCGGGGTTCATGGGCGCAAAATCAGCCTGATAGTGGAAGACGATGCCTATTCTCCTCCGAAGGCCGTCGCCGCTGCAAAAAAGCTCATCGAGCGCGACAGGATTTTCTGTATTGCCATGGTTCTGGGTTCGGCGCAGTGCCTGGCCATGTACCCAATGCTGGAGAGAGCGGGGATTCCGATCATTCAGGCGGCTACCCAAAACAGCCGGATCGCCCATCCGCCCAAAAAGTATCTGTTTCTGGCGGATCCATCCTATTTGGATCAGGCCAAGGTACACCTCGCCTTCGCCCTGAAGTACCTCAAGATGCAGAATCCCAAGGCGGGTATGGTCTACCAGGACGACGAGCCGGGGCACGACTATCGTGACGGGGTCAGGATTGCCTGCGAGCACTACGGTGTGGATCTTGTAATCGACGCGCCGTACAAGCGCGGTACGGTGGACTTCTCCTCGCACATCGCGAAGCTGAAAGCCGCCGGTGTGGATTTGGCCCTTACGTGGACCCTGGTCCGGGAACCTGCGGCGCTCCTAAAGGAGGCCATGAAGGTGGAATATGCTCCTGTGTGGTTGACGTGCAACCCGTCGGGGGACCCTATGATCCTGAAGCTCGCCGGAGATGCGGCGTTCTACGGCTCCGGGTATTTCTGCTCGGGCGTGGTAGCCTATCCGTTCGAGGACAATCCCGAGATCGTCGAAATGAATACCGCCTGGCCGAAATACAACAAGACCCCGTGGTCCTTCTACGACTACTACGGCTGGGGAGCGGGGAAGATCATGGTCGAAGGTCTCAGAAGGGCCGGTAGGGATCTGACCCGGGAAGGCCTCATCAAGGCCATGGAGACCTTCGATGAGTATCGAACGGGCGTCTTCGGACCGCTGACGTGGGGACCGGACCTTCGGGCGGGTAACAAGTACTGTCAGTGGGTCGGTCCTGTCAGAATGCCCGGCGGCAATCACAAGTGGTTTCCCATTTCAGCGTGGATGAAAGCGGAGTTCTAACAGGGATCACGGATCGTGAAAGAAAGACGGGAAACTCCGCGGGCTCCCACCCCCGTCCTTTTTGTGGCGGGGGGGGAGCTCCTCGGCCCCGGCAAAGGGCATGAGGCAAAAATCCCGGAGGAAGACCAAAACCTATTGATTTAATCGTTGAAATGTATAATACTGTTTGCGATGTTTTTTCTCTCTTCCGAGGGAGTCAAGCGAGGATTTCCCGGCATGGGGAAAATCCCATGGGAGTGGGGATGTAGCTCAGTTGGGAGAGCGGTACGTTCGCAACGTACAGGTCGTGGGTTCGAGTCCCATCATCTCCACCAAACGAAATCAAGCAGTTAGCCCCTCTTAAATTGAGTCGCATCCTGTTGTTCTGGTCCTACTTGTGGGACCAAAAATCTACCGGAAACTCATGAGAAGATTGCAGTCACTCAAGAGGCAAGGAAAGTCCGATAAATCTGTCGACGAGTGAGCAAAATGAAGACCGGGAAACTCGGATGCTTTGGAGCTGTTTTTCTTATCATCTTTGCCCTCCTTATAATCGGCAAGGTATCCAACTTTCTCGAAAATAGGAGCGAACAGAAGAAAAAAGAGAAACAGGTCAGGATTAGTGCCGAAAAAGAACAAAAACAACGTCAGGAATTTTTGGACAATGTGGAATCTCACTATCGATGCTTAGCTGATGATTATCTCAAAAAGGATTTTCCTGCCGCATCCAAAGAACTGCTTTTATTCGCAAAATATCAAAAACTTGATTACAAGGATGTGAAACAGATTCAAAAAGATGTCCAAATATGGTCCCTGGAGCAAAAAGTTAGGAACATCCCTGTTTCAAAGACCGCCGAAAACCTTGCCATATATAGAGAATTAGCCGCCCTAGATCCTGGTAACACAAGATACAAAGCGAAGATTTCTTACTACCAAACCGTTCTTGAAGAGCAGAAACGCAAGGAACAACAGGCTGCAGAAAGACACAGAAGGCTTGTCCATAAATTTGGAACTGCCCCAGAAAATAGCCCCTGGGACGGCTCCGTGCGCTGCGTTAAAGAGTATTTAAAAGATGCAGCACATGCGTATTCCGGTCGATTCCGTCCAGGTATTCCGCGCTAATCCGTCCACCCATTCCGATGCATTCCGTCCACTGATTCCATTTTAATCCGTCCACCTGTTCCGGACCATTCCGTCCACTTCCCATAAAGCTTATCGGAGAAATCGTCGCGCTGGATTATACATCTGTCTACGGGTACCCTCCCTCAAAATCCACTTGAGGAGGTAGCCATGGCAAAAAGGAGATTGTCCATGCGCAAAATCGAAGAAGTTCTCCGATTAAAATGGGGCCACAAACTGAGTAACCGGCAGATCGCAAAGAGCTGCCTCATCTCCCACAGCACCGTGCGAGAGTATTTGGATAGAGCTCGGATGGCCGGTCTATCGTGGCCTCTTGACCCAACCCTGGATCATGGGAGTCTTGAGAAAATGCTGTTCCCTGAAAAATCTTCTCTCCCCTTTTTACAGCGCAGTATGCCCTCCATGGACTATGTTTTCAGGGAGCTGAAGAGGAAAGGAGTTACTCTCCAACTCCTTTGGTACGAGTATAGACAGGCGAACCCTGAAGGCTATCAATACAGCCAGTTCTGCCACCGCTATCGCCAATGGGTGAAGAAACTCGATGTCACCCTTCGCCAGGAGCACCGTGCTGGGGAGAAAATGTTTATCGATTATGCCGGCCAAACCGTCCCCATCGTAGACTCTGCTACCGGCGAGTATGTGGAAGCTCAGATTTTTATCGCCGCCCTCGGCGCCAGCAGCTATACCTTTGCGGAGGCCTCCCTGGCCCAAGACTTACCCTCTTGGATCAGATCCCATGTCCATGCGTTCCAATTTTTCGGAGGTGTCACCCAGATCCTGGTCCCGGATTATGTTTCGCGGAACATAATATCAAATTATGTAAACTAAACCGGGCTTTCCCGGAGGCCCTTTTCGGCGATTATCCGGGGTTTTCCTGAGGCAGGATTCGGAGCGGGAGCGCCTCGAGGCGATCCTCAAGCCTGCCCCGGCGAGTTCGAACCTGGAAAGCGGAACCTGAGGACCTGGATGAAGCGGAGAGGGATCGCCTAGCGCGGGGTCTGTCGCCGCCAGCGGCTCTTGGGGAGTTCCGTTCTGGCGAGTTCGAGTCCCCCTAAGGCAAGACCCCCCACGTCCAGCACCCCCCGTACCCTCTCAGGTACAACCGGAAGGTGAGCGCTTTTTCTGGCGGCGGCGCAAAATTTTTGAGGTACGTGGTGAGGTTCCATTTTCAAGTCGCTTCAAGTTCGCTCCCGAGCTCACATATAGCTGACGAATTCTCGATTGATTCAATCTGCAAGATAAGGTATTCTTTTCTAAGAATGGTTGGTAGTTCAGCCAGATGCAAGAACTGAAGATTCATTTGGGTAATCGTTACCTATGCCTACACGTCCTCTCCAATAGGTTTCTGCAAGTAATCCCTCTCCTGAGCGGTCCTTGGGAGTTTCTCCTCACCGGAGCAGCAGTTTTTTCATGAAATTTCGCTCCTTTCTAAAGAGGAGAAGACCTGGTCTTCTCCTCTTTAGCTGAAAACCTAGCCCTTCTTAAAGAACCTTTTCCGGCCGATCCCTGCCAAGCCGACCAAGCCTGATCCTAAAAGAAACATCGTAGCAGGTTCCGGCACAGGCTCTATTGACTCAATCTGAAAAATGAAGTCGTTATAATCATAATCGCCTTGGGGATTGCCAGATGAATCTCGAATCGCGATGTCCTCAAAGCAGATTGTCCAGCGGTTAGCGGACAGTTCCCTGAAAGCCACCATTTGGGCAAGCCCGTCATTGAGTTGATCAAGGCTATACCAAGTTGGAGTGTCGGTGCCGGCCGGCTGAATATAGAACCCGAATCCGGAAGGAGTGATCCCCGTAACACCCGATACCTCATTAACCGAGCCATCAGCTCCGCTGACCTTAACAATTGACATGGTTCCGGTTCCTAGGTCGAAGGCAATGCTGGCACTCGCACCCTTCTCAGCGGGTCCAAGGAAAATGTCCACCAGCGTCCGTCCAGCTGAATCGGTGTCACCATTGACATCGGAAAAAATACCCATTTGCATTGTATCCGAGTTCGCTGTTATTTCAAAAGATACGCTTGGACTCGCTATTGGACTAAATCCTCCAAGACGCCAATAACCTGCATCTTCCTGATCGGCGACTACATCAAACATCGGCAAAAGAGTCTGTAATTCGTTTGATGGGCCGTCCCCTGAGGTCCCAATAGCAACTGGCCGCGTGTTAAAGTATTGCAATGGAACAGCGTAGGCAACCGAAAAACTCATAACTAACGCGATTACTAATGATAATTGACCAATCTTTTTCATAATAATTGTTTATCCTCCTTTTTTCATCAAGTTTGCACAATTCAAAATTAGAGTTGCGCAAACGTCGAACACAAGAAAGCAAAAGCAACAATTAATATATGGTTCCCCATAGACAAATTTGTTTTGGCTGAAATTATGAATACTATGAATACTCCAGCCTGAACCGGTCAAAAAACGAAATCTTCACCTCCTTTACATGCGAATTGCGAATCAGGGCCCTGTTTACAATTGCAGACCTTTGAGCACAAACCATGCCAGCCAGGCCCAAATTCCACGAAAAAAAGGGGTCGCGGTGTTATCTGCAATATCAGTGACTTAGAGATTTGTCTGCCATCGGCCAGTCGTGTCTGCTGGCAGTCCACTCTGCGCAGACACAAAGGTATGTAAAAAATTGCCAATTTAGGTGTGTAACGCTTTGGGAAAAAAAGGAAAAAAGTTACAGCTTAAACGACACTGTCACCAAAACCACGTCAACCGCACCCAACCACACGCCCAAGAGGTCTTCCACATGAACACCGAACGACCAGCCAAACCCTGGACAGAGCAAGCCAACGACACACCCAAGCCAAGGGATTGAACGCTAATTGGTATTGACCCAGGCATGCTGGTGAGAACTGACCCATCTGTTTTTTCCGCTGTTGGTCTGATTTTTCTGAGCTATTCACTAGGTGAAGCCCCTATTTTGGGGCCTGGCGGTGAAGTTTGTGTGTGTAAATCCCTGCCACAAAATGAAGTTTATTTCACCAAATGATTTAGAAATAAATTACACACTTCCCGCCTCCCTTAAAATGCCCGTCCTATAACTACTTGAAATACTTAGGTGCGAATACTCGGTGAATCTCGGCACGGATTTTGCCTATAACTGTTTTCTGGATCGATGTTTGTTATTTTCCCCTTAACCGTTTTCCACAGGTTTTCTTATGGAGCATCCCCTTAAATTTGGCTGAGTTCGCTCCCGACTTAAGCTAATCCTGTCGGGAGCTTGGAATTCGGATGATAAGGCGTCAAGTTGACCTAGTTAAAATTGCGGCGAGCCAGTTGCGCATTGTGATTCAATAAGATGACCAAAAGGATGGAGGGTTGAAAATGAAAAAGGTTTCCACAGTGCTAGGCGCTATCTTGGTCGTGTTGTTGTTGGCATCCCCTTCTTTCGGTACACTCATTACTATAAATAATTTAGATGGTTACTGGCAGAATGCAGTTCCAGCTGCAAATGCCACTATTGTAAATGGCGCTCCAACTAGCATCGCATTTTGGGGTGGATCTATCACAACTGGAAGTAACTACACTTTCACTAGCGAGGTGCCACCACCAGTAATTGCTGATGTGCCGCCTAGCCCAAGCTCTTGGTTTGATCTAGGCGATTTTTACCACAACAATTTCCCTATTCCGGGTGGCACTTCTATAACAGAAATAGAGCTTCTGCTTGATATTGCCATGACTGTGGATACGGCTGCAGTAAACCGTTCATTTGTTTACACTTTCTATCACAATGAGACTCCTAATCCAGCTCCAGATGAAGTAACAATTAGCGCCCCTTCAGCAGGATCATTTCTTGTCGATGGCACCTTGTATACCTTGGAACTCCGTTTCTCGGAGGATGGAGGGCAGACCCTGAGTGATCAATTTATAACTGCTGAGGGTTCTTCGAATAGGGCTGACCTCTTTGGCAGATTCACTTCCGAAGATGTGCCGGCCGTTCCCGAACCCGCCACCATGCTGCTACTTTGTTCTGGCTTGGTGGGTCTGGTAGGGTTGAGAAGGAAGTTCAGGAGGTAGATCATCGGGAACAGATGGACTATTTTCAAGGCGGGGTGATCGCTCCGCCTTCTTTTTTCAGATGGGTTATAACTCGTGTTAGTAATCGTGCTCTTCTGAACACGGCACAGAATTTAACAATACGATAAGAAATCATTCCAGCGCATCGCTGCATTGATGCTGAGACTGAGATGCAACTTGCCAGACGCTGCAAATTTGCCCCGCCAGAAAATTTTCGGGCATGACTTTCCGATGTGTGAGCTGGATACCGAGTTTCCCTTTCTTTAGGCCCTTAGGCTCACCGGCCAGGGAGAGCCCAGGCACCCTTTATACCTCAAATCCGATGCACTTCCCATACGCCTTGAATCGCTTCTGAACCCCCTTGAAAACCTTGTCAAGAAAAAAATAACTGCCATGGACTGCCATACGCTGCCATAGACTGCCACAGCCATTTTTCCTGAAAACCCGTGGTACACTTGTCGGTGCAAAATGGCGAATCAGGGGCGTCTCATGGCGTTTACCGAAAAGATCGACATTTATTACCTTTACAGGCAAGGTTGCCCTGTCTCTGAAGCGTATGCAATTGGCTTGCATGAATGCCAGGATTCCTTCGAGCAGCTTGACCCCCTCCTCCTGAAAGGCGATCACCTCAATATCCAGGTGGGCTGCAACGGCCAGTTCCTGCTGTGAGAATACTGAGCCACGATAGAGTGCAGGCTCTGTTTCCGCGATCTGCTCTCGCCTGAAATCGACGAACAGAAAGTACTCAGACTCAGCGAGGCGCTCGAATATGTTCTCTTTGAGACCTCGCAGTGTTTGCTGCTTCGTAGCCACGTATGGCTCAAAACCCGCCTTGGCAAGAGCCGCAGCTAGCCTGTCTGCAACCTCGACCTCGCCTAGGTCTTCTCGTTGCCCGCAGCTAATGAATACCTGTGCGCGAAGTGTCATGATGTGCCTTCTTACCGCCTAATCGCGGCGCTACCCCGCGATTCACACCCACGCGCAAGCGTCGACGTGAACGCGCTGCTCAGGGGTGGCACGGTTTTTGGCCGTCCCCTGCAGCAGCATGATACTGTTTAAGGCCTCCTCCCAAGATATGGTACAATCTGTTTCAACGAGAAAACCAGTAACCATAAAACAGGAGGAGACCGAATGAAATTTTACACCAAACAACACAAATTTTATTGTGGAA
>Ga0209164_1003374_pt1 | contig 15237 bp, 9 predicted proteins | sample MTBNYHSulfiMetaG_FD_187458 | JGI IMG/M metagenome (GOLD analysis project Ga0209164, IMG submission 187458) | Enrichment culture microbial communities from rom New York Harbor, USA that are MTBE-degrading - MTBE-NYH (New York Harbor Sulfidogenic)... | ecosystem: Environmental > Aquatic > Marine >...
CCCTGGAGTTCGAGGTTCACCGGCCGCTCTACGACTGGTTCCTGGACGCCCTGGGCATCCATCACCCCCAGCAGATCGAGTTCGCCCGCCTCAACGTCAGCCACACCGTTCTCAGCAAGCGCAGGCTTCTGGAGCTCGTGCGCGAGGGCCTTGTTGCGGGATGGGACGACCCCCGCATGCCGACGATCTCCGGCATGCGCCGCCGCGGCTACACGCCGGCGGCCATCCGCCGCTTCTGCGACCTGATCGGCGTGGCCAAGGCGAATTCGATCGTCGACCTGGCCCTTCTCGAAAACTGCGTCCGCGAGGACCTCAACCGCTCCGCGACCCGCGTCATGGCCGTGCTGCGGCCGCTGCGGGTGGTCGTCGAGAACTACCCCGAGGGCCGCGCCGAGGAGCTCGAAGCGGTCAATAATCCCGAGGATCCCGCGGCCGGCACGCGGCGCGTGCCTTTTTCCCGCGAGCTTTTTATCGAGCGCGACGACTTCATGGAGGACCCGCCCAAGAAATTCTTTCGTCTGGCGCCCGGACGCGAAATCCGGCTCCGCTACGCTTATTTCATCACCTGCCGTTCCGTGATCAAGGACCCGCGCACGGGCGAGATCGCGGAATTGCGCTGCACCTACGATCCGGCCACGCGCGGCGGCGACGCGCCCGACGGCCGCACCTCCAAGGCCACGCTTCACTGGGTTTCGGCCCCCCACGCCCTGCCGGCCGAAGTCAGGCTGTATGACACGCTTTTCGTGAAAAGGGACCCGGACGAGGTCTCCGAGGGCGGGGACTGGAAGTCGAACCTGAATCCGCGCTCCGAGGACGTCCTCACCGGCTGCCGCGTCGAGCCCCACATGAAGGACGCCGCGCCCGAAAGCCGGTGGCAGTTCGAGCGGCTGGGGTATTTCTGCCTGGACGCCTCCGCCTCCCGTCCGGGCGCGCCGGTCTTCAACCGCACGGTCACCCTGCGCGATCCCTGGGTCAAGATACAGAAAGCGGAACGGGACGGGAAGGCCCCCGCTTAATCCAGCCGAAAGCCCTTCTCCCTGAAAACCCGGAGGCAGGCGTCCACCGCCCGGCTGTCGTACAACACCCCTTGGTTGTCTATGATTTCCTGGAGGGCGATCTCCAGGTTCCCGTCCTTTCGGTAGGGGCGGCGGGCCGACATGGCCTCGACGACGTCGGCCACGGACAGGATCCTGGCCTCGAGCATGATGTCTTCGTTCCGCAAACCACCGGGATAGCCCGAGCCGTTGAGGCGCTCGTGGTGCTGGAGCACGGCTTGGGCCACGGGCCAGGGAAAATGGATGTTTTTCAGGATGTCGTAGCCGGCCTGGGGATGGCTCTGGATGATGACGTAATCGAGATTGGAAATTTTCCCCGGCTTGTTCAGGATCTCGACCGGCACGAAAATTTTCCCGATATCGTGGATGTTCCCCATGACCCTCAACCCCTCGGCCGTTTCGTCGCCGAGCCCCATCTCCCGGGCCATGGCCTCGGCCAGCTGGGCCACGCGGCGCTGGTGGCCGGCCGTGTGGGGATCGCGGATCTCGATGGTCATGGCGAAGGCCTGGATCGTGCCTTCCAGGGCCTCCCGGAGGCGAACCCAGCCTTCCCGGATTTCCCTTTCGGCGCGCACGCGCTCGGAGATGTCGCGGAAAACGAGCACCCGGCCCCCGCCCAGGGACGTCTCGGTCACCTCCACGGGGAGAGGATCGCCGCCTCTCGGAACGAGCTGGCTCTCGTCGCCGAAGGGAAGGTCTTTTTTCCCGGAAAGGCGGGTGCGCTGAACGTTGAAGATTTCTTTCAGGGGTTTGAGCCGGGCGGAATCCGTATCCCAGCCGGTGAGCGTCTCGGCCAGGGAGTTCATGAAGGTGATGCGCCCCTTCTCGTCGGCGGCGATGACGCCGTCGCCGATGCTCCTTAAAATCGTCGACAGCCACGCTTCCCGCTCCCGAAGCCGGAGGTCGATCTTGGACTTGTAGAAGGCCATCTCGATGACCGTCTGCAGGTCGCGTTCGTTGAAAGGCTTGATGATGTAGCCGAAGGGTTCGGTGACCTTGGCCCGGCTCAGGGTGACCTTGTCGGCGTAGGCGGTGATGTAGATGACCGGCACGCTCAACCGTTCCCAGATCTTCCCGGCGGCCTCGATGCCGTCCATCTCGCCCTGAAGAACGATGTCCATGAGCACCAGGTCGGGACGGCCGGCTTCGGCCAGGCGGACGGCCGCCTCGCCCGTGGACGCCACGCCGCAGATCTCGTAGCCCAGAGAGCGGAGGATGTTCTCCAGATCCTTGGCGACGATGGCTTCGTCCTCGACGATGAGGATTTTGATGAGGCTCATGTTCCGCCCGGAACTTTACCTTTATTGTACTTTCCCCGCCCCGGGATTCAAGGGCCGGATGCTCACTTCCTTGAAGAGCACCCGGAAGGCCGCGCCTTTTTTCCTCAGCAGCTCGACCGTTCCCTCGAGCTGGGCGGCCAGCATGGCGACCACCTGCATCCCCATGGTCGAGGCGTTCCTCCAGTCCAGCCCGTCCGGGAGGCCGACGCCGTCGTCCCCGATCTCGAGTTCGCAATGCCCCGTCTCCAGGCAGCGGAGGCGGAGGAGCGCTTCTCCGCTCCGCCCCTCGGGGAAGGCGTGCTTGAAGGCGTTGGACAGGAGCTCATTGCAGATCAGCCCGCAGGGGATGGCGGTGTTGATGTTCAGGAACACCTCTTCGGCCTCGACCCGGACGCGCACCCGCGCCGGATCCAGGCGGAAGGAGTTGAACAGCTGGACGGCCAGACTGCGCAGATAGGAGGAAAATTCGATGCGCGACAGGTCGGGCGACCGGTAGAGCCTTTCGTGGACGAGGGCCATGGAGCGGATGCGGCGCTGGCTGTCGGAAAAAATATCCGAGGCGGCGGTGTCTTTGGCCAGGCTCGACTGCAGACTCAGGAGGCTGGAGATGACCTGCATGTTGTTCTTGACCCGGTGGTGGACCTCACGGAGCAGGACTTCCTTCTCCCGGAGGGAGGACTTGAGCGCCTGCTCGGCCCGGTGCTGCTCCGTGGTGTCGCGGACGTACTCGATGACGCCCTTCATCTGTCCGCTGTCCCGGTCCACCAGAGGAAAACTGTAGAGATCGATCCAGCCCGTCACTTTCCCGCCTTCTCCGACCATGGCGACGACCTCTTTGGCCGCTTGTCCGGTGGCATAAGTACGCCGGGTGGGGCACACGTCGCAGCCGATCTGCCGAAGCTGGTAGGCCTGATAGCATTTTTTCCCGACCAGGGGCACGACATGGGCATACCAGCTTTCCATCGCTTTGTTGACGCGGAGAATGGTGTAATCCATATCCAGAACGGACAATCCGTCCTGGATGCTGTCGAAGATGCCGGACAGGAAACGCTCCCGCTCGGAGAGTTCGGTTTCGGCCTGTTTGCGGGCGATGGCCTGGGCGACCTGGCCGGAGACGAACTTGAGGATGTTCTTTTCCGCTTCCCCGTAGCGGACTCCCGGCGTGTAGCTCTGAACGACCAGGACGCCCCGCGTCCGGCCTTCCATGACGAGCGGGACTCCCAGCCAGTCGATTGACGCCGTGCCCCACGGCTCAACTTCGCCTTCCTCTCTCAGTTCCTCGAACCGCTCCGGGGAGACGAGGATGGGCGCTCCCGTCCGCAGCACGTAATCGGTCATTCTTCGGCCCGGTTTCTGGGGGCGGGGGGGCGCGTCGAATTCGTCCACGAAATAGGGGAAGGACACCAGTCCGTCGGCGGGATTGAGCAGGGCGATGTAGAAGTTCCTGGCCGGCATGAGCTCGGCGATGATGGCGTGAAGTGAACGAAAGAGCTCATCCAGGGAAGAGGACGTCCGGGACGTCTCCGAAATTCGAAACAGGCTGTCTTGCAGCTTTTCCGCATTTTTTCTTTCGGTGATGTCGATGATCATGCCCTGGACGGCCGGCCGGCCCTCGTAGTCGATGCGGCTTCCGAGAACCTCGGTCTGGAAAAGCGTTCCGTCCCGGCGCCTGGCCGTGATCTCATAGCGGGCGACTTCCTTCTCCCCCGACTCCCGGAGGCGCACCTCACGGTCGACATCCTCCCAACTCTCGTCGGCAATAATCTCTTTGACGTCCGAGCCCGTCATCTCCTCCGGGCTCCGGTAGCCGAACATCTCGGCGAAGGTGCTGTTGCAGAATTTCAGGACGTGATTCTGGGTGATGTAGATGCCCGGCAGCGACTTGTCCACTAGGGTGCGGTACTTCGTCTCGGATTCCCGAAGCGCGTTTTCGATACGGCTCCGCTCGATCGTGCCGATGAAAATCTGGCCGACGAGCTGGAGAAGGTCGACCGAAACGTCGGTCCATTCGTTTTCCCGCCCGACCGCGGCGAAACTCATGAACCCCCGGAGCGTCTCTCCGATGGCCAGGGGCACGGCGATGATGGATTTCGTCCCCATGGCCTGGATGAACGTCCTCTCGGCCGCGGCTTCGGCCGGCAAGTCGGCCACCCGGGGCAGGACGATCGTCTCCTGGCGGCTGAGCTTGGACAGCCACCAGGGGAACGCTCCGGCAGGCAGGTTCTTAAGCATCGCCATCTTGGAGTCGATGCCGGCCGCGCTCCATTCGTAGGCGCACTCGGCCGTTGCGCCCTCCTCCGTCCAGAGGAAGACTTGGCAGCGATCGGCGCCGATGAACAGCCCGGCCTCCTCCAGGGCTCGGGTGATGCTCGGCTCGAGGTCTCCGGGCATGACCTTGATGAAGCGGGTCGAAATCCGCGCCGCGAGGTCCAACATCTCGATGCGGCGTCGGGATTTCTCCTCGTTTCTTTCGCGGTCGATGAATTCGGCGGCCGCGGCTCGACGTTTCCGCGGTGCGGCCCGTCCCGGAGAGGAAGATGTTTTTCTTTGCGCTTTCGGAGCGGACATGGAAGTGGGTTTAATATAGGGACCTAGGCCGGTGAAGTCAAGGGAACGCGGGGGGCGGTCCCGAGCCGGCTCAGCGGCGGATGCGGAGGAGGAACTCCTCGACCTCGGGGACGCCTCCTTGGAAGATGAGATAGCCGTTGTAGGGCTCGCCCTCGGTCGTTTCCCGGGCGATGGGGGTGAGCATCAGGCGGCGGACCTCCTCGGGGTCGGTCGTCTGGCCCAGCACCCATCCGAGCTTGACATAGGCCACCTCGGGAAGCATGTTGTCCGCCGGCACGATGCCCAGCTGGAGCATGTCCCGCCCCGTGTCGTAGACGAACATCTGGACGAAGCCCCACAGCGTCTGGACGGTCATGTAGACGGCGATGCCCCGCTCGTGGGCGCGCTTCAGGGCGGGGTATAGCGGCTTGTTGACGTGGCCCAGGCCCGTGCCGGCGATGACGATGCCCTTGTAGCCGTTGTCGATCAGCGATTCGATGATGTCCGGCTTCATGTTGGGGTAATAGTAGACGATCGACACCATCTCCTCGAAGGCGGTGTTGACCGTCACCCGCCGGTCGTCGCGCCGCCGCCGGTAGTCGTTCCGCAGGGGGGTGATGGACTTGCGGTCCACCATGGCCAGGGGGGTGTCGCCGATGGTCCGGAAGGTCGAACGGTAGCTGGAATGCATTTTCCGCACCCGCGTGCCCTGGTGGAGGAGGGCGTACTCGTCCGACGTCGGGCCGAACATGCAGACCATGACCTCGGCGATGTCGCTTTCGGCCGCGGTCTTGACGGCGTGGATGAGGTTCAGGGCGGCGTCCGAGCTCGGCCGGTCGGAGGAGCGCTGGGAGCCGACCAATACGATGGGCACGGGCGAGTCCTGGACCATGAAGGACAGCACGGCGGCGGTGTGGTGCATCGTGTCCGTGCCGTGGCCGATGACGATGCCGTGGGCGCCGGCGGCGATCTCCCGGCCGACGGCCTCGGCCGTGCCGCGCCACTGCTCCGGCCCCATGTTCTCGGAGAAGACGCCGTAGAGCTTCTCGGTCTTGAGGTTGCAGATGTCGGCCAGCTCCGGGACCGAGCCGTAGAGCTCGCCGGGAGTGAAGGCCGGGATGACCGCCCCGGTGCGGTAGTCGAGGCGCGAGGCGATCGTCCCGCCCGTGCCGAACAGCTTGACGTTGGGCCGTTTGGGATCGTAGGGGAATTCCTTTTCCGGGATCTTGTAATGGGCTTCCTTGCGTCCGACCTCGGCGATGTTCAGGATTTTTTCTGTCTGCAGGCCGACGTTGTAGCCGTTGCGCAGCTTGAGGACGATGTGCCGGGGATCGGCCGACTCGGAGCGGGGGAGGATGATGCCCTTGAAGACGCCCTGGACGGCCTCGACCTCGACGTCGCTCCACACGCCGACGCCGTAGTTCTTGAGAACATCCAGGGCTTGGCCGCGGTAACCTTTATAACGGTCTTCGGACGGCATTCAGATCCTCTTTTTTTCTCCCTGTCAGGTCTTCGGACAGCCATTTCATGACGTCCCGCCCCTCGGTTTCGAAGCGGAGGCGGTCCATGACCCGGCCCATGAGGAAACGCTGCCGCGCCTCGGGGGCGGCGGGCGCTTCGGCCCGGCTCTCCTCGATGAGTTTGCGGACGCGCCGCCGAAGCGCGGCTTCGTCGAGACCGGTCCGGCGCTTGTCCTTGAGGAGCGGCCCGAAGTCGCGGGCGCCGCCGAGTGTTTCGGTCAGGACGTCCTTGGCCGCGGCCCTCGTCAGGCGTCCCTCCTTGTGCTCCCGGAGCACTTTCTGCAGCGCGTCCCGATCGAGAGTTTCGACGGGCAGCTTCAGGCGTCTCAGGCGGGGCAGAAGGTTCACCAGGATGTCCGCCGCCAAGATGGGGTCGACGCCGCCCGCTTCGAGGAGAGCGTCGAAATCCGCTTGCCGCGGCGTGAGGAGAAGCTTCCAGATCAGGTCTTCCGACAGCCCTTGGGACCTGTAATCCCGGAGGCGGTCGGCCAGGAGGCGCGGCCGGGAGCGGCGGATCCGCTCGATGCGCTCGGCGGTGATCTCGATGGGCGGCGAATCGGTGTCGGGATACATGCGGTCCGGACCGGGCAGGATTCTTTCGAAGCCGTTCGTGCCGTCGGAGAGGGCCTGCCGGGTTTCGGAAGGGACGCCGACCGTCGCCTCGCGGACGCGGATGACGATTTCCTTGACCGCGGTCTCGACATCGGGCTCGGATCCCCAGACGACGACCACGGCGTCGTCGCTTCGCGCCCCAGCGAGTTTTTTGACCTTTTTCCAATCCGTCTCGCTGAGCGTGCCCTCGGGCAGGTCGGAATGGATGATGTTGGGAAGATCGGTCAGGCAGGCGATGACCCGGACCCGGTCCGAAATCTCCTTCCAGAAAAGGGTGAGCTCCTGCGTGGACTCGCGAAGGATGCCGGCCAGGCCGCGGAGCGTCACGGCCCGGACGGGATGCCCCGCCCGCGCGGCGCGGCGGAGGGGTTCGAAGCGCGTATTCTGAAAAAGCCCGGTCAGGTCGTCGGCCCGCCATTCGAGCGAGTCGGCGGTGACGCCCCTCTTGTGGAGGAGCTCCCGGATGCGGAGAAGGTTCCACTGGCGGAGGGCCTCGTTGTGCGTCAGCCGGGGGAAGAGGGGGATGCGGGGCACGCCCTTGATCTCGACGCGCGTGCCGCCCTCGACGCTGACGTTGACGTCCTGCCGGGTCGCGCCGAGCCCCCGGCGGACCTTGTTCGTGCTGCGGGTGATGCGGCGGATGATCTGGCCGACCTCGGCCACTTCGCGGGGCGTCCGCATGTCGGGGTAGGTGACGACCTCGATGAGGGGCATGCCCAGGCGGTCGGTGCGGTAGACGCGCAGGTGGCCCGAGTCGGACACCTCGCGGCAGGCGTCCTCCTCGAGGGCCAGCTGGACGACCCGGATGACGCGGCCATCCTTGAAGGGGATTTTGCCCTCGACGCCGATAATCGTCGTGCGCTGGAAACCCGTGGGGATGCTCCCGTCCAGGTACTGCTTGCGGGAGATGTGGATTTCGTCCACGAGCTGGCACTCGAGGAGCATGGCGATTTCCAGGGCGATGTCCAGGGCCTGCTGGTTGACGGGGAAGGGGGGAGTGTCGTCGAACTCGTAGGTGCAGACCGAGTCCTTGTGGATCTGGTAGATGATGTCCTTCTTGGTCTTGAATTCCATGAGGGCCGTGCCGTCGTACTCCCCGAGCTCGGAGAGCGTCGGACGCATGTGCCTCAGGATCTGGGCGTGAAAGTCCTTGCTGTACAGGCCGGCCGGGCAGCGGCAGAAAAGCTTCTTTTCGGTCAGAAGCTGCTGGTGGACTTCGAGCCCGGACTTGAATCCCACGGCCGCGTAATCCTGGGGCGTCATCTCGGTGAACGGTTTGAAGCTCATGGTCCGTCAGCCCGCCCGCGGGACGGAGATGCGGAGTCCGTCCGCGCGTCGAAGTCTAACACAATACAACATTTTGCCGGCCTTGAATAGGGGGACATCATGCCTATTAACCTTATTTGTTCTCTTCCATTTACTGTGCGCCGACGCGCTTGGAGGGAGGCCGGCCTGTGAAGCGCCGGAATCGCTCCTTGCCCCCTGAGGAACCTGTCCCGTCGGTTCCCCTCGTCGGCAAGCCGACGGGTTCCCCCTCCGCCATGGGGGCTTCGGAGCGAATCCGGCGCCTCTGATCCGCCGGAAGATCGCTTAAGATTCCTATCAGGCCTATCACAGCCGGCCTCCCCACACACAATGGAAGAAAACCACCTTACTTTCTGATTGATGAAAAGGCGCTGAGTACGAATGAGATAGCCGGTTTGGAATTAAGGTAAATAGGTATTGTGTCCCCCTATTTCCTTTCATTTCCTATTATCTCCATATTTCTCTGTTGACAATGCCCTGGAGCTTTTTTTATAGTGGCGGCGGTCGTTGTTATAATCAGGAATCGAAGCGAAAAGAAGGAGGAAATCATGAGAGCGTGGAAAGGGTTGGTTGTTTTCATTTTGGCCGTGGGGCTGGCGGGGTATTTCGGATGCACGAAAGGCGGGAAATACGGCGACGCCAAGAGCGTGATGAGCCGGAGCATAAAGGTCATGGAGAGCTTCATAAACGACATGGAGAAAGCGGAGGACAGCAAGTCCGTGGTCAAGGCCATCAACGCTTTTTCCGCGGATATGAGCGAGCTTAAGCCCAAGCTTCAGGCTATGGAAAAAAAGTATCCCGAGCTCAAGGATCAGGAGAATCCGCCCGAAGAATTGAAACCCATGGCCAAGCAGATAGAAGAATTGAGCGGCAGGATGATGAGCGCCATGATGAAGCTCTTTCAGTATGGAGATGATCCTGAAGTGCAAAAAGCTTCGGAGGCCATGAACAAGCTCATGATGGACGAGAACTAGCCGCTTACGGATTGATTCCGCTTCAAAGCGAAAGGCTTTTCGGATAAGGCGCTGAGAGAGGGGGCCGTCTCCCCGGAGGGCGCCGGCACGGGCGCCCGGCAATGAGGCGGGCAAGCGCCGGTCGGAGCGGCGCGTGGGGGGACGCGTTGTTCCCATCGGTGTCTGCGGGAGGGGAAATGTGTCCGGTCCGGACGTCAAGATTAAAATAGCGGCTCGAAAGCCGAAGAAAAGCCCCTCGATGAAGAGGGTGCGAGTGTTCAGACCCGGGGACATCCTTTTTCGTCCCGGCGACCGGGGAGAGTCCGCCTATCTCATACTTTCCGGGAAGGTGGAAATCGTCAAGAATCATCCCGAGAGGATCGAGCGGATCGCTCTCTTCGAAAAGGGGCGGATTTTCGGCGAGATGAGCCTGGTGAACGAAAAGCCGAGGTCCGTGACCGCCAGGGCTGTGACCGAGACGCGGCTCGAAATCGTAGACCGGGACGGTTTCGAGGAGATGATCCTCCGCCGACCCGCGGAAAGCCTGAAGTATCTCAAAGCGCTTTTCGAGAGGCTCAGACTGCTCATGTCGCGGGCCGAGGGCGAGGCGGGTGCGGGGCCGGAGGCCGACGAGGCGAAGGTCTGGACGATGAGACTTATCCCTCTCACGGATATGGCCAAGGTTTCCGTCCCGGAAGAAGGGTTGACCCTGACCGTTTTTCCTTTCCGCCTCGGCCGGGCGTCCGAACACGGCAAGAACCTGCTTCAGAGCAACGACCTCGCTCTGGCCGACGTTAAACCTCATTTCGTTTCCAGGAACCATTTGTCCCTGGACGTCGACAACGGCCGGCCGATCGTCCGGGACCGGGGCAGTTACCTGGGGACGATCGTCAACGGCGTGAAGATCGGGGGCGGGCATCGGGGGGCCGTCTGCCCCCTGCGCGGGGGGGAGAACGACCTCGTCGTCGGGTCCGAGGATTCGCCCTTTCGGTTCCGGGTCCTGGTCAGCGACCGGTAGGAATGCGTCCCGCGGGTTTCTGCCCTAGGCTTTGATCGCGTCGAAGGCGCCGTTAGAGCTGGAGTGGAGGGCGGGATTCGGAAATCTAAAAGCCGGCTAGGGGTGGAATTCTTTCTGGAATCTCTCGAGGGCCAGCTTCTCTTCTTTAAGATACACGCTCTGCCGGGCGAGGAGGAGATCCCAGTCGACTTCGTGGCCGTCGAATTCCGGCCCGTCGACGCAGACGAACTTCGTCTGGCCGCCGACCGAGATGCGGCAGGCGCCGCACATGCCCGTGGCGTCGACCATGATGGAGTTTATGCTGACGATGGTCTTGACCTTGAGCGGCTGGGTGGTCAGGGAGCAGAACTTCATCATGATGGCCGGGCCGATGGCGATGACGCGCGCGACCGGCGCGTTGCTCTGCAGGATTTCCTTGAGAGGCTCGGTGACCAGGGCTTTGCGGGCGTAGGAGCCGTCGTCCGTGCAAACGACGATCTCGTGGCTGACGCCCCTCATGCGCTCTTCCCAGAAAAGGAGCTCCCGGCAGCGGGCGCCGATAACGGACAGGACGCGGTTGCCGGCTTCCTTGAGCGCCCGGGCGATGGGGAACACGGGAGCGATGCCCACGCCGCCTCCGACGCAGACCACGGTGCCGAAGTTTTCGATCTCGCTGGGCAGGCCGAGGGGGCCGACGAAATCGGCCAGGGCGTCGCCGACGGCCAGAGTCCCGAGGCGCATGGTCGTCGCTCCGATCTCCTGGGAGATCAGGGTGATGCTGCCCTCGTCGCGGTCCCAGTCGGCGATCGTCAGGGGGATGCGCTCTCCACGGTCGTCGATGCGGACGACGACGAACTGCCCGGCGCGGGCCTTGCGGGCGACGTCCGGGGCTTCGATGCGGAACAGCTTGGTGGAAGGCGTCAGGGCTTCCTTGGCCAGGATCTTGTACACGCGCGTCACTCCTTGAGGTCGGCCTCATGCGGCGGCATGAGGGGCGCCGATTATAACAAAATTCCGCCCTTCATTTAATAGGGGGACACAATACCTATTCACCTTATTTCCCCATTTGCAAAATCAATCTGTCAGCGAGAGAAATAAGGTTTACGGGTAACACGTCCCCCTATTTTTCCCCCTATTTGCCCATATTTAATAAGGTGAATAGGTATTGTGTCCCCCTATTGGGAAGGGGAGACGAGGCGATCGATAAGGGCGTTGAGTTTGCCGGCCGAGATCGCGCCCATGCGGCGGCAGATGTCTCCGCTCGATCCGGGAGGCCGGATGTCCGCGCAGTGCAGGGGGAAGGCTTCCTTCCACCAATTCCAGTACTCGGCTACGGCTTTCGAGCACAGTTTTTTCGCTTCTTTTTTTTCGATTTCGAGGGTGCCGGCCGCGTGACCGAGGCCCATGACGCCGGCGGTAAGGAAACCGCACAGGTCCTTCTTCCCCAGCCCTCCGCCGAATCCGGCCGCCGCCCAGACCAGGTCCTCCGGGAGGGCGAGCCGGCGCAGGGAGACCATGAGCATCGACTCGGCGCAGGAGAAACCCTTGCCGAAATAATTTTCCAGGTCCATGGCCATGGGCGATTTCTGCGCCGCCGCCCATTCCTCGGCCGAGAGAAGCTTCTCGAGGGGGGCGCGCTCGGGCCGGCTGTTTTCCTGGGCGCCGAACGCGAAGCGGGGCAGAATCGGCACGGCCAGCGCCGCGGCCAGTCCGGCTAGAAACCTCCGACGAGGGATGTCCGGGATGACGTGGAAGCTCGAATGGTCTGTTACAGACATCGATGTCTCCTCCGCAATCTTCAGGCTATTTCCGGGAGTTCTCAAGCAGCAATCTCAAGGCCGTATAGCCAACGGCATCCAGCATGTCCTCTATGGACCGTGTATAGGCCGTTTTGTGGCTCATGAGGGTGTCCTTGATCATCAGAGCGTTGAAGTCGAGGTCCAGAGCGGCATGGTAAGTGGCCAGGACGCAGCCCACGGCGCTCAGTCCGCAGAGAAAAACCGTGTTGATCTCGCGCTCCCGCAGCCATTTCTCCAAGTCCGTTTTCTTAAAAGCGCTGGGGTGGTTTTTTATGAATTGGGGATCGTCCGGTTTGACGGCTACGGATTTCGGAAATTCAAAATTCTTAGAGCCGGGTTTCGGCCCGGCCTTGGGATCTGTGTGGTAGATGCGGACCACGGGGTAGCCGTAGGAGCGGAACATCCCGATGGCCGCATTGATCATGAAGAGCGCCATGCCCTTGTCCTGTTCCGGCACATACTTCAGGTATTCGTTCTGAATGTCGATGACCAGCAGGGCCGGGTTCATCTTCTCGACCTCCGGCTTGGCGGCCTCCTGCCCGAAGGCGGGAAATCCCGTCAAGCAAAGCGCGAGCGCCAATATCCAGCATGTTTTTTTCATGTCTTCCTCCTTTTTTGTCTGGGACATTCTATCATCAATCATGGGGGATACAATGCCTGTCTTTCTTAATTCCAAATCCGCTACGGAGCGAAATAAGGTGAATGGGTATTGTGTCCCCCTATTGTTCCCCTATTGTTGGGTCGATGGCTGCTGTCGCTCAAAAGGAAACTCCCGCGAGAGGGTGTAAATTTTCTTCTTTACTTTGACAATTTCTTGTACTATAAAAAGACAAATCACAGGAATAACTTCTGGTGAGGAGGAATGCCAAAATGAGAATGAAAGCCGGTGTGTTCTGTATTGTCTTCATTGTCTTTGGATTGGCCGTCGGAACGGCGGCCCAAGAGCGGCCGGCGTTCAAGCCGCCGCGCGTTTCCGAGCTGGCTTCCTATCTGCCCCTGGAGCCCAATGGGGAATTCGTCGTCAGCGTCTGGCGGGACGGCGCCTGGAGGGAAGCCGGCGTCCTGGCCTACAGCCGATTCGTCAAGGAGAAGTCTTTGGACCTTTCCCCGCACCTGGCCGGCGCGGAGACGGCCAGGGTCAGGATCGCGCAGAGAGGCGGAGGGGCGGCCCACATCGATGCGGTCCGCCTGGGAAGCTTTTCCCCCGATCATGTCGCCGGGCCTGAAGCGGAACGCGCTTCCTCCAAATTGGCCCGTCTGGACCACGATCTGCTTGATGCCGCGGGGCGGAGCTACGAGCTTACGTTTCCCTCGGTCGGGCCCGACTCCACACTGACCCTTGCCGCCCGCGTCGAGGGCCTCAAGATCCCGACAACGCCCTTCCGGTTCCCGGCGGCAAACGCTTTCAAAGACATCGGTCCGTCCTCGAGGCTTTATTCCTACCGCCTGGACTCCGTCGCCCCGCCGACGGCGGACGAGGAGGAGCCCTGGCGCGCGGCCATGAAACGGGACCCGTTCTTCAAAGAGTACTGCTCGCCGAGCTCGGGCCATCCCGACGGATTCACCGGCGGCTGGGTGAGCAACGATGCGGAGAATCTGTATGTCACCCTCGACTTCACTTCGGACAACACCTGCGACGGCGACAAGGATTATGCCGCGGTGCACGTCCGCTGCGGAGGGGAAGTCAAGGAGTTCCGAGTCTCCGAACCCGAGATCCGCTGGGGAGCGGCGCATTTCACCGTCAGCGACCTGGCGGCCTATGAGCACAAAGTCTACGAATTCGTCATCCCCCTCGGCGAGCTTGGCGAAGCCGGCCGTGACGGAAGGTTGAGCCTGGGGTTCTCGGCTTACGGAACATCCACGTCATCCCAGACTGCGCCGAAAATCGCCTATTGTCCGGACACCAACCAATACCTGATCGTGGCCTGTCTTACGGGACCGCACGATGAAGATATTGTCGGTTTCTTACTCGATGACCAGGGCACGGTTCTCGGCAGCTTGAATATCTGCGACACTCTTGGCCCCCAATCCAGACCGGACGTCGCCTATGACGCCGATTCCGGACGATTCCTCGTCGTCTGGCAGACCTATGACGAAGAATGGCCGGAACTGGGCTACGATATCTACGGCCGGCTCGTCAATAGCGACGGATCCTTTTATGAAGATGATTTCACTATCGCCACAGGTTTCGACTTTCAATATGACCCGGCCGTGGCCAACGACAGCATCAATCATCAATTCTTCGTCGTCTGGGCTGAGGAGTATTCTGGCGACTACGACATCCTCGGGGTGTTTGTCTCCACGGAGGGGGATGTCATCGGACCTTCGTCCGCCGACATGAGCGACGGAGTCCGCAAGTTGCGGCCAGCCGGGCAGGGCGGCAAAGCCGCCGACAACGGCTACTACTTCATCATTTGTGATGACGAGGATAGACAGCAATCTCCGGACGTGGCCTTCAATGCCGACCTGGGGATGTATCTGGTGGTTTTTGAAACAGTGGATAGCGAAGAGATTTTCGGCTTGCACGGCCCCCGAGCGCAATTCCGCACTCAGGATGGGGAGTATTCCCGGATCGGCGGAAAAATCGTCGACGATGACGGAAATTTCCCCGAAGAGTCCGATTATTTCTTTGAAATATCCGATCCAGCGTATTATGCCGTTTTTCCCGCCGTGGCGGCCGATACCGTGAGCGGCCTGTTCCTTGTCGTCTGGCAGGACGACTATGATTATGAAGGCGGTATAGAGTCGGCGGCCCAGCCTCTTCAGTGGGGCGGATGGCAGATTTACGGCCGCCTCGTCAACGATCGTGAAGCCTTGTATCCGGAAGACGAGAACCTGATGATCTCCTCAAGCCCTCCGGGAAACCTCTGGCCCGCCGTGGCCTTCGATGATGTTAACGAAAATTTCCTCGTGGTCTGGAAAGGCCAGGGGGATTGGAATGGTTCGTTCTATCCGGACGTCATCTTAGGCCAGGTCGTTCCCTTCGACGGAGACCTCGATCCGGAAGAGCCTGATGAGCTTCTTGCCGACATGAACGTCACCTACGACGCCGCACCTTGCCTGGATTTCAACTCGCGGTGCGCGAATTTTCTGGCGGCCTGGGTCCTAGGTGGGTATGATGTTTATTCCGTGCTTTACGGCCCGCCCTGCGCACTCGGGCCCGACATCC
>Ga0209164_1003375_pt1 | contig 15234 bp, 10 predicted proteins | sample MTBNYHSulfiMetaG_FD_187458 | JGI IMG/M metagenome (GOLD analysis project Ga0209164, IMG submission 187458) | Enrichment culture microbial communities from rom New York Harbor, USA that are MTBE-degrading - MTBE-NYH (New York Harbor Sulfidogenic)... | ecosystem: Environmental > Aquatic > Marine >...
GGAGACCGATGATATACCGAAACAACTCATCGAGGAAATGGCTGAAGCCGGCCTGTTCAGGCTTCTCCTTCCCGAGGAAATGGGGGGAGGTGGCGCCAAAGCCATCCAGATATGCCTGGCACGAGAGCAACTCGCGGGCGTCTACTGTCCGGCGGATGTAACGCTTGCGATGCAGGGCCTTGGGAGCTACCCCATTTTTCTTGCAGGAAGCGAAGATCAGAAAGAGAGGTATCTCGGGAGAATCGGCCGAGGCGAACTTCTCACTACCTACGCCCTCACAGAACCGGAGGCTGGCAGCGATGTAAACGGGATGAAAAGCACCGCTGTCAAGGATTCCAAAGGCTTCGTTTTGAGCGGTGAGAAAATTTTTATCTCAAACGGCCACGCCGCCCATATCATCATCGTGTTTGCCAGGACACCTTCAGATGACAATTCTCGTGGCATGACGGCTTTCATCCTGGAAAAGGGAATGCCGGGCTTTCAGGTAACAGAAAGGCTCAAGGTGCTCGCTCCTCATGATCTCGTGAGATTAGCGTTCGACCGATGTGTGATTCCCCATGAGAACATGCTGGGGCACGTGGGCGACGGGTTCAAGATTGCCATGAAAACTCTCGAGGTGTTTCGCATGAGTGTCGGGGCTGCCGCATTGGGCATTGGGCAGAAAGCATTCGACCTGGCTTTGGCCTATTCAAAAAAAAGAAAACAATTCGGCAGTGTTCTGGCGGATTTTCAGGCTACCAGGATGAAGCTTGCGGACATGGCGACCGAGCTCGAAGCCTCGAGGGCGCTGGTTTACAGGGCTGCGCTGCTCAAGGACGCTGGAGGAATGAACGTGGCAAGAGCTGCATCCATGGCCAAGCTCTATGCGACGGAGGCGGTTTTCCGCATCGTGGATCAGGCAGTGCAGATCCACGGCGGCATAGGTGTCCTTCATGGTTCGACCGTTGAAAAACTCTATCGCGAAATAAGAGCGATGCGGATCTATGAAGGAACCACGGAAATTCAAAAATTGATCATCGCGAACACCTTTTTAAAGGAATGAAAGGAGCTTGGTGGGAATCGGCGGTTCATCCATCGAATAAACGGTTAACAATGCCACAACCGATGGCCCAGAAAAAGAAAGGAGAAAGGCCTATGCCGAAGACCTTTGTGGAGGATCTACTGAAAAACGGTAGAGTTTTCGATCTTGGGCAACAGATTTTTCCAGGCATGCCCCACCACCCGAATCAACCTCCCTTCGGATACACCCTCCTGAAAAAGCACGGCGATATTACGCTCGAAGAAAAAAAGATCAGCTTCTGCAATGACATATTTATGATGGGAGGGCATACCGGCACCCATCTCGATGCTGTATCTCACGTGGCCTGTGACAACATTGTATTCAAAAATACGGACATTTCAGGACATCAGGACTACCAGAACGGCCTGGGGATCGGGTCCATAGACATGACCGGTCCGATAGTCAAACGAGGCGTGTTGCTGGATATCTCCGCCGACTTGGGCATGGACGTGCTGCCTCACGATTTCGGGATCGGTGAGAAGGAATTGAGAAGCGCCGCGGACAGGGAGGGCGTGTCTATTGGAGCGGGCGACGTGGTCCTGATCCGAACCGGATGGATCCAATTCTGGAACGACAGAAAGAAGTACCTGTCCATCGACAAGGGTGTCCCTGGTGTCGTGGAAGAAGGGGCGCGGTACCTGGCATCTTTGGGGGTAGGTTTTACCGGAACCGATACAACCGCATACGACAAAGTTCCGCCTCATTATCTTCCCTGTCACGTTATTCTCCTGGTGGAAAATGGAATACAAATCATGGAAATGCTCAATTTAGAGGAATTATCAAAAGAGAAAGTCTATGATTTTTTGTTTATAGCCCTGCCACTTAAAATACGTGGTGGCGCCGGGTCACCGATTCGCCCCATTGCGATAGCGTGATCACAGAGAGGTTCTGGTGGCGTTTGGGCTGAAAAGCGAGACCGTGAACAGGGCATTCAGCGCCGACATGATTGATTGTCGGTCAGGGATGAACATCACGGTTTGGCGAACGGAAAGGCTTCCTTCTTAGTTGGTGCCTGCGTTCGCCAAAATTATCGGCAACCCCAAAAACGGGAGGTGAATGCTATGAAAAATGAAAAATTGAGTTTACCAACGTCCGGTAAAATGGTTACAAGGCGCGAATTCATGAAAAATTCAGCAGTAGGTATCGCGGCGGGAGGGATCATAAGCGCGTTTCCGGGTTTTTCCTTTGCGGCGAAGGCGAAACAATACACCTTCGGCTCAGCGAGCGCTTCGGGATCGTGGTATCCTTTGGCTGTAGCCATGTCGAAAATGATAAGTGAAAATGTGGCTGGGTACCATGTTACCGGGGTTGTAACACCGGGAGCGTCGCGCGAGAATATCCTCAGGATAGATCGGGGGGAAATGGAGTTGGGCTGGTCTCTTGCCAATACGCTGTACCAGGGTTACAACGGGACAGGGCCTTTTAAGAAGAAAATGGGTGTGATGGGCTGGTTCTCTGCTTATCCGGCGATTATCCAGGTGGCGGCGCGCAAAGGAAGCGGCATTAAAAGCATCGCAGACATGAAAGGGAAGGTGGTCGCAACTGGGACGCCTGGCTCCCAAACCAATATCGACAACGAAAAAGTCCTGTTCCCGGCCCATGGTTTGACTCCGGAGAAGGATTTCAAGGTAGAGAGGATACGGTTTCCCGAAGCCGTACAAAAAATGATTGATGGGCATATCGATGCATGCGCATATTATATGGGCGCGGGAGTTCCGGGCTTCGTCCAGATGGCGGAATCCACCGATGTCGTCTTTGTTCCCATCGATGAGGCCGCTTTCGGGAAAATCAAGGAAATGGATCCGACTCTTTATGCCGATTTTCTGCCCGGAGGAACCTATAAGGGTCAGGAAGAGCCGGTGTTGGCGGTTCACATGGCCTATACCCTGTGCTGCGGGGCAAGTCTCACTGAAGATTTCATGTATGGGGCCACAAAAGCCGTGTGGGAGAACTATGACTTCATCTGCAATGCCAGCGCTGTGTTCAAAAGCTCAAAAATAGAAAACGTATTCAAGGGCATGGCTGTTCCAGTGCATCCGGGCGCCGTAACGTACTTTGCGGAAAGGGGAATTACCAGGGATTAGAGGTGATTTAAAAACTCCAGTTGCAGCGCGGGTGTCTCCTAGGAAAAGGAAACACTCGCGCCGTTTGCATGCAATCAGCCCAAGTCCTTTGTTCTGATGACTAAGATCGGCCATCCGGATCCGGATATACACGGTGAAATTCGGACAATATTTGTGGAGGCGTGATCCATGCTCGAGAGAATCCATTCATCAACCCAGACAATTGCGTCTTTCTGTGCGATCGTCCTATCCCTGGTTTCCCTCTATACTGCCTTTTTCGGGACTCTTCCAACGATGGAACAAAGGACCTTGCACCTCACTACGGTGGGCATCATCGGGCTTTTTCTCATAAGGATACGCAGGGGGAAATATCCAGGGTGTCCAGGGTGGGGAGAACTGATTTTCAATGTCCTGCTTGTCATTATGCTCATTGCGAGCAACGTATACTTGGTCATCAACTGGATGGATCTTTACGTCTCCCCCTTTCTTACGACCATGGGACTGATAATGGGGGTATCGTCCATCGTGGTCATCCTGGAGTTGACCAGGCGAACCGTTGGCATGTCTCTCAGCATAATCGTCCTTCTTTTTTTAGTATACACCTATTTCGGGGATCATATCCCCGGGTTCCTGGCACACAGAGGCTATGGTGTCGAGCGGATTCTGGTCCAGGTGTATGCTGGGACAGAGGGCATCTATGGCCTGCCGGTGGGTGTATGTGCGACCATTGTGATCGTCTTCATTCTTTTTGGAAGTTTTCTCGAAGCCTCCGGCGCATCGGATGTACTTTTGAATTTGGCCACATCAATTGCCGGAAAACGGCGTGGCGGACCGGCAAAGGTTTCTATCTGTGCCAGCGGATTCATGGGGATGCTTTCCGGCAGCTCAGCAGCAAATGTGGCTACCACCGGGGCCATCACCATTCCGATGATGAAAAAGTCCGGTTTTGAGCCCTATGTGGCGGGAGCCGTGGAAGCTGTCGCCTCATCAGGAGGTTACAAGACCCCTCCCATAATGGGGGCTGTCGCGTTTATCATGGCTGAAATGCTTGGCGCCAGTTATATAGAAGTGTGCATTGCAGCGGCCCTGCCTGCGTTTTTTCACTATTTGGGGCTTTACATAATGGTTGACTTATATGCGGGACAGAAAAATCTTGAGGGGTTGCCTAAAGAAAAAATCCCCTCTTTTCGTGCCGCGGTGAAAGAAGGCTTGGGATATATGATCCCGGTAGCGATTCTGGTTGTTTTGATGCTGATGAAATTTTCAGCCATGTTTGCCTGTGCCTACTCGTTACTTGCGTTGTGGATTATCGCACTTTTCAAACGGATGCTTCCTATGAAGGGGATCGTGGAAGCGCTTAAGGCCGGTGGCGAGAGAATGGTGGTGATCACAATTCCGTGCGCAGCCGCAGGAATTGTACTGGGAGTGCTCACATTGAGCGGCGCAAGCATGAAACTTTCAGATTTGATCTCCTACCTGGCAGGCGACAGCCTTCTGCTTACGCTCATATGGATCATGATTATTTCCATCATGCTGGGAATGGGCCTGCCGCCGGTTGTATCCTACATTATCCTCGCCGCACTCCAGGTGCCTATCCTTGTGGACATGGGGGTTACCCCAATTGCAGCTCATCTTTTTATATTCTATTTCTGCGCCCTGTCTCTCATTACTCCCCCAATTTGTACCACCACGTTTACGGCTGCCGCCATAGCGAAATCTCCGCCCATGAAAACAGGCTTGGAGGCCGTACGTTTCGGCCTCGTCCTGTACACACTTCCGTATCTTTTTGTTTATAATCCGGGGCTGCTGATGAAGGGAAGTTTTCTACAGATTTCATACGTCACGGTTATTGCCGCGTTGGGGGTGTTCGCTTTGGCTGTGGGGGCGCAGGGATATCTGGAGAATCGTCTTGGAGCGCTTACACGAATGCTGTTCCTGGGGAGTTCCGTCGCTTTATTTTGGCCGGAGCATCTGATTACGACGATTGGCTTCATTGTTTTTATCGGGCTGACGATCTATCAGAAAAAAAATCGCATTTCAGAGTTGTTGAGAGCTAGGGCCAGCAAAAATATCGCGTGACCTATTTTGAAATAAACAGACCGGAAAATGACGCACGTAATCGAGCGTGGACGTCACACCACCGGGCGGGGCGAAGGCAGAGGGCCCTTTTTCAGGGGCTCTCTCCGCTAGTGCATCAATAAGAATCTTCTTTGACCATGGCTCTCATTTGTGCCAGGGCCTGGTGTGCGGCATTGATCAGGGGATGCACCGTCGGGGCGGCCGTAAGAAGCGGATGGGTGGCGATCTGCATCATATCCACTTCACGTATGGTAACTTCTTTTTGAATCGCGAGCGCGATCACGTTGATCAGCTCCCCTACGGCGGCACAGCCATAGACCTGCCCTCCCAGGATGATGCCGGACCTGGGCGAAAAACAAAGTTTCACCTTGCATTCGCAGGCATCCGGCAGGGTTATCGGATGGCGGTCATAGGCGACAGCCGTGGAGGAAATGGAGCGGAAATTTTCTCTCTCGCCGGTGCGGCAAATCATGCCGGCACTCCCAAAGGAGACGTCTCCGAATCTTGTTGAGAAAGCCGCAATGGTTCCGCGCATCTGATTCAGCACGCGAATCCCGTAAAGATTGACACCTGCATTCCTGGCTTCCGAGGTGGCGGTCGAAGCAAGCCACACCGGCACCTCCCGCCTCGTGAAGTAATCTCTTTTGAGCGCGCAGTCGCCTACTGCGAATATCCCTTCGATATTGGTCTGCATATAATCATCGACCCATATGGAGCCTTTGTCGGTTATGCGCAATCCTGCATCCCTGGCCAGATCCACCGAGGGTTTCGCCCCGGCACCCAGGATGACGATATCCGCCTCGAGCGTACCGCCTCCCTCGATTGTAACCGATTCCACACGCCTGGTTCCGTTTATGGATGCGACCCTGCAGCCGGTATGGACCTGAACGCCTTCTTGGGTCAGAATATCCCGAATTTTATCGCAAAATTCATCATCAAATGCATTGAAAAGAAGTTTAGGCATTATTTCAATAACATGAATTTCCTTGCTCCCCATCTTGCTCAATTCATCCGCAAATTCCGCACCGATGAACCCACCACCGATGATGACGATTTTTTGTGACTCTTCCACCCGTTTTCTGAGGTCGATCATCGCCCCCATGCTTTTCTTGATCGTGAAAACACCTTCTTTGTCAATACCCTCAATCGGAGGTTTCACGGAAACCGTGCCCGTAGCCAGCACCAGGCGTTCAAACAAAACCGTCTCTCCCGATTCCAGTGTTATTGTACGGGTTTCCGGATCCAGGGCCACGACCCTGGCGAAAACCAGTTCGATGCCGGCGTTTACCAGAGGCTGGTCACCCATGGCGTTCTGCTCGGGATCGGGCATGGTGTGCATCATATACGGAATCGCACACGGAATGACGCTGTCGCCTATCTCTTTGATGAGACACACCGACTTTTTCGGGTAAACATTTTTGGCTGTAAGGGCTGTAATCACTCCTGCCGGGCCGCCACCAACGATTACGACATCGTATTTCATTTACGTTCTCCTTTCGCGATGAAAAGTCTAAAAAATTAAGACGTTACTATACTCTCCATCCGTGAAAATCTCAAGGGAAACAGCCTTTCCTAAATCCACCATCTCATTTCTCCATGAGAAATACCAAAGGTGGATGAGGGCCTTTTTACGAGTGCCGCCACTCCTGGACTTTCCATAGCCATGCAGTCCCGGCAGCTACAAGGTAACAGGTCAGGGCGGACAGCATGACGGCGTGGAAGCCGAATCCCATGGCGATGATCACTGCCAGGGGGGCGGCTGTTACCGAGGCAAAGCCGTTCACGCCCCACGCCCATGGAACCAGAGGTTCAGCCCTCTTTCCCATCATCTGGAATCCGGCTGGGAACATCCATCCAAGGAAGAAGGATATCGGGAAAAGCAAGGTTACTGTTATGATGTATCTCAAAAAGGTCGAGCAACCTGTAAAATGATCCAGAAGGGGGCCCGGAAGAGCCAGGTACAGGAGCGTCAAACCGGCAATAACGAAGCCGGCCGCCTTGATGCGCTTCCGGGCGGGAGAACGCCGCTTTGCCTGAAAAGAACTGCCCAGGCCGGAAAAGACAAGGATGGCGGTCAATACAGCCGAGGCGCTGATGACCGGGTTCCCGAGGAATCGGGTGAACATCTGGATGAAGTTTATTTCCAGGAACATGAAACCGACTCCGATGAAGAAAAAGTGCAGAAAGGTCGGCAGCCTGTTGATCGTTGTTGAAAAACGTCGGCGTCTTAAGCAAAGGGGGAGCAATATGAGCATGAACGCCACCAGGGTAAGTTCCATGAATGTAATCAACAAAACAACGTAACCCAGCTCGAGACGCCGGAACCACTGGTCTTTGAAAGACTCCATAAAACGACCGACCGAGCTCCATTTGAAAAAATCATGAAAATAAGGGCGGTTGTCCGAGGGGGCCTGGACATTGTACACCCAGTCGTGAAGCAATAAGTTGCGGCGAGCGGACAACAGTTCTTTGAGGGCATGATGCAGGTAGGAGTACGGCTTCCCGGCCGGCCCTTCAATCCGGTTTTGGTAGTGGATGTTTTCAGAGACGATGCCCGGGAAATATTCGGGGTCCATCTGGAGTTTCCCGGTTTCTTCCATGAACCGCTTTACGAGCGATGGGTTCAGAGGGGAGCGGGGCATGAGTGAATTCACAGCCAGGTAATTCCTGCTTATCATCAAATGACGTCCCGGGTCAAGGACCCCGCGGTCTTCCAACGCGGCGATAAAAAGCGAAAAAAGCTTGATATTGTCGCGTGGTGGAGAGTGGACTCCCCTGGTGATGCTTATTAAGCCATGGTCGCTCAGCCGTTCCAGACTTCGGGCCAGCGACTCGCGGGTCAAAAGATAGTCTTCGTTGAGGCCCTGCAATCCGCCGCCCGCTCCCATGTCTTCAGCTTGTACAAATTGAATGAGATCATATTCGCGCCTTGTCTGTTCCAGAAACAGCCGTGGTTGCTGGATGACGACCTCCACGTTTTCTCTTTCAAAAACCCGCCCGGTTTGACCGGATAAATCTTCAATCAAAGAAATGATCCGGGCGTTCGGTTGAACAACGGTGATATGTGCGGCGTTCATTCGACGGGCCAACCAGACGTTGCTCCCGCTGGTTTCCCCCAGCAGCAGTACCCGGGGCCGTTCGAGAAGCCGGTAGGGCAACGACTGTGGCGTGAAATCCAGAATATCGCCTTCTTTTTCACTGTCAACCGTGAAGACAGCCCCCTCGGTTTCCCCGTCAACCAGCAGTGCGAGCTGCTCCGGAGGAGAAACCGTGGCATGGGGGCCGGCAAACAGGGTCTGGTGAAAGGTTTTCGATTCAAACAGGTCAAGTTGGGCCTGTGGGCTGAACCTTCGGGCGAGGTGACGCGCGTCGTTCTGCCGCTCTAGCCGCGTAAAACGGGCAAGGTCCTTGTATTGGTCGACGTTTTCAGGGGGTGTGAAAACGAAAGACAGAACCGTGATCAACATCGGCGGAATGATAAACGCAGCGGTCAACCAACCCCTTTGCCTCTTGTGCGCATGGAGAACAAAAACAATGTGCGCAAGCAGCGCAAGGGGCGTCATGGTGATGGGAAGCAGGTGAGCGGGAGTCAGGTACATGAAGCTCAGGGCCCCGATCCCGCCGACGCCGCTCCCCATCAAATTGGCACCATAGAGCCGCGGCGCTTCCGATCTGAAAAAGGAAAGGGTGAAGCCGATGATGATCCCCCCCAGGAAAAAGGGCACGAAGAGAAGGGCGTTATAGGTGGTCAGGAGCAATATCTGCCGGAGACTGTAAAGCATGTACTGGGTGTCGATGTCCAGCGAAACGGCGGCATGGTAGGTTATCGGGATCGAGGCAACGAACAACAATCCGAAAAGCTGGCTCCAGAAAAGGAATCGGATTTTGAGGCGGTCGAAAATCAGAGCCAGGAAGGTCCCGCTGGTTCCGAAACCGAGCAGCGCGGTGCTTATGACAAGGTAGGTGAAATGATGGTACTGAGTGACGGAGAGCGCCCGCATCAGCATGAGCTGAAGGGCGATTACGGCAGCTGAAACCAGAAAAATCGAGAATTCCAGCCACCGGTTGTATTTTGCCCGTGTTTGAGGCATCCGTAGAATCATTATTCCAAGGCTGTACCGGTCATCGGTACAAATCGAACCGGAAGTTTTCTTTCGGTATGTATGTTTCCGTCCTGGGTCTTGACGACGTTCATCAGGGTCTGAGTATGGTAGGGACTGCCTATAGGAATCACGATCCTGCCCCCCGGTTTGAGCTGTTTAACCAGCGGTGGTGGGAGATGACCCGCTGCGGCGGTGACGATGACGGCATCGAATGGGGCGTATTCCTCCCAGCCGTAATAGCCGTCTGCTATTTTTGTCCGAATGGTCTGGTAGCCGAGTTCTTTCAGCCTTTGACGGGCCTTTTGGCCGAGTTCACGAATGATCTCGATCGAATACACCTCAGGTGTGATTTCAGCGAGCACCGCGGCCTGATAACCGCTTCCGGTTCCTATTTCCAGGACCCTGTCGCCGGGCGATAGTTTCAGCATCTGGGTCATATACCCTACGATAAACGGCTGGGAGATCGTTTGCCCCATTCCTATTGGAAGGGGGATGTTCAAATACGCCCTGGTGCGTTGGGCTTCAGGCACAAATACGTGCCGAGGAACGTTTCGCATCGCCTCGAGCGTCGCGGTATCGGTGATGCCTTCCCGCATGAGCGCTGTTTCGACCATACGTTTTCGCTCTTCTTCCCGCTCCGAAAAGCGTGGGTGGGGCCACTCGATTTTTTGGGAAACACTTTCGCGGCTGCTTTCAAGGGCGACGTGCGGTTTTTGCCCGGCCGGGACAAGTAAGGGAGTGAAACCTAGCAGCAAAAAAGCTAAAATAAAAATAAGGATTAATTTAGAAAAATTTTTTCCGATAAATAATATGTTTTTACCTGTCGATTTAAATGGAAAAATTGCCTTGAAATCATCCATGATGGCCTCATAAAAAGCTGGTTTATGCCACTTCGCGGCAACCTATGAGCAATGAACTTTTCCCGTGGTTGCAAATCGCTCCCACAGAAACCACATGCAACTTCAGACTGTGGAGCGGTTTTCAACCGCGATCCGGCCAGCAGCCTAGTGCAACGACATCACGGGTACAACTCGCTCCCACGGGAACCACGAGCAGCTTCAAACTGTGGGATGAATGCCGTAGTGATTTGAGTTCGTTGGAAGTCCCCGAGCCGTCATCCTTGGGAAATTTCAGCCATCGGTTTATTCTGTTTGCCCGCCAAGTGGATCGTTTGGGTCGGAAACGCAAAAACAATCTTTTCTTCTCCGAATTTCTTGAATATTTTCAGATTGATCTCCTGTTGGATATCGGCATAGGCGTTATAATCCGGAGAAAGGATATAATAAACGGTTTCGATGTTCAGTGAAAAGTCACCGTAACTGAAAAAATGAGAACGGTCAAATCGGGTTAATTCGATATTCGAAATAATATCTCGGATCATTTCAGGGATTCGCGTTAATTTTTCGTAATCTGTGCTGTATTCAACGCCTATCTTGAACACGATACGGCGTTCAACCATCCGTTTGTAGTTCCGGATTCGGCTGGATAGTAAATCCGTATTTGAGAAAATCAGCTGCTCCCCGCCCAGGCTCCGCAGCCTGGTTGTTTTCAGCCCGATATATTCTACAGACCCGAGAAAGTCACCCACAATAATAAAGTCACCCACCTTGAAAGGCTTATCAAGAAGAATGGAAAGGGAGGCAAAGAGGTCCGCGAGGATATTCTGGGAAGCCATAGCGATGGCGATGCCTCCGACGCCCAGACCGGCAACAAGGGTCGTGATGTTGAAGCCCAGGTTATCAAGAATGAGCAGGACAATGAATGCCCAAACAATAACCCGTACAATCAACGTGGTCACAGCTATTCCGGATGGCGTTTCCTCTTGGTCTGTTTTGCTGATGATGTATTCGGAAACGAGTTTCGTGATCAAAAAAGTGGCCCAGATGCCGATCTGTATGCCTGCGGAGATCACGGCGATGTAACTCAAAAAGGTTTCCGCCGAAGCCGGGAGGACAAGGATTTTGCTGCCGGCATACAAAGAAATGATAAAAAGAACGAATCTCTTGGTCCGGTTGAACATTTCGGCAAGAACAAGGCCGATATTCCCTGGCAGTTTCCCCTGCAGCGTGGTGAATGTGCGCCCAAGAAACCTAGCGAGAATGTTTAGAATAACCGTCCCTAAAAATGTAATGAACAGCGCAATCAGCCATTTATCGATACTATTTCCCAATATGCTTTGCTCAATTAAATTCATCGATACCTCCATTAAAATGTCCGGAACCGCTGAAATGGTAGGATTCCATTCTCACCGGTTCCTTCGGGGAAGCCTTCTCATCGAAATCTCAATGGAAAAATAGCTGGTTACCGCAATGCCATCAATACATAATATTGTGTATTTTACCGCCATCATTGATCGTTGAAAAGGGTGACGCTTGCCCCTAAATCCACCATCTAATTTCTCCACGAGAAATACCAAAGGTGGATCAGGGATTGTGGCGGGAGTTGACAATTGTCCTGACAACTGCCAATAATATTCATGTTCCTTTATCATTGAAAATGCACATCCTGCAACTCCAGAAGGGAGGTGCACTTCCGGGTATCCGCCGACAAGAAGTTGCCGCCTGAACCTCGGCGTTATCGCAATGATTTGGCCGCAGCGTATCCATGATTAAGTGGAACACTTTCAATTTTTGTCAAACGTTTTGAAAGGAGTTTATTTATGGCTGAACATGCTGAGCATTTAGACGGCGCAATTCTACAGAGAGACAAGGAAACCTATGCGATCGTTCCGAGGACGCCGCTGGGGATCGTGACCCCGGAAATCCTGGAATCCATTGCAGTTGTGGTAAGGAAATACAAGATTCCGGTTGTGAAAATCACTTCCGGTCAGCGCATGGCCCTGGTAGGGCTTAAAGAGGAGGATGTCGCGCCTGCGTGGGAAGATTTGTGTATGGATGTGGGAAGAGCTTCGGAGTTGTGTGTGCATTATGCACAGGCATGCCCCGGAACCGCGGTATGCCGTTTCGGGGTTCAGGATTCTCTGGGAATGGGCACCGAACTGGAGAAACTTTTCATTGGAATGGGGCTTCCAGCAAAGGTGAAGTTCGGAGTCTCCGGCTGCCCGATGTGCTGCGGGGAAAGTTATGTACGGGATGTGGGCGTCCTCGGTAAGAAGAGCGGATGGACGCTTATTTTCGGCGGCAACAGCGGAGGCCGCCCCCGCATCGGCGATGTCGTGGCCGAGGATCTGGAGAAAGAAGAGGTCATAGATCTCACCAGGCGCTGCCTTGAATATTATGTGGCGAACGGCAAAAAGAAGGAACGAACCGCGCGCTTTATGGAGCGCACGGGGATCGATGCTCTTAAAAAAGCGGTCCTTTGAACGTGGAGGGGATGATGACGGATAAGAAGGCGGATCTGGCAGGTCCGGGTATCAGCACCTATGAAGAGGTTGACAAGAATCTCCCCAGGGATTACCAGGAGCTGCTGGAGCCCAAGGACCGCATGAAGGCCCTGTTCAGGATAAAGAATTTTATTGAGCACAACCTGTGCAAAGAACTCAACCTTTTCATGGTGCCCGTTCCTTTGATCGTGTCCAGGGACAGCGGGGTCAACGATTATCTGGACCGGGACGGTTCCCGGACCCCCGTTGACTTCTCCTGTGGACTTGGCCTGGAAAAAGGGATTGAAACCCAGGTGGTTCAGGCGGCCACGAAATGGAAGCGGATGGCGCTGAGGCAGTTCGGCTGCGAGCTTGGAGAGGGAATCTGCACCGATATGCGAGCTGTCAGGAAGGACTACTTCCTGGACCACGACCACAGCGCCTATGTCGATCAGTGGGATTGGGAGCTGGTGATAGACAAAAGCATGCGAAACCTGGATTTCCTGCGCGACATCGTCGAGAAGATCTGGTCGGTTCTTTATGAGGCCGATCAGATGGTCAAAAAGGATTTCCCGGATCTTAATACGGATATGTATCCGGATATACCCAAAAAGATCGAATTTTTCCATGCCGAGGAAATCCTGGAGCGCTATCCGGACCTCACCCGAAAACAGCGGGAAACGACAATGGTCCGGGATGTGTATCCCGCGATTTTCATCATCGGCATCGGTTCCGTCCTGGAAGACGGATACCCGCATGAAATGAGAGCTGCGGATTATGATGACTGGATCACGCCAACGATCAAAAAGAACGGAAAGCAGTTCCACGGCCTGAACGGCGATATCCTCGTGTGGAACCCGGTGACCAAGCGGCGGCATGAACTGACCTCCATGGGTATCCGTGTGACGAAAAAGACCATGGTGCAGCAACTCAAGGAGGCCGGGCAGGAACATTTTCTTGAGTTGCCTTATCATCGGGCTGTTCTCAACGATGAGATACCCTTGAGCATCGGAGGGGGCATCGGTCAGTCCCGCACCTTCATGTATCTGCTGAGAACCGCCCATATCGGGGAGGTCAGTGTTACGGTCTGGCCCGAGGTACTGAAATCGATTTGTAGAAAGAAGAATATTCACATCCTGGAATAAAATTTGATCCATAGGAGCTGCCATGCCGCTTGATTTCGACGATGCCATGGAGCGGTTCGATTTCCGCGGCATTCATCCGCTTGTATTTATGGGCACCGCGAGCGACCGCTATGCCGGGTGGCTCGGCCAGGTGTACAGCGCCGAACGCTATCAGGAGCGCGTCACCTCGCGCACTCACAGCGTCGGCGGCAAATCGTTCACCGAAAAGGTGCTTCCGGTCGACAGCGTCGTTGAGTACTTCGAGCACTTCCGGGTGCTGGAGATTGATTTCACGTTTTATGACACCCTTCTGGATGCCCGCGGGAGTCCCACCCGAACCCACCATGCCTTGAGCGCTTACGCGCGCCATGTCCCTCGGGATGGCGCTTTGTTCCTGAAAGTGCCGCAAATTGTTTTTGCCCGAAAGATTCGCAGGAAAAACGGGTACATCGACAACGAAAGCTATCTCGACCCCGCGGTTTTCATGAAACGGTTCTACGAACCTGCCACCGAGCTCCTGTCGCACAGGCTTTCCGGTTTTATTTTCGAGCAGGAATACCAGCGTTCGTCGGATCGGGTTTCCACCGATGCGTTCGCCCGGGGCCTTGACCAATTTTTTTCGTCGGTTCCACGGGACGGCCGATACCATGTGGAAATCCGGACAAGCGGGTTGATGACGGGCCCGGTATTGGATGTCATGAAGGCACACGGGATCGGTCAGGTTCTCAGCCACTGGACCTGGCTGCCCCGGCTTTCCGACCAGTTTCGGATGAATGGGAGGAGATTTTTAAACTACAGGAAAGACGGCGTGATTCGGCTGATGACTCCCCGGGGGATGCGCTACGAGGAGGCCTATGCAAAAGCCTATCCCTTCGACTCATTGGTTCCCGGCATGATGGATCCCGGAATGGTCGAAGACACCGCGCGCATCATGAGAGAAGCCGTGAAGGAGAAGGCGCGGGTGGCTGTCATTGTGAACAACCGTTCGGGCGGAAATGCCCCCCTGATCGCCCGGCAGATCGCCTTCAGCTATATGGACAATTCAAATGCCTCCTGAAGAATGGTGGTTTGAGCGTTTCGGAAACGACCCGTTATGGAAAAACGCTCGAAAACGAAAATGAACGTGTCTATCCTCTAAAACAATACCAGTCCTGAGACCCCCTCATTCAAGGTTTCACCTCTTTTCGATCCTGTCATTGAAATCTAATGCCCCCTTAACGAAGGGCTAACATTGGGGCTTTAAATTCATTCACCATAAGGATTTCGGAGAGCGTTTACGTCCCGGCGGTGCGGCCGCCGGACCGGGTTCGTTCCGCGCTTTGACGGAATCCGGATTGTAACGGATTTGTAATGAGACCTTAACAGAATTTTAACAATTGCAGGTTTAATTTATTGCAGAAAAAAGGAGGAACGTATGAAACTGAAAAAGATATTGGTCATCGGAGCTGTTGCGGGGTTGATGTTTGGCTCGCAGTCTGCCTGG
>Ga0209164_1003377_pt1 | contig 15231 bp, 8 predicted proteins | sample MTBNYHSulfiMetaG_FD_187458 | JGI IMG/M metagenome (GOLD analysis project Ga0209164, IMG submission 187458) | Enrichment culture microbial communities from rom New York Harbor, USA that are MTBE-degrading - MTBE-NYH (New York Harbor Sulfidogenic)... | ecosystem: Environmental > Aquatic > Marine >...
ATACTCTGCACCTCCGGGTCTCTCCGTGGCTCCATCCATCATCACCGGGCCGAGGTGCTCCATCTGTCCGGCCCCATTAAATGGTACTACCTGCGCGCTGACCGTCAACCCGAAAGAACCGAAATTATGGAGCTTTTCTCGGACTATTTGTCTGCCCCGCTGGACCGGCCACCTCCGCCATGACGTAACCCGTTGTAATTGCTACACTTACGCTAACCCCATGTCCCTCTAGATTCAGGGCCTTGAATTTAAGTCCTTGTCAGATATGGATTTACGCGTTTTGGAGGGCGCAGACACCCGCCAAATCCGCCATCGTTCGTGCGCAGCCATTACATTTCCTGTGGCCTCTTGCGCAGTCCTGAGCGCGCCGAAGGGCGTCACTGCGACATTTTTGCAGCCGTTTGCGCAGGGATTCTAGCCGGGTATGCGTCTGACGTCGCACCTGGGGATTGCATCCAGGAATCGCCGGCCGTAGGGTTTCCTTACGATCCGGCTGTCCAGCACGACCACAATTCCCTTGTCGGTCTTCGTCCTTATCAAGCGCCCGAAGCCCTGCTTGAACTTGATGACGGCTGAGGGTATCTGGAAGTCGTAGAACGGATTGCCGCCTTCGGCCCTTATCTGCTCTATTCTGCCCTGTATAAGCGGATGATTCGGCACAGCAAATGGCAGCCGCACGATGATTACATTCGACAGCGCCTCCCCCGGCACATCCACTCCCTGCCAGAAGCTGTCCGTGCCGAATAGGACGCTGGTCTTATCCTCCTTGAATTGCCGCAGGAGCTCGGACCTGTGAGTCCCGGCGCCCTGCTGTAACAGACGGATTCCCCTCTCGTCGAACCAGTTCCGCATCTTCTCAGCGATGCTCGAGAGCGTCGCGTAGCTGGTGAACAGCACGAACGCGCTTCCGCCGGTGAGCGTGATGTATTTCTTTATCGCTTCTACCGCCTTGTCCTCGAAGGCGGGGTCGTTGGGCTCGGGAAGCCCCTTTTCGATATAGACTGTGACCTGCTTCGCATAGTCGAACGGCGAGCCGAGTTTGATGCCATCATATTCCTCGAGGCCGACTCTGCCGGCGAAGAACTCGAACCCTTTTTTCTGGTCGGGGCCGTCCGTGCTAAGCGTAGCGCTGGTGAGTATTACGGATGCGAACCTGTCGAAGAGGTGCTGCTTCACGTACGGGCCAACATTCAGCGGAGCGCTCCGCAATGATACCCTCGTGCGGGGGCTTTTCTCGCTCTCGACCCAGAAGACGCAGCCTGTTTCGGAGGCCTCCATGAATTTCTGCAGACCTGCCTCGACCTCACCGATGCGCTCGGCTGCACGCGTATACTCAAACTTCTCATCATCGTCATCGGTCTCGCGCGCCACTTTCGCCAGACCCGCACGCAGAGGGCTTAGCTTATCTGACAGCGTATTCTCGATGAACCCCGCCCCACAGCGGCCATTGTCCGCGGCACCTTCGCTCTCGTACCACTTTCCCGCGCTTCTGAAGAAGCCCCTAGCCCGTTCGTGGCAGTCCGCCACAAGCTCCTGCAGCGGCTCCGCCCTCTTATTGAAGGCGAGCAGCCCCCTTCTGGTCCGCGGGTTATATAGGTTATTGAGCATGAAGTCGATGCTGGTATTGGTGATATCGAGGCCGAAGTGGTCCTCGGCAACGTGCTCGATGTTGTGGGCTTCGTCAATGATGACGTACTTGTAATCCGGCAGAACACCGGCATTCTCCATCTTCAGCACCAGGTCACTGAAGAGAAGCGCATGATTAGCGACGATGATATCGGCTGTCTCCAGTCGCCGTCTGGCTTTGGCATAGAAGCAACCGGTGAAATGGGGGCAACCGCGCCCGCGGCAGTTGCCGTGCTCGCTTTTGACGGCATCCCACAAGGCCGCGGGCGGCTGATGCGGCATATCGCTCAGCGAGCCATCGGCAGTTGCGGCTGCCCACGCCAGCAGGCGATCAAGCTCGCTCTCAAAGGAGTCGAGCATTCCCCCCATCCTGCGCTGCGTGAACTCCAGCCTACGTTTGCAGAGGTAATTGCCCCTGCCTTTGGCAAGCACGGCATCAAATGGATATGGCAGGGCCTGGGCCAGGAATGGCAGGTCCTTGTTTATCAACTGCTCCTGGAGGGTGATGGTGAATGTGCTGACAAGGACACGTCCTTTTTTCCTGCATACCTGCTCTATCGCCGGAACAAGGTAGGCGAAGCTCTTGCCGACGCCTGTGCCTGCCTCTACGGCAAGATGCCTGCAAACTTCAAGATGCTCGCGAACAGCCAGGGCCATTTCAAGCTGCTGAGGACGTGATTCGAAGGTATCAAGCGACTTCCTGACAAGTCCGCGGGGCCCGAGTATATCGGCCATCTCGAATGCGTTGTCGTCCAGCGATGCCAAGCGATTAGCCGCCTCTATCTGCTGTCGCCGAGGATGATATCTCTGAGAATGGTCGCCGGAGCGTATCCCTCCAACTTAACGGAGGCGGCCTTAATCTCGTCCTCGGCATCAACCCTATTGCCCATCTGGTAGTATGCGTAGGCCAGCAGGAACTGCATCTCTGAGGAGTACATCCTCTTCTGCCACTGCTGGAGGTCGTTGAGGCGATACTTCACCCTGTCCTGGCCTATGAAGTCATTGAGGTCGATCTTCTTCGCGGCGGCATTCGGGTCAAGCTCAATGGCTTTGCCGAGGTAGTAGGCACTGCTCATGTATTCGCCTGTGGCGAAGAGCGCCCAGCCCTGACCGGCGTAGCTTTCGGCTTTATCCGGCAGATAAACGCGCGCAAGCCCGTAGACCTCCGCTGCTCTGTAATACTTGCTCTGCTTCATGTACTCTGCACCGAGGTCCATGTACAGCTTGTATCCCTCGGTGTTGAGCTGATCAAGGTCCAAGGTCCTGCCGGTCCGGCCGGCTTGAAGTATGGCACTAAGTCGACCCTTGTCCGGCGAGATTCCGCCAGAAGTCTGTGTACCAGTTCCGCCGGTTGAAGTATCAAGCACTCCTGAGCCTGAGGTGCCAGCGTCTGGAGCTGGCAGACCACGTTCTCCGATACCTTCGTCCTTCGAGCCTTCGCGGCTTCTCATATACTCATCGAAATCCTTGTCCAGCTGCTGGAGCATTTTGTCATAGATATCGCCGGCTTTCTCGGTTGTGGCCGGCGTGACAGCAGTTACACCTGTCTCCGGAAATTCAGGTCCAAGAGGCTTGACAGGTTCGACGCTGATCGGCGACTTCTGCTCGGTCGGAGCAGTGTCTCTCGCAGCTAATTCGTCAGCTTTGTCTTTCAACTCCTGGAGTTCCTGGGCAAGCTCCTTCTGACGCACATCGTTGATGGCTTTGAGGAGAGAGGTTTCCGTCTCGGAGGCGGGCGATTGCCTCAGTATAGTGTCGACAAGCTCCCCAGGAGTTCGGGATAAGGGCCTATACTCCTGAGCAAGCTGCTGAAGATTAAGCTCCGTGGACTTCGCCTTTGGGGGCTGAAGCGGCCCGACCAAGCCTGGAGTGCCTTGAGTGGGCGGGTACGCCTGCTCGCCGGAGGGTGAAAGGCGAGAGACTGTCTCTGATTGCGAATAATAGGGCGTCGCGGGACCCGGCTGCCAGCCGTAACCGGTGCGTTGTGTTTCCTTCAGAAAGGCATCAACACCTTCCGTGCCGGTCGGCGCGGCCAGACCGCTGACAGAGCTGTAGGGTACGACGCCTCTGAACTGCCTGCCTCCAGCCACGTCGCCTGTGACGATCAGATTGCCCGCGCCTCCGCCGGCATATATGTCGTTACTCGGTCTGTAAGGCTGATAGTATGTACTGGGCGGCACTCTACCCATACCGGCTGGGTTACTGATGTTGGGCTGGGGGACACGATTCACACCCGCGGGGTTGGTCACTGCGTCTGCCATGCCTGATACGAGAAAGGGCAGCACCGCAGCTATGTATATGGTCGCTTTCATTTCAGCTCTCTTTCGGTATTGTACCTGGGTTTCTCGGCCCACCTTAACTTCTCGCCTAAGGTATCCCACTTGGTTCTTTTAGGATTGTTGACTATGAGGAATACACCTTCGTCTTTTCTTATATCGATTATGTCATCCTGCTCGAGCGGGCTTGACGATCTGCCATCGACTATGACCGCAGTGCCGGCATTCACACGGACGGCACGTACCTTGAGGTCAGAGTCAGCATCAATCACTATCGGCCGGAAACTGAGAGAGTGCGGACATATCGGCGTGATGACCATCGCTGAGATATCCGCTTCAAGAATAGGCCCGCCGGCCGAGAGGTTGTATGCGGTAGAACCTGTCGGCGTACATACGATCACGCCATCACTCACGCAGTTGGCCAGGTCCTGCGAGCTGACACTCATATGCAGCTCGAGCATATTGAAAGGCGGGCCGGCAGTAATCACGACATCATTTATCGCGACCGATCTGAAGATCTCTGCATTGGCTCGTCTCACGGCGCATTGCAGCATCATCCGCCTTTCAATCTCCATTTCATCTGAACAGATACGACCGAACGAATCCTTGAGTTCGGTCAGGCTGAACTCGGCAAGAAAACCGAGTTTGCCGACATTGACACCAACAACGGGGATATTATGCCTTCCGAGGAAATGCACTGCCGAGAGTATCGTTCCATCGCCTCCGAATACAACGGCATAGTCAGCCTTGCCAAGTACACCAAGATCGCATGAGCCCATGCCACAATTGGCAAGCACCTCGGCCCTGCCGCTGACGAACTTTATGAAATCCGCGACAGCCTCAGCAACGTAGGCACGCTCTTCATCACCAAAGATTATCAGCTTTTTACTTTCGATATTTGGACCCTCTTAGTATGTCAGGTCGGTCTTCTCGGGCCGGACTCAGTGGAAATACACGCCTGATTGTATCCAAATCGAGGCCCTGGGACAACCCCAAAACAGGCCGAGCTGGTAGCCGACACTCGCCTTTCAGATGCGGGCATCCGATGGTTTGATGACCCGCCTGACGGCATCTGCTATCGATACTGCATCAAGTCCCGCTTGCTGGAGCTGCCTGTCGCGCAGCGCATGAGGAACAAAGCGATCAGGCCCGCCAAGCGTGGTGATCCTCAGTGCCTTGTCCGTGCCGGAGGCGGCTCTATGTGCTTCTTCGAGCACCGCAGAGCCGAAACCAGCTGCGAGGCTGTGATCCTCAACCGTAATCACCGGCTTGGACATGCAAAGCGCGATTATCTCTTGATCAACAGGCTTGGCAAATCTGGCATCAATCACATCGACCTCAACACCTTCAGCAGCGAGTATGGCAGCAGCCTTAACTGCCCGGGTGACCATGGCACCATAGGCAACTATGGCTGCGACGGAATTGGGCGAGCTCTTTATTGCTCTGCTCTTTCCCAGCTCAAAAGAAGGGCCTTCATGGCCTGTTACCATTACTGACTCGCGTGGATATCTGATTACGGATGCGTTGTCACACTGAAACGCAAAAGCAAGAGCCTTGCGCAATTCGCCTTCATCGCTGGGGGCGATGAGGCATATATCCGGGAGCATCCTGAAGTAGCCGATGTCGAGCACACCGTGGTGAGTAGGGCCATCGCCACCTACAAAACCTGCCCTGTCCACACAGAATACGACCCGAAGGCCCTGCAATGAAACCTCCTGGAAAATCTGGTCAAAACATCGCTGCACAAAAGTCGAGTATATGCAGACGACCGGCCTCAGACCCTTCTTTGCCATGCCGGCTGCCATATCAACCGCAACGCTCTCTGCGATACCTACGTCGTAGAACCGGTCGGGAAACTGCTGCGCGAAGTCTTTCAGACCCGTTCCCTCGGCCATAGCCGCCGTTATCGCAACGATCCGCTGGTCATCCCTGGCCAATTCCACCAGGGCCTCGCCAAAGGCGTCGGTGAAGCTGCGTTTTCTGGGCTGAGTCTCGACATCATCGCCGTTCACTTCAAAGGGGCCGGTCGAATGAAACCGCGAGGGATCATTACCAGCAGGCGCAAAGCCATGGCCCTTTTCTGTGTAGGCATGCAGAATCGCCGGGTGGTCCAGACGCGCCATCGCCTGGAATACGTCGACCAGCGATTCAAGGTCATGCCCATCGACAGGTCCAAAGTACGGGATATTCAGAGCCTCGAACAGATGACTCGGTGAGAATGTCATTCGCAGGCTTTTCTTTATACGCGCTACTGCGCCTTCCATGCTCCTGCCAAAGGGTCCCATCTGCTCGAGCATCTCATGGCTTCGCTTTTTCATATCTTCATAGGTGTGACTCAGACGGACCCTTGAAAAGAACCTGGCGACTGCACCCTGCGTGGCATCTATGGCCATGCTGTTATCATTGAGCACGATGAGCATCTGCCGCTTCAGAAGACCTATGTTGTTCAGGGCTTCGAACGAAAGACCGTTCACGATGCTTGCATCGCCGACGAATGCGACAATACGTTCGTCACTGCCGGTATGCTGGGCGCCGAGTGCCATGCCCAGCGCCGTTGCTATGCCCGTTCCCGCGTGACCTACGGAGAATTGATCGTACGGGCTTTCTGCGGGGTTCGGGAATCCACTGGCTCCGTCGTTTTGACGCAGTTTTCGGAAATCCTCCCTGCGTCCGGTAAGAAGCTTGTGAGTGTAGCACTGATGACCTACGTCCCAGAGCAGCCTGTCCTGCGCGAAGTCGAATACATAGTGCAGCGCTATGGTCAGCTCGACCACGCCGAGGTTGCTGGCCAGGTGCCCGCCGGTCTGGCTGACACCTGCTGTGATGAACTGGCGTATCTCATCAGCAAGCTCTTTCAGCTGCTTAACCGACAGGTTCTTCAGCGCCGACGGGCTGTCAATATGTTCCAGCAATTCACCCATGCATCACGCTACTTCCTTCGCTCCGTAAGCACCATAGCGAGCGTACGCAAGTCGTCAGTGCGACTCCCCAGGCCATCAAGCTGCTCTACGGCTTCGGCAGTAAGTTTGTTCAGCAAGGCTTCACTCTGCTGCAATCCAACGACTGCCGGGTATGTCATTTTGCCCTGCCTGGCATCCTTGCCGGCTGTCTTGCCGATATCCCGGCTGGTCGCCGAGACATCGAGGATGTCATCACATATCTGGAAAGCCAGCCCTGTCTTCAGGCCATACCGTCCCAGCGCATCAACGATCTCCTCACTCGCCCCGCCGCATATAGCTCCCATTCTGCATGAGGCCTGAAACATCTTTGCTGTCTTGTTAGTGTGTATCCACTCAAGCATCTGCAGGTTGCCTTCGGTACCTTCACCCTCAAGGTCACCCATCTGGCCACCTACCATGCCGGCTGGACCAGCTGCCCGTGCGAGTTCTGCGACAAGACGGACGCTTTTGCGTGCGTCCGAGACTTTAGTCGCAAGTAGCTCAAAGGCATAGGTCATCAAGGCGTCTCCGGTAAGTATGGCTGTCGCCTCATCGAATTCAATGTGACATGTGGGTCTGCCCCGCCTGAGATCATCATCATCCATTGCTGGCAGGTCGTCATGCACAAGGGAATAGCAGTGGACCATCTCGATCGCCACTGCGGCGGTCAGAGCATCATTATCCACACCGCCGGAGACAAGCTCGCAGCACCACAGCACCATAGCAGCGCGGAGACGTTTGCCCGGCCCTTCCAGCACGTACTTCATAGCCTGAGCGAGACGTGTGTGCACATCCCGACAGTCCAGCAATGTCTCAGCCATCGCGGCATTCACTTTTGCTGCTCTGGATTTCAGCTTTGTGTCGAAAGTCTCTGCAGTTCTGCTAGCTCGCAAGAAAGCATCCTTTGGCCAATATAAGGGCTATACTCGTTCCACAAACATTAGAAGGTCCGATGTGATATGGCTCCCTGGACCCGCCGAATGCGCAACATCATATGTTATGCAAACACGCGCGCATTGGCAAGAGCCTTATATCTGACAGAACTACCCTATGCCCGCAACTCGTGATTGACAGACCACCTGTGCTTCGCGGGTCCCCGTCTCTTGAGGAGTCAACCAGTTACGCTTAGCAGGCTCTGTCGGTACTGGCGCCTGGTCGGGGCTGACCCCGCAGGGCAAAATAGTTCTTGCCACAGAGGCGGATGGCAGCTATATTACCCCGTTCCCTGCGGGCGATTAGCTCAGTTGGTAGAGCAGCTGACTCTTAATCAGCGGGTCCTGGGTTCGAGTCCCGGATCGCCCATTGCACTTCTTTCTTCCCGCAACGGCATATGTCCGGTGCGTCCCATAATCGATTCAGCTCAAACGACAGATCCCCCCGGCACGCTTGCTCCCCTTGCGCTGCTCAGAACCGATAAAGTCCACCTTGTCCACACCCGAAATCATACTTGCGGGCCGGGACACCTTGATAACCATGGTGTTTGGAGCTACCGCCTTTGATTCGTAGGTTTTAAGCAGGAATATCTGGAGTGATGAAAATGCGTTCTATCATAAGTGTCGCGGCAGGAATTCGTCACCGAACACTGATTGGTATGCTTGCCGCCTTGGTCATAATCTGCTGTTCAACAGCTTCCGGCCGACCTGATCCCCGAGGGGCTATCACTTCTGCCAAGGCCCTGAGGTCAATGGCACGAGTTTACATGGCCGCGGGCAGATATGATACGGCTCGCGAGTATGCGAATCGCGCAATAGCGGCCGCTGTGAACGCTTCTGAACCTGACACTCTGACTAGCGCTTGTGTTATCGATTTGGCGTGGGCGGATCTTCAACTAGGGAGTTTCGATTCGGCTCTGGAACTCGGGTATCGTGCACTGGATCTTCAGAAGAAAGCCTATGGCGACAAACACATCTACGTAGCCTATACACTGCGAATCCTCTCATCGATCAACTATGAGAAGGGCGACTACAGGCAGGCGCGTCTGCTTCTTGATGAATCAATCGAGGTCATGCATGCCAACGCCGCGGGTGAGAATGAGATCGCCCCATTCCTCGTGGATCTGGCAGGGATTCTTGTAGCACAGGGGCGGTACGAGGAAGCGGAGCAAACTTATCTGACCGCTGAGGACAAAGTGCTGGCATCATTCGGACCAAGTCATCTCTATACAGCAAATGTAATGACCCGAATAGCAGCCCTCTATATTCATGAGGGTCGCTTCGATGAGGCGGCGATTCTGGTGGATGAAGCCTATCCAGTTCTCAAGGAGATCTTTGGCAACGACAGCTACGCCTTAGTCGATGTCTGGATGACAATGGCGGCACTGTTCGAGCACAGTGGAGAGATGATGAAGGCCGAGAACATGATGAAGCGGGCTCTCGCTCGAGTTGAGAAGCAGTATGGATCCGATCACCCCAAGGCAGCCCGAATACTCAGCAGCCTGGGCGAGTTCTATCTCGACAACGGAGACTACGTGAATGCGGCTCTTGTGTGTCCTGCAGCTGCTCAGAAGCTTATGACATCGTTCGGCCAGGCCCACGACGCGACAGCACTGGCGCAGAACGACCTTGCCCGTCTCTATGCGTGGGAGGGCCGGACAATAGAGGCATCTCGCCTCTGTTCGGATGCGGTTACGACGCTGATGCAGTTGTTCGACCCTGACCATCCAGCGCTTGCAAAAGTCAGGAACACTATCTCGTCACTGCTATTGGCCAAAGCTCCCGATACAACGAGTAATATTAACTAATCGCCTCCTTTAGGCTGTCACAGCGCACCAAAAAAAGGCTGCCGGTCACCGTTCCGGCAGCCTTTTCTCTATTCACTTCGGAGCTCTGGGCTCTATCTATAGCCTTGTACTGCTCCCTGTCGTCTCAACCAGCCATTTCAGCAAGTCTCTGGGCTATGAACGCCTTTACCGCATCGTTGGCATTCTCAGGGGTTCCATATCTGGCAGTCGCGATGGCCAGGGCGTCAGCTTCAGTCAGCCCAATCTCGCTCTTGACAATACCGACATATGTCGCAAGTGCGTCAAGCCACTCTCCCGCGGCCGCATATGCAGTCCCGTCATTGGCATGCATTGCCAGTGTCTGAGTGACAGCTGCCATCTGCTCAGGCGACAGAGGAGCAGGCGTAGTCACGAATTCATTCAGAACCTGACCAAGAGCCGCGAGTCGCGTGCCCTCGGTATCCTTCAGAATATTGGCCGAGCTCATGAGGCGTTCACAGGTATCACACGGCTGTGTGCTCTTGCTACTCACAAAAGTACCACTCATAAAGAGAGCTGGGTCCTGTCCCAACTCCTCGGCGGCAGCCAGCAGGAGCGCCGGACAACCTTCGCCCAGGACCGGCGATACCATCGCCGGCAGCTGAGCTGTAACGCCTGGAGTCGGCGGCTCAGGATCTAGAGTCCACGAGCCAGGATACAGGCTGCTCTCCGGGTCTTCATCTGTCCCACCACGCAGTATATAGATCGTGGCAGCCTCATCAGTGAACCCCATGAGCAGTTCCATTGCGTGGCGATCGTCCGCCAGAGGAAGCGTCTTGCCGGCTATTGCTTCAGCCAACGTCGGAGTAGTTCTCGAGCAGACTTCCAGCCTATAAAGGAAATATGGATCGTTGCACGGACCGGTTTCGCCCACCGAGGTTGTGTTTGTCAGCTTCACGTTGTTCCATGCATCAAGCACTGCCGTTCCCAGCCTCGTGACGCTCAGAATCCCGAGATGATCGAGAGTCACATCGCCGGTGAGACTCTGTACGTATACAGCAATGTCAATCGGCACACCCTGATGGTGAGCTTCATCTGGAGAAGGTGGCAGGTATCTGAAATTGATGGCCGCTCTGTCATCCACGGAACCATCCGCATAATACTTGCCAGTTGCTATGAGCTGGCCGTTCTCACCCAGGACGAGGTTGTCCCTGCTGATGAGGATTATTGCGGCTTTCTGCGTGGTTTCGCCCAGGTCAACGCCCCGGAGGTCGCCCTGGTCGGATCCTCCGGTTATCGTAACGTTGATGCCATCGGATTCAGCCGTGTAAATCCCGCCATCGAGTGCCAGGATCTTGACGCCATAGTTCAGAGGCGTTGCGTCACAGTCCTCGCACGGCAGGTCGCCCGCGGTTATATCGCCACCAAGCTGTACATCGCCATTGTTTCCCGTAATCTCTATATTGCCTTCAACCGTTCTTATTGCACTCTGGAGGTCAACGACGTCGTTGCCAGATCCGCCATTGCCACTACCCACGAGGAACAGGTTGCCTGTGTTGGTCTTTATCGTGATTGGGCTGAGAATCATCAGCTTGCCGCCGGCCGATACGGACTGGTCGCCTGTGCCATCCAGTTCTATCCCCGACCCAGCCGTGAGCGTGGCGTTTGTACCTGCGGCAACGTCGCCGCCCAGATAGATGTAAGTACCCGCATCCATTGCTATATCGCCATCAGCAGTCACGTCGCCACCTACATCATCCTTGCCAAGGATAGCCGTCATCGCCACATCGCCGCCCGTAGCACTGACACTCCCGCCGACGCTGTTTTCACCGCCGGCCCACAGCGATACGCTGCCAGCCAGGGCCTGAATGTCCAGAGCTATGTCGTTGTTCGTACCAGCAGTCATCGTCACATTGTCGCCGCCGACACTCCCGCCGACCTGATTCTGGCCGGCAGTCGCAGTCATGGAAACGTCACCATCCGCTGTGACATTGCCGCCGACAAGATTGTCTACACCGGCACTCATCACGACAGTGCCGCCGGCAGTAATATCACTGTAAATGTCAGTCGTTCCGCCCGCACTGGTCAGTATATTCCCGGTGCTTCCGAGTTTGCCATTGTCCGCGTTTGCTGGCCAACCGGCCGGGTCAGCCTGCACGCTCACATTGTTCTGAGCGACCATTGCGATCAGGCTGCTGTCAGCCACCGCCAGGGAGATGATATCGCCGGCCCCGAGGAGGCTCTGGTAGCACTCGATGTCCTCGCAATGCCTCCAGTGGCCTTTTCCCAGTCCCTGGTATTCGGTGTGGCCCTTGCCGTATGTATTCTTGTGATGCTGAGTGCACTCCTCACAGGGTGGAAGGGGTGGCGGGTCTGTAGGCGTACCGGCAAATACCTCTATCGCGATATTCTGCTGACCCCATTTGCTTATCCGAACCTCCCCTGTGGCCGCAGCCATAACAACATACGGGCTAGCGGTCGATTTGCCGACTATTTGCGCACAGTTCTCGACCTGTGTGCCGATCAGGTACAACTGGTCGACCGTGAAGCTCGGACGCTCGATAACCCCTTCGTTGTCAGTCCAGAGCATCTCAACCACTCCGCCCCAACCCGCGCTTACCAGAGTCGCAACCTCGGAATCATTGAGGGGAGAACGAGCCAACTGCCGGAAGGCAGCATAATCGTCCAGCTCGTCGCCCATGCTCAGGCCGCTGGCCACCAGTTTCGGCATGTTGATCACAGCCTTTGGACCGAATACTATCCCGGCCGGGTTCACAATGAAGACCTGCCCGTTGCTACTGAGCGTGCCCAGTATCTCCGAGCCGCAGGCCGCAGTCACTCTGTTAAGCACCGCCGCTCCGGAGCCCGCGTTCTGCTGGAAATTCACCGTCCAGTCCGGCCAGACGTTAAATCGGTCGTAGTTGATGACCGTCTCCATGCTCTCAGTCGTGATGTTGGCCGTCAGTGGCACACCGAGGTCAACGCTGCTGACCGTACCGGATGCTACCGTACCTCCGGTGATCATGCCATCCGGTCCGATACTACCCGGGTCTACTGCCTTCGCCCCCGGGACCACAGCTAGAAGCAGTAGGGTCGCCGACAGGACTTTCACCGTATTTCTGATTGTTCTACCCACCAACATAGTCATTACCATCCCTTCTGTGTCTATAAGGTTCTCTTCACTACCGTTATCTATGCATCTGTTACCATCTGAGCAGCAGCGACACTCCCAGGTGTCCATCCCCTGCGTCGGTCTCTTCCGTGCTCCGCATAGCCCATCCATAGTAAAGAGCGCCGTCACAATGATCACCCAAAGTCGTCACAAAGCCCGTACCGATCGAAGCCATCTCAACGGTGCCGTTCTCGCCGGGGACATGGTCTTTAGTGACAGCCCTGCCAAAATCCGCGAACACAACGGGTGCCAGTCTTCTTACGAACTGCTTCTGAATAGACTCACCAGCCGCAACCTGACACATTGTCATGCGCGCGGCAATATCGTACTCGTACTGAATTGAGGCGGTCAGCCCGCCGTCAGCCACAACCTCGTCCTCCTCATATCCCCTGACACTGTATAGGCCCCCGAAGGTCGTCATCGCAGAGGGTGTCAGCCTCTCCTCCGACCCAACGAAACGGCCTGAAGCGACAAGCCTGTGAATCTTATTGATGTCCAGGAATTGCGAGCGCGACACACCCAGCACATAGTAGTAGAAATCGCTGTCCGTATCGGTACGCGCACTTTCGAACTTGGCGTCGCTCGAGCCGCCAAAGCTCTTGTACTGCTCAATACTAACACGGGTATCAGTCAACTCATCGTTCCGGTAAAACTCGGCGCCCCCCGTCCAGTAGTTGATGCGCAGGTCGCTTGCCAGAACACTGGCAAAGAGGTTCGGCGTATAGCGGCTCCGCTGATGCATCACTCCGCCGATCAGGTCAAGGAACCACTTGTCCCACTGAAGCACGTTCCACCGCAGCTTGCCCCCGTACACATACCCGCTCCCCTGGAATGTGAACGGCACCGTCCCCACCGGGTTGGTATCGTACTCGCTGTACCCAGCAAAACCAATTATCTTCAGCGCCGGTGTCCACAAGGGAACTTCATAGCTGCCGTAGACTGCGTAGTTGTCATTGATTTCGTCCGGCTTCGCCTGGTAGACAACAGCAGCCCTGTCCATCCTCCCTGTCACGTCCGTATTGATAATACCGGCCTTGGGAGACCACTCCCGCTTGTCCGTTCCGGAACTATCAGCCTGCAGATAGAAATGCCACGGCAGCCTTTCATATAACTCGTACCCAACGTTAAGCGTATCGTTCTCTCCTTGGGAGATGACCGCCGCAACATGCTTGTCCGGATTCAGATTCATCTGATTGACGAACTCATCCAGCTTCTTCTCATTGATCATCCCCCCCTCCTTGACCGGCGACCACTCCCTCATTCTGTTCAAATCCAGGTAAGAAGTCTCCTTTTTCTCCTTGTCGACGCTGAACAGACTGATTCCCACGACCGACACCTCGGCTTCGACCACCTGAACAATAAGTCTCTTGTCCTTGAGCTCGATACCCTCAACCAATGTGTCGGCCGGAACAAACACAAACACCCCCGAGTATCCCCGCCTCTGGTACTCACTCAGCACATATTTCGTGAACCCCCGGACCGATCGCACGGTCAACTCGTGGTCTGTATTGGGGTCAGCGACCAGGTCCCGAATTGGCGTCAGGTCATAGAGATCTTCTGTGGGCGCCTTACCCATCGGCTTGTCAGATGCATTATAGGTATCCGGCATCACGCGCAGAATCTCGCCAGTCTCAAGACGCGTATTACCCTGCATGATAAGCTCACGCGCCACGAGCTTGACAGACATATCCGCAGGCAGGCCGGTTCCCTGGCCGAAGGCCTGACTTAAGGCAACCGTGATAACGAGGAAGACAAAACCGGCAAGCTTATTCCCTTTCTTACCCATTGCGATCATCCCTTAAAAAGATCACGTCCTTATCACTCGCCGCAACCACCCGCCCCCGTACCCTCGCAGACAGCCAGAGCTGGAGGCAAAACGTCCCTGAACCATCTCCATTATTGTATGCGATGCGACCCTCACCCGTCAACGCCAAAATACCTTTCTGGCACTACAATGCCCGAAAGTCCTATATTGTTTCAAAGCACAGGCCAGGCAAGCCCCATTATCACCCCCTCGAGGTATACGCGGCACCCCGGTTCTTTCGGCCTCCAATCGCTCGTATCAGTACTGATTTGGCCTGTCTACGAGCTGCGTACTCGCTGCCCTTTGCACCAGCATGGGCCACGCCTGATTACGCTGCCGCAGACCCACACCTCACTCATGCCCCATCAGCGCTCTGTAGTCGGCGCAGTATCGTTGCCTGCGGCACGTGCAGCAGTGATCGCCCCGCCATACCCCATCGAACTGCTCCATTACCATCCGCACGAGAGCCTGGTCGTCCGTCACAATTCCCGACTCGAAGTTTCTGCGACCTGCGGACTTCCCGCCAATGCCGGCTCCAGTCATGTTTGCGCTGCCCGTAAAGGCAAATGCTCCGTCAACGATTATGCTCTTGAAGTGCACCCTTGGGCACAGGATTCTCTCCAGACCTCCTATTAGATTCGGGTACTTGTCAAAATCCGTTCGGAAGCGCGGTCCAGGCTCCTTGGCATGGAGCAGACGCAATTCTACGTGCTTAC
>Ga0209164_1003379_pt1 | contig 15227 bp, 15 predicted proteins | sample MTBNYHSulfiMetaG_FD_187458 | JGI IMG/M metagenome (GOLD analysis project Ga0209164, IMG submission 187458) | Enrichment culture microbial communities from rom New York Harbor, USA that are MTBE-degrading - MTBE-NYH (New York Harbor Sulfidogenic)... | ecosystem: Environmental > Aquatic > Marine >...
ACTCCTCGGGCGTCAACTCCGGTTGTTTCGTGCGGACGAGTTGGCCGTCGACCCGGATCACCGGGGGCACCCCGGCGGCAATGAGCAAATCCGAGGCCTTCTCCTTCACCGTCAATTGCAGCAGATCAACCAGTTCCATTGATGCCGTCCTTTTCGGGGCCTAACGCCCGGCGGCTGAGGGAGCCGAAAGCATCGAATCCCCCCGCACGATAATCTCGTTCGAGCCTTCCTCCAGCGCCCAATCCCCCTCCCAATCGAATCGGGAGGCCGTGATCGGGGCTTCCTCCGGGGAAGAAGACGAGGAGGTCGGCGAAAGTTCCCCTTCTTCAAGCTCGCTGTCCACACTCTCAGCGGGCGGGGTCCAGCCGCGCTGCTCCCGTTCCTGTCGTTCCCTTCGTTGTTCCAACAGGGCGTTGCGCGCTTCCCGGCTCAGCCGCCGTTCCTCCTTCTCGCGTTCCTTCTTTTCCCGCTCCTCGATGACTCTCTTCAAATTCTCGGTGAGGTTGTCGAACTCGTTGTAGTTCTTGACCTCCTTTTCGCTCAGCAGGTAATCGCTGACGATTCGGGGCGTCACGAACAACAACAGGTCGGTCTCCACCACGCTGTCCTCTTTGCGCGTAAAGAGCGCGCCGAGGAAGGGAATGTCTCCCAGCATGGGGACCTTCACGCGGGTATTCTCCGTCTCGCTGCTGCGCAGCCCGCCGATGACGATCGTCGTATTGTCCGGCACCCGCAGTTCGGTCTCGACCGACCGTTTGTCGACCGGGAAAGCGTTGGAGTTCTGGAGAACGACCCGGGGACCGGCAATCTGCTGGGTCGGCTTGACCCACATAATGATGTCTCCCTCATCGTTGATGCGGGGCGTCACCTCGAGGGTGATCCCGGTGGTCTTGAAGCTGACCGACTCGGTGATCACGCCCTGGCTGATGTTGGCTTCCACGTAGGGGATGTCGTTGGTGATTTCGATCAGGGCCTTGGTGTTATGCAGCACCGTCACCGCGGGGTTGGCCAGCACCCGCACGTTGTTGGAGTTATTGTGGGCTTGCAGGTATCCGGACAGGGTTTTCCCGCCGTCGCGGATCAGGCCGAACTGGAACATCCCGGCCGCCTGGCTCAAGCCGCTGGCAAAGTCGAAGGGGGCCGTATTGATATCCAGCTGGTTCTGGGGCGAGCCCTGCTCGAAGTAGGTCCAGTCGATGCCCAGCTGCTGGCCCATATTGTAGCGCATCTCGATCAGGCGCGTCTCAATACGAACCTGCTTGAAGGGGCGGTCAATCTCCTCCAGGAGCGCCACAATCTTATCCACCTGCTCGGGCGTATCGGTGATAAGAATGGAGTTCGAGCTGACGTTGCTGGAGATCGTCTTGCCGGCGGAGGCGCTGCCGCCGCCACCGCCCCCGGAGCCTTGTGAGCCGAAGACCTCTCGGAGCGATTCCTCCACCTCGGCGGCGTCCAGGTACTGAAGGAAATACACGCGCGTGATGGTCTTGACCCGGTCTTCGCCCAGCTTCGCCTCGGGCAGGACATAGACCACATTGCCCCGGCGGATGTAGCTGTAATCATTGGTCGTCAGGATGGCATCCAGGGCATTGCGCACGGTGACATTCTCCCAAAACAGCGACACCTTGCCCCCCACATCCTCACTGGTAATGATATTGAGGCCGGAGAACTTGGCGATGGCGCGCAGCACCACGGTCAGCTCCGCGTCGCTCAAGTCGAGCGCCGGAATGACCATCTCGCCCTGCTCGCCGAGATCCTTGGTCCCGACGTCTTTAATGGAGGCCGGCGACTCCTCGCTGTCTTGAGCGCTCCCGGCAGGGGCGACCAGCAGCACAACGGCCCCGAGCAAGAGTATGGCCAAGTGGCCCAATCCGTGAAGGTGCATTTTCTGTTTCACGACGCACTCTCCTTTTCTTAAAGCAAATCGGTCAGGTGCAGGCCACCTTCGAGGTGGACTCCCCTGGTTGTCCCGCTGCCGATCCGTGGTGGAGCCCCCCCGAAAGGCGGGCTCTGCCTTGATGTCTGTGACGACTTATTCTGCGTTGCGCTCAATGGGAATAGCGTATTCCTCACTGAGTTCCAGCTTCAGCGAATACCCTTGATAATTCAGATGAACCGCCTCGCGCTCGATCTGGGTGACCCGTGCGCCGGCGATCCACTCCCCGATGCGCAGCAACTGGTGGTTCACAATCGCCAGGGGGCGCTGGTCGGACCAGAACACGCCGTCCAAGCGGAGATCGGGCAGCGAGAGCGGCGTCGGCTGAGGCCGCGCCTGCTGGGGCTTGCCCGCCTCGGGCGTCGGAGTGGGCGTCGGGGTGGGCGTCGGAGTCGCCGTCGGAACAAAAAGCGGAATAAACGGATTGCGCATATCGGACTGCCGGTAATAGAACGCTTCCGAGTCCTGTCCCGGGCGCCCCTCCTGCGCGAAATTCACAGCCACCAGAGCAATCTGCGCCAGAGCGAGGACGCCCAGTGCGACCAGCCAATAGTGAACTCTGTTCATGAAACCTCCACCTTTCACCCGGCGACAGCGCCACCCGCAACGGGTTGTCCCCCGTGCGCCGGAGGATAACGGCCGGGGCCCCGCCTCAGGACGTTCCCGGCGAGCCCGTCGATTGCGCAGGCGCTGCCTTCTGTTCGACGAACATGAACGTGCTCAGCGTCAGATTCACGTTCTGGTTCAGCGGGTCCTCAAAGTCATATTCGATATTAATGCCGTCCACCTTGGCAAAACGCTTCGAACGCTCGATCAGGTTGATGTAGCGTCCCAGGTTGTGGTAATCCGCTTTAAGGTTGATCTCCAGCGGAATCTCGATGTAAGTTTCCTTTTCGACCACCGGGCGGGCTTCCATGCTCATGTATTTTTGTTGGGCCACCGCCGCCAACTCGTTCAACTCCTTGAACAGCTCCGGAGCCCGCTTATCGTTGGGCAGCCGCCGCTCGACTTCTTCAATCTCGGCCTCGGCCTCGGCAATACGCTCCCTCAGCTGGGGGAGATATTTTTCTTTGTTCTTCGCATCTTCCAGCTCTTTGGTGCGCTGAGCCAATTCCGAGCGAACCTCGGTCACCTTGCGCAGACCGGCCAGCAGACCCAGCCCGGGCAAGGCCACCGTGGCGACGATGACTAACAGCGTGATGGCCACACAGGCGGCCAGCAGCTTCTTCTCTTCCTGTTTAAGCGCTCTCACCTTCGGAAGCACCTCCCGGCGAAGTCTCGGCCCGGCCCTTGGGGCTCAGTTTCAAGGTCAATCGGAAACGCCAGACCGGAGGACTTTCCTTTTCCCGGAGAATCCAGGCCTGTTCTTCCCCTTCCTGGAAATCCACCGTCTCGAAATCCTCGAAAAAGGATGCATCGGAACGCAGGCGGTCGATAAAGTCCCCGATGATGGAGGACTTTCGCTCCAAATCATGGGTCACCGCGTAGATATGAAGATAGTCGTTACGAATCTCGCGAAACCGCGGGGTGGCCGCTCGCGCTCGAGTGCTGGCGTCCTCCGGCGGCCGCAGCTTTTCCTGGGTAATCACCGTCTCGAGCCGCAAGCGTTCCAGCCAGACTCTCGGCGGCACCAGACGCGCGATATCCCACAGCTTCCGGCCCCATTCCACGCGCCCTCCGACCAGCGTGTTGATGACCTGTTCCTTCCGGTCGAGAATCTTTTTGTACTCTTCCAGCTGCGCTACCAGGTTGATCACTTCGGCTCGTTCCTCGAGTTGCTCCTCGACGTTGCGCAGTTGGGCGCCGAGGCTGACGGCGACCACCTGCACCCCGACCGCGGCGCCGACCGACAAGACCACCAAGGCCAGCGTCATACAGACCACGATCAGATTGAACAGGAGGTTCGAGGCAGCTTTGCGACGCGTTTTGGGTAGAAGGTTGATGGTAATCATTTCGAGATCACATTCCGCAGAGCGAGCCCCAAGCCCACTCCCAACAGCGGTCCTTTCTGCTCAGCCTCGTCCTTCGTAAAAGGACTTCGGATTCTCTCAAAGGGGCGAACCAGCTCGGTCGGAATATCCAAGACAGACTCAAAATACTCCCGGATCCCTTTCATCTTGGCCGTACCGCCGCTGAGCAATACGCGGCTGATGGCTTCTCCGTCCAGTTGATTTTCGTAGTAGAGCAGGGAGCGCTTCACCTCGCTGACGATGTCGCCGATGACCTGCTCGCACAGCTCGCTGATGCGATGCTCCCGCTGGCCGGTCTGCGGCCCGCCGGCGCCCTCGGCCTCCGCCGGCTGTTGGCCTTCCATCTTGTCAATGGCCTTGTAGAGATCCTGCACGACACCCGCGCCAGCCGACTCGGCCCCCTTTTCGGAGGGCGCCGCAGGCTCCAGGCCCCCGCCGCTGAGAAAACCGAGACCACAACGGCGCTTCAGCTCCTCGGCCTCCGGATAGAGAACATCAAACTCCGAGGCGATGGCGCCGGTGATGTTCCCGCCGGCGAAGGACAGGTCGCGGGTGAAGCGCGTCATCTCGTCCCGCATGATGGCGATATTGGTCACATTGCAACCGATATTGACGAGCGCTACCGCTTCTTTCGGATCGACGTCGCTGCCCGAGATCACCGCATTGACCAGGGCGATGGAGTCCACATCGATGATGACCGGTTCCAGCCCGGCGGCGTCCAACAGGCTCAAGTGGCGGTTGATCAGGTCATTTTTCACCGCGACGATCAGCACCTCGGTGCTTCGACCGCCCTCGCGCCCCGGCTTTTCCCCCAAGCGCTGGTAGTCAAAGACGACGTCGTCCATCTCGAAGGGAATGAAGTCCTTGGCCTCCGTGCGGACGGCTGTTTCAAACTCCGCGTCGTCCTTGGCCTGAAAGTGGGGCAGAGGAATGGGGCGAACAATGACCGACTCGCCGGAAACCGAAGAGCAGACCAGGTTGGACTCGATTCCGCTCTCGCTGAACAACCGCTGCACCGCGGCCAGGATCGCCGCATCGTTGCTGTGCTCCTCGCGGGATTCGTGCATCGAGCGGACCTCGGCGATCCCATATCGCACCAGCTCCAGGCCGGAGGCGGTTTGAGCCAACTCCACCGCTTTGACCGAATCATGGCCGATATCCAGTCCGATGATGGTCTTAGACCGTCCGAACAGATTATCAAGCATCTCTTTTACGCCCATGGAGACACCACCTTTAGGGGCTGAATCGGAACTGCATCCACCGGAGCAAGAACCGTTCCCTGTCCGCAGCAAGGCTGCAAAACGCCCAAGGAGAACTCTAACCTTTTATATATGAAATACTTAGTAGCTTGCCCCTTCATCCTTTTGAAGCCTTCCGTCCGTCCCTGCGCCGTTGTCTTTTTTGTAAAGAAACTTGCACCCGTAAGATTCATTTACACCGGTTGGACAATTCCCAGCTGCCGAGCTCATCGGACGCAACCTCAAGTCTAACAAGAAATGGAGATTTGTCAAGAAAGGGCAGGAGATTATTTACCTTAATTTACTTCGTTTAACTGAGTTTAGAGAGCATCACCTGAAAGGCTCAGAGGGGTGGAGACCCATAGGGTCCGAAAAAAGAGAAGGCCCTTCCCTTGATCCAAACTGAACAACGGTACAAATTATTACAACCGCCGAGACCGGCTCTGTCGAAGGTGCTATCCCCCAGCAAAGTGGCCAGCGCCTGCGCCCCACGTCATTCGGGAACCGCTGCGCCTTGAATCTTCGCCTGGATCTTTTTCAGCTCATCCTCGGTTTCACCCCCGGCCCCAGCGGCGGCCTGGGTCCGCTGGAGCGCCTGCAATGCTTGCTTCCAAGCCTCGAGGGCTTTCTCGTCTTGCCCCACGGCGGAATAGGCATCGCCCAGATGATCCAGGACGACCCAGTCGGGCGGTTCGCCCATCAGCTCGGCGGCGCGCTCCAGTTGCTCCACAGCCTCCGCAAAGCGGCCCTGCCGGTAGTAGAGCCACCCCAGGCTATCGACAATGAATCCGGCGTCCGGCTTCAGGCGCACCGCCCGCAGGAGCAGCTCTTCAGCCTCTTCCAAACGCACGCCCCGGTCGGCCAGAGCGTAGCCGAGCAGGTTCAGCGCCTCGGCAAAGTCTCCGTCCAGGGCAATCGCCCGGCGCATCACCTCTTCCAGCAGGTCCAACCGATCCTGCTTGTCATAGGTCAGCGCCAGATAGAGCATCGCCTGCTTGTGCTCGGGCTCCAATTCCAACACTTGGCGAAGGTTTGCCTCGGCCTCGCTCAGTTTGCCGCGTTCGTACTGAAAGATGGCCAGGGAATAATAAAGCGCGGCCTGGTCTTCCCCCTTTTCAAGGGCTTCCTTCAGGAGGGATTCCCCCCGCTGCGGCTGTCCCTGCTCGTTGTAGAGGTTGGCCAGGATGACATAGGTCTGCAGGCTCGCCTCATCCTGCTCCCGTAGGCGTTCTAGAAGGGCAATCGCCTGCTCCAGCTGCCCGAGTTCGCCATAGGCCACCCCCAGATGCTGGACCACCTCCCAATCCTTGGCCGCATGCTTGTAGTACTCGGACAGATGCTCTACCGCCTCGGGGTAATGCCCCAGGTAGAACGCCAGCAGGCCGAGCGGCCGGTGCACCTGCCACCGCTGAGCGTTCAGCTGAAGCGCCTGCTCGAAGCTCTGGTACGCTTCCTCAAAGCGCCCGGCCCGGTAATAGGTCTCCCCCAGGAGCATCTCCATTTCCGCCCGGCCCAAACGCGTCGGATGCGCCCGGCGTAACTCGCCGTACAACTCGATGGCTTTCTCATACTCCTCCATCCGGCTGTACGCATAGGCCATGTTCAGGTAGATGAGTTGGCGATAAGGGGCCACCTCCAAGGCCTTCTCGTACCAGGCGATCGCCTCGGGGTACCGTTCTTCCAGAAGGTCGCGCTTCGCCATTTCCTGGTAAAGATCGACCAGGCGGGCGGTAGCCTCGGGGTGTTCCGGTTCCAATTCCAGACACTTCTTGAAGGCCTCGATGGCCTCCTGGGTTTGTTCCCGGTACAAATGCAACTTTCCAAGCACGAGGTAGGCCAAGGGAAGCTCCGGTTCCTTCTTCAGCGCGATGCGTACTTGCTGCTGCGCCTCGTCGGTACTGGACAGGATCAACAGGCGGTCGGCGATCAAGGCATGAATATATCCGGACTCCGGTTCCAGCTTGCTCGCCTGGCGCAGCTCGTCCAGCTCCTTCTGCCTCAGCTCGGTCGCATGCTCCTCGTCCATTTCCGCCTGTCGGGCATAGAGCTGGGAGCGCAGAAAATGGTCATACAGGCTCGCCAGGTCCCGGGGAAACGCCTTTACCTCCGACTCGGGGGCCTCGGGAGGCGGAAGTCGCCGCTGCCGGGCGCTCTCCCTCGGCGTCGTTTCGGCGCCCTCGGGAGGCTCCGTGCGGGAGACGGATGCACCCTGGCATCCCGCGAGAAGCATCGTAGCGCTAAGCCATAACAAAGCGGTCATCACCGCTCGAATCGCAGTTTGCACTGAACTGGTAACCTCCTTTGTCCAAGGGTTGTCCAGGTGCAGGCCACCTCGGAGGTAGACTCCACCTAATCAAATACTCCCATCTTTTCTCGCCGAAAGGGCCTCTGTCGTAATTACAACGGGGCGCCGCCCCCGGAAGTCTCTTCGCCGCCCGAGCCGGAGACCCGGCCCAGATAGAGTTTCTTGCGCAATACCTCATAGAAGCTGACCCGCCCGGGGCCGACCAGGGTGATCGGGTGATTGCCCTGGTTGATGCGCACGGTATCCCCGCCGGACAGCGCTTCGTCCATCTGCCCGTCCACTGTCAGCGACACATCCTCGTCCTCGGGCTTGATGCGAACCTCGACGAGGTCCCGCTCGTCCAGCCCGATCGAGCGGCTCGCCAGCGTGTGGGCGCAAATCGGAGTCACCAGGATCGCCCGCATTTCAGGCTTCAAAATCGGTCCCCCGGCCGACATCGAGTGGCCGGTCGAGCCCGTCGGAGTGGACACCAGCAGGCCATCCGCCCGGTATTGGGTGAGAAACTCGGCGTTGATGAAGGTCTCCAGCTCCAGCAGCCGCCCCTTCGCCCGGCGGTAGATGAGGACCTCGTTGATGACCGGCGATTCAAACACAACCCGGCCTTCCTCCCCCCGGCACACCTTGACCCACAACGCCATTCGGCTGGAACTATGGAAGTCGCCCCACACCAGCTTCTCCAGCTGCTCGTCCAGCTCGCCCGTCGTGGTCTCGGACAGAAAACCCAGATAGCCGATATTGACCCCCAGGATCGGGATTTGATAGGGATAACTATCCCGGGCCGCATGAAGGAGCGTTCCATCCCCGCCCAGAACAACCAGGGCCTCGGATTTCGCGCACAAATCCGCACGATCTTCCGCCTGTCCGGGCAGCCCCACCACGGCCTCAATGTCCTTCGCCAAGAGAGGCTCGGCGCCCAACTCCTGCAAACGCTCAAAAACCACCCTGGCCAGAGCCATCGCCTTAGGCTTTCGCCGGTTGCAATAAAGCCCTATTTTCCGGTACTTTAACTCACTCATCGGCGGATGCTCCATCTTCCGTCGCCAGTCGCCGGAGAGACTCCTCGGGAGGATCATCCCGCTCGGGCAAGCTCAGCCGCTGTCGCCACAGCGCCAGATTCCCGGCCGGAACCAGCAAAGAGAGGTACTCCATATTCCCCTCGGCCCCCAGCAGGGGGGAGCGCATCAGGTCAACCACCTCAAGGCCCTGCTCGCCGGCTCGCCGACGGTGCCGCACCAGGACCTCCAGGCGGTCCTCCGCCCGGCGAACGATCCCGCCTTTGCCGACCTTGCCCTTGCCGACCTCGAACTGAGGTTTCACCAGAGCGATGAGGACTCCGGAGGGCTTCAGGATCGCCTTTGCACTCTCCAGCACTTTTAGCAGAGAAATGAAGGACAGGTCAATACACACCAAATCCACCGGTTCGGCGACGTCCGCCGGCCGCAGCGAGCGGACATTGACCCCTTCCCGGACGACAACCCGAGGCTCGTTGCGCAAGCGCCAATGGAGCTGCCCCCGGCCGATGTCGAAGGCGTACACGCGGACCGCTCCCCGCTGGAGAAGGCAATCGGTGAAGCCGCCGGTGCTCGCGCCCAAGTCGGCGCACACCCAGCCCGAAGGGTCAATGTCCCAGCGGTCCAGCGCCGCGGCCAGCTTCACCCCGCCGCGCGAGACAAAAGGATGCTCCGGCCCGGCGAGGGCAATCTCGGCATCCTCCGCGACGCGCAGGCCGGGCTTGTCCAGCCGGGCGCTCGGGCTATGCACCTTGCCGCTGAGGATGAGCCGCTGGGCCTGCGCGCGACTTTCGGCCAACCCCCGCTCGACCAGCAGCACATCCAGGCGCATCTTGCGGCTCATTGGGAGATCACTCGCCCCTTCAATGTGATTTTGGGTGGCGTCACGGCATCGCGGGCGCCTCGTTGTCATTCCCGCGCAGGCGGGAATCCACGAGATCCTCAGCACAAAGCAATGGATTCCTGCCTTCGCAGGAATGACCCCACATCTTACACGTCATCACCGTGTTGAGGAACGGCTACGGCCCGAACCAGCTTTCCCGCAGGATCGCCCACGTTTCCGGTGGAAAGAGAAGCCCAAGCAGCCAGGGGCCGATGAAGATGGACAGAAATCCCGCCACCGCCAGATAAGGGCCGAAGGGAAGGTGGGCGTAATGACGCCGGCGCAGCAGGGCGTTCAGCCCGATGCGGGCCAGGCCGAAAACCGCCCCGATGCCACTGGCGAGGAAAATCGTGAGAACGACGTTCACCGGGCCGATGAAAGTCCCCATCATGCCGAGCAACTTGACGTCCCCCAGGCCCATCGCCTCTTTACGAAACAGGCGCGTGCCCAGCCAGCCGATGGCGTACAGCGCTCCCGCGCCCACCAGCGCGCCCAGCAGCGCGGTCTTCGGATGGCGCACCACGAGGCCGGCCACGAGCGGGCTGTCCGCGCTGGGGCCTTTCCATGCGATGACGCCCAGGAGCAGGCCGACGCCGAAGCCCCCGAGGGTAATTTCGTCCGGGATAATGTACTCGTCCAGGTCGGTGAAGGTGATGACGACCAGGGCGCTGCCAAGGATCGCGGTGGTCAGAAAGGCCAGCGAGGGGCCGTAGTGCAGGAACAGAAGAAGAAACATCAGGGCGCAGAAGAGTTCGATCCAGAAGTAGCGGGAGCTGAACACCGCCCCGCAGCGGCGGCAGCGGCCGAACAGCCACAGATACGAAACAAGCGGCAAGTTATCGTACCAGGCCAGCGTGCTGCCGCAGGTGAAGCAAAAGGAAAAAGTCGGCTTGGCCACCGAGCGGCCCGCCAGCGGCATCCGGTAAATGCACACATTGAGGAAGCTGCCGATCGCGGCCCCCAGCAGGAACACAAAGAAGGCGCTCAGGCGAAAGACCGAGCGAAGCGCCTCGGCATCGAGCGCCTCGACTCCGAACAGCGACAACCAGTATTCCAGCGCTTGAATAATCCCACCCCCGCCTCATCGCGCTTTGCCCACCGGACAGACTATAGAAGCAGCCTCCGCACGCTGTCAAGAAGGGCGGCAACTCCCCCGCCCCTGTAGCCCGGCAACTCATTTGCCGGGGCCTGCCGCAAACGCGCACCGCCGGTCCGATCTCCGTCCCCGCTAGCCTGGAATACCTGGAGAAACGCTTGACAGAGAGGATACGATACCGGACAATCAGTATTCGGATGGGCACGATACGTCTGTTCCAAAGCAACTTGGGAACTCGTGCGAAGGTTGGCGGCCTTCTGAAGTGCCTCTCATGCACGGAGAACCCTGATGATCCGGTTCCCTTGCCCTTACTTGAATGCACCGGTTGAACTGACAGCAGAGCGGGAGCGGCATATCGCCGAACGACATCCCGATTTGCTGCCGGAGCATCGGGATCAACTGGCGGAGACTCTGGCCGCACCAGACCTGGTTCGAAGGAGCGCGCGGTTTGGCAACGCCAGGTTGTTTTCCCGGTGGTATACTGATTTGAAAAGGGGCAAGCATGTGGTGGTGGTTGTGGTCAGCGAGGCCAAAACGTCGAACCGTCACTGGGTGATCACAGCCTATCTGACGAAGACGTTGGCTAAAGGAGAAGTCGAATGGAAGCGAAATTGAAGTTCAAATACGACCGGGAGGCTGACATTCTCCACATCGACAAATGTCCCCCCTACGCCGAGCAGGACTCGGAAGAACTGCCGGACGAAATCGTGGCCCGGCTGAACCCGAGCACCGGCGAGGTGGAAAGCTTGGAGGTCCTGTTCTTCTCCACGCGTTTGCTGAGGACGGACCTTTTCGAGCTGCCGGTTAGCGCCGATCTACGGCTTGTAGGCACCAGCGGCCCCTGAGCTTGGCAGCATCCGACAACTCCCTTGCCGGGGCCTGCCGCAAACGCGCACCGCCAGCTGAATCTCCCTTGCGCGTCCTTTATCCTCTCGCCCCGCTGCTCGGCAACACCCCGGGGGAGAATGCTTGACAGAGGGCACGCCACTCCCGACAATCAGCCCAAGGCTGTTATGAAGAAAGCATATCACCACTGCTCGGAGAGAGAAGAATGAAACGATTTGCGCCGATCCTTGCAGTCCTTGTCACACTTGCCGGTTGTCGGCAGAAACCGGTCGCGCCTGCCTCGAACGCTCTATTCCTCATTGCCCCGTACAAGCACGCCGGAACTTGGGTGTTTGACGAGCCGAGCCGTGGGCTCAAACAGGAGCCTTTCGTGGCCGGCATTCCCCAGATGATGGACCAGCTTGTGGCCGACATTCCGAACGCCGAGCAGGGCTTCCGGCTGATTTTCTCCGCACAGGAGTTCCCCGGCTACACTCACCAGCTGGAGTGGAAACGCAAGGAGGCGAGCGGAGACTGGTACTACTGTCCCCAATTCGATGCCGAGGGATGGTTGTGCCCGGCGCTGCTGAAGTATTTCAAGGAGGCGCCCGAGGAAATCTACGTCAAGGTGGAGGCCCAATGAGTAGCCCGGCAACTCGTTTGCCCGGGTAAAGAACATAGACGGGGCCTTCTGTCATGCCCATTCCCGGCGCCGTCTGTCTACGCGCTGCTACGTAACACCATGGGCAAAGTGCTTGACAAAGGGGAGAGCGTATTGGAGAATTGGTATTGGCTTGGGAGGGATTTGCGCTTGTGTCCAAGTTCACCTTCGGAACACGTTGAAACAACCGCTGCCAAGGAACTGGGTTGCTTCACCGCCGAGCCTAAGCGTTGTGCCGCGTAACAGCAAAGGGATGAACACAGGTGTATTTTGAGATCGTAGGAAAGATCGAGAATACGGAAACGTTTGCGACGGGAAAAGGCATCCGCGAATTAAGTCGCCTTCAAAAAACTTACGGCAAGGGTCGGTGGCGGAAGCGAAAAGGATTCGCGCAAATCAAGCTGCCGGGAGGCGCGATTCAACTGGCCGAGTTACACTGGTACGAAGCATCGGGTATTGGAAGGAATTCAAGATCAAGCGATATCTGGAGTAGAACCCATGGCATATTCGAGTGAACGGCGATTTGTAATCTGCATTCGCAACGACGGTTATCCGGCCTCGCTGGAGGTACGAAAAATCTATGAGGCATTGCCGGATGCGGATGCCGAAAAACACCATCAAGTGAGGGTGATCGAGGAGTCCGGGGAGGATTACCTTTACCCGGAAGGGCATTTTGTCCCGGTCAAGCTGCCGAAAGCAACCGAACAAGCGTTGGTGAATGCCGCATAACAATCCCGTCCGACCAACGTCGGGGCTCAGGCGCCGGCGCGGCACAGGTACTGGGCTAACCTTTCCGCCTTCTCTTTTCCCTCGTCCGCTGATCCCTCTGTAGAAATCCCTCCCCGATCTGCCAAGTGGCCTTTCCGTCAGGCGAGTCTCACCCGGCGAAGTGGGATTCCTCGCGGAGTTTATCCTGATCTCGCTCGAAAGGCTCCGCAATGACAAGTCGCATCGTGCTTCTCAACAGTCATGTTCGGATGGATAGCGAGTGGTGTTTTCGTCTCCCCCTCCCAGTCTCCCCTTGTAAAGGGGAGCAGGAAGGTTTCCCCCTGAACAAGGGGGAGTTAGAATGGGTCGGCGATCTGAGGGCGTAGTAGTAAGGACCTCAGTCCTTGCTTTGAGGCAGAGACTGCGAGGAACGAATAAACTCGTGACTACTAGAACTTTTTCCAGTCCCTGACCGCCAGCGGCGTTTCGGTCGGCGTCGGGCTGGGGGTGTTGGTCGCCGTCGGAGTCAGGGTGACCGTCGGCGTCGGCGTGAAGGTCATCGTTGCTGTCGGGGTCGGACTCGCCGTCGGGCTGGGTGTCACGCTCGGCGTGGGCGTCGGCGAAACCTGGAGATTCTCGCGGCCGGGGGACGCGGGCGCAGGCAGGCTCCAACCAAAGAAGCTGTTGCGAGCCGTATCTCCCGGGTTGCGCGAGTAGCTTTGTGTGTCCGAGATCAGGGCCAGCGTCGTCTGCTGCTCGCCCTGTAGTTCAATCACCAGCCCGTTGTCGCTGTCGGTCCAGAAGTAATGGCTCCCTCCGCTCGAGGTGTCGGAGTGGAGATACGCCTCGACGAGGCTGTCCGCCGTTGCGGCGATATCGGTCGCCTCGACCGTCACCAGGGCGATGGCTGCGTCGGGGCCGTTGTTGAGGGTGAAGCCGCCGCCGAAGGCCGAATAGTCCTGCCGCTGGAGCGGCGGCAGGGCCGCCTCAATTGTCGCCGCCACGAGGGCCGAGTCGGCCAGCGAGTCGTAAAGCACAAACAGCCCGCCCGGGGGAATGATGCCCTGGAGGTCGAAGTCGCCGTATTCATTCTCGCCCGCCGGGGTCGAGGAAGGCAGGTTGTTGTTCGACGTCAGCAGGTGGTAATCCACCGGCGCTTGAAGGTTCACCTCGCGGCCGCCCAGATTCTTCAGCTCGACAAAGGTGTACTCGTCCACGCCGGAGTCATTGACGCTGAACTCGTTGACGACCAGCCGGCCGAGCGGGTTCGGGTCGGCGCCCGGGGTAAAGTCCACCACCGCCGGAAGATGGTCGGAGGCCGTCAGCGTATCGTTCGACTGAAGGCCGGCGGCGGCCAGCGCAGCGGGCGACAGCGTCAGGGTGTTGAGGAGGAAGCGGCTCGTGGCGTGCAGGACCGAGTCGGTGTAAATGAACCGGTCGAGCCGGCTGAGCGGGTCGGCCGTGGCGCTGGAATGCGTGTGGCTGTCGCCGTTGGCGGGGTTGTACGGCGCGGCATCGGTCGAGGCCGTTGCGTCCCAGTCGGGAGGTGAGTCGGGGCCGTAAGTCGCCTCGTCATAGATGTCGCCGTCGCGCAGGGTCCAGATGGAGTGATAGGGAGCCTCGTCGCCCTGATCGAGATAGCCCAGGTTCATATCGCCGACGGCCAGCATCGGCGTGCCGGTGGGGAGATCAATCTGTTCCCCCGCCGGACAGGACGAGCAGCCGGAGGTGCGGGCGTCGCGCATCCAGTTGATGATAGCGTCGGCATAGCGCTGGCGGCGCATGTGGTCAGCCGTCGTGCCCCCCGACTTGAAGTGCACGGCCATCACATAGAGATCCGTGCTTCCGTAGGTGGCGTCCGGCAAATCCACCAGGGCGGCCGTGAGGCCCCGGATGTCGGAACCGGGCACCGTATCGGTCATCGCCATCGACAGCCCATAGCGGCTGGCCAGAGCGTTCCGGTTGAAGCCGTCGCCGATGCCCATATGGACCGTCCAGGTCTCGGAGGGAAAGTAGGATTCCAGACGAACCTTGATGTCAGTGGCGGAGACCGTCGAGTCCCAGGCGGGCATTTCCTGAAAAGCGATGATGTCCGGGTGGATGGCCTTGAAGATTCTCTCGAAGGTCGCGTCGCAGGAAGGATCGGCGATGAACTTCTTCAGCACGTTGTAAGACAGGACGCGAACGTGATCGAGACCCGCTCGGGCGAAGTCGCCCCCGGCGGGATCGAACGCCGCCGCGCCCAGGCAGAACAACACAAAGCAGGGAGCGAGAAATAGAATCCTGCCGAACCGTCTCAGAGTTCTCACGTCACTCATTCAAAGCCTCCGCAGCATCTTCCATGCGCTGAGCAGGCGGCTCTCGAGCCGCTGCTCGATTCGGCTTCGCATCGCTGAGAGAATAAACCCGAGAGGAATTCCGCGCGTCGAGGCGCTTCAGCGGGACACACAAACTGTGATGAGCAACCTCACAACGTCAACCGTCCGCCGCGCACTGCGGGGAAAGCACTTCAAACCGACGCGTTGCCTGCTAATAGCCGGATAAAAGATACCATCGCCCCCGGGCACGGTCAACCTCATTCGCAGCCCCTCATGA
>Ga0209164_1003380_pt1 | contig 15224 bp, 15 predicted proteins | sample MTBNYHSulfiMetaG_FD_187458 | JGI IMG/M metagenome (GOLD analysis project Ga0209164, IMG submission 187458) | Enrichment culture microbial communities from rom New York Harbor, USA that are MTBE-degrading - MTBE-NYH (New York Harbor Sulfidogenic)... | ecosystem: Environmental > Aquatic > Marine >...
AGTGGAAGGGGGCCGACCAAGTTCTATGACTACAGCAGGCTTGGTGCGGCGGGAATCTACACGGACATCTCTCCCTACAGGGGATTCATCCGTGACGGGGTGGATGGTCTCCTGCTCGGCAATGACCCGGAGGAGTGGGCTGCGGCGATTCTCGCGCTGGCTGCTGATGAGACGAGGCGTAACCGTATTGCTGCGGCTGCCAGGAGTCGCGCGCTTGGCGGTGTCGGGGAAGAGGCAAGGCTAGTGAGTGGCTGAGTGCAGTCGGGCGCACCGCCACAGGGCCTTTGCATGATTGATTTACATCGGTGCAGCAGTAAACCGGGGTCCTATGATACGCATATTTTCGGTAGGCATTCGCAGCATTCCCCACCTGGAGACCTTTCTCGGAACAGCGGTCGGTTTCGGCCTGGCCGCTGAGGGCGACAAGGCCATTGAGGCGGTGGCCGGGTGGGGGCTTCGCGACAGTGCGGGGAGGGCCATCCGCTACGCCAGACAGATGCAGCTTCCCTACCTGGCGCTCGAGGACGGTTTTCTGCGCTCTGTGGGGCATGGCCGGAAGGAGCCTCCGCTCTCGATTGTAGTTGACGATCTGGGTATCTACTACGACGCGAGTCGCCCCTCACGCCTCGAGGACCTTGTCGCTCAGGAGCTCTCGCCGTCACAGCGAAGACGCGCCGGCGCGGTGATCTCGCTGTGGCGGGAGGGACGGGTTTCAAAGTTCAACAATTTCCGTGAGTATTCCTGGGCGCACGTTGATGGGGTGGCCGAAAACGGACGCTATGTGCTGGTTGTCGACCAGACCCGGGGGGATGCGTCGATACGCTTCGGCATGGCCGATCAGGCAAGCTTTCAACGCATGTTGCGGGCTGCCCTTGAGGAAAACCCGGATAGCACCATCCTGCTCAAGATCCATCCCGATGTCGTAAGCGGGAGAAAGCGCGGCCACTTCAATATTGACGAACTATTGCACAATCCACGCATCCGGGTGCTGGCCGGGGAGGTCCATCCGGTCGCGCTTGTCGAACATGCCGAGGCGATCTATACGGTGACCTCGCAGCTTGGATTTGAAGGCGTGTTGTGGGGCAAGCCGGTGCGCACCTTCGGCATGCCTTTCTATGCCGGGTGGGGGCTGACCAACGATGCGCTTCCGGCTCCCGCACGCCGCAGGCAGTGCACGCTCGAACAGCTGGTGCATGCCGCACTCATCGATTACCCGCGCTACGTACATCCCGAAACGGGGCGAGGTACCGAGGTGGAGGAGATCATCTCCTATCTTGCATTGCAAAGGAGGATGCGCGAGCGTTTTGCACCCTCCGTTCATGGCCTCTGCTTTTCGCTATACAAAAGGAGGGCGATCTCCCGCTTCTTCTCCGGTTCACAGCTTCATTTCATCCGTCACCGCAGTGCAGCGCCGGAGGGCGCCACCATTGCCGTCTGGGGGAAAAGTGAGGCAGTGCCCGGCGGTTCATCCTCGCCTGGTGAAGCGGTTGAGGTCGTACATCTCGAAGACGGCTTTTTGCGCTCGGTCGGTCTGGGGGCGGATCTGATCCGGCCACTCTCCTGGGTGATCGACCGGCGCGGCATCTACTACGATGCCAGCCGTGCCTCTGACCTTGAACATCTCCTGCAGAGCGGAAGCTTCGATACCCGGTTGTGTACTCGGGCGGCCCGGTTACGCGCCAGAATCGTGGCGGAGGGGCTGACGAAATACAATGTGGGAAAGGGGCCATGGCAGCCGCCTGCAATGGGGGAAAGTCAGGAGCCCGGGATGGGGGGGGCCGTGAGCAGGAGTAAGATCATTCTGGTGCCCGGGCAGGTAGAAACGGATGCGTCCATCCGCCACGGCGCTACCTCGATTCGTACCAATCTGGCGCTGTTGCGTGCGGTGCGCAGTGCCAATCCAGATGCCTACCTTGTCTACAAATCGCACCCGGATGTGGTCAGCGGACTGCGTGCCAGGGGGGAGGGGGAGGAGGAGGCCCATGGCTGGTGCGACGAGGTGGTGAACGATATCTCGATGCATGAGTTGCTTGGAAAGGTCGATGAGGTGCATGTGCTTACCTCGCTCACTGGTTTCGAGGCGCTTCTTCGCGGCAAGCCGGTCGTTACCTACGGTCAACCCTTCTATTGCGGATGGGGACTGACGCGTGATTTGGCGCTGACACCAGGGCTTTCCAGGCGGCGCACTCGCAAGCTCTCCCTGGATGAACTCGTTGCAGGTGCCTTGATCCTCTACCCGACCTATGTCAGCCGCACAACCGGGCACTTCACTACCCCGGAGCGTGTGCTTGACGAATTGCTGAGCTGGCGCGAGCACAGTGCTCACTCCATGCCCCTGTGGCGCTGGCCGCTTCGCTTGATTTTAGCTCTATGGGGGAGGTTGCGGTGAGTACGCATCGACTGGCGGCGTTCAGGGGGAAGCGGGTGTTGCTGCTGCAGGGTCCGGTTGGCCCCTTTTTCTGGCGGCTGGCGCGCGACCTGCGCTGGGCTGGCGCCCACGTATGCAAGGTCAATTTCAATGGCGGAGACTGGCTCTTCTATCCGCTGGGTGCGATCGCCTATCGTGGCCACATGAATGAGTGGCCGGCATTCCTGGAGCAGTTGCTTGTCGAACGACAGATCGATGTGGTTCTGTTGCTGGGGGATTGCAGGCCGATACATGCGGTCGTCGAGGCGATCGCCAATCGCCATGACATAGAGGTCGGCGTCTTCGAAGAGGGCTATGTACGTCCCGACTACATCACCCTGGAGAGCGGCGGCGTCAACGGCTATTCCTTGATCCCGCGCAGGCCGATTTTCTATCTCAATACCCCGTGCAGGCCGTATTCCGAACCGCGCAAGGTCGAGAACCCGTTTTACTACGTGCTGCTCTGGGCCATGCTCTACTACCTGGCCAGTGCGCTCCTCTATCCGGTGTTCCGCCATTATCGCCACCACCGTCCGCTCAATCCCCTGGAGGCGTTACCCTGGATAAGGGCGGCGTGGCTCAAGCTCTACTTCCGGTTTCGCGAGCGCGGTATCGAAGCCTCCCTGAGGGGGCGTTCCGGAGAGTACTTTCTGGTTCCACTCCAGGTGCATAACGATGCCCAGATCCACATGCATTCGCCATTTAACGGCGTACCCGACTTCATCCGCCATGTCATCAAATCCTTTGCCGTGAACGCTCCGGCATCGACTCTCCTGGTGATCAAGCACCACCCCCTGGACCGGGGCTACCGGGAATACGGTCGCTATATCCGGCAACAGGCTGAGGCGCTGGGGGTGGCCGAGCGGGTGATCGCCATCCACGATCAGCACCTGCCGAGCCTGCTGGAGCATGCCCGTGGTGTGGTGGTGATCAATAGCACGGTCGGTTTTTCGGCGGTCCACCACGATACCCCGGTCAAGGTGTGCGGCAGTGCCGTCTATAACATGCAGGGGCTTACCTTTCAGGGCAGTCTGGACGAGTTCTGGAGCCGGGCGACTAGCGAACGGATCGACCGGAAACTCTACGTGCGCTTTCGCAATTATCTTATCGTGAAGACCCAGTTGAACGGCAGTTTCTACAAGCGGCTGGATATCCCCGGATCGCATACCGGCATGGTATGGCAACTGCCTGGCTATACAAACTCTCCAGCCGACGCTGACGCTACCGTACGGGAGCAGGCAGGTGAATCTTCCGGGAACGTGGACTAAACAATCCTGGGCAGCTAGTTAAGCCACTGAGAACACAAGATGTAACTTTATCGGGACCAGATCAAAAATCCAATACTCTCGCTAAGCCGCAAAGCTCGCCAAGAAAAAGCCTGTGTTTTCTTTGTGTGCTTGGCGTCTTGGCGAGAGACCCTATTTGGTTATCGGATCAGACGCTCAGTTTCATCGCGATCTGCGCCACATGACGTCCCTGAAACCGGGCTCCTGCCAGTTCGTTCTCACTGGGCATCCGTTCCCCCTTGCCACCTGCGATGGTCGATGCGCCATAGGGAGAGCAGCCGGTGATCTCGTCATTGGTCATCTGCCCCTGAAAGGCGTAGGGGAGGCCGACGATGACCATGCCCAGGTGCAGCAGGGTAATGTGCGAACTGAGCAGCGTGGACTCCTGGCCGCCATGCTGGGTGGCGCTGCTGGTAAAGACGCTGCCGACCTTTCCGACCATGGCGCCGGAGAGCCAGAGTTGCCCTGTGGCATCCAGGAACTGCCTCATCTGGCCGCACATATTGCCATAGCGTGTCGGCGTGCCGAAGATGACGGCATCGGCCGCGCCCAGTTCCTCTATGGTGCAAACGGGGACATTTTCCTGCGCTTTCTGCGCTGCTACCGCCCCCATCTTTTCCAGCACCTCGGCCGGGAGCGTTTCAGGGACGCGGCGCAGGACTGCTTCGGCGCCCTTGACCTCCGCAACCCCTTCGGCCACTGCATTGGCCATCCGTTGTACATGGCCGTACATCGAATAGTAAACGATTAGTACCTTCATCACGCACTTCCTCGATAGCAAGCGTCATCCCCGGCCTGGACAGGGATTGGACGCAGTCGCAGATCCCTGATCTGGCTGAGATGACGGTAGTGAATTTGCCGGAGCAGTCGGTTTTACGCCGGGCATCGTTGCTGCAACTCAGCGCACCGGCGCGGCTCCCGGCTCGGGGATCTCGACCACCTCGGGAACCATCCGCCCCTTGTTGTGGTAGCTCGAATACTCATCCACAGAGAGCGACCCGTTGCCGTTTATATCGATTGCATCGAAGTTGCTCGAAAGATCCATGCGTATCATTGCCTCCTCACGGCTGATCGCACCGTCATGATCGGTGTCGAGTTCCTCGAACATGATCGGTCCGCCCTGCGCGAACGCCGCACTGCAGGTAAAGAGGCTGAACAACAGGATGAGACGGGGTGTTTGAGGCTGCATCGTAATCGCTCCTTGTGACCGGTCCTGTTTCTGGCGGTAAAGGAGTACCGCCAACGTTCTTGGTGTCAACAACAGTAGGTATAGCAATATATGGACGATAGTACAGGAGCGCCGGCCGCTTCCCTGCCGCGGCTCACTCTTTTCCCTCACCCGGCCCCGATCCGGCCTAGTCCACAGGGGAAGGCTCTGGTATGATGCACCACTCGGTAGCCCGGCCGGTTTGTGGCGGCTGCCGGCACGTTCAATGGTGACCTGCATTGGTCCCCTCGCGACGATAAACCGTGAACCCGGTCAGACCCGGAAGGGAGCAGCCGCAGCGGTGGACTCGGGCGCCGGGGTGTGGCTGGTGCAGGTTGCCACCCATTTTCTACCCCCGCAAGCATCCTCTCTGCGTTATAATCTGGCCTTTACCGCCTGGCGGTGACCGGGCAACGTGTGGGGTAGCAGCATGAGTTATCAGGTCCTGGCAAGAAAATGGCGACCGCGCAATTTTCCCGAAATGGTCGGGCAGCTCCATGTGCTGCGCGCCTTGATCAATGCGCTGGATAACGACCGCCTGCATCACGCCTTCCTCTTCACCGGCACCCGCGGCGTGGGCAAGACCAGCGTGGCGCGCATCCTGGCCAAGTCGATCAACTGCGAGCAGGGGATGAGCTCTACCCCTTGCGGCGAGTGCAGTGCTTGCCGCGAGATTGACGAGGGGCGCTTCGTCGACCTCATCGAGGTGGATGCCGCCTCGCGCACCAAGGTGGAGGATACCCGCGAGTTGCTGGAGAACGTGCAGTACGCCCCGACCCGTGGCCGTTACAAGATCTACCTCATCGACGAGGTGCACATGCTCTCCAACCACAGCTTCAATGCCCTGTTGAAGACGCTGGAGGAGCCGCCGCCACACGTCAAATTCCTGCTTGCCACCACCGATCCGCAAAAACTGCCGGTCACCATCCTCTCGCGCTGCCTGCAGTTCAATCTCAAGCGGTTGCCGCTGGAGCAGATCCGCGACCACCTGGCGCACATTCTCGCTGAGGAGGGCGTGGCGGCAGAGACTGCAGCGCTGACCGCGCTGGCCCGCGCCGCCGACGGCTCGATGCGCGATGCGCTGAGCCTGTTGGACCAGGCCATCGCCTACGGCGGCGGCCAGGTGAGCAGCGCCGAGGTGCAGGAGATGCTCGGCAGCATCGATCGGGAGCGGGTGCTGCACCTGCTGCAGCGCCTGGCCGAGGGCGATGGTGAGGGACTCATGGCCGAGGTCGGCCAACTGGCGGAGCAGTCGCCGGACTTTGCCGGGGTTCTGGCGGAACTCAACACCCTGCTGCAGCGCCTGGCGCTGGCCCAGCAGGTGCCGGCGGCGCTGGACGACACCATGGGCGATCGCGCGGAATTGCTCAATCTTGCCGCGCAGATGAGTCCCGAGCAGGTGCAGCTCTATTACCAGATCGGTATCATCGGCCGGCGCGATCTGCCGCTTGCCCCGGATCCGCGCAGCGGCTTCGAGATGGTGTTGCTGCGGATGCTTGCCTTCCGGCCGGCAACCGGGGCGGCCGCTTCGGCAGGTAAGCCGGCAACGGCGGCAGCGCCGCGTGAGTCGACGGCTGCCGCGCAGGAGAGTCGGCCGGTGGTCCCTTCCCCGGTAGCGGTGGAGGACGGGGCAGCGCCGGTATCGGCCGCACCCCGTGCCGACGCGCAGAGCGGACACAGGCCGGCAGAGCATATCGCCGAGCCCGCCCCGGCCCGGGAGGCCGCTCCCGCGCCGATTGACGGCGCGGCGGCCTGGGCCTCGCTGGTGGCCAAACTGCCGCTGACCGGCATGACCCGCCAGCTGGCCGAACACACGGCGCTGATCCACCACAGAGGGGATGTGATCGAGCTGGCGCTGGATCCGGGATTCGAGAACCTGCGCAATTCCAAGTGGGAGGAGGGGCTCTCCCAGGCGCTGGAGATGTATTTCGGCCACAAGATAGCGTTGCGCTTCGAGAGCGGCGAGCCCGAGGCGGCTACCCCGCAGCAGCTACGCAAGGAGCAGCAGGCGGCACGCCAGGAGGCGGCGGAGTCCTCGATCCAGAGCGACCCGGCGCTGCAGTCGATCCTCGAGCAGTTCGGCGGCGAGATCGAGCCCGGCTCGATACGGCCCACGGAATAAGGCAGAGTCGAGATTCGAGGGAAAAGATTCGAGGGGTTGAGTGCGCTGCGCGCACGGTTTTATCTAATAGACCGCGAGCGCAGCGAGCACCTTCCCTCGCCTCTTTCCCCTCGTCTCTCGTATTTTGTCTCTGAAATTGGTGCTCCCCCGGGAGACTAACGAGTCAACAGAAAAGATAGAGGTGAAGCAATGAAAGGCGGACTTGGCAACCTGATGAAGCAGGCGCAGAAGATGCAGGAGCAGATGCAGCGCGCCCAGGAAGAGCTGGCCAACATGGAAGTGACCGGCCAGGCCGGTGGCGGCATGGTCAAGGTGGTGATGACCGGACGGCACGATCTGAAGCGGGTGAGCATCGATGACAGCCTGATGCAGGACGACAAGGAGATGCTGGAAGATCTCGTCGCCGCAGCGGTCAACGATGCGGTGCGTCAGCTCGAGAAGGTCTCCCAGGAGAAGATGGGCGGCCTGACCGCCGGTCTGAATCTGCCGGGCGGCATGAAACTGCCCTTCTGATCCGTCGCCATGTCGACACCACTGATCGGCCGGCTGGTGGAGGCCCTGCGCGTGTTGCCCGGGGTCGGCCCCAAGTCGGCGCAGCGCATGGCTTACCATCTGCTCGAGCGCGACCGCGAGGGCGCCTTGCATCTTGCGGCGAGCCTGCAGGAGGCGGTGGAGAAGGTGGGCCACTGCAGCCGCTGCCGCACCCTGAGCGAGAACGAGCTCTGCCCCATCTGCAGCAGTGAGCGGCGTGATGCCAGCCTGCTCTGCGTGGTGGAGTCGCCGTCCGATGTCGAGGCGATCGAGCACACCAGCGTCTACCAGGGACGCTACTTCGTCCTCATGGGCCACCTCTCCCCGCTCGACGGGATCGGTCCGGAGGAGATCGGCTTGGAACTGCTGGCGCAGCGTCTCGACAACGGCGAGATCGCCGAGGTGATCCTGGCCACCAACCCCACCGTCGAAGGGGAGGCCACCGCCCACTACATCTCCGAGATGGTGCACAGCCGCGGCATCCGCGTTACCCGCATCGCCCACGGCGTGCCGCTGGGTGGAGAGCTGGAGTATGTGGACGGCGGCACCCTGTCGCACGCCTTCACCGGGCGGCGGGAAATCTAAAATCATGTAGGATGGGATGAATCCCATCAATCAATTTGCCGTCTGTCATGTTTCGATCTGCTCGGCGATCTTCAGATAGCTCTCCAGCCGCTGCCGGCTGATCTCTCCCCGCTCCACCGCTTCGCGCAGGGCGCATCCCGGCTCGTGGGTGTGGCTGCAGTCGCGAAACTTGCACCGGCCGAGCCAGGGGTGAAATTCGATGAAACCCCGGGCGAGCGCCTGGCGCGACATGGGCCAGAGGCGGAATTCGCGCACCCCGGGGGAGTCGATGATCTCCCCCCCGGCAGGCAGGTGATAGAGGCGGGCGGTGCTGGTGGTGTGCTGGCCAAGCCCGCTTTGGGCGGAGAGCTCGCCGACGCTGATACGCTCCTGCGGCAGCAGTGTCTTGACCAGCGAGGACTTGCCCACCCCCGACTGGCCGACGAAGACGCTGGTGTGGCCCTTGAGCTGGTCGATCACCCTGTCCATGCCGTGCTCGTGCTTGGTGCTGGCACTGATGACCGGGTAGCCGATGCGCTGATAGATAAAGAGCAGTGCTTCGACCGCTTTGCGGTTCTGCTCATCGATGAGATCGATTTTGTTGAACACCAGCGCGGGTGAGATGCCGGTGAGCTCCGCCGCCGCCAGATACTGGTTGATGAGGTCGGGACTGTAGAGCGGTTCGGGGGCTGCCACCACCAGGATCTGGTCGATGTTGGCCGCCAGCGCCTTCATCTGGCCCTGGGGATCGGGGCGGGCCAGTTGCGAGCGCCGCTCCAGCAGGGCGGTCACCACCCCGGCCTCGCCGGTGGCCTGCCACACCACACGATCGCCGACCACCAGTAGGGGCAGGTTCTGGCGCAGCAGGCAGCGCACCGTCTGCCCCTCCTGCGTCTCGACCTCCAGGCTGGCGCCGAAACTGGCAACCACCAGTCCCTCCTGTTCCGGTCCCTGTTCAGCATCGGTTTCACCGATGGCGCGGCGCTGCTTGCGCTCTGCCCGTTCGCGGCGTTCCTGCTGGATCTTTTCCGCACGCCATTGCTGGCGCCTGTTCAGTTTGCGTTTTGCCATCGGGTTGTCAGGTGCTCAAGCGAGCGTCGGGCTCACTCATGAGAAGTGGTGCAGGAGGGCATCGATCTTGGCTGCAGAGATAAAATCGTTGAGCGAGAGGCCGTCTACCGCATGCGTGGTGAAGCTCACGGTGCAGCGGTTGTAGCCTACCTCGAGATCGGGGTGGTGGTCCTCGCCGTGGGCGATCCAGGCGATCGCGTTGACGAAGGCGATGGTCTTGTAATAGTTCTCGAAGCGGAATGACTTGCGGATGGTCTGTCGCTCCGGGGCGTATTCCCACTCCCTTAATTGCGACAGCAGCGCCGGCAGTTGATCCTCGGCCAGCCGCTCCAGTCCCTGAGCGGGGCTGAGGCATTTCTGCTGGGCCAGGGGCGTCATTCTCATTTCTCGAACTTGTAGAAGTTGCGGTTGAGGTAGGCGACCACATCGGCGACATCGTCGTCGAACCAGGTGATCTGCAGGTTGTTCTTGCAGCGATCGACCTGGCGTTGCAGCGCATCCAGGCTGCCGACGCGGCGATTCGCGCGGGTATAGATCGCCGCACCGTTGTCGCTGAAACGCGAGGCGTGACAGGCAACACACTGGCTGTCGTGCAACTGTTCACCCCGTTGCCAGTCTGCTGCCGGTGAAGCGGAGGCGAACGACAGGCCGGCAACGATCGCGAACAGAGCGGAAACACTGCGTTTTTTCATCACAATCCCCATCAGATTTTCTCTATTTTAGTCGACAAATGGCCGATGCGCATCGGTGCCGGCGGATGGCTGTCATGGAACGCCGAGTAGAGCGGATCCGGCGTCAGCGTGCTGGCATTTTCCTGATAGAGCTTGACCAGTGCACGGATGAGGTCCGCCGCACTGGCGTGTTCCGCGGCGAAGTCATCCGCTTCGAACTCGTGTCGGCGCATGGAGAAGGCCATCAGCGGCTGGATGAAGAAGGTGAATACCGGCGCCACCAGCAGGAACAGCACCAGTGCGGTGTGCATGGAGGGCTCGGTGATACCGAGGCCGAGGAAGAACCACGGCTGCTGGCTCAGCCAGCCGAGCAGCGCCAGCCCGGCGAGACTCATCAGCATCACCAGGATCAGGCGCTTGCGCACATGTTTGCGGCGGAAGTGGCCGAGTTCGTGAGCCAGTACCGCCTCGATCTCATCCCCGCTGAGGCTCTCCAGCAGGGTGTCGAAAAAGACGATGCGCTTGTTGTTGCCCATGCCGGAGAAGTAGGCGTTGCCGTGCGCGGAGCGGCGTGAACCGTCCATGACGAAGATGCCGTTTGAGGTGAAGCCGCAGCGCTCGAGCAGGCCATCGATGCGCCGGCGCATGGCCTCGTCTTCCAGCGGGCTGAACTTGTTGAACAGCGGGGCGATGATGGCCGGATAGGCCCACAGCATCAGCAGGCTGAAACCGCTCCAGACCAGCCAGACATAGAGCCACCACCTCTCCCCCATGCTGCCCATCAGCCAGAGAACCAGCGCCGCGAGTGGCCCGCCGAGCGCCAGCAGCAGCAGGGTCTGTTTCAGCAGGTCGCTGAGGAACAACCCCATGGTCATGCGGTTGAAGCCGAAGCGCTGCTCGATGCGGAAGGTGCGGTAGAGACTGAACGGGAGATCCAGCAGCGAGGTGAGGAGGAACACGCTGAGGATGAAACCGACACCGGCCCAGAGCGGCTCTGCGACCATCCCTTGCCAGATGCCGTCCAGCCACTGCAGGCCGCCGCCAAGCGTCAGCACGAGCAGGACAAGCGCCGCATAGGGGGCCTCGTAACGGCTCAGCCGCGCCTTGCTCAGGGTATAGTCGGCCGCTTTGTGGTGCTCCTCCAGCGAGATGCTGTCGGCAAAGGCCTCGGGGACCTGTTCGCGGTTTTCTGCCACGTGGCGGAGCTGGCGCCGGATGAGCCACAGCTGGACGCCCAGCGAGAGCAGCAACAGCAGAAGAAACAGCAGGGTAAAGGGGTGCATGTTTTCAGATAAGCCTGTATTGATACGCCGCAGCAGGGTAGCTTTTGATAGAATGGTTGGCAAGTTATGTCAGGAATTAACAACGTGAACAAACATCCCGATAACCTGATCTGGATCGATCTGGAGATGACGGGTCTCGATCCGGAGAACGATCGCATCATCGAGATCGCCACCATCGTTACCGATGCCCAGCTCACCATCCTCGCCGAAGGGCCGGTGCTGGCTATCCATCAGAGCGAGGAGGTGCTGGCGCAGATGGATGAGTGGAACCAGCGCCAGCACGGCGGCTCCGGTCTGCTGCAGCGGGTCCGCGAGAGCAGCGTCGACGAGGCGCAGGCGGTGGCCATGACCCTGGCCTTTCTCGAGCAGTACCTGGAGAAGCGAAAATCCCCCATGTGCGGCAATTCCATCTGCCAGGACCGGCGTTTTCTCGTCCGCTACATGCCAGAGCTGGAGGCGTTTTTCCATTACCGCAACCTCGATGTCAGTACCCTCAAGGAGCTGGCGCGGCGCTGGTGCCCGGAGGTCTACAAGGGGCTGAAAAAGGCTGGCACCCATCTGGCGCTGGACGATATCCGCGAGTCGATCCGCGAGCTGCAGTACTACCGCGAGCGGATGATGAGCTGAACAGAGTGGGGCGCAGCCAGGCGCCCTAATATCAAAGGTGATAAACGGTTATAGGTCGGGCCGTGCCCGCCGCATAACAGCGATCTAATTGCCGGGTTAATCTGAGAGTCTTTCCGCCCCGATCACCGTGCCGAAGCCGTGGGTGGTGTAGCGGCTGATGCTGATCGTCGCCGACCAGTAGTTGACCGGCAGCCCGGCCTTGAGCTTGAGGTGGTGCAGAAACGCCTTCGGCTCGGGAAGCTGCTCCCACACCGAGGGGAGGAAGGTCCCGCGGCGGAACCCCTCCTCGAGGATCAATCCGTCGACCCCGGGGCGCAGCTGCGCCAGCAGGTCACTTTCGGAGCGAAACTGCATCGGCTCGGCTTCACCGAGGAGGGAGATGTGTATCTCCAGTCCGAAGAGTTCCCCGGCCTGTAGCGGATAGAACCGGGGATCGGAAAAGGCGGCCGCATAGGCATTTCCCGCCACGTCCTCGGCCAGGGGGCGGCAGGCGGCTAGCGAGCCGATACAGCCGCGCAACTCACCCTCACGCTTCAGGGTGACGAAGCAGGCGCCCGGCTCTCGCAGCGCCGGGTCGTACTCATCCAGTTGGGGTTTCAGCGGGCGCCCTTGCTCCAGGCCGTGACGGATCGAAGCCTCGGCCAGCTGCAGCAGCGCCTGTTCCTGTTCCAGCCCAATCATGAGGCGTGAAGCAGGTAGGCACCGTAGCCGACCACCTGGTCGCGTGGCCCGGCGGTGTCGCCGGAGTTGCGCAGGTCGATGGTCTCCACCGTGAGGTGCTTGCGCCGGGCCAGCGTGAGCAGGCCGCTGATGGGGATGCGTCCGCAGGCGTCTTCAAACTGTAGTGCCTCGGGTTGCAGCCGCTCGATGGCATCGGAGGTCTTGCGGTCCATGCGGTTCGCCGTCTCGTAGTCGTGGTAGTGGCTCAGGTCGGAGCTGATCACGATCAGCGTCTCCTCGCCGCCCCACACCAGCTCCAGTACCTCGGCGACCTCTTCGGCAGAGGCGTCGCCCACCACCAGCGGCACCAGGGTGAAGTGCGCCAGGCATTCCTGCAGGAAGGGCAGGTGTACCTCCAGGCTGTGCTCCAACTGGTGGGCCTGGTCGAGGGTGCGCACCTGGGGCAGCGCTGCCAGGCGGGTCACCGTTTCGGTGTCCACCGGGATCTCCCCCAGCGGGGTGCGAAAGCGCTCGGCGCTGCTGGTGGCCAGTCCAGGGAAGCCGACCCGATGCGAGGGGCCGAGCAGCACCACTCTCTCGATGGTGTCGCGCATGCGGCCCAGCCGGGCGTAGGCGCTGGCGGCGACCGGGCCGGAGTAGATGTAGCCGGCGTGCGGGACGATGATTGCCTTGGGCGGGGGGGCATCCACAGCCGGGGCCTGCTGCAGCATCTCGCGGAGCATAGCGTGCAGCTCCCCGGCATCGCCGGGATAGAACATGCCGGCGACAGCCGGTTCGCGTACCGTTCCCATAGCCAATCCTCCTGCTGCATACTCTGCTCACATGATAACCGGATATTACTGCACCGGCTGGCTTGCAACCGGGCGCTGAACGATCCTTACTGTAGAGATTAGCATTGGAGGATTGCCATGAGCCCGGATCACGTCGATGAGGAACTGCTGCCGGAGGGCAGCGTTGTGGAAACCGCCTACTGGCATCCTCTGGGGGAGGGGCGTGTGCAGTGCGACCTCTGCCCGCGCTACTGCAAGCTGCACGAGGGGCAGCGGGGGCTCTGTTTCGTGCGCGCCAACATCGGCGGCAAGATCGTGCTCACCTCCTACGGGCGCTCCAGCGGCTACTGCGTCGACCCTATCGAAAAAAAGCCGCTCAACCACTTCCTGCCCGGCACCCCGGTGCTCTCCTTCGGCACCGCCGGCTGCAACCTCGCGTGCAAGTTCTGCCAGAACTGGGACATCAGCAAATCGCGCGAGATCGACACCCTGGCCGATGCGGCCAGCCCCGAGACCATCGCCCGCGCCGCCGAGGAGCTCGGCTGCCGCAGCGTGGCCTACACCTACAACGACCCGGTGATCTTCCACGAATACGCCATCGACGTGGCCAGGGCGTGCCGCGAGCGCGGCATCAAGTCGGTGGCGGTGACCGCCGGCTACGTCTGCGACGAGCCGCGGCGCGAGTTCTACCGCTATATGGATGCGGCCAATGTGGACTTGAAGGGTTTCAGCGAGGAGTTCTATCACAAGCTTACCGGCGGCCACCTGCAGCCGGTGCTCGACACCCTGGTCTATATCAAGCACGAAACCGATGTCTGGCTGGAGCTGACCACCCTGCTCATCCCCGGCTGGAACGACAGCGAGGAGGAGCTGCAGGCGATGACCCGCTGGGTGGTCAAGGAGCTGGGGCCGGAGGTGCCGATGCATTTCACCGCCTTCCACCCGGACTGGAAGATGCGCGACGTGCCGCCGACCCCGCGCTCGACCCTGACCCGCGCCAGGGAGATCGCGATGGGCAACGGCGTGCGCTACGCCTACACCGGCAACGTGCACGACAAGGAGGGGGAGAGCACCTACTGCCACCACTGCGGCCAGCGCCTGATCGGCCGCGACTGGTACGTGCTGAGCGAGTGGAACCTCACCGCCGAGGGCAACTGCAACCGGTGCGGCACCCCCTGCGCCGGGGTGTTCGAGGCCCGCCCCGGCGACTGGGGCAGCAAGCGCATCCCGGTGCGGCTGGCCGATTTTGTATAACAAGCAATAACCACGAAGCGCACGAAGAGTTACGAAAGTGGCGGCCATGGGCCGCCCTATATACCGCGATTCGGGACAACCCTTATGGGGCCTCTCGCCAAGGCGCCAAGTGCGCAAAGAGGAACAAGCCCTTTCTTGGCGTGTTTTGCGGCTTGGCGAGAGTATTGGGTAGGTGCATTGGGCGTGCCTTGCACGCCATGAGAAATGCAAACAGGGGCGAGTAGTTACGAAATTGGTTCATTGATCAGCTTCGTGCCTCTTCGTGAGCTTCGTTGTGATCTTTTCCAATTACCACGGAATGAGGGTGGATATAGCATCACGCACTGCAAGGCGGGGCAGGGCGCGCTATAATGCGCCGGCATTTTTCAGTTGATGGTGGAGCGGATGACACAGCAGAAGGTACGTATCGGCATCGTGACGGTCTCCGACCGCGCTAGCCGCGGCGAGTATGAGGACCTGGGTGGCCCGGCCATCCGCGAGTGGCTGACCCGCGCCCTTACCACCGAGTGGGAGGCGGTACCCCGCCTGGTGCCGGACGAGCTCGACCAGATCGAATCCACCCTTAAGATGCTGTGCGACAAGGAGGAGTGCTGCCTCGTGGTCACCACCGGCAGCACCGGACCGGCGCTGCGCGACGTGGTGCCCGAGGCGACCGAGGCGGTGTGCCAGAAGATGATGCCCGGTTTCGGCGAGCTGATGCGCCAGGAGTCGCTCAAGTTCGTGCCGACCGCCATCCTCTCGCGCCAGACC
>Ga0209164_1003384_pt1 | contig 15217 bp, 13 predicted proteins | sample MTBNYHSulfiMetaG_FD_187458 | JGI IMG/M metagenome (GOLD analysis project Ga0209164, IMG submission 187458) | Enrichment culture microbial communities from rom New York Harbor, USA that are MTBE-degrading - MTBE-NYH (New York Harbor Sulfidogenic)... | ecosystem: Environmental > Aquatic > Marine >...
AGGATCGCCGCGACCGGCCGCTTGGCCTTCTTCGCATCCGCAACCGACGGTTTGCCGACCGCCCCGCGCGGCGTGGCGGCAAGCTCGATCGCGGCGTGGCCCTCCCCCTCGGACCAGCGGTGCGGCCGCCGGTACGGATCGACCGATGTGTCGAAGTGGCCTCCCGGCAGGTACGAGGTCCCCTCGGCGTCGACCGCGTGCCGCATGTCGATCATCCCCTGGGGAAAGAGGAGGAGCCCAAGGGAGGTCTCGGCCTCGGCCGAGTGGATGAAGTCGGTCTCCCAGCCGGTCGTCTCGCAGGGCGTGAAGAACTCCCGCACGCAGCGATGCCAGTCGAAGACCTGGAAGATCCCGGGCAACTGGTAGCGGTACATGAACTCCTGCAGGGCGGACTCGAGCATCCACAGCTGCCCGTGGTTGTTGATGATGAGCTGTTTGCGGAAGCCGTCGTTCCACAGGCCGAGCATCACGTGGATCAGCGTCTCGCGCACGACGGCCTCGGGGAGGATCACGGTCCCCGGCATCCCGATGTGATGGTAGGGGTGGCCGCCGTAGTTGAGCGGGCTGAACACCAGGTTCACCGGGTGCCCGTGCCGCTTCGTGTACCGCCACAGCCCCTCGATCAGTTGCGTGACCTGAAAGAGGTCGTGCCCGGAGCAGGAGTGGTCCCCGTGCCGCTCGGTGCTCGCCACTGGGATGATGACGATGTCGTTACGCCGCCGGTTTGCCTCGACCACGGCGCGAGGCGTTGTCTGCACGTACGCGCCGGGGGCGGCGAGCATCGATGGCGAGGGGATGCCGTACTCCTCGAGGACGGCGTCGACCTCACCCTCGGAGGCGTCCCAGATCGCCTTCTTCAGTCGTCCGACCGCCGAGTCCTCGAACACGATCGCCGGGTGGTCGGTCGTCAGCCACATGGACATGACTCCTCCTTTCAAGGTCTGATGATGATCTTCCCGTCCTCGCGGTGCGTCGCCTTCTCCAGGGCGTCGAGCGCCCGGGAGAGTGGGAAGCGGGCGGTGATGATCTTCGCGTTGTCGATGAGGCCCGAGCCGAGCAACCGGATGACCGACGGGAAGATCCCGTGCCCGGAGTGTCCCTGGGCGCCGAACAGCTGGCTGCGCCGTACCTGGAACCGCTCGAGGTACATCGGGACGCGCTTGGCGGCGCGGCCGATGACCGCGATCTTGCCGTTCACCGCGAGCGTCTCCTCCATCTGCGGGATCGTCTTCTCCGGTGCGCCGGCCGCTTCGACCGACAGGTCCGCACCCTCGCCGTGTGTGATGTCCATCACCGCCGCGGCCGCGGGCGTCTCCACCGGGTCGAACACGTGGTCGGCGCCCACCGCCTCGGCGAGCCGGCGACGGACCTCGGACACTTCGAAGGCGATGACCTTCGATGCGCCGGCGGCCTTGGCGAGCTGGATCGCGCCGAGACCGATCGGGCCCGCGCCGTAGACAACGACGTAGGCGCCTGGGCGGAAGCCGCCCGCTCGCTCGAAGACCCCGTTGTAGGCAACGCACGTCGGCTCGGTCGTCGCCGCGACCTCCCACGCCGTGTCCTCGTCGGCGTAGCGCTCGAAGATCGCGTCGATCGGCCAGCATAACTTGGCCGGAACGACGATCGCCTCGGCCATCGCGCCATCGATCGTGAAGCCGATCTCCTCGAGGTTCTCGCAGTGATTCGGGAAGCCGTCACGGCAGGTCCGGCAGTGACCGCACCACACCATCTCCTCGACCGTCACCCGGTCGCCGACCGAGAACCGCTCGCCTTGCGGACCCGGTCCGATCTCCAGGATCTCGCCGGAGAACTCGTGTCCGATCACGGCCGGGAACTTGGTGAGACCGGGGTAGAGGATGTAGTCGTCGGCGTCGTGCTCGTAGAAGTGGATGTCCGACCCGCAGACCCCGCAGGCGCGGACCCGCAGAAGCACCTCCCCCGGGCCCGGGCTCGGCTGGGGGATCTCCACGAGCTCCAGTTTCGGGTGCCGCCAGACGTTGAACCCCTCGACCGCCTTTCCCGTCGACTTCTCGAACGGGGATACCCGGTACCCCGACCGGGGTTCCCACTGCGCCGAAAGCACGAGTCCCTTCATGATGCCTCCTTGCAAACGTTTGCTGCCGCTGAACGCCTATTATACCCTGTATTTTCTCTTCGACAAACCGCACCACCGCTCCGCTAGGTGCCGTCCCCCGGCTCAACCTCCTCCAGGCGGACCGGTCGGCCCGAATCCAGCGAACGGCGGGCCGCGTGTCCGATCAAGACGGGCATCCGCCCATCGCGGCCGGTGACCGGCGGCTCGCGCCCGGCGGTGACGGCCTCGATGAACGCCTGCGCCTCCGCCACGTACGCGCCGGCGTACCGGTCGAGGAAGAAGCGGTGAAGCGCGGCGCCATGGTCGCCTTCCCCATCGGAGCGAAGCACGGCGTCGGGCTTAGGATTCTCGACGAGAACCCGCCCCTTGCTCGCGTGAACCTCGAGCCGCTGATCGTAGCCGTAGACCGCTCTGCGGGAGTTGTCGATCGCACCGATGGCACCGCCGGCGAAGCGCAGGGTGACCAGGGCTGTGTCGACATCTCCCGCCGCCTCGATGGCCGGGTCGACCAGCGCCGCCCCGGCAGCGAAGACCGCTTCGACCTCATCGCCCATGACGTAGCGAGCCATGTCGAAGTCGTGGATCATCATGTCGAGGAAGAGCCCTCCGGACACCCTGACGTACGCCGCGGGGGGCGGCGCCGGATCCCGGCTCGTGATGCGCAGGATCTCCGGTCGCCCGACCGCGCCGGACTCGATGAGATCGTGAGCCCGCCGGAACCCCGCGTCGAAGCGTCGGTTGAATCCGACTTGCAGCAGGACGCCCGCACGCTCCACTGCGGCGAGCGCCTGATCGATCGACGCGAGGTCGAGCGCGATCGGTTTCTCACAGAAGACGTGCTTGGCGCAGGACGCCGCAGCCTCGATCAGTGCGGCGTGCGTGTCGGTGCTCGAGCAAATGAACACCGCATCGATCGCCGGATCGTCGAGCAACGCCCGCGGATCGTCGAACGCCTTGGGGACCGAGAGTGCCGCAGCGCACTCGCCGGCCACGCCCGGGACGACGTCCGCGATCGCCGCGAGCCTGACCCCCTCGACGCGCCGCGCGAGGTTCCGGGCGTGCAGCCGCCCGATCCGTCCCGCGCCGATGATCCCCACTCGTACCGCTTGGTTCATCCTGCCTCCTCTCTTCTCACCGACCAGGCCGCGGCCAGGGCCGCCTCGGCGCTTCGATGGGCCTGCCGGGCGACGTCTTCCGCGTCCGCCGCGCCGTAACGCGGATGGAACACCTCCACCGACACGGCCCCCGCGTAGCCGCACGCCAGGATTCCCCTCAGCAGCTCAATGATCGGAAGTGCCCCCTCACCGGGAAGGACGCGATCCGCGTCGCGGAGACCCGCCACCGGTCCTGGAACGAGCGCGTCGGAGAGGTGGACGAGCCCGACCCGCTCCGGATCGAGGGTCCGCAGCTCCGACGGATCGGTCCGAGAGACGGCCAGATGGAACGTGTCGAGGACGAGCGGCACGTCCAGGTCGGCGGTGAGCGCGACCGCGGCCCGCAAGCTCGGGAACGCGTGGCTCGGAAAACCGATCAACTCGTACAGAACGTGGACTTCGTACGCGCGCGCCAGATCGACGAGGCGCGAGAGGGTCTCCCTCGCCGTCTCGAGCGGTACGGCGCGGGCGGGTCGTCCCGGCACCGCGATCACCTGGGCGATCGAGAAGCGCGCGGCCAGGCCGAAGGTCTCGCGGGCGCGGGCGATCAGCGCCTCCTGGTCGAGCTCGAACACCCCCTCGAGCGCGTTCAGCGGCAACCACGACAGGCCTGACGCACCGAGGGAATCGAAGCTGCGCGCACCCCCGTAGCGCCGCTCAGCGTCGAGCAGCGCAGGCACGCGCGGCTCGTAGCCCCCAAAACCGGCTTCGTGCGCGACCCGGACCCCGGTCTCGAGGTTCGCGGAGGGGATCGTCGCTCCGTTCAGCCCCAGCACATGCACACCGCGCTCATCGACACGGGGGCGTCGTTGCCCGATCGTCGCGTTCACCTCGCCGTCCTCCTCGCCACGCCGCGCGCCGCCCTCAGCGGTGCGGTGGTCGACCGGACCACGAGGTGCGGCTCGAGCACCCGGCGAAGCACCGGCCGCCTACGCCCGGCGATGACGGATAGGAGCCATCCGCCGGCGACCCGGCCCATCTCGAGGGCGGGCTGCGCCACGGTGGTCAACTGGATCCTGGGCAAGGACGCGTAGGCGATGTCATCGTAGCCCACCAGCGACAGGTCGTCGGGGACGCGCAGGCCGAGTCCTTCGGCCGCCTCCAGCACACCGAGGGCGATCACATCATTGGCCGCGAAGATCGCGGACGGACGATCCGCCGCGGCGAGCATCCGTCGACCGGCCTGCCGACCGGCCGCCTGAGTGAAATCGGAGAAGAAGACCCGATCGTCGCGCACGTCGAGATGGTTCTCGCACAGCACGGCGCGACACGACGCCAGCCGATGCTGCGTCGCCTGGACGTCCGGCGGGCCGCCGATGAAGCCGATCTCGCGATGGCCCAATCCGACGAGGTGCTCGACGGCAAGCGTGGCCCCCTTTCGATCGTCCCCGACGACGTACGGCGCCTCGACCGTTTCGCAGAGCCGGGAGACGAGGATGAAGGGGATTCGCGCCTGGTGGAGCTCCTCGACCTGCGGGTCCTCGATGGTCGCCGACGCGAGGACGATCCCGTCCGCGCGCTTGCGCCGCAAGAGCTTCACGTAGCTCGATTCCCGCTCGGCTTTCCCCGCCGTGTCGCAGAGCATCACCCCGTAGCCGGCGCGGTGCGCCTCCTCGGCCACGCCTTGGGCGATGTCGGAGAAGAACGGATTGGTGATGTCGGCGACGATCAGACCGATCGCGCCGAACGAGCCCTTGACGAGACCGCGTGCGAGTTCGTTGCGCTCGTAGCCGAGGCGTGCCGCCGCCTCCTTCACCGCGCGCTTCGTCTTCTCGCTGATGAGCGGACTGTCGGAGAGGGCGCGCGATACGGTGGACGCCGACACGCCGACCCGCCGGGCGATGTCCTTGATCGTCACCATCACGCCTCCTTCAAGCGGGCCAAGACCGACGCATCGTTTCCGACGAACGGGCCGTGGACCTCCATCTTGAGCGAGGTGACCGCGGCCGCGTATCGGACGGCCTCGTCGGGATCTGCTCGCAGACGCCTCGTCACGTAGGCCGAGAAGCAGGTGTCACCGCGCCCGGTGCGCCCCACGAGGCGCCGAGGAGTAAAGGGCGCCTCGTAGACGGTCCCCTCCGCATGGACGAGAACCCCCTCCTTGCGAGTGAGCACCACCTCGGACGGGCCGTAGGCCGCGAGTGCAGCGGCGGCTTCGCGGGGATCTTCTTCCCCGGTAAGGATCGCGGCCTCGGTATCGTCCACCTTGAGCGTGCGCACCAACGCGAGGCCGGCCGCTTTGTCGGGCCAGTCGTGAAACACAACCGCCTTCCCTTCGGCGAAACGCACGAAGCCCTGCGCATCTAGGGCGATCGGGGCGCGCGCCGCCAGCACGGAAAGGAGCGGAAGATCGAGCTCCCCGGCGAGGATCGGGACGACGAGGATGACCTTCGCCCGAAGCGACGGGATCTCGCCCTCGCGGAACGGACCGGCGAAGCCCAGCGGCACGCACTGCCGCTTGTCCTGATCGGGTGTAAGGTATCTGTTCTCCATGCCCGAGGTCTCCGACGCCTTCGTCGCAAAGACGGCGATCCCTTCGGCACGCATCTCGTCGAGACGGAAGAAGTCCCTTTCACAGACCCGCGTCGCAACGGCCACTCGGTACCCCAGTCGAGCGAGCGCCATCGCGCCGTAATAGACCCCGCCACCCGACGCCGCGCGGGTCTCGCCACCGGACACGATCCGATCCACGGCGAAGTGCCCAACGAGCAGCGCGTCGAAGCCTTTCCGGGTCATGCCCGAACCCCTTGGCGCGCCAGCCGGTCGACGAGGCCGGCCAGGAAGCCGCCGAGGTCATCGACCACATGATCGGCCTCGTCACGCATCTGCGCCGGCGCGGAAGCCATCGCCACGCTCGTCCCGGCCACCTGGAGCAGCTCCCGGTCGTTCGGGTTGTCCCCGAAGGCGACGACCTGCTCCACGGAAAGATCCAGATCCCGGCACAGCCGCTCGAGCGACGTCCCCTTGGTGACGCCGGGAGGGAGAATCTCGAGGAAGTTCCCCTCGGAGAGCACGCACGTCGGCTCCGGGTGCCGCTCCGCGAACCGGTCGCGCAGCTCGAGGAGCGCGGGGCGCGGTCCGATCAAGAGGAGCTTCAGTGGATCGCGTCCCGATTCGTCGAGCCGGGCGACGAGATCGCCGACGACGCGCGGCGGAATTCCGTCCTTGCGGGAGAAGGCCGCAACCGCGGGGGTGAGCGTCGGCGCGTAGAAGAAGGGGTCGGCGGGTTCGAGATAGAGCTGCGGGTCGACGGGATACTCCCGCGCTAAGAGCAGAGCGTCCCGCGCCGTGCGCCGGTCGAGCCGCGCCTGGAAGCGCACCTCACCGGCCGGCGTGGCGATCACCGCGCCGTTGAACAGGATCAGGGGACGCCGGAGATCGAGCTGCTTCACAAAGGGCGCCGCGGCCACGACGCACCGGCCGGTCGCAAGGGTTGCCTCGATCCCCAGTTTGCGAAGCACCGCAAGCGGCTCGCTGACGCCGTCACGCACGCGATGCTGCGAATCCAGGAGCGTGCCGTCGAGGTCGAACACGAGCAGGCGCGGTGAGCTCATACCGGATCAGTCCTCCTTCTCGAGCAGGCGGAGGCTGCGGCGGTGCAATCGAAGTCCGACGGACGTGTGCAGCGCCAAGAGGCCCCGTTCCTGGGGATTGGCCACCTGGACCTCGAGGCGCTCGCCGGTCGGCAGGGAGAGGGCGTACAAGACGACCGAGCCCGTGTAGTGCGAGAAGAGGACCTCCGCAGTAAGGTCGCCCTGGCCGTCCGCCACAAGATCGACCGCCTCGGGGCGCACGAGAAGGAGGGGCTCATCCCCGGGCGCGAACCGCGCGCCGGGCTGCTCCACCGTCATCTCCGCCGCCCCGCAGGCGACCCTCGTCCCGGCGCCATCGACCCCGAGCACCCGAACCGGTAGGAAGTTCGCGTCCCCGATGAATCCCGCGACGAACCGATTGGCGGGCCGCGCGTAGATCTGCTCGGCGGTGCCCAGTTGCTGGAGCCGTCCATCGTTCATCACCGCGATCTGGTCGGAGATGCTCATCGCCTCGGCCTGGTCGTGCGTCACGTACAGGCTCGTGATCCCGAGCTCCTGCTGCAACTGACGGATCTGCTCGCGGGTTCCCTTGCGCAGCTTCGCGTCGAGGTTGGAGAGCGGTTCGTCGAACAGGAGCACCTTCGGCTCCGTGATGATCGCCCGGCACAGCGCGACCCGCTGCTGCTGTCCTCCGGAGAGTTGTCCCACCGAGCGCTTCTCCAGTCCACCGAGGCCGACGAGGCCGAGCACCTCGGCGACCCGTGTTCGGATCTGGGCCTTCGGTGTGTGCTTCACCTTCAGCCCGTAGGCGACGTTCTCGAAGACCGTCATGTGAGGGAAGAGCCCGTAGGACTGAAAGACCATCGCGGTGTCCCGGCTCTGCGGCGGGATGTCGTTCACGCACCGCTCGTCGATGTAGACGTTGCCCGACGTCGCGTTCTCGAAGCCGGCGAGGATCCGGAGCGACGTCGTCTTGCCGCACCCGGATGGCCCGAGCAGGGTGATCAGCTGCCCTCCCTCGACCGATAGGGAGAACCGGTCGACCGCCCGCACCTCTCGCCGGGAGCCCTCTCCGAAGATCTTCACGATGTCCTCGAACCGAACCACGATGTCTGTCATGTTATTGCCTCGATAGCGGGGCAAATCCCCTGTTGAACAGTCGCTCCACCACGAACCGCATCAGGATGATCGCGGTCAAGACGATGCCGATGATCACGTACCCGTAGGCGGCGGCCGCGGCGAGGTTCGCCTGGTCGACCTCGTAGAGCAGGGCGACCGTCAGGAGCTGCCAACCCGCGGATACAACGAACACGACCGCGCTGATCGCGGTCATGCAGCGGACGAACATGTACACCAAGCCGGACAGGAATGCCGGAGCCACCAGAGGTAAGGTCACCCGCGTGAAGGTGCGGAAGAAACCGGCCCCCAGACTGCTCGATGCCTCTTCGATCGCCGGGTCGATCTGCTGGAGCTGCGCGATCCCGTCGCGGATCCCGACCGGCATCCGCCGAAAGACGAACACCAGGATGATGATGAGCGCCGTGCCCGTGATCTGGATCGGGGGCGTGTTGAACGCCAGGATGTACCCGATTCCCACGACCACACCGGGGACCGCGAAGTTGAGCATCGACACGAACTCCATCGCGCCACGTCCGACGAACCGTTTGCGGACCACGAGGTAGGCGATGAGCATCGATAGGATCCCGCCGACCGGCGTGGCGATGAGCGCGATCTCCAGGGTGTCGGCGATGTACTGTCCCCCGACCTTGAACACGTAGAGGTAGTTCTTGAGCGTCAGCGTGTTGTCCACGCCCCACAACTTGGTGAATGATCCGAAGAGGACGACCCCGTACATCAGGAGAATGCCGACGCTCAGAACGACCATCCCCGCGAGGATCGGGATCTTGACCCGCCGCTCCGTCGACTTGAGACCGATGCCCGAGGGCTTGCCGGTGACGGTGATGTAGGAGCGCCGCGCCACGTAGTACTTCTGCACGACGAAGATCATGAGCGTCGGCACGAGCATGAAGATGGCGAGCGTCGCCGCGAGCGGCATGTTGTACATCCCGGTGACCGCATGGTATGCGGCCACGGTCAGCACCTGATAGTTGCCCTGGATCACGACGGGGTTTCCGAAGTCCTCGAGCGAGCGGATGAAGACCAGGAGCATCGCGCTCGCGACCCCGGGGATCGCGAGCGGCAGGGTCACCGTCAGGAACGTCCGCAGTTTCGAGGCGCCCATATCGAGTGCCGCCTCCTCGATCGACGGGTCGATCTTCGAGAGGACCCCTTCGAGGATCATGAACGCGATCGGGAAGTAGGCGAGGGTCTCGGTGAGGACGAGCCCCGGCAGACCGTAGATGTCCCAGTCGAGCCGCAAGGCATCGGTGATCACACCGTGATTGCCCAGAAGCAGGATTGCCGCCAGCGCGATGAGGAACGGCGGCGAGACGATCGGCATGATCGCGATCAGCCGGAAGGCCCGCTTGAACGGAATGTCCGTGCGCGTGATGCCATAGGCGAACAGGAAGGCCACGGCCGTGCCGCACAGGGCGACGAGTGACCCGACGACCATGCTGTTGAGCAACGGGCGCCAGTAGTAGCTGCGCTGAAAGAACTGGACGAAGTACTTCGGCGAGAAGACACCCTTCGGCCAGATGCTGTGCTGGATAACCTTCGCAAGAGGAAAAACGATGAACGCCAGAAGCAGAAGCAAGATCACGGCGACCAGGCCCAGAAGGACCGGGTCGCGCACGAGCCGCCGCATCTCGCCGCGAACCTCACGCTGGTAGACGTCGAATCTCACGTCGCCCTCCTAGGGCCGCAAGAAAGGCGGGGAAGCGCGAGCACTCCCCCGCCGAAGACGTGGTCTACTTGCCGGTGACCTCGTGCCAGTGGTCGACGATCTCGTCGGTGTGCTCACCGTACCAGACCAGATCGACTGGAAGCACCTTCACATCAGTTGCCGTGACACTGCCCTCCGCAAGCTCCGCGACCGGGTTGAGCGGGATCCGGTAGAACTGCTTGTAGAGGTCCTGCGCCTCCTTGGAGAGGGCCCAGTCGTAGAAGATCTTCGCCAGTTCCGGCTCCGGGCCGCCCTTGATGAGCGCCATCCCGCCGATCTCGTAGCTCGTTCCCTCCTTGGGGAAGGTCATGACGACGGGATACCCCTTGGCGACTCCCTTCGACAGGATGTCGTGCGAGAAGCCGATTCCGATGCCCACCTCGCCCTGCCCGGCCTGTGTGATGCAGGCGCTGCCGGACTCGTTGTAGTGGTGGACCTGCTTGTCGAACGCCGCGAGGTACGCGTCGTCCTGCGCATCGAACCCGGGATCGGGCGAGCCGATTGCGGTCAGCATCCCGGCGAGGGTCGTGTAGGCCGTACCGGAGCTGAACGGGTAGGCGAGCGAGATCTCGTTCTTGAACGCCGGCTTCAGGAGGTCGTCCCACGAGGTCGGGGCCTCGACGCCCGCCTTGGCGAGGAAGTCGGTGTTCGACACGAATCCGATGTATCCAACGTAGAGGCCGATCCACAACCCGTCAGGATCCTTGAACTGCGCCGGCATGTACTGCCAGGCCAGAGACTCCTTGTAGGGCGCGAGGAGGCCGTCCTGCGCGGCGGCGATATGCGAGGTGTTCGATCCGCCGAACCACAGACTCGCCTGCGGGTTTGCCGCCTCGGCTCGAATCCGGGCGAGAACCTGGCCCGAGGACAGCCGTACCCACTGCACGTCGATATCCGGATGCGACGCCTCGAACGCCGCGATATAGACCTCAGCCTGATCCGCATCGTAGGCCGTGTAGATGTGAAGCGTCTCCTTGGCCAACCCGGTCACCATCAGACCGAGCGCCATCACCAAGACAACCAGAAGGACCCATTTAGCCTGTTTCAGCATACTATGCGCCTCCTTGCACATGTCCTGTGGTCATACCCTCCGGAACTGCTGATGCAAGCTGCTTTGCCTTCGATCACCTCCCAATGTCAACGTTTGCACTGCCTGAGGATCACTATAGCAGATTCCGCAGAGAAAGAAAACGGGAGGAAGAACCATGCAAGAAAACCAAATCGCGATCCCGTCGGGACTCGATGGACACAGGACACCGCCGGACACACCGTGCCCTCACAGGCGGTCCCGAGCGCCGCAATCAGGGCTGAAGCGGCAGCAGTGCAGCCGGAATCACGGTTACGCCGATCCGCTCCCAGGTCTCGTTGAAGGCCGCGATGACCTCCCCGGGCAGCACGTCGGGCGCCGCAGGGGTGGCATGCGCGTCCGCGACGACCGTCACCTCGTATCCCAGGCAGCGGGCGTGCAACACGGTGACGTTGACACACCCCGGCGTCGCCAGGCCGCAGACGATCAGCCGCCGGATCCCCCTGCCCCGCAGCAGAGCCTCGAGGTTCGTCCTCATGAACGCGCTGCCGAAGGGCTTCTCGACGATCGGCTCCCCGGTGGCCGGCGCGAGGTCGGGATGGATCCCGAACCGGGGATCGTCCCCCCCGTATTGGCCGCTCTCCCCGACGTGCCGGACGAAGAGAACGGGGACGCCCGACCGCCGGGCGCGCCCGATCAGCGACGCGCACTTCTGAACGAGGTCGTCGCCATCGCGGGTCCACATCGGTTCGGGCGCCATGAAGACGGGCTGAACATCGATCACGAGCAGTCCGCGTGGGTCCATCCTCCCTCCTGTCTCAACGCACCAAGTCCCGGGCGAACCGCACGGCCCGCTCCGCGACCGCGTCGTCGAGGTCGTCCGGCTCACCGCACCGCGGAACGAGGAGCTCCCCCGCGGGCGTCAGGAGGGCGTACTCCGCGAACCGCCGATACGCCGAGACGACCAGGTCCGCATTCTCTTCCACGGGTCCGGCGCACGTCACCAGCAACCCCGCGCGCCGACCCGAAACGAGCGACGCGTAGTCCGGACTGCCGTACCCCTTGACCAGGCAGGCGCACCGGTCGAGCAGCGCCTTCATCTGGCTCGTGAATCCCCACATGTAGACCGGCGACGAGAAGACGATAGCGTCCGCATCGATCATGCGCTCGAAGACCGCTTGCGCATCATCAAAGAGGATACAGCCCGGCTCGTCGGCGGTCTCGTCGCAGGCCCAGCACCCGACGCACCCGCCGATTTCCAGCGAAGCGAGATCGATCCGCTCGACCGCGTGCCCGATCGCCTCGAGCTCCTCTTCGACCCAGCCAAGGATCGTGGCCGTGTTTCCGCCCTCCCGCGGGCTGCCGAGAATCGTCACCACGCGCATGCGCCACCTCCCACTGCTTCGGGCGTCTCGTCGCCGTCCAGTATAGGGGCGCGTCGGTTCAGGGGGAAGCTCTGCCGACCTACTTCGCCGACGCGAGCCATGCCTGTTCGAGCTCGTCAAGCGCGTCCGCGGCGACCGCCGCGCGGATGGCCGCCATCAACCGGATGAGGAAGCGCAGATTGTGAAGCGTGGCCAGCCGGTAGAACGACAGCTCCCCGGCCCGGTGAAGGTGAGAGAGGTAGCCCCGGGAGTGGTGCGTGCAGGTGAAGCAGTCGCAATCGGCCTCGATGGGACGAGGGTCGTCGCGAAATCGCGCGTTGCGGAGGTTGATCCGGTGCCGCGGCGCCCCCTTGGCGAAGACGCTGCCGTTTCTCGCCATTCGTGTCGGTGCGGCGCAGTCGAAGGTATCGATCCCCCGCCGCACGCCCGCGAAGAGGTCCTCGATCTCACCGATCCCCAGGAGGTGACGCGCCTTGTTCTCCGGAAGCGCTGGAACGGTCCATTCGAGAACCCGGTGCATCTCCTCCTTCGAACGGCCGAGGGATCCGCCGATCGCGTAGCCGGCAAACGGCATCGAGGCGATCACCCGCGCGCTCTCGGTGCGCAAGTCTTCGTACGCTCCGCCCTGTACGATGCCGAAGAGCACCTGTTTGGGGTTCGGACGGGGCGCGCCGGTCTTGCCGCGCTCGAACGCCTCGACCGCCCGGCGGGCCCAGCGGTGCGTCCGCTCCATCGCGGCCTTGGTGTAGGCATAGTCGTGCAGCGGCGAGGTGCATTCGTCGAGGGGGAGGATGATGTCCGCACCGAGCTTGCGTTCGATCTCGATGACCGACTCCGGGGAGAAGAACCGCTCGGAGCCGTCAATGACCGACCGAAACCGAGCGCCGTCTTCGGTCAGCGTCACGAGCGAGCCCGACCCCCGCCGGGGCGAGGGAGGATCCGCCGATCCGGGGAAGATGGAGGCGACCTTGCCCACCCCGTGCACCTTGCCCGCCCCGAGGCTGAAGACCTGAAAGCCACCGGAGTCGGTCATCGCCGGACCGTCCCACCCGGAAAACCCGTGCAGCCCACCCAGCGCCGCCACGACGTTCTCCCCGGGCCGCAGGTGCAAGTGGTACGTGTTGGCGATCACGACCTGGACGCCGGCGTCGCGAAGCGCCTGCGGCTCAACGCCCTTGACCGTCGCGCGCGTCGCCACCGCGACGAAGGCAGGCGTCGCGATCGTCCCGTGTGGGCCCACGAGCCGCCCGGTCCGGGCGAGGCTGCCGGTTGCCCGATGATCGAGCCTAAACATGAATCCGACTCGGCGTGTCCCGACCGTCGCGGTCACTCACGTCTGCCCCGCGCAACCCGCACGAACAGGACCCGGTCGGTCTGCGGATGGACGAGTGGCCACACGGTCGCAAGGCTCGCGCACAGCGCCTCGAAGTGCGGGGCGAGCGCGGCCAGGCCACTGCGATCAGCCAGGGCGAGGAGGAATCGGTGCGCGAGCCGCGTCAGCCGCCCGTGGATCTCGACCTGACGGAATCCGACGCCGGTGAGCGCCTCGCGCAGCGAGTCCTGCGTGAAGTGCTGGAGCTCGAATCCTCGCGCCGAGGCGATCGCGGTCTTCGCGGTCTCGAGGAGGGAGAGCCCGTAGGCGTCGCGCACCTCCCCTTCGAGCGGACGGGCGCCGGGCTCGCCGTTCTGACGGCGGACGAAACCGGGACGGACGGGAAACTGCATGGCCAGCTCAGCGAGCAGCGCCGCGGTCTTGCCATGCGGACTCAGGATCAGCTCGTACTCGGCCTCCCGCGGCGGCTCGGCCTCCTTCACAGTGTACCGGTAGCAGTACGACTCGCCGCGTTGGAAGAACTCGACCTCCTCTTCGAACGGTCCGGCCAGCTCCACCGGAAGGTGCTCGACTGTGATGACCGCCGCGGCTCCTGGGACGAGGACGCGCCGGATCTCCGCGAAGCACCGGCGCGGGTCGTTCATCTGTTCGATCGACGTACCGGCGACCACGCCGTCGAACGAGCCATCGGGGAACGGAAGGTCCTCGCCGGAGGCGCGAAGGAACCGAACGTTGTCATGACCCAGTCGGATGCGGTTCTCCTCGGAGACCTCCACCCGCCGCGCGGCGAGGTCGATCCCGACGACTTCCTGCACGTACGACGCAAGCGGGAGGGCGGGCCACCCGTCGCCGGTCCCGATGTCGAGGATCCGGCCGCGGGACCCGAGGGCGTCGAGGTACGAGAGAACAAGCGTCTTCTCGATCCAGTCGTCGATCCGCTTCGGATCGTAGGGGCGGTACACCCCAGCGAGGTCCGGCGGTGCCTGGTGCGCCATCTCCTGGTAGCGCAACGATGCGGAGTCCGCAGACTCCGGTGCGGTGACTCTTCGGATCCAGGCTTCGAGCGGCTGCACGCGGTCCCTCCTCTCGTCCCCGTTCTATTGATGATAGCGCAGCCGACACGGACGAGAAAGCCACGCAACGTGGGTCGAGCGTTGCAGGCCAGAGATCGAGCGTCAAGAGTCGGGAGTCAATAGCCGCAGAAGGGTGGGGGTGAGGAGCAAGGGAGGACAGCCATGTGGTGAGGGGCGACACGTGAGGCGTGACGCGTTGCGGGTGAAGCGTGTCGGACAATGCGTGATGAGTTAAGAACAGGTTGATAGCCGATAATCAGTCATCGGGAATCGAGAAGCAGAAGCACGCATCAGGCCTGTCACCTGAGTGGTGACCCTGGACTCTCGACTCGGAACTCGTGACTACTTCGTTGCGACAAGCGGAGTGAGGACGCGGAAAAGGGCCGCGTACTCACAGGAAGGGTTCCAGAAGAGGTAGCCATCGGCCCCGTGTTCCTGCGCCGCGCGGATCTGGGCACGGATGTAGTCTTCGAAGCTCATGGACGCCGGGATGTCCATCTGGAAGGCCTGCAAGAACGGACGAAACGGGGTCGCAACGCGCGCCTCTCCGGTCGTCAGCGCTTCACTGACGACGAGGTACGGGTCGTCCTTGTACCGTTGCTCGCTGTAGTGAGACGGGTAGAGCATCGGGGACACGCAGTCCACATACGACGAGATGTCTTCGAGCGACTGGCCGATGGGATCGATCCGCTTCTTGTTCCAGTTCCACATCACCCGCCCGAAGACGTCCGCGGAGAGCGCCACCCGCCCGGACAGCAGGCGCTTGGCCGAG
>Ga0209164_1003386_pt1 | contig 15214 bp, 10 predicted proteins | sample MTBNYHSulfiMetaG_FD_187458 | JGI IMG/M metagenome (GOLD analysis project Ga0209164, IMG submission 187458) | Enrichment culture microbial communities from rom New York Harbor, USA that are MTBE-degrading - MTBE-NYH (New York Harbor Sulfidogenic)... | ecosystem: Environmental > Aquatic > Marine >...
GGCGCTGCGCAGGGAGGTGCTGGACTTCCCGAGCCTCCTCGAGCTGGTTCGTGCCGAGCTTCCTCCCGGGATCTGGCTGCGCTTCCTGACCTCCCACCCCAAGGACATGAGCGACGAGCTGATCCGCCTGATCGCAGAGCAGCGGGCCCTGTGCCGGCACATTCACCTCCCGGTACAGCACGGCTCGGATCGGGTGCTGGAGGGCATGGGCCGCCGCTACACGAGGACACAGTATCTGAGCCTGGTCGAGAGAATCCGGGCGGCGGTTCCGGGAGTGTCCCTGACCACCGATCTCATGGTCGGCTTTCCCGGGGAGAGCGAGGAGGACCATCGCCTGACCCTCGAGCTCATGAAGGCCGTGGAGTTCGACGACGCCTTCACGTACCGCTACAACCCACGGGAGGGTACCCGGGCCTTCCTGCTGGGGGACGACGTTCCCGACCCGGTCAAGCGGGATCGACTGAGCGAGGTGATCGAGCTGCAGCGGGGCATCTCCCGCGAGCGCCGCCGCCGGCGTCTCGGAAACGTGGTGCCGGTCCTGGTCGAGGGGATTTCCAAGAAGGACCCCGAGGAGCTACTGGCAAGGACCGAAGGGGACGACACGGTGGTGTTCCCCGGGGGCAGCGAAAAGATCGGAAGCTTCGCGCGGGTCGCCCTCGAGCGCCTGGCGGGTAACACCTTTCGAGGACGGGAGCGGACGGACGGCGTCTGAGGCGCCTGCCCCTCGAGGACGGCCGGGAGACCCGGCGCGTCTTTCATGGGGCAACTGTTCAGGGCGTTGCCTTTGCGTGTATGATGTGAAGGTCCGGATCTGAGAGATGGCAAATCGATACGACGACTGGTTCAGACAGGCTGCGGCGGACCTTCGCCACGCCAGGAACGCGCTGGACGATCAGGATTTTGAATGGAGTTGTTTTGCGTCCCACCAGGCGGCTGAGAAGGCGCTCAAAGCGCTCTTCCTGTATGGCGGCAGGGAGGCCTGGGGCCACACGCTGAGCGCTCTACTCGGCAGTCTCAAAGCCGACCTCGAGATTACCGACAATCTGATTGAGTGCTCCAAAGTGCTGGACAAGCACTACATCCCGACGCGATATCCGAACGGTTTCGATTCCGGGGCACCGACGGACTTCTACACTCGCGCCGAGGGGGAGGTCGCGATCGACTGTGCGAAAAGAATCATCGAGTTCTGTCACCATCAGATCCGCCGATAGAGATCGCGTCGAGAAGGCGCTCGACGACTACCTGGCGGACCTGTTCGGCAGACATCCTGAAGTGACCCGGGTAGTCTGGTTCGGCTCCTGGGTGACCGGCATCCCCGCGCCGGGAAGCGAGGTCGACCTCTGCCTGGTCCTCGATGGGGCCGAAGATTCCCCGCGCCACCGTATACCGAAGAGGAGCTGGCTTCGATCCAGCGGGACAGGCCGGAGTGGTACAGGTGCCTTACCACGGGAAAGCAAGTGACCCGACGGGACTGGGAGTTGGGCCGGAAACCGGGTCGCAAGCTCCGGGAGGAGCCGTAAGGAGCGTGATGTTTCCAGCAGCCGCGAATTCGCACCTCTCGGCAGCGCCGCCGGGTCGACCCCTGCCGCGGCTTCCCCTCCGCGTTGCGCTCCTGGCTGCCCTGATGGCCCTGCACGCGACAGCCCTCACGGCGCAGAGCAGCCAGGGGGGAACCGAGCCCCCCGCCATAGTGGTCCCACGGGAGTTGAGCGCCCCGCAGGCCCCGCCCTCTGCGAGTCTCCCCGGAGACGCCGCGGCCGGCGAGGCGGGCGAACCCGGGACCCCCGGCGTCCCCGGAACTCCCGGAGCCCTTCCCGGAGCCGCTGCGCCTCAGGCCAGCGCACAGGACCTGCTCGCCGAGGCCCGCCGCCTTCGAGAGGAGGGGCAGCTTCGGGAAGCCTTTTCCGTCTACCGTCTCTGGCTGGAGCGCAATCCCGGCGACCCGAGCTTTGCCGCCGTTCTGGGCGAAGCGACCAGCTGGGCACCGGACGCGATCCTGGCTTCGGATCTGCTGGGGCGTTTCGCCGGGGGGATCCAGGAGCCGGAGCTGAGGGAGGAGTTCCTCTTGCGGCAGGCCCGGCTGCTGGTGGCGATCGGGCGCTACGAGGAAGCCCAGCGGCTGCTGTCGACCCCCGGCTATTCGGTCGAAAGGGCGTACCTTCGGGCGGTGCTGCTGTACGAGCAGGGCGAGCTGGAGGGATGCCTGGAGCTGCTGCGCGAAACCCTCTCGGATCCGGAGGTCGCTTCGGGTGACGCGGCGACCCAGGAGATCCAGGCGCGCATGTACCTGATCATGGCCCAGGCCTACGGAGCCCTCGGCAGGGAAGGGGAGGCGGAGTCCCTGTACCTGCTGCTGCACAAGCGCTACGGGAGCACGGCGATCGCTCCGGGGGCCCTCTTGGAGTACCAGCGGTTTCTGACCCGGCTGGGCCGGGACGCCGAGGCGGCTTCCCTGGGCTCAGAGCTCCGGCAGCGTTTTCCCGATTCCCCCGAGGCCAGTCTTGCCTTGTCTCCGGAGGCGAGCGAAAGCGGGGCCGACCAGGACCCGAGGGTGGTGTATGCCTCCTCCCCGCTGCGGCTGCTACCCGCGGAGATCCAGCAGCCCCTTTCGAGTCCGTCCGGGCCCGAAGGGGAGGCCCTGCCGGCACCGGCGGTAGTACCGCCCGCGGCGTCGCCCGACGCCCACGCCCCGGCGACCGCAGCACCGGCGATCCCCCCCACGCCGACCGACGCCCCGCAGACCGAAGCTCCCGCCGTTCAGGCGCTCGTGCAGACCGGCTCGTTCCGGGACCGGGAGAACGCCGTGTACATGGTCCGGGACCTGAAGGGGGCGGGTTTCGCCGCGGAGATCCTCGAAAAGGACCTCGACGGCAGGGTGTTCTACCGTGTCGTGATCGGACCGGCCATGGCCGCTGAAGAGGCCCAGAGGCTGATGCTCCGCCTCAAAGTCGCCGGCTTCGAAGGGTTCCTGCTGTTCCTGGACTGAGAGCACCCCGGCCTCGAGGGTGACTGACCCGCCCGATCCATCCGGGCTGCCCCGGGGCGCCCTCGCGGGGACTACTCCCTCTGCCCCGCCGCCCCCGCGGATTCCCCGTTCGAGTCCCCCTCCGTCCCGCCGCCGTCCCCCACCGCCTCCTCCAGGATCTCCAGCTGCTGGAAGGTGATCCTGGTTTCCGAGGTGGCCTCCACCCCCCGGACGCTCAGGCGGGCCGGGGTCAGCGCCAGGGTTCGGTACAGGTAGTTGCCCTCCTGCTTCTCCGAGTAGTCCATGATGTAGGCGGCGGAGGCGCCGGGCAGACCATTCTCCTCGATGCCCTGGAGGTACAGGACCGGGGATTCCAGGCTGATGATCGTGAACCCTCCCGAGAAGGAATCGCTCTCGCCGATCCAGGTGAAGCTCGGGGGGTTGAAGATGATCTCGATGCCCTGGCCGCTCTGGTACAGGCCGGACAGCTCGAGGGTCGAGGCCCGCACGTGGGCTTCGTCTTTGGCCAGGAGCGACTCCTGGAGCTCCTCCCCCAGCTTGAGATAGCGCCCGAAGGAGCGGTCCCACTGCTCCGAGCCCAGGATCGCCACGTCGATCGTGTTGAGGGACACCACCTCGACCGTGAAGCGCTTGATGATCGACTCGATGGCCTCGTTGGCTCCGAAAATCAGCAGACGGTTGGAGAGGCTGCGGAAAGAGGCCTGCCAGATGTAGATCTCGGTGACCCGGCCGGTGAAGATGCTGATCTTGCGCTCCTCGGGGGAGAAGAGCAGGATTTCCTCGCCCCCCTCGGCGCCGGCCAGGTACCAGGGCCCGGCCAGGTACTCCTCGAAGCGCTCCACCGAGGTGTCCGCGAACAGCTCGCGCAGCTGCCGCTCCTCGATCACGGCCCCGGGAAGCTTCTCGACGTTGGTCAGGACGTAGCGGTTCTGCTGGTACTGCCAGCGGTAGGTGTGCTTGACCCGGTCCAGGAGGTTTTCCGACTCACGGTCCTGGCTGTAGGCGGTGATCGTGAAGCTCGGCCCGTTCTTCTGACCCATGCGGTAGGCTTCGGAGCGCTCGAACTCGTTGATCTCGATGCTCCCGTCGGAGACCACCCGGCAGATCTCGGCGAAGTACAGCCCCAGGCCGGTGGGGGAGGGGGTCTTGCGGAACACGTCGAGGGTGAGCTCCCCTTCGCTGTTCATGCCCCGGCAGACGATCTCCTGGTTGTGGTCTCCCACCAGGTCCTTGAGCGAGATCTCGAAGAGCCGCAGGTTGGTGGCCTGGGTCACGCCCTCCCAGGTCCTGGCGTAGCTGCCCCGGACCGGGTCGTAGTCGATCACCGCCAGCTTGAGCGGAGCCTCCGGGTCGTCCCTGCTCCGTAGCACGAGGATCTGCTCGTCGTTGGTGTCCAGGTCGAGATTTGCGTTCATCACCTGGAAGAGCTTCTCGTCGCTGTCCAGCGGCACCCGCGGCGACAGCTCGAGCTCCTCGGTCCCGGGGACGCTCCCGGGGCCGCCCGGGGTCTGGCCGTCGGCCCGGGGCTCCGGGGTGAACCTCCGGGTCAGCTCGGGTTCCTGGCGCTCCTGCCTTCCGAGGGAACAGGCGCCGACTGCGGCGAAGAACATCACCAGGAGCATGCCCGAAAACAGGCAGGCCAGTGCGGAGCCGCGCCGCAGGCGAGCTGGAGTCGTACTCATGAGTCCTTTGCCTCGAAGTAGGGCAGGATCTTCTCCAGCACTTCTTCCTTCATGACCTCGAAGGAGCGGATGCACTTGAACCCCGCCGCGGTCTTGTGCCCGCCGCCGCCGAAGCTCTGGGCGATCTCGGCCACGTCCACCTCGCCCTTGGAGCGAAGCGAGCAGCGCTTCACCCCCTCCGGATTTTCCTTGAAGAACGCGCTGACCCGGATGCTCTCGCTGCGCAGCGGGATGTTGATCAGTCCGTCGCCCTCCTCGTAGCGCGCCGACGACTCTTCGAGCATCTCCCGGCTCATGGTCTGGACGGCCACCCTGCCGTCGAGGCACAGCTCCAGGGTGTTCAGCACCCGGGACATCAGGAGCAGCGACGAAACGGAGTTGCTCTCGTACAGCCTCGAGTACACAGCGTTGGGGTTGACGCCCCGGGACACCAGCTCGTGGGCGATGCCGAAGGTCACGGCCGTGGTCTTGGGGTAGATGAAGGAGCCCGTGTCGTACACGATGCCCATGTACAGGGCCTCCGCCATGGTCGCGTCGATCTCCACGCCCATCTCCTTGAACAGCAGGTACAGAATCTCGCAGGTCGACGAGGCGTTCTGGGCCACGTGGTTCTGGGAGAGCATATCGGTATCGCTGTCGTGATGATCGATGATGAAGTACTCCCGCACCCGAGGCAGCACCAGGGTGGCCACCTGGCCGATGTTGTTCAGGTCGTTGACGTCCAGGATCAGCAGGGCGTGCTCGCCGATGTCCCCGGGGATCTGCTCCTTCTTCCTGAGCACCGTGAACTCGTCGTCGGGATCCATGTAGGCGAACTTCTGAGGAGCCGGGTCGGCGTTCAGGATTCGGGCGCTCTTGCCGAGCTTGCGCAGCGCCAGCACCATGGACAGCTCGCTGCCCAGGGCGTCGCCGTCCGGCGTTTCGTGGGCCGTGATGATGAACTTGTCGTTGCGCTCGATGAACTGTGTTACTGGTCCGTACTCCATCGCACCGTGGCCCCTTTCCGAACTTCCTTGATGCCTCTGAACGCCTGAGCGCTCACTCCCGCTCCCAACAGGCAGCCTGCGCTGACCGTCAGCCCCCGGGGGACCTCCACGTTGTGGCCCAGCACGGTCAGGCCCTCCCGGATCTGGCTCGAGTGGTCGAAGTTGGTCGCCGCCGAGTGCTTCTGGCCGATCGAGCAGCCCTCGCCGATGTTGAAGGTGTTTTTCCCGGCTTCTGCGGAAAAGGGCAGCGCCAGGGTCCTGTACATCTGGGCCCGCGGGGCGATCCGGTTGCCGTTCATGACCACGGAGTTGTGCACGACCGCGTCCTTGCCCACGACCGCGTCGGGAAAGATCACCGAGCCTTCCACCTGCCCGTCCACGACCGCTCCGGCTCCGAGAAAGGAATTCTTGACCACGCCGTTCCTGTCGATCCGCACCTCCTTGGCGGCTGCCCGGGGCTCCCCGAGGTGATCCAGGCGGGCGGCCAGCTCCGGGGTGCCGATGCTCTCGGCGAGCCACAGGTTCTGCCGGTACAGCTGCATGAGGTTGCCCTGGAACAGGAGCACCCCCGGGCAGTCCTTGATGGTGTCGAAGCCCGGGTGGAGGATGCCCGCGAACAGCTCCCGGCCGACGGAGTGCGCACCCACCGGGCGGGTTCCGGCGGAGCTCGCTACCCTGCCTTCAGCCTCGAAGCGGCCGCGCTCCAGGTGGGATCTAAGGGCCTTGATCAGGGCCGGACGCTGGGCCGCGTACACATCCACCGCGGCGTTGTCCAGGGACAGCTTGATGATCGGGTCCCGGGTACGGGGTGCGATCTTGTCCAGCCCTTCCCTCTCGATGATGCAAACCAGGGAAAGGGGGGCGACCATTACCGTTTCCGCCGTGTCCCGCTCCAGGACCCGAATCAGCTCCCGCAGTCCGTCCGCGACGGAGCCCTCGAGCAGGATCGGACGGGTCAGCCCGCCGTTGCGGGAAGGCAGGTGGTTGGAAACGCTGCGGAACCCGGGCTCCAGCACGACCCGGCAGCCTTCGGGGGCCAGGTGCCGGAAGTTGGCCAGGGCGAAGTCCAGCCCGGCGTAGTTGGCCCAGAAGGGGAAGAGTGAACCCGCCATCTCCCGGGCAAAGCCCGGGAGCTCGGGGGGAAAGCCCGTTTCGAAGAGATAGACTGACGCCCGCTCCAGACTTGCACTCCTTTGCCGGCGGTGCCCGCCGGGCGGTCCGGGTCAGCCCACGCTGGCCAGGCGAACCGTGACGTCCCGCCGCTTGTCCAAGTCGACCCGCACGCGGAAGTCGAAGTCCAGGACGTTCAGGGGCACGTCCGTCAGCTTGGGAAAGCGCTCCGGTTTCAGGAGCCCCATGCGCACGCCCTTGGGAATCGCCACCAGGCGGGCGATGCTTTGGGCGGTGCGCCCCGGGCTGACCGTAACGGTCCCCTCTTCCTCGTTGAGATAGAGGGGCTTGCCCTCCTTCACCCTGTACACGTCCTGGCCCTTGCCGGCGGGCTGTCCATCCACCACCAGGCGAAAGCGGAACTTCGGTTTTCCCGATCGCAGCACCAGCAGGAGGATCAGCACGATCAGAGCGATCAGGATCAGGGCCCCGATCAGGATCCACAGCCAGTAGCTTCCGACGAAGGATAGTACACGAAACTCCACGGGCATTACAACCGGCACGAAGCGCTCGCTTCCGGCGAACTCGAACTCCAGGGTCCCGGAGTGCTCGCCGCTGGACGGCACGGCGGGCAGCTGTACGGCCGTGCTGTACTGCTGTGAGGACTCCGGCGGGATCTCCCAGCTCACGGGGGCGGGGAGGATGTTCTGGGTGCCCTCCCCGGGAAGGGACAGCCGGATGGCCCGGATGCGGACCGTCCGGCCTTCCGAATAGCCCTGGCTGTCTACGGTCATGCTCAGGGTGCCCCGGCCCTTGAGGTCGATGGGCCCGAGCCGGGCTCCGTCTTCGGCCTTGAGCGCCGCCAGGAACTCCCGGGTCTTCTCGATGAGTTCCTCCGCCGTAGGTTCGTCGGAGAGCTGGGCATAGTCGGCGGACAGCTGCTGGGCCAGGTCCTGGGCGAACTGCTGGGCCAGGTCTTCCAGGCCGACCCCCAGGATCACGACTTTCCAGCCCTTCTTCTGAATCGTCTTGGTGTTCTCCAGGAAGGCGTGGTTGAAGCTCCCGTCGGGGGAGTAGTACTTGCTCTGCGGAGGGGCCTCCTGGATGCCGTCGGTGATCAGCAGGAGGTACTTTTCCCGATCCGGCCGGGAGTGACGCTCGATCTGCTCGCCCAGGACATCCAGGGCGTTGCCGATGTCGGTGAAGCGCCCGTCGGCGGCGAGGGCGCTGATCATCTCCTTGGCCCGCTCTTTGTCCTCCGGCCCGCCGATAGTGGTGGACACCGGCACGATGGTCTCCCCATAGAAGGCCACCACCAGGAAGAAATCACCCGGAATCAGAAGGTCTTCGATGACATGGGTGCTGACGTATTGTTTGACCGCCTCGATTTCCTCCACCATGGACAGGGACTTGTCCAGGGCGATGATCACGTCGATCGGTTCGGTGCGCTCGTCGGCGAGCAGGGGTGTAGACACGGCTATCAGCAGGAGTATCAGAGCGATATACAGCCTTTTCATCGGCACACTCCTCTTTATGGTATCTATACTTAGGATGCCTCACTTTTTTTAAAAATGAAAGTGAAAAAAAAATTTTGTGCTTTACAATTCTCTGGAGGTGTGAATAATTTATTGTAGTGGCGTTGGTTCACCGACAGTAGGATGAAAACCGCGATCTCAATCAGCGAAGGAGAGAAGCTATGGCGAGTTTAGATTTACCCAAGAGCCCGAACGTATTCCACCCGGAAAAACCCAGTGCGGTAGGCTCCCGAAACTCTCTGGCACAGGAGTTCAGGGACCAGCAGGCAGAGGTAGATCTGCTCCTCAGCGAAGAAGTCGATAAGGTCATGAACCATATCACCTCCAAGCTGCCCCCAAAAGTGCTCGAGAGAGTCGACATCATGGGCGGTTTGAAGGAGAAGCTCTACAACTACTACAACCAGAACTACCAGAACATGTTCAACCGCTTCGTTGTCACCAGCGAAGACGAGATGGTCAAGAAGGTCAGGAACTTCATCGACAAGGAAGAGATCAAGACCCTCGCCCGCTACACCCCCCGGGAGGTGGCGGCGCTCCTCGACCAGATCGGCGGGATGGACAAGTTCAACACCGGTGAGATCGAGAAATCGATCGTCAACATGTACGGGCACCTGCACGGCCACATTCAGCGGGGCGTCAACGACCTGGAGACCCTGACCAACAGTCTCCTGCGCCAGAAGACCGACGTCGGGGCCTTCGTGCGCGGCCAGAACGCCTACTCGATCGTCAAGTGCTCGTTCAAGGACAACATCTACAAGCCCAAGACCGTTTCGGACGTCAAGCTGTCGGTGAACATCCTCGACTCCGAGCTCATCAGCCCGATCTTCCACTACCAGGTCACCGTGGAGTACATCATCAAGGACCTGATTTCCAAGACGATCATGGACATGATCGACAAGGAGATCGAGCACCTCAAAGAGGCGATCATCGACGAGGGTCGCGAAGAGCTCTCCGACGGCGAGATCCTGTTCGAGAAGATGAAGCGCGTGGAGAAGTTCACCTCCGACGACAAGGACGACCCCAAGAGCAAGCGCTACACCCTCTTTGCCAAGACCCTCATGGACCGCATCGAGGGGCTGCGCGCGGAGATCGACCCCGAAGAGTACGACCCGGTCAACATCCGGGAGAACCTCAAGAAGATCATCGACCTGGAAAACATCCGAAACCGCGGATTCAACACGGCCATCAACTCGATCACCTCGATCCTGGATACCTCCAAGATGGGCTACCAGTACATCGAGAACCTGAAGAACGCCCGGGAGCTGATCATCCGGGAGTACGAGGACCTGGACCAGGCGCACCTGCCCGACGAGCGCTACGCCATCAAGATGAAGTACTTCGACCAGTCCCAGCTCCTGGAGGACCGCAAGGCCTACGACGTGCAGATGAAGAGCTTCGAGGTCGAGGTTCAGCACCTCTGGGACGTCATGGAGATGGTCTACGAGGACTCCAAGTTCATGAAGGGGATCGTGGACTTCAAGGACCTGGCCAAGCGCAAGCGCAACAAGATCAAGAGAAAGATCAAGGCCGTCACCGGAGACCCCCTGTACGAAGACATCGAGAAGACCTGGGACGAGATCAGCTGGGTCAAGCCCGGAGACACCGAGGTCGAGCGGATGAACCGCACCTACCTGCCCGAAAAGGACAAGGTCAAGAAGCGCCTCATCCTGATGCGGGACAAGCTCCAGAAGGTATACGGCTACAAGTACCCGGTTCAGCGCCGGGTCGCCGAAGAACGGCTCAACTACCTGGAGAGGGAGTTCGAGAAGTTCGACTACATGATCAACCCGTACCACATCCAGCCCGGCATGATCCTGGACGTGGACATCACCTCCATCAAGCGCAAGAAGGCGACCCTGGACGGCATGGCCAACGTGCTCAACGAGTTCCTCTTCGGCGTGTCCAAGGGCTTCCAGGATGCAGCGTTCGCCGCCTTCTCGCGGCGCCGCTCCACGGTGCGCGAAGACATCGCTCAGAGCTTTGCCGCCAGCCCGAGTGGCGTCGAGGACAGCGGTGCTGAGTACATCGACATGCTGCAGGGCGGAGAGCCGTCGCCGGCCCCGGCGCAGTCGCCGGGGGTGGTGGACGTCACGCCCAAGGGGCGCGGCAGCGCAAGCCGCGGGCGTTCCTCCGGCGGCAGAGGCCGCTCCAGCTCGTCCCGTGGCAAGAGCAGCCGGGGCGGCGGCCGGTCTCGGGGGTCTCAGGGGCTCAAAGAGATCTAGCTGAATGCTGAACAGCAATGGTGATCCTCCTCCTGTGTGTGGGGGATCACCATTTTATTTTCCTCACACAAAGGGGTTGCGATGGCACAAGCAGTATACGAATACGCGGGCCTGAGTACCCGAGGGGGGTTCAATCGCTCCCTCCGGCACTTCCAGGCGGTGACGGAGATCGTGCCGGATTTCGAAGGCAGGACCAACCTTGCGGATATCCTGAACGGGATGCTGGACGAAAAGGCGCTGGAGCAGAACCAGATCGCCCCGATCCTGAACGCTCTCTGCGTGGGGCATCCCAAGTACAACTACGCCAGCCGCTCCTACAATCTGACGCGTAACATCGAGGATTTTGCGCCGATCGTGGCGGAGGTGTCCAAGTGGAACGCGGTGGACATGGTCCTGGCGTACTACCACCCGGACCTGGGGCTGACCCTGATCAACCCCAAGAACCCGAAAGCCTGGGAGAATGTCCAGAACCTGCGCCGCAATGAGCTCGCCACGATTTACTGCGGGACCCTGAGCGAAAAGGCCCAGAACAAGCTGTACGAGACGGCGATCGACACCCTGATCGCGCTGCTGTCGGGGGAGAAGGTCAAGACCCCGGCGGCGCTGACCCAGGGCAAGTTCAAGTGGAAGGCTCCCCGCCCGGCGGCTCCCCCGCCCAAGGCCGGGGCAGCGCGGGCCAGGGCGGCCAGGCCCGGCCGGGCCAAAGCGGCCGGCGCCGGAAAGGGAGCAGCTGCCGCAGCGCGGGCTGCGGGGGCAGTCGGCCCGTCGGCACCGGCAGCGCCGGCCCCAGCGGCGGCACCGGGTGCCAAGCGGCGGATGACGCCGATGTACTCGATCCCGGTCACCAACGAGCTTTTCCACAACGGCAACGTGGAGGCCTGGAAGAAGGTCATCCAGAGCTACAACCAGAAGTATCCCGGTCTGGAGGTGTTCATCTTCTACGAAGGGGAACGCATCCACGACATCAACACCCTATTCAAGTGGGGCAAGGTCAAGCATGGCAGCATGATCATGATCGCCGTGGCCGGGGAGGACATCAAGGACGTGGCCAAGCTCCAGCGCTACCTGCGCCAGGGCGCAAGCCCCGCCTTCGAAGCCTTCCTCAAGTTCCCGGTCAACACCGTGCTGAACCTTTTCTAAGGGCAAGAGATGGGGTAATCCAGAGATGAAACGGAACGTCTACTTTTTCAGCGAAAAAGAATCCATCGACAGGGAAGAGATCCTCAACAAGATCGGGATCCGGGGACGCCGGGCCATGGAGCTTGCGGAGCTCAAGCTCCCGATCCTCCCCGGGTTCGTGATCGACTCGGAGATCACCTCCGAGCTGGAGTCCCTCTCCCTCAAGTCCCACCTGAAGGGCTTCTTCAAGAAGCTCGAGGCGGGGACGGAGAAGCAGTTCGACGACCCGAAAAACCCGATGCTCCTCAAGATCGTGATCAGCCCAAGCCTGGTTATCACGCACTACCCGACCTTGCACAACTACGGGCTCACGCAGTCGACGCTCCCGGGGTTCGTCGAGTACGTGGGAGAAAACTTCGCCTGGCACGAGGTCCAGTTCCTGTGCCGGGGCAGCCTCGAGATCGAGGCCCGGATCGCGGAGTTGGAGAACCGGGACAAGGATCTCAAGCAGATCAAGGCGGCCATCGACCGCCTCGATGCCGAGCTATCCGGAAAGATGGCGGCCGCGGAGCGCAAGAAGAGCGTCCAGGGCACGCTGCCGCTTCTGCCCAAGGGCTTCTTCAATTCAGGGGCTTACGACCAGATGGAGATCGCCCTCAAGCGGGTCAGCCACATGCTCGCTCTCGACGAGATGAACAACCAGGACACGGCGCTCCTGATCCAGCCGATGGTCTACGGCAACTACGGCAAGGACTCGGCCAGCGGAAACTTCTTCACCCGGAACATCGTCACGGGAGAGCGCAAGCTCCAGGGGGAGTTCTACCAGAGCGCCTTCGACGCCATCGGAGCCCAGGGCAACGACATCAACACCATCTCCAAGGGGTATCTGACGACCCTGGAGAAGATCGCCCGGGCGGTGGAGGATCACTTCAAGGAAATCCGTTCGATCCGCTTCACCATCGAGAAAAAGAAGCTCTGGCTTATCGATCAACGGGCGGTCATGAGCAAGTCCACCCAGTCGGAAATCCAGACCCTGCTGGATTTGCACGGCCGCAAGGTCGTGGACGACAGGTTCGTGGTGGCCAAGGTCAAACCCCAGCAGCTCAACGAAATCCTCCACCCGGTCATCAATCCGGCCTCCGTGACCAGGCTCAAGGCCCTGCCCGGGGGCATTGCCGGGGCACCAGGGGCGGCCATCGGCCGGGTGTTCTTTTCCACCGAAGGGCTCCTGGAGGCCTACAAGGAGGCCCAGCACGCCGGGTCGGACACGCGGCTGATCCTGTGCATGCCCGCAACCTTCGCCGAAGACGTCAAGGCCATCGAGGTCGCCACCGGGGTCCTGTCCTGCGAGGGAGGCTATTCCGCCCACGCCTCGGTCGTGGCCCGGCAGTACGGGAAGGTGTCGCTGGTCAAGCCGGACATGAGGATCCGGGGAAACAAGGCCGCCCTGGGGGCGGTCACGATCAGCGAGGGGGACTACCTCACCCTCAACGTACCCTACTACGGGGCGCCCTCGGTATACCTGGGCACCGCCGAGCTCATCGAGCCGGACCCGGAGTCCTCCGGCCTCCTGGCATTCAACAAGCTGGTGCAGAGGTTCCTCAGGCAGTTCCACGTCCGGGCCAACGCCGACAGTCCCCGGGACGCGGCCCTGGCCCGAAGCTTCGGGGCCGGCGGCATCGGGCTGTGCCGGACCGAGCACATGTTCTTCCAGGCCGAGCGCATCAACGTGTTCCGGGAGATGATCCTGGCCGACTCCGCCGAGGAGCGAAAGCGGGCCCTGGCCAGGCTGCAGCCGATCCAGAAGACGGACTTCTACAAGATCTTCAAGAGCATGAGCCCCCACGAGGTCACGATCCGCCTGCTGGACGCCCCGCTGCACGAGTTCCTGCCCCACAACCCGGAGGAGATGGCGAAGTTCCTGAGTTACCTGAAGGGCCGGCAGAAGAGCGGGAGCTTCTCTGAACGGGAAGTCCGGGCGCGCTGCGACGCCCTGGCGGAGTTCAACCCCATGCTCGGCCACCGCGGCTGCCGCATCGCCGTGAGCTTCCCGGAGATCTACGAAATGCAGGTCCGGGCGATTTTCGAGGCGGTGTATACCCTCCAGAAGGAGGGTGTGCCGGTGCACCCGGAGATCATGATCCCGATCATCATGAACGAGACGGAGCTCAAGCTCCTGGTCTACGGCAAGAAGATCGAGGGCGGATCGATCCGGGGCCTGGTGGACGTGCAAGAAGAGGTTCGCGCCGCCATGAAGGCCAGGAAGGTGGATTACAGGATCGGGACCATGATCGAGCTCCCCGCGGCCGCCCTGGGAGCGGGGGAGATCGCCCGGTACGCCCAGTTCTTCTCCTTCGGGACAAACGACCTGACGCAGACCACCCTGGGGCTGTCCCGGGACGACTTCAACTCCTTCATGCCGGACTACACTCAGTTCGACGTTCTGGACGGCAACCCTTTCCAGATGCTCAACCCCCACGTCAAGGAGCTCGTGGAGATCGCGACCCAGCGAGGCCGGCTGACCCGGCCGGACCTGATCACGGGGCTGTGCGGGGAGCACGGGGCGGTGCCGGAGAACATCCGCTTCTGCATGGAGGCGGGGCTGAACTACGTGTCCTGCTCGACCTACTCGGTGCCCATCGCCGCGCTGACCATAGCCCAGGTAAACCTGGAGAAGGGGCTGGCGTAGGGGCAGGAGTACCGCTCGCGGCGTGAGCCCTGGTTTTACTCGCTTTCCTTCCAGATGGTGAAGCGGGTGAGCCCTTCTACGATCATCCCGGCGGCCTTGGCCGCATCCGCCTTGGGCACCCCGGCCTCGACGTTCAGGGTCTTCTGGAAGAAGGCGTCAATGGACTGCTGAACATCCGGAAGGTTGTAGAAGATGTAGGCGAAGTTGGCCCCCGTGGGTTTCAGGATGGTGAAGGACGAATAGGTGAGCACCGGGGTCTTGCTGACCATGACGCGTGTCTGGTTCCTGGCCGTGATCACCTCCAGCTCGCTGAAGCGGTGAGGGACCTGGTACTCGGAATCCCGGGTATACGGCTCCATGTGCTTCCCGGTGTAGTTGGCCGGCTCCGAAAGCACGAACAGCTTGTTCCCATCGGCCTGGAAGGTCAGCCCCTCTCCCGTGAGATAGAGGGCCTTGACGTTGTTGTAGGCCACGATTTCGTACCGGGCGTATGCCGAGGTTTCGTGGAAGAACGACGAGACGATGTAGCCCCCGAGCTTGGGGAGCTTTTCTTCGGCATAGGCCTTGAACAGGTCCATAGCTCTTGTTGCCATTCGGGTGATCCTCCTCACTGGGCATGCGGGTTCCGGCCGCGAGACTGAAGCGGGGCTGAGCTTGTTCCTCAGCGCGACCTGCCGAGCTCTTCAGCTCTCCTTAACTCATCGGCCCGTTTGAGGAATTTTTGAGCGTAGCCGTCGTTGCCCATCTTCCGGTACAGCTCTCCCAGGCTCTGGCAGGCCCGCCACTCCCCGGGCCGGTCGGACACCAGCTGGCGAAGGAGAGTGGCCGCCCTCTCGAGGTCGTTCTCGGCCATGAGCAGACGGGCGAGCTCCACGGGCAGCCAGC
>Ga0209164_1003387_pt1 | contig 15209 bp, 8 predicted proteins | sample MTBNYHSulfiMetaG_FD_187458 | JGI IMG/M metagenome (GOLD analysis project Ga0209164, IMG submission 187458) | Enrichment culture microbial communities from rom New York Harbor, USA that are MTBE-degrading - MTBE-NYH (New York Harbor Sulfidogenic)... | ecosystem: Environmental > Aquatic > Marine >...
CTTGATTACCCGAGTAGATTAGCCGGGGAGAAGCTTCCTCTACCACGGTTCGCTTTGGAGTCCCCTGAGTTCATGGAGGCTTATAATAAGAGTCAGGGGAATGTTCTGAAGGGGAAAAGGGGTAAAGGTCAAGTAACACTTGATGCGAACCCTCGCGCTGATCTTTCTTGGCATGTAAGGGCTTGGGGCTGGTGGGTTCTCCAGCAGGCTAGGAGAGAACTAGAGGAATATTATCCGATTGTCGATGGAAAGCCGACTGTGGCCTACCTCTGGGCTAGGACGGTGACGTGTAAGAATTGTAGAGCGACTATTCCTTTACTGAAAACTCGGTGGCTGTGCAAGAAGGAGAAGAAGCGTGTTCTCCTTACAATGGAGCCTAATGAGGAGAAGGATAGTGTTGTCTTTGGGATCCAGAATGATGTACCCGTTGTGGGTGAGACTGTCGCTGCAAGGCGTGAATATGATAAAAAAATTGGGCACGGTACCATAACAAGAAGTGGGGTATACTGTCCCTGCTGTGGAAAGCCTGGGACAATTGCCATGGATATGGAGAGTATAAGACAAGAAGGATTAAAAAATAAAATAGGAAACATCATCACTTCTGTTGTAGTCGATGGTAATGGAAAGGAATATAGAACACCAATAAAAGAAGAAATAATTGAAATAGATCAAATCTCAAAGAAAATAGATGATGTTTTTTCATCGATTCCTTATGGTATTCCAAAAGAACCATTACCCAGTAAAGAGGCTTTAGGAATGAGAGTACCTCTCTATGGATATGATCAATGGTATAAGTTATTCAACCCACGACAACTTCTGGCTCTAGGAATTTTCACTAAACGTACTCGTGAGGTAAAAAGAGTACTTAAAACTGAAGGGTATAACGAAATTTGGATCGAGGCTATGTGTGCCTATCTAACTTTAGTATTTGATAAAACAACAAATCAATGCAGCAATATTTCCAGATGGAATAACGGCGGAGAGAAAGTCGAGGGAACTTATGCACGCTTTGCTCTTCCTATTATTTGGGACTTTGCAGAGATAAATCCACTTTCTACCACAACCGGTTCTTATTCAAACCATATTGAATGGGTTACTTTGTTTATCAATCACGCTATTAAAGCATTAAACAAAGAAGTAAACGTTCTATTACATTCTCAAAGTTCAACTCATCAAGTAAATGGGGAATATGATGCAATTGTAACTGATCCCCCCTACTATGATGCTATACCATATTCTGATCTTATGGATTTCTTCTATGTCTGGTTAAGGCGAATCTTATTCGGCCTTTCAACTGAATATGATGATATTTTTCAAACTCCCCTTAGCCCAAAATGGAATCATGAGAAAAACGATGGCGAGTTGATCGATGACTCACAAAGATTTGGAGGAGATAAAGAACTTTCTAAACGAACATATGAAGATGGTATGTACAGAGTCTTTCAAATATGCTACGATGAATTAATTCCTGAGGGGCGCCTCGTTGTAGTCTTTGCTCACAAGAAACCAGATGCTTGGGAAGCTCTCGTATATGGCATTATCAAAGCAGGTTTCATAGTAAATGGGAGTTGGCCAATACAGACAGAAAGAGGAAGTAGAATGAGAGCCCTTGAATCAGCTGCTCTCTCCTCCTCTGTCTGGCTTGTTTGTAAAAAGCGATCTAAAACCACGCCACCTGGATGGGACAATGTTGTTCTCGAAGAGATGAAGGCGAACATATTCTCACGCCTTTATGAGTACTGGGACGCAGGCATACGTGGCCCCGACTTTGTCTGGGCAGCTACCGGACCTGCCCTAGAAGCATACAGCAAATACCCAATCGTGAAAAAGGCCAACAACCCAGGAGAGACCCTGACAATCTCCGAGTTCCTTCGCCAGGTTAGACGACTCGTCGTCGACTTCGTGGTAGGCAGAGTTCTAAGCAAAGACGGTGAAAACGGAGGCCCCATAGGCTTAGATGATATTACCACCTACTACCTCCTCCACCGCCACGACTTCAGCCTCGACGAGGCCCCAATTGGACCTTGCATCCTCTACGCAGTCTCATGCGGGCTCTCCGACACCGCACTCACATCCGATTACGACCTACTCCAAAAGACAGGTAGACAAGAAAAGGAAGAAGAAGAAGATACTGAAGAGGATGAAGGCGAAGAGGGTAAAGGAAGCAAGGTCCGACTCAAACATTGGAACAAGAGGAAGAGTAAAAACCTCGGAGAGGACGTAAATGGGCGTCCTGCCCCGATGATTGACCGCATCCACCGCCTCATGCAACTATGGCGCCTGGGAGACCCATCCAAGGTGGACGAATACCTAGAAGAACACAACCTAATAAGAAACACCACATTCCACCAAGTCCTCCAAGCCATTATCGAACTCGCCAAACCCAGAGACGAGGAACGCAGCATCCTCGAAGCCATAAGCAACCACCTCAACAACAAGGGCGGAACCGTTAAGAAACCAAAAGCCGTATACGAATATACAAATCTAAAACCTAGGTGAACGAGATGCCCCCAACACAATGGAAACCCTGGCACCAAGCCGTAACACTCCGCAGCGACCTCAAAAAAGGCGACCTCAGTCTCGCCATGTTCGCCGCTGACCTATACGATGTAGCCATGAACAAGGGTAACAAGATTTACAGGGACCCTCACGAGTTCTTCTCCTTCACATACCCTACCTACAACATCAGGCAACTCTCCAAGGATGTCGCCCACCGTCTAGCCGGCAGAAACGATAAAGCTGTCCGTCAGCTTGAACTCACCTACGGAGGAGGCAAGACCCATACACTCATCACACTCTACCACCTGTTCAATGATCCCGCCAAACTCCCAGACCTCCCAGCCGTCAAGGAGTTTAAAGAGGACATAGGCTTCCAGCCCCCTAAAGCCCGCATAGTCGTCCTCTCCTTCGACAAAATAGATGTCGAAAAAGGCACTGAAACCACTAGCCCCACAGGCGAAAAGCGCTGGCTCCGCAATCCATGGAGTGTACTAGCCTACCAAATAGCCGGCTCCCAAGGCCTTAAAATCCTCCACGGACAGGGAAAGGACGAAGAGAGAGAAACGGCACCAGCCGAAAACCTTCTCAACGAACTCCTAGCCATACCCGAGGAGCAGGGCCTCGCCACTCTCATCCTAATTGACGAGGTTCTGATGTACGCACGAGCTAAAGTGGAACACGACAATACATGGAGGGATAAGCTCAGGGACTTTTTCCAATATCTCACACAAGCTGCCACAAAGGCCCGAAGATGCGCCATAATCGCATCCCTCCTAGCAACTGACCCCCGCAAGAGTGATGAGACCGGAAAACAGATAACCAGCGAATTCTACGCCGTCTTCCGCCGAGAGAAGGACGAGAGCATCCAGCCAGTCGTAAAAGAGGATGTAGCCGAGATACTACGCCGCCGATTCTTCACCACAGAATCAACCAGAGACCCATCAAATTACCGTCCACAAGTCGTCGCAGCACTTAAAGGAATAACAGAACTAGACGATCAGACCCGTAAAGAAGGCAAATCCGCCGAGGAACTTTATTTAAACAGTTACCCCTTCCACCCCGACATGACTGAGATCTTCTACACCAAGTGGACTCAATTAGAGGGATTCCAACGCACAAGAGGAGTGCTCCGAACCTATGCCCTAGCCCTCAGAGACGCCGAGAAGTGGGACCAGTCACCACTCATCGGCCCCAATGTCTTCTTAACACAACCAGGCAGCAAGGGCATAAGCGACGCGGCTCGGGAGCTGACCACCACAGCTGCCAGCGAAGAGTACCAGGGTCGGAAACAAGAGTGGTCTGGAATCCTTGAAAGTGAACTCGAAAAAGCTCGTGAGATCCAAGGCGAGTTCACAGGTCTCAACCACCGCGAGATTGAGCAAGCAGTCTTCGCCACATTTCTACATTCACAACCTATAGGCCAGAAGACTCAGACAAGAGAACTCTTCCTGCTCGTGGGTCCGACACGTCCTGATAGAATAGAGCTAATCAAAGGGCTCTCCAAATGGACCGAGACCAGTTGGTTCCTCGATGAAGAGACAATTATAGACAGAGACCCTCAGATCCCTGAATTACCTAAGGCCTGGCGGCTGGGCTCCCGACCCAACCTCCGCCAGATGCACCACGATGCTTTGGGCAGGATACCGAGCGAGAACGTGGAAGTAAAGCTCGTCGATGAAATACGCAAACAAAAAACACTGACAAGCAGCACACCCACAGGCGTAAGGACGCATAACCTCCCTGACCGTCCCCAAGATGTCTCAGATGAAGGCGAGTTCCATTACGTTGTTCTAGGACCAAAGGCAGCCTCAGAGAAAGGGAAACCAAGTTTCGAGGCAATTCGATTCATAAAGGAGAAGACAGGCCCCGATAATCCGCGCATATACCAAAACGCCATAGTTCTGGCTGTGCCATCAAGAGACGGATTAAATATTGCGAGGGACCGGATAAGGGACTACCTCGCATGGGAGGAAGTCAGGATTCAACTAGAGAAACAAAGCGTTGACCAGATCCGAGCAGATGCCCTAAGATCAAGCATCGATGCCGCTAGGAAGAAAATCTCGGAATCAATACAACAAGCCTACTGCATAGCCGTAACAGTTTCAGAGAAGAACGAGATCGAGGCATACCGCATAACAGTAGGTTCAGAGCCGCTATTCACCCAAATAAAGAACAAGAAAGAGCTAAGGATCCAGGAAACCCCGCTCAACCCTGATGCCCTTCTCCCAAACAGCCCCTACGACCTATGGAAACAAGACAAAGCGCTTCCAGCCAAAAACATCGTCACAGCCTTCGCCCAGTTCCCCCACCTCCCCAAGATGATAAACCGCCAAAGCATACTCGAAACCTTGATCCAGGGCATGAAGGATGGCAATCTCGTGCTCAGGACAACAAGGCCAGATAAGACAACCCGCACTTTCTGGCGGGAGTTAATGGATGAACCCACACGAAACGACCCCACCCTTGAGGCGATCCTGCCTCAACACCTGGAGATCAACCACATTTTGTTCTCGCTTCTAAAACCCGGGAAACTCCCCAGCCTCTGGATGGATACGCAAGTCACGGTAAAACAGGTTCGAGACTACTTTTCAGGGACCACAGTTGTATCCATCCCTCATGACGGCTACGAGGAGCAGCAGCACATCCCCAAAGCTACGAGCCAGTCCATAGAAGAGGCTATTAAAACGGCGGTGAAGCTCAACGCCATCTGGATAACATCAGGGCCAGCAACCTTCCTCGGAGAGGACCTGCCAGAAGGGATACTGACTGAAGATACTGTTCTAAGGCCCCCACCCGTACCAATCTCCCCCACAGAGATACTACCAGAAAACCTCTCTGAAGCGTGGACCAACGGAAAAGCTAATGCACTAATAATTTCCGTTGCACTCTCCAAGAAGCATAAACTAAACCTACCCTGGAGCATTGTACAGAGTTCTATTACCAATGCAAGAAATGCCAGATACGTAGAGATATCTCAAGGACAGTGGCCATGCCCATATCCACAAGCCAAGGACATAATAATAGAGATACCTAAAGGAGACGAACCCCGCCCTCCATTCTTCCCACCCCCTACAAACAAATACCACGCTGAAGCTGAGCTCAGCCCAAGCAAGATACAAGATCTTTCAGAAAAAATCGGTGATATCCTAGCAATGACAGCAGGCCTTGAACTCAAACTTCGATTACAAATAGAATTACAAAAAGACCCATCGAAACAAGAAAACCTAGAGCGATTGAATAAAACACTCAAAGAGATCGATGAAAAACTCCAGCTCCAATAACATTTTTCTTCCGTGAATCTATGTGCGCGATGATGTAGTGGGATGATTAAAACCCTTTTCACACCCTAGCGCGCGCCTCCACCAGTCCGGGGAGACAGTCAAGTGTGCATTGTGTAAGATTTTCTTTTTATTATTAATATTAGAGATATATCACAGAAAGTCATATGTTTATGCAAAAAATCGCATATATTCTAATCTTCAAGATACTCGGAATATTCGTCAATAATTGAATCATTCATATGTCTAAGTTTCCTCTCTTTGGCTAGCTCAAAAACAGAGTCGTAGGAAAGATAAGAGCAGATTTCTGGAAGATGTCTACCAACAATGTCCGCAAAAACTGGTCTACTGATCTGATCAAAGACATTAACCCTTCGTTCAGAAGGTGCTACAATGTGAATTTTAATATTCAGCATAGGTTGAAGAGCAATTAAGTCAGCCATCCGTAAAATACCCGAAAAAATAGAAGTCGTACCCTCGACTTCGAAGGCTCTTATTATCGATCTTCTCTTAATCCAAAGAACATCAATATTCCTAATCGTTTTTAGAGTCATTTCATCAAAAACTAACGGCAACTCATCTAACAAAACATCTTGTCTAGGTTTCCAAACCTCCAGAACCCTAGCTCTATCATTACTTGGCAACCATATCTTAAAGTCAAGAATCTCACCTATCTCAGCAAGCTTGGCTTGTACAGTAATAGAATTGATTTTATCCTTTTCTGGCTGATCTAAAATTTCCTCTTCACCATTTTCAGGTACTGTAACAATTACTTCTCTTTTCCCAACTCTAATTCTCGGAGTTCTAAGCTTCTTTCTATCATCTTCTGATAAGGGATATTCTAATTGTTTTTCAGCCTGATCAAGAAGAGCTTTTTCAAGCAACTTGCAGTCTTCTTGTGGCCAAAGTTTTGGACTTGAAAAAACCATATGAGTCCATCTAAGATCATCCTTATTACGGCCTCTAGTGAAGGACAAATTATTCCAAAGAATATCGTGATGAATGGGAATCGATTTTTCAAACGATAACCATACAACTGGTTTAACATTAAATCTTAACGTAAACGGGTCATCTTCTTTAACGAAGATAGGCGTATCATCCTCAAATGGCTTACTAGTAATTTCAAGTACTCCAACAAATCTTTGGAGACGAGTTAGATAACATATTAACCTATCGCCTGGACCCATTTTCTGATTGTTGACATAGCTTTTCCTTGAAGGTCGGAATCCACTGATATTCATTGGGGAATTCTGAAAGGCTATCGCGGTTTCTGGAGAAAATAGGTCGAGATAATATTTCATTAACTCTAGATTTGTTATATTTAATATAAAATATTTAATATGGACATTAGATTAAATCTGCTCTTATACAGCTATTTTATCCACCAAGAGGTTAGTCGCTTTTATTAAAGGAAAAACATGCGCGCGTAGATCTTAGGCTCGCACGAAAGGTTTTTTATTAAATAATAATGTTTGAAAATTGGCTGACGATTTATAGATAAAGCGGCGCGAGTGTTCAACGATTAGTTTGTGGCACCAGTCTTAATCATTAGCAGTATTTCGCCCGCTGTCTCCCTAATTGAGGTTTCCATCTCTTTTAGGCCGCCATCCGCTTTACCTATGCTGGTAACGGCGCCCCTCAGGTTGGTCTTGATTGTCTTAACGGCGTCCAGCTGCCTCTCTATTTCCCCTATCTTAGCCTTCAGCTACGAGAGGTCAAGTTTAAACTCCTTGCGCGCGCAGTGCGTTCTTGAGTCTAAGGACTTTTATGATTTTTAATGGTGCTCGTAAAACTATAGCGAGTTCTTAGTTCTAAACTCCTCTGGGAAGTTGTAGGCATTGAAGAATAGGGGTGTTCCTGAGAATGATAGGGGAGATATTGGTCCGTAACTCATGAAGCTGTACTCTTTTTCCCTTAGGCTGCTTTGTGGGTCTCGGAATCGTTGGTAAAGGTTCATTGATTCGCGTTGTCCCCCAATTATTTCTTGGAGGGCTTCTCTTTCCACGCCCCATCCTAACCCAAAACCGAAAAGGTAGATCCGAATCTGGTTGATTATATCTCGGTGTAAGCTTGATAGTGTTTGGCTGATAAACATCCATCCTAGGCCGAATTTTCTTGTCGTTCTTACTGCATCAACAAGGTATGTTCTGACTGCTTCAAGATCCTCGTTTTCCAGTCTGACTCTTGGCGCAAGTCTATGAGCCTCATCAATAATAACGAGGCCATTCAGTAACTGCTCTGCCTTATACTTCTCCTCGGCCTTCTTGCCTATATGGGCTAGGAACTGCCCTATCACAATGAATTTTATCTCATCATTCCAGAAGAGGTCCTCTGGTATCTGGATCCCAGAAAGATCAATTATCACGAGAGATTTTTTATCCTCAATCTTTTCGACTAGGTTTTTCACCATGGTTCCCTGGGGTTTACCCTCGAAAGTGAATAGCTTAGCAATTCTTGACCACTCTTGATACTTTTCTTCCTTGTCAGCCCCCTGCATGGTAGCCAGCACACGATCACGATACTCAGCTCCACTGTAGATGTGGCGAATAACATCGTCATCCTGCAGCCTCTTCCATACTACATCAAAAAAAGTACGTTTGTATGCGTGCCATAGAACCTTGTATTTGTTACTATCATCATAGGATGTCTCCAGGATGTACTGTATCTGGTTTGCCGCCTGCATCCTATTTGTATCGAGAATAATGCCATGCTATGTCAGAAATCCTGAGTTAACTAAAATCTTCTTGAATAATTACCATCTTGTTAACGTAAGTTCATGTACACGGTATATCTCGATTCTTCTCCCATAGTTTTCAGCGATTTTCCTTATCGTTGGCTTTTTTAACTAGTTGACCCGAAAAATAAAGAGATCTAGGAGATGCTCTTTTTCTCCTTTTTTCTTCAGATGTTATTATTTCAGGTTCAATTGGTTTAGTATTTAAGGTATGGCTCGCCTGTGTTCTTTTTAATTTTAGTTTTCTTATTCTTGATTGAATTGCACTTCTTTTTCTTTGATGTATTCTCTCTAACTCATTTATTGTGAGACCTCTATTAATTTCTTCAGCAAGATCTTGATCTTCTTTCTCAGACCAGCTTTTGTAAGCATTTGAATGTAATTGTCTAACGTTTTCATAAGTATATTTTTTCTCAGGGACATTTTTCACAGTAATGCTGTTATTTATACTTTCTTCGATTGACATAGGCTTAGTTTGAATTTGTTCGATTTGAATTGGCTCAATGTACCTACAATTCTTTTCCTTGTAGTTGCTACATCCCCAGAACTTGCCATCGTATTCTCGTTCAACGAGATAACCGTCTTCACAACGAGGGCATTTACGGGCTGTGAAGTGACAGCCTTTGTTACTGCATATAAACTCATTGTTCTCCGCTTCTAAGAGTAGTATCCCGTTTTTACACTGTGGGCATATGATGGGTTGGTAAACACAGGTCGGGCTATTACTACAAGAGGCTAACTGCTTACCATTTTTATATGTTTTAAATATGATACCAGATTCACATAAAGGGCATTTAGAAAGAATTGGAGGCTCCCCAATCATTGATATTGATGGGTTATCAATGACTAGCTCTTGAATGAATTTTGATACCCTATCTCTGTCGGCTAGTATGAACACCTGCTTTTTTGCTCTTGTTAAAGCAACATAAAATACTCGCCTTTCTTCAGCGTAAGGATAGGAGTCAATCTCGGATAATACTAATCTTAATACAGGGTCGTCCTCTATTTCACAAGGAACACCATACTTGTCCGACTTCACTCCTAGCAATACGATATAATCTGACTCGGTTCCTTTTGCTGAGTGTGCTGTCGTGTATTTGACTCTTAGTTTCAATGGCTCCATGTCTAACCTTTGTTGAACATAATAGCCATTGACATCGATTTGATCAAATATTTCTGGGTAGAATTTTTTAGAGTATCTACCAATAACCTGAACTTCAGCATACTGTTCCAATGAATTGATGTGCTGAAGAGTGTTAAGGAATGCTTGTTGATGTCGATCATACCAGACTATGGTAATACCTGGATGATCAACACTGTCAGCCAGAAGGTTTTTCTTGTACTGGTTCTGGTTTTTCATAATAAATTTCGAAGAAACGTCGTTAATTTTGTTGTTAAACCTATAGGTTCTGGTAAGGTACGTTAGCTCGTATGGGTCAAAGTGTTCTCCATAGTCGACCATAATAGAGAGGTCGCTACCAGTAAATCTGTAGATTGACTGCCAGTCGTCACCTACGCAAAATATTTGACTTTTTTCATTACAGTCTAGTAGTGCTTTTATTAGCTCATTCCTGCTGTGGGAAATATCTTGAAACTCATCAACGAGGATGTACTTGAATCTTGACTTGTAGCTACCATTTTTGATTTGTTCAGTTGCTAGGTTTATCATGTCATGAAAGTCGATTTTTCCACTTTCTCGAAGTAAAGTATCGTAATCTTCGTATAATGTTTTGAATATGTCTATAAAGGCCAGGTATCTTTTTGAGTATGAATATTTTCGTGCTTTTTCCTTTAATTTCTCCATAGGCTGGGGATTAGACTTGTACAAGTTTAGGAACTTAGTGAGAAGAGTAGAGAATTGTCTTACTTCGCCAAGAAACTTTAATCTATAAAATATCTTCTCATTGGAGATTGGTTTAAACTCGATCTCATGTTCTCTAAGTTTATTCTCGAGATTCGAGATAAGAACACCTTCCTGTCTTTCATAAGTGTAGGTTTCAATGAGAGTTGTTCCGTGTTCATTGTGGGTTTTTCTTTTCCAATACCATTCATCGAGATATCTCCAACGATCAACACCAGGTGCTGTACCACATTTTCTGTTGACTCCTAAGTGTTCTATCCAGATATCATAGTCTGGGAGGAAAAAGTCGGGGCGATATTGTCTTTTTGATTTCAGATTATGAGGATATACTTCTGCATACCTATACTTGATTCCTTTTAAAAAGAGGAAGTTAGCTATGTCACATTCAGCAAAGCTCTTTACTTTCTCTCCATTTAGCGTTCGGATTTCCTTTTCTTTAAGGTATTTATCATAATCTGCCTCTGATTTGAAATCAAGCTCATTTTCGACAGGTCTTAAGAAAAATACAAAATACTCGTTTAATTTATTGGCGAAGTTAATGTCTGATAATCTGTTTTGTAACAGTGTATCGATTGTTTTTGTACTACTTCGTCTATCGCCTGCTAAATCAGATACTTGAAGATCGTAACCAAGTGAGCTTCGGGTTATTTCTAGGCCCAAACTGTGAAAGGTTCTTACTTCGAGTTCTGTGTTAAACCTCTTTTGAATTCTATTTTTCATTTCATCTCGTGCTTTTCTTGCGAATGAAAGAAGTAGCAGATCGTTGGGTTCAGCTATCTTTTTGTGTATTAAATAGCCGGCCTTTCCCACAAGGGTTAGTGTTTTTCCTGTTCCTGCGCCTGCTACCACGAGGTTATGGGCTTCATCTGTTATAATGATCCTTTTCTGTTCTTCTGATAGAGGTTTGCTGCAGAAATTACTGAAAAAAGCACCATATTTTTCCAGTTCTTCTTTTATATAATAATTGTTTCTTTTTTCTCTTATCTCATTTCCATTTTTAAAAATATTAGAAACATAAAATATCTTATTTTTATAGTCATCATTAATTCCATATTGTTTAATGTTCATAAAAGGCAATATTTTTAGTAGAGCATCATATCTTTTTATCTTTTCATCATATTCCAAATATTTTTCTATGAGACTGGGTATTGTTTTATTATTATTTAACCATTTTTTTAGATCCCTTTTTGAAAAGTATCTATCTCTTTCGTAGAACCATAAAAAATCATCATAGCTCTTAGTTATGATGTCTTTCATTTCTTCTATTTGCTCTTGTCCATATACTAATTTAAGTACAAAGTAAAGTAGGGCTCCGATCAATAAAAGAACAGAAAAAGTCACATACGTTAAGAGTACTAAAATATCCATTACTTTTCCTGCCTGACCAGCTATTATTCCAAATAAAGATGTTAATTTTTAAAATAAAACTATGTATGTATATATCATTGCGCGCGCTGATTCTTTATGACCAATGAGGATTTATTTTCTTTAAAAATTAATAAATCGCGCGAGTATATGCTATACTCATATGTCGATAGGCTTTAAGGTTCAGGGCAAGCCTCCGAAGAAGGATGGCTCCAATTCTATGTGGGGAAAGAAATCCGAGTCTATGAACATCGTTAATCTCAGAAATGCGGCAGCAGAAGCAATGAAGGTACAAGGCATCAGGCCATTCAACGATCGAATAAGGATAGAACTCACCATATACGCAAGTGAGAAAGAGATAGAGACCATCGGCGATCTAGATAATTTTATAACAGGTATCTGTGACGGCTTGCAGGCAGCAGATCCAAGAGCCAAGATGCATGACTTGGTCAAGAGTGAATGCATCATTGATCCGCTTCAACCGGTGCTATTCTACACAGATTCAAAGGTCTTCGAGATAATCGCTAAAAAAGTCCCAATAAAAGAAAACAATGGATACTATGAATTAAAAATCAGTGAGAAATAGTAAGTACGTGATTGAGTTTTACTTGTAGTTAATGTTACACTCAAGATGATATATGGTTGTTAAGAGAAATTGATGAAAGGAGGCTCCGATAGAGCCTTGACTCACCTTAACCTGTAAGCCACGCCCCGCGAACCTGGGCCTAAAGCGTCAGGACTAGTGGGAAACGCGCCGACATGGGTGCAAGATAGGAGGGCCAAGCCACCTGGAGCCTCCGCCTCAGACATTTGTGTTAACAATTATATAAGAGAACTCTGAGAAACAACGACAATAACTCCTTTTAAATGCCTTGAGAGCACAGACATGAATCCAGACAACTACGGCCCCCGCCGCCATCCGCCATAGCCAGAAAACCCTTGAAACCCCTCCAAACACGAAAATGAACCAGAGAACACAAAATCGCGAAGACGATAACGCCCCCGGAAAAGAATGTCACATAAAAAAGAACGGCGCCCAGATAAGGGGCTCCCCATGAGAATAGACAGCTATGGCTAGACGCCGACCAACAGCGCCAACCACTCCGAGTGGAGCCCCCATCCATTTAAGTTTAATAACCCAAACACAAGCAAACACCAGGTGAAACCCGTGAAGAGCAAACTAACCAAAAAGCAGGCCAACCAGCTCTGCAAAAACGTAGGCCAGATGCTCGTCACAGAACTATCCACAACCAACGTCAGAGGCAAAGCCGACAAACTCGTCACAGACTTCGTCAAAGCCAACAAGCTGGACGCGGACCCCGCCGAGCTCTCCAGGAGCCTCAAATGGTCAGTAAAGGTGACCCTCACCTAACAACACTAACCCCATCGATTAACACACCATACCCGTGTTCGCTGTTCGCTACGATAATTTTACGTTCGCAGTCAGCAAACGTTTAGCGAATCAGTAAGACCTATTAACACCAAACAGGTATATTATTCTGGTATACTAATTGGGTGAGACTGAAACGGTTTCCGGCAAGGTGCCAGCCGAACACAAGAGGGTCCTCCAGGAACACGACGTAAACATCAGCAAACTCATCCAGGAAGCCGTCGAGAAGGAGGTCAAACGCATCCAAGAGGAACAGCTACGAAAAGCCCTAACGGAGGCCAGCAGACGCCTGCAGAGCATCCCCGACGAACACATAGTGGACTCCATCCGGAGGAGCCGCGACACCCGATGACCGCCATGGTCATGGACGCCAGCAGCCTGCTTCTACTCATCAAGAGACGCGGCGCGGAGGCGGCCAACACGTTGAGGGAGGCCCTCACAGTTCCCCTTGTAAGATACGAGGTGGGAAACGCGTTGAGAACCAGCGTCCAAGTCTACCACGACATGTCCCCCGAGACAGCGGAGTCGACTCTGGATCACATTCACTTGTGCCTCGGCTACATGAAACTCGTAGACCAGTCCAGCATCGAAGCCATGAGGGAGATCTTCAGAACATGCCTCATACACGGCTTAACTTACTACGACGCAGCGTACCTGGCAGCCGCATCAGCGTTGAAGGCTCCGCTGATAACAGATGACAGACAACTCGCCGAGGCAGCCAGAAAAGCAGGGATACAGACAGCGGACACAGCGTCGCTGACCGCTTAAGTCAAAGAGTCCCCCCAATTTTTTATCCGCTTGCGCGCATCGACCAGATCCAGAGACACAGAGAATGTGAGCCCGGCTCAACCCCGCCACACCCCCGCCAAGGCTTGGTCTACAAGTGAAAACAGAGATTCATGGGAAAAAAGGTAGGGGGCACCAAATGCAGGAAGGTAAACACTCCTAAAATGGGATCCGTGGACCGCGCCCCCACAGATCAGCGGAGACAAACATATAGAGACCATCGCGGTGAAGCAAAAGGCGCCCCAAAAAATGGGGGTGAAGGATCGTAGAGAAAGCACGAGGCAGGAGATGGAAAAATTTTTCCGCATTATAACAAGCTAGCCGTTATAACCGAAAATGAGTAGAGGCTAGACGAGGATGCAGGGCGCCAGGCATCGAAAAATACATCAAAGTGTTAATAATCGGACACTTCGTCAATCAACAACAGTCGTATCACATATGACTACAGATATGTAACACACATTAAACCAATGTAACTTCATACAGTTATATTATGGATTACGGACACATATCATGAATATAGATGCTTAAACAACTTTGCGGATTCATCGCGCTGTCTATATCCATATGCATGATGTTCTACAGCCTCATACTACTGTGTAGTTTCTTAGCGTCCTTCAAAACACCGTTCATCTAAGTCTTGAAAGGCTTACACGGATAATAATGGCTTTATTTAGACGACGTGTACCCTACCCGCATCTTTAGGAGGTTATCCTGCAAAGTGGTTTGCCCCACGCGTCGATAGAGCACCTCATTAGCCTCATTATAATAGTCCTCTATCTTAGAATCAGGGTCCAGCATATCAAATATCTTAACTGCATTAATATCTGCACGTATCTGTTTGGCTGCAACAGCCATGGAGTAACGTGGTTAAACAGTTTTTGAGGTATATGGAACCTGAATAAATAGAACAACTCCCTGTAAGCTCCACGCGGCAAGCCGCGTTCAGCAGAGGTGAACAGAATTACTCGCACAGAGAAAATGGAGGCTAGACGCCTATACACGGCGCCAGATAGTACACCAGCCTACCCTGCGGGATCTCGAACTCCATCTTCACAGGCATATCCGTGCTCAGCTCCAGCACCGCCACCTCACTCACCGACCCAGCCGCGTTCGCGATGTCACTCAGGTAGCTGAGGGTGAACGTCGCCCCACTCGCCTCATCCACCTTAAGATCAAGCAGGTCGTCGCTGTCCCTCTCCCACTCGCTGAAGCTGGAACCCATGTCCCCCTCCGCGTTGATCTTCAGCGCGTCCTTCTCCACCTCGATCCTGACATGCTCTGACACCAGGTCGG